>Ga0209648_10000059_pt1 | contig 68219 bp, 60 predicted proteins | sample GraSoi2013_115cm_FD_185830 | JGI IMG/M metagenome (GOLD analysis project Ga0209648, IMG submission 185830) | Grasslands soil microbial communities from the Angelo Coastal Reserve, California, USA - Sample 9_17_2013_115cm (SPAdes) (version 2) | ecosystem: Environmental > Terrestrial > Soil >... | reverse complement strand
AAGTTCGCGAAACTCGTTTCGCAGTGAAATGGACTTATTCGTTCGCTCCTTGAATCCGATTCTAAAACAGACGGACTCGCGCCGGAGGTGAATGCGATGCTTTCTCCTTCGATGATTCCAGGTGACGTATTTTGCGCGATCGACGGAGAAGGCATGATCAGTGTTTTTCAACAGAATGAGCCTGATCAGCATCGACGCAACAGGGCCTGAGGCTCTTGACGTTGCTAAACCGTTGCCATAATTCGCTTGCGGGTTGCCAACATAACTAAACCTCTCGGTTTTTCGCCCAACGGTTGGCTGTCACTGTAGTTGTGGAAAAACGCTGAGAAGCGCAAACAAAACGTGAATACGGAAGAGAAATTGGCTCTCGTACTTCATCGCAGCTTCTTAATTCTCCTCGGAAAATTCCCGCTCCGATAAATTTGTATCGACCTCCTCCATTGGCCGAAATGCTAAAGATCACTGTGCCAATACTGTGCCAGAATTCAACGTTTTCAATCGATTTGAGTTATCTTTGAGCGAAAAGCAGATTCCCCGATTTATTGGAAACGTTAGTAGTTAGAAGAAATGGACGGAGTTGTTGGAGTCGAGTTGTGTGCGCCCAAGGCAGGCGCGCTACCTCCCATTTCAGAGCCAAAGGGCATGCTGTTGTCCAAGCGAAGTGTCGGCTCGCCATCCGTGCCGCGATTCTTGAGCCCGAAGCCGACCTTAGTGCAGGCAGTGAGTAGAAAAATCGACCTTCAGAATATCAACAACTGACGAAAAGCGAGGGAGCTTTGAGGGGGCAATAAGAATTCCTTTGCGCTCCCCGTCATTCCTTTTCAATGACTTAGCGTTCCTTGCCATTCCTCGTAAGTCCTTGAAATTCCACTCGTCGTTGTTTTCGATCCCCACCGCCCCTACCAAAATTCACATTTTTATCAGTCGGACGCAGAAGGTTGAAGAGCGCGGCTGTGCCTTAGTGGCATGCATTCGCGAGGACTCCAGGTTTTGCCTGAGCGGACCTCAAGGATCGTTCATCGATCTCTACAGTTTCAATCAGGCTGTTGGCAGGAGCTTCGACTGAACTACGTAGACCAAACCGACATCGACTAAGCGGACACGGCGCGCGCCTTGCGCTTTGGCACTTTCTCCGGCGACTCGGCAGTTCTTTCGCTGACCTTCGCCCAAGTGAGCTGTATCTCCGCGCGCAAAGCTTCGGACACCGCTTCCGAAGTGCGCTCCCCACGCGCCACGCGGCTCACATACGACGGATCGCATCCCACCTTTTGCGCCACGCGATTGTAGATTCCGCGGCAAAGCGAGGGAAGAGACCGCAGGTCAGGAGTTTGATTATTGCCGTTCGACTCGTTCATCGGAATTCTCGATGTGGAATGTCGCCTGCTCTTCGTTCGCGGCGCGCTCGGATCACCGCAACCTCGGATCACCTTAACGCCGATGGTACATCTGTAGTGTTACGCTTTGCAATGCCCAACATTTGATAAAAAGTCCGCCCGCCTCTCACCATCCTCGTGCCTCAGAGATAAGAGTAGACATATTGTCAACACGCCCGTACACTACGCTCCAGAAATCCTGGCGGTGAATATGCGTCATCGTCCGCATCGGTTTCGCGATACACCCTCCACACGCAGCCTGTCGCATCTGTCTCGTGAACAAACATGAGCAACAAGGTCACCGAAAGATTCAAGCAAGCGGGTTACGGAAACCATCTCGTACTCCCGGTCCGCGTGCGTCCTCCGGGCCGGATACCGCTTTCTCCGCAAAGGAACTGAATGCCTAGAAGAAAAAGAAAGGATCAGGGTCCCACCGAATGGGCCGAACAGATCCGCAACCTGCGGCAAAAGCTCGGAATTTCGCAGGGGGAACTCGCCAGGAAACTCGACTGTTCCGCCATGACCGTATCGCGCTGGGAGAACGGCCAGCTTGCTCCCACCGCCCGGTACTACGTTGAGCTCGGCAAACTGGCCGGCAAACAGGATTGCTGGTTTTATTGGGGACGTGCCGGGTTGCAGAGCAGCGACATCATGCCTGTCCTGACCGACCGGGAACGTAAGCAAGTTTCTGCCTATCCGCAAGACCAGATGGACTTGGCGGCAGCCGGGAGCGGCGCTAGACAGGAAACTGCTCGCAAATCCAAGGTTGTCCCCATTCCGGTTCTGCAGGCGACCGTCGGAACGCACGGGGGCCAGGGCGACCGCCACGGCAATCTGAGCTACATTCCCGCGCGTGAAGTTATGGGCGCCCCCGTGGAGTGGTGCCCAAATCCTGGCTATACGAGCCTGCTCCGTGTGCGCGGACATTCCATGGAGCCTCTAATCCACGATGGCGATATTGCCGCTGTCGATTCCTCCCAGACTGATCGTGCGCAACTCGACGGAAAAATCGTGATTGTAACCAACGAAGAAAAAGGTCTGTGCGTCTCCCGCTTGCGCCGTTACCCAAAATTCGATGTCCTGGAGTCGGAAAATCGTGATTACCAGGCCGTCGTCTTGGGCAAGAGTTCCGGTTGGCGCATTGTCGCCAGGGTTTTGTGGTGGATCTCCGCTGCGCCCTAATGCCTCTGCTGGGACGCGCCGCTCACCTTGCTGTCGAATTGGAGCTTTGCTGCTCGGCAGACTCGTCACAAAATGGATGTTGGCTCTGATTTTTCAGCGCCGGAAACCTTTGTATCGTCGGATTGACACTACGTTACTCCCAGCACTAATATCGTTCCTTAGACTACCTTTCCTCAAGAGCGACCTCATCTGCTCGCTCTGTTTCGTCGAGATTTCCAGTTGCGCGGGGCGTCTTTGGTGAAGAAGACTTCACATCGAAAGCGCAAGGTCCGATCGGCATCGTCGCCGCCTTCGGCATTTTCTGGGAAACGTGCCACCCTAGATAAACTGTTCCCCGTCGTCGGCGTGGGCGCCTCCGCAGGCGGTCTGGAGGCCTTCACCGCCCTGCTGGCAAATTTACCGGACTCTACGGGGATGGCTTTCGTCTTTCTCCAGCACCTGGATCCGAGCCACCACAGCGCATTGGAAGAAATCCTTTCGCGCACCACCAGGATCCCCGTTACAGAAGCCACCAACGGCATGCCCGTAGAGCGCAGGCATATTTATCTCCTGCCCCCGAATCACGACATGGTCATCCGCGACGGCATCCTGCGCTTGTCCGCGAGGACTCTCACCCACGGCCAGCATCGCCCCATCGATCACTTCTTTGTTTCCTTGGCCGAAGACTGCGGGGATCGCGCCATCGCCGTCATCTTGTCAGGGACTGCTTCGGACGGCACTTCCGGCTGCCTCTCAATCAAAGCCGTCGGCGGCATCACACTCGCGCAGGACGAGGCAACCGCAAAATATGCCAGCATGCCCAAGAGTGCCGTGGAAGCCGGCTGCATTGATTTTGTTCTGCCACCTAAAGCTATAGCGCAAGAGCTCGCCAGGATCGAAAAGCATCCCTACATCGCGCGCGTTCCGACACGCCCCGATGAGCTTCTCGGACCCGCTTCGCCGAGCGACATCCACGCGCTTTTCTCGATGCTTCGCCAGGCCAAGGGCGTTGATTTCACCCACTACAAACAATCCACGCTCCAGCGCCGTATCAAGCGCCGGATGGTTCTGAGCCAGGTCGACCGACTGGAAGATTATTTGCTCTTGGTCAAGCGCACCCCCAAAGAGCTCGATGAGCTTTACCGTGACATCCTGATCCATGTCACCGGCTTCTTTCGCGAGCCGGACGCTTTCGAGGCCTTGCACAAAACGGTTTTCCCTGCGATTGTGAAACATCGCAAGCCTTCCGACTGGCCGATCCGCGTTTGGATTCCCGGCTGCTCCACCGGCGAAGAAGCCTACTCGATGGCCATAGCCCTGTTGGAATACATGGGTCCGAATAACTCCAATGTCTCAGCTGCTGCAAATTCCCGCGCCGTTCAGATATTCGCCACGGACATCAGCGATGATGTGCTGGATCGCGCGCGCGCAGGGGTTTATCCGCAGTCGGCCCTTACTGACCTTTCACCCTCTCGATTGAACCGTTTCTTTACGCGCGTCGATAAGGGCTATCAAGTTCTTCAATCCGTCCGCGAAGCTTGTATTTTCGCCAAACAGAACATCGCCAAAGATCCTCCGTTCTCAGGACTCGATTTGATCAGTTGCCGCAACCTTCTTATCTATCTGGGTCCGGAGTTGCAAAAGCGCGTTATTCCCACTCTGCATTACGCGCTCAAACCGGGCGCCTACCTCATGCTTGGCGGCGCCGAAAGCTTGGGCGTATTTTCCGACTACTTCACTCTGGTCGACAAAAAGTACAAAATTTATCAAAAGAAGACCACCAGCGCGCGTTTGGTCACCTATTTCACCGGCGTCGACTACTCCTTGCGCCGGCGCGGCGACGCCAAATCCGCCAAAATACCGCCCGCTGCTGGCCTGGGCATTGAAAAAGAAGTCGAACGCGAACTGGTCAATCGCTTTGTTCCCGCCAGCATCGTCGTCAATTCGGATTTGGAGATTGTGCAATTCCGCGGCAAAACCGGCGCCTATCTCGAACCGGCTGCAGGGCATCCTACCTTTAGCTTGTCAAAAATGGCCCGCGATGGTCTTCTCATTGATCTGCGCGCCGCGCTGAATACCGCCAAGAAAGAAAATGTTCCCGTCCGCAAGGAAGGCGTATCCATTCAGTCGGATGTAGGCACCCGCGACATTAATTTTGAAGTGATCCCTATTCGCGCGGAGGCATCCCAAGAGCGTTTTTATGTCGTGGTGTTCCAGGACACGCCGCCCAAGTTTTCCAGCATAGCGGCCTCAAAGCGCTTGGCTGCCAAGAAATCCCCCAAAGACACTCCCCTGGCGCGTCAAAATGAACGCCTCGCTCGCGAGATAAGGCAACTCCGCAGCCAGTTGCAATCCCTGATCGAGGAACACGAAACAACCTCCGAAGAGTTCAAGACCGCCAACGAGGAAGTGCTTTCCTCCAACGAAGAACTGCAAAGCACCAATGAGGAATTGGAAACCGCCAAGGAAGAGTTGCAGTCCAGCAATGAAGAGCTCACCACCGTCAACGAAGAACTACAGAACCGCAACGTCGAACTGAGCACCGTAAACAACGACCTGCTCAACGTCTTCGCCAATGTGAATATTCCGGTGGTCATCGTCAACAACGATATTCATATCCGTAGGTTTACGCCGGCGGCGGAAAAACTGTTGAACTTGCTTCCGAGCGACATCGGCCGCTACCTGGGCGAGATTCGCCCCAACATCGACACGGAAAACCTGGACCAGATCGCCCGCCAAACGGTGGAGACCATCAGCCCTCGAGAGGCGGAGGTGCGCGACACCGCAGGTGTCTGGCACTTGATGCGCTGCCGCCCGTACAGAACATCCGAAAACAAAGTCGAAGGCGCCGTCATCAGTTTCGTCGATATCGATGCTCTCAAGCGCGTCGTAGAGGAGACCCGCGCCTACGCCGACACCTTGATTGAGACTGCCCGGGAAGCCATTGTGATTCTGGACGATAAACTCCGCGTCGTGGTTGCGAACCCTCCGTTCTACAGTTCCTTCGCGGTTTCGCCTTCCGATACCGTTAACCGTCTTATTTTCGACCTGGGTAATCGCCAGTGGGACATCCCAGCGCTGCGAACTTTGCTGGAGAAGATTACCCGCCAGAACGTGCGCATTGACGATTTCGAGGTGCGCCACACTTTCGAGCACATCGGCGAACGCGTCATGCTTCTGAATGCCCGCCACCTTAGCATCCGGCAATCCTTGATCTTTCTCTCCATCGAAGATGTCACCGAACGCTACAGGGCCAACGAGGCGCTGGAAAGACAGGCCGCTTTGCTGGACCTCGCGCACGATACGGTCATGGTACGGACGCTGAAAGGCGAAATTCTGTTCTGGAATCGCGGCGCGGAAGAAATGTATGGATGGGACAAGGAACACGCTTTGGGCAAGACCACTCACCAGCTTTTGCGTACCGAGTTCCCCAAACCTTTCTCAGAGATCGAGGAAGATCTAAGGCGCAATGGCCATTGGGAAGGCGAGTTGGTCCACGCCACAAAAACGGGCGCTACGCGTATCGTCAATAGCCGCTGGGCCCTGCTCGAGCAGAACAATGCCGGGCCCGTGATCCTGGAAATCAACACGGACATCTCCGATCGCAAGCGATCCGAAGAGACCTTGCGCAGGCTTTCCGCTTATCTCATGACCTTGCAGGATGAAGAGCGCCGCCGCATCGCTCGCGAGTTGCACGATTCCACCGGCCAGAAGCTCGCTGCCGCAAAGCTTCAGCTCGATACTCTCGTTAAATCCGGAAACCTCAAGTCCCATGACAAAGCCTTACGGGAAACTGTCCAGTGGATCGATGAGTGTTTCCAGGAGGTTCGCACTCTCTCGCAGCTTCTCCATCCCCCCCTGCTTGATGAAGCAGGCCTGATCTCCGCTACGCGCTGGGTGGTCGACGGTTTTTCTTCCCGCTCCAACATACAGGTAGACCTTCAAATCGCCGGCGAGATTGGCCGTCTCCCTCAGCCCATTGAGCTTGCCCTCTTTCGTGTGATTCAGGAGTCGCTCAGCAACATTCATCGCCACTCCGGCGCCAGGAAAGCGCAGATCAAATTAGCCCGCGCCGACGGCGGCATTTCCCTCGAGATCCGTGATAACGGAAAAGGAATACCTCCCGAACTATTATCGGGCTCCAACCACGGCAAGCAGGTTGTTGGCGTCGGCATTCTGGGCATGCGCGAACGCCTCTCCCAACTCGGCGGAACCCTGGAAATCGAATCCAACAAGAACGGCACGACCGTCAAAGTCACCGTACCCGTCGCCGCAGCCGCTACAAATTAGGCTTCGCTGACGCTGCCTGACTAGTGGCTCGCCGTCTCCGCCTCATTCCTGCTCCCATTTTTCGTCGGCCGACCTGTACCACTAACAAAACAAACGTGCTTGACCGCACTCAAATTTCCCTTGACAATTTTTAGCTCATCGGTATAATAGCTTTTGAGTACATGCACGCCCACCTACATTCGGATTCTCACGCTTCTGTAAACCCTTTAGAATCCGCAGTTGCAAGCCATGCAGCAGCCACAGGCCCTAAGTCCTTTAGTATGAACGCCAGCGCCTCGCTGCCCGCACAGATTCCGAACCCGTAGGTTCTTTAGAATCCGCACTTACAGAAAGCACCACGCTAAGCCCTTTAGAATACGCACTTACAAGAAACCGGGGTGGGGGTGGGTACGACTCGGTGACAACTCTAAACGTAGCGCCGTCCCTTTAGGGCGGCATCTTTCTTCTTCTAGGGAAATGCGTGCATGGCGCACCCGTGCGTAAAGACCGCCTGAGCGTAACTTCCCAACATAAAATCGATTTAATGTTTCGGCGCGTCTGCGTTACAATGCGCCCCGATTTCCTGGGGGATCGTACGCATGACTCGCAATCGGACGCATCGCAAAGTGATGCCGGCACTCGCGCTGGCGCTTTTCGCCGCTACATCACTCAACGCGCAGACCAAACTTTCCACAAGGTGGGAAGAACTCACCGCGCCTGACTTTCGCCAGGGCATTGAGAAGGCCAAAGGCACGTGCTTGCTTCCCTTCGGCATTCTGGAAAAGCACGGGCCACATCTTCCTCTCGGCACGGACTTGCTCAACGTCCGCTACGCTTCGTTGCAAGCGGCCTCCCAGGAATACGCCGTCGTTTTCCCTGAATATTATTTCGGCCAAATCTTCGAAGCCAAACACGAGCCCGGCACCGTCGCGTACAGCATGGAGTTGCAGTTGCGCTTGCTGCAGGAGACTACCGACGAAATGGCGCGCAACGGCTGCAAGAAAATAATCATCGTGAATGGACATGGCGGCAACGAACATCTGCTTCCCTTCTTTGCGCAAGCGCAACTTGATAAGCCGCACGACTACGTTGTCTACGTTCTGGTTGGCGGGCGCAGCCGGACCGGTGGTCCCGCGAAGAAATCCGCGGGCGTTGATTATCACGCCGGAGAAAACGAGACCTCGAACACGATGGTGCCGCGCCCAGACCTTGTGCATCTGGATCGCGCAAAGGACGAATCAGGTGCGGATGCGAAGCGGCAGAATTTGCCGGAGAATTTGTACACCGGAATCTGGTGGTATGCGCGCTTCCCGAATCATTATTCAGGCGACGGCTCCGTCGCAACCAAAGAACTCGGCGAATGGAACATGAAAGGCTGGATCGATTCGGTCGTGGAATGTATTCGTTCCGTCAAGGCTGATGACGCCAGCTTAAAAATCCAGAACGAATTCTTCGAGAAGAGCAAACATCCGTTGGACACGCGTCCCTAGCACCGCAGACACTACTTTCCGCTGAAATGGGTGATCTTGCCGTCGCTTACGGCGGCGATGTAGCGGCCTCCGATCAGGAATTGCATCACCTTGGCGCCTTTGCGGGCGAGCTCGGCCCAGCGCGACGCGGTTGTGGGATTTTGCTCGAGGCCGCGAATCCGCTGGCCTGCGAATTCAAAATCAACCTGCGCGAGCTTGCGCTTCGCGGTGGACTGCACAGGATAAGAATCATCGCCTAAATGGACGCGCCTCTTGCGTTCGACCAGCGCTTGCCGCCATACGGAGAGCAGCGCCTCGTCGAGTTCCGCCCTCTCGTCTCCAGTCATCATCAAGTTTTTTCCAATGGCCAAATCATAGCGCACCTCTGTTACCATCTTGCCGCCGTAAAACAGGAGCGCCATGAGACGCACATTTTTGCTTATTTCATTTGCCTTCGCTTCCACCGTTTTTGCGCAATCCTCGCCCGGCCCCGCCGTTTCGCCGGAGGTGCAGCCAGACAACCGCGTGACATTTCGCTTTCGCGCCCCAAATGCAAAGGATGTCGCGCTTTCCTTGGAAGGCGCGTCGAAAGATTTGCCGATGCAAAAAGACGAGGGTGGCGTCTGGAGCGTCACTTCCGATCCGCTAGCCCCCGACTTTTACGGCTACGCGTTCGTCGCCGATGGCGTGCACCTGATTGATCCTTCCAACCCATCGCTGAAGCCGAACTTACTCAACACGACGAGCCAGGTGCACGTGCCCGGCCCGGCTTCTGTGCCTTGGGAAGTAAGCGACGTTCCTCACGGCGAGGTTCACCATCATTTCTACAAATCGGCGGTGGTCGGCGACCAGCGCGACTTTTATGTCTACACACCGCCGGGTTACGGCGCGCGCGGAAAGCAGACGTATCCGGTTTTGTACTTGCTGCACGGCTTCAGCGATGACGCGAGTGGCTGGACGGCGGTGGGACGCGCGAACGTAATTCTGGACAACTTGATCGCGCAGGGAAAGGCCAAACCAATGCTGGTCGTCATGCCGCTCGGGTATGGCGCTCCGGAAATTCTGCGCGGCGGTTTCGGCGCGTTTCGCAATACCGAGCTGCGCGACCGCAACTTCGCAAAATTCAGCGAGGCTCTGCTTGGTGAGGTGGTCCCTCGTGTCGAGTCGGCTTACCTGGTGAACCAAAATCAGAACGCGCGTGCGATTGCCGGTCTTTCCATGGGCGGCAGCGAGTCGCTGCTGACGGGATTAAACAACGTGAACAAGTTCGCCTGGATAGGCGCGTTCAGCTCCGGCGGCTTGCCGGAAGAATTCGACAAGGATTTCCCCGCCCTGGACGCGAAGGCAAATCAGCAATTGAAATTACTGTGGATAGCGTGCGGCCTGGATGACCATCTGATTGATTTGAATCGCAAGCTGCGTGCGTGGCTCGAAACGAAAGGCGTCCACAAGGTCGACGTAGAAACACCGGGCGCGCATACCTGGATGGTTTGGCGGCGTAATTTGGCAGCGTTTGCTCCTCTGCTGTTTCGGTAAGCTCAGCAACGAAACACAAAGGAATGTGACAAGTCACCGCAGGAAGCACACGCCGCGCAGGTGCTTCTATGAAATTTGAAGCTTGTTGCCCTCGCGAATGAGGCGAATGAAGCATAGCGCGCTTCCACGACTATCTGCGCGCCTAATGCTGGCGGAGCTGCTCGATCCATTTGGAGAGGAATCCGTGGCCGGAGGATTCGATGTCCATGAACTCGATGCCCATACCGATGCGGGGCTTGACGATGCGCACGACAGCGAGGCCTGTGACGATCTGCCCTTTGCGTGACAGAGTCATGCGCACGCGTGTTTTCACCGGCAGGGGCTTGCTGGTACAAATAAAACAACCGCCAAAAGAGATATCGGAGGTCACACCGGTGGCTTGGGATCCGGTTTCCATATCGATCAGCTCGACGTCCGCCGCGAAGGGATAACGAATCGCATAACGGCGATCGCGCACCCCCTTGGGGGACGGGCCTTTGGTCGTGCGATTATCCATGACGATTACGTTGCTCACTGGTGTTACCGCCCAGACCCATGGACGGGGCTACTCAAGAGGGACACATCCCTACTTTCAGTTTGCCGGAAAAATGCAAAACCAAATGTAAATCCAGCGGCGTAATTGGCCAAAACAGCAATAGCCACGGGCCGCGCCCGCGTTAATACGGCGCGTTATTAGTGGGTACGACAAAGCGGCCGTGGCAGGCGTTTTACTGCCTTCCCCGCATGCTAGTCTGAATTGCAACGTTTCCCGCGTGAATAGAGGCTATGCGTCCCGAAGGACTTCGGCAAAGCGACCGCATCAGTTTCCGCATGCCCGTGGAGGCATCGTGGTTCGCAGCCGGAGGTGTGGCTGTGAAGGAAACGGCCCAGACGCTGCTGGTTAGCCGCCACGGCGGTGTGCTGTGCCTTGGTGAAAAAGTGCTCCCCGGACAAGAGCTGACCCTGCGGCGGCAAGACGGCGAAGACTGGAAGACGGCGCGAGCGCGCGTACTGGCGGAGTTCGACCGGGAGCCGGGCGGATTTCTATATGCATTTGTGATTTTGGAACCGCGCGAGGATTTCTGGGGCATCCAATTCCCTGCCCTCCACACGGCCGAGGAAGCACTGGCGCGTTTGCTGATGGAATGCAGTTTTTGCCAGCGCCGCGAGGTGGTTTACCTGAACGAGCTGCAACTGAAATCGTTTGAAGTGCGCAAATGCGTCGCGCGCGTGTGTACACATTGCGATGCGCCATCGATTTGGATCGAAGCGCAGTCGACGACGAAACAGGAGGGGTCCACACCTCAGCCCGTTCCGATGGACGAGCGGGTGAATCCGCAGCGCAAAAAAAATCGAGTCAAGGCACGCGTGCTGGCTTGCATACGCCGGCGAGGATTTCAGGAAGAAGTAGCCGTGTGCGAGGACCTTTCAAAGGGCGGATTAAGTTTTCGCAGCCGGAATCAGTATCCGGAAGGCACCCGCGCGGAAGTGGCCGTGCCCTTTACGCCCGGAGCAGGGGCGATCTTTGTTCCGATCCGCATCGTGTTTTCGCAGGCGCTGCCGATGGTCGGGCTCTACCGGCATGGCGCGGCGTATGTGAAGCCGCCAATGGACGGCGCTTAAAACGAAAGAAGATTTGCCACAGAGGCACAGAGTCACAGAGAAGAGCAAAAGTGCGGTTCTCCGGATTATTAGTCGAGGGCGGGTGCGGTTTCGCGCTCTTGGCGGCGGCGATGCAGGTAGTGCATCGCAATGTTGAGGTAGACCTCGCCGCACGGCGTCTCGATGCAAATCACCATGGCTTCGGTGTCGGCGCTGCCAGCGAGCCCCTGGTCGTTGACATGAATCTCCGGCGGAAAGACCTTGAAACGAAAGCCTTGATCGTTCAGCAGCGTCACGGAATTTCCGATCACCATGTTGGCCAGCTCGCAGACCGTTTCGCGCGCGACCTGCTCGCTTTCAACGACTGCCGAGCCGGCAAGATGGCTTGCCACCTTCAAAGCGACCTCCGGCGCCAAATCGAGAATGACGCGGCCCTCGATTTCGCCCTTGATGACAATGAGCGCGGCGATGCCTTTGCGGCGATACGTTTCTTCATCCATCGCGAGGTCGACGATTTTCGTCGGCGCTTGCAACGATTCCGCAAAAACAGCGTCCGCAGCGTTGATGAAGGGCTGAATGAGCTCCATTCTCATGAGCGGCTCTCTCCGGCAAGCGCGATGGGCGCACCCACGGCGGTAGGATCATCGCTCAGCACATAGCGCAAAATTTCGTACAGGACTTCGGGCTTGACCGGCTTTTGCACGAAGTGCTTCGCACCCTTTTGCAGCGCGGCGAGAATATTTTCCTGATAGCCAACGGAGCTCACCATCACGATGCGCGCCTCGCTGTGCTGGCGCACGATTCGCTCGACGGCCTCGATGCCTTCCATCTGCGGCATGGTGATGTCCATGAGCACGATGTCGGGCTTGGTGCGGTTGTACTCCGCGATGGCGGTTAGCCCGTCGCCGGCTTCGCCTGCCACTTCGCCGCCGAACACTTCGATCATCTTGATAAGATTCTTGCGGGCGAATACGGAATCGTCCACCACCAGGTAGCGGACGGGCCGACTGTCTTTTCGGAGCAGAGCGGCGAACTGTTGCATGGCCTTCTCCTTTTCCCCTCGCACGGAACTAGCTGCGCTGGGAGGAAACACGTGTTCTATCGCTTTTATCGTTCTTTTCCGGCTTTTCCTGGCGATCGCTTCTTTCCGTGCGATCTCGATCCGGAGTGCGGTCGCTGCCGCAATATCCGACAAGGAACGCGCTCAAGGATTCGAGAGGAACAATTTTGTTGGCGTAGCCCTTTAAAATCGCGGCACGCGGCATCCCGCTGACTACGCAGGTATCTTCGCTTTGTGCGACGGTCATGCCGCCGGCAGCTTTGATGGCGCCGAGACCCTCGGCACCGTCATCACCCATGCCGGTCATGATCACGCCGACGGAGGTCAGCGTGAACTCCTGCGCGACGGAGTGGAAGAGCACGTCGGCCGACGGCCGGTGTCCGTTGACCGGAGGACCATCGGACAGCACGGCCATGTCGCCGCGAGTCATGCGGCGCACAACCATGTGGCGATTGCCCGGGCAAATCAGCACGCGGCCGGCAAGCAGCAAGTCGCCGGAGCGGGCTTCCTGCACGCCTAGCGCACAACACTCATCCAAACGCCGCGCGAACATTTCGGTAAAGCCCTCTGGCATGTGCTGCACGACCAGAATCGTGGCGGAAAAATCGGCGGGGATTTGTGAGAGCACGTATTGCAACGCGTTGGGACCGCCCGTGGAAATGCCGATAGCCACAACGCGGTTCGGCGGCAGCGTAGCGCCGGAGGACTTTTTCTGCGGGGGCTTCGTTTCAACGGCAACGTTGGCGCGAATTTTGCGGCCGGAAGCGCGCTTGGCGACCTTAATTTTTTCGATGAGCTCCACTGCGATGGCGTCGAGATGACCGGCGGCAGCGTCTCGAGGCTTGGCGACAAAGTCGATCGCGCCGAGCGCCAGGGCTTTGAAGGTGGAGTACGCACCTTCCCTGGAGTGCGTGCTGAAGACAATCACCGGCATGGGCGCGCGCCGCATGATTAAACGCAGCGCCTCTATTCCATCCATTCGCGGCATTTCGAGATCGAGCGTGACAACGTCGGGGTGAAACTCCTCGATTTTTTTCAGCGCGAACGCGCCATCCATCGCCGTACCGATAACCTCGATAGACGGATCCCTTTCGAGAATCGTGGGAATGAGCTTCCGCATGAGCGCGGAATCATCGACGACGAGAACTCGAATGCGCTCGCTCATGCGATGGCTCCCAGGGGAGTTGCGCGAGAGAGGCGCGAGAGGACCGCGGGAACGTTCAGAATCAACACAACCGTGCCATCGCCGAGGATGGAAGCGCCGCTAACCAGATCGCTCGAGATGATTTCACCGGGAAGCGCCTTGATCACTAATTCTTCCTCGCCAACCAGGCTGTCAACGACGAGGCCGAAACGCTTCTCGGCGGCGCCGATCACGATAACGAAATTGCGCTTTTTCTTTTGGACGTCCTGGCCGGCCACGGCATGAATTTGACTCAAGCGATTCAGGCGCACGAGCGTGAGGATCTGTTCGCGGAGGCGCAGAACTTCGCGCTGGTCGATGCGATGAATTTCGGCGTCGGTAATGCGCGTGATTTCGACAACGGAAGAAAGAGGAACGGCGAACAGGCGGCCGGCAACGCGGAACAGCAGAGTCTGAATGCTGGCAAGCGTCAAGGGCACGCGCAACTGAATCGTAGTGCCTCGACCTTTGACCGAAGAAACGTGAACTGTGCCTTTCAAGTTGTCGAGCACCGTGCGGACCACGTCCATGCCGACGCCGCGCCCTGAAACTTCGGTGACTTCCGCTGCGGTGCTGAAGCCCGGTTCGAAAATCAGATTGAGCGCTTCGGTATCGGAAAGGCGTTCGATTTCCTCGGCCTTGACGATTCGCTTTTCGACGGCCAGCTTGCGAATTTGCACGAGGTCGATGCCGCGTCCATCGTCGCGGATTTCGATAACGACTTGCGTGCCTTGGTGGTACGCATTCAGATACACCGTGCCGCGGGCAGGCTTTTGTGCGGCGATGCGCTCGTCGGCATCCTCGACACCGTGGTCTACCGCATTACGCACGATATGCATCAGCGGCTCGGCCAGAGCGTCCAGGATGCCCTTGTCGAGATCGGTGTTCTGTCCGGAAAGTTCGAGGGCAACATCTTTGCCGCACTGCTTCGCCACGTCGCGCACCAAACGCGGAAAGCGGCGGAAAAGCTGCTCGACGGGAACCATGCGAATTTTCAACACGCATTTGTGCAACTCGTCGAGGACGCGGGACTGAAACGCCAGCGCGTCGGATAGCTTCGCGCGGACGGGATCGCGCGCGTGACGTTGATCAAATTCCGTGAGGCTGCGATTCAGCATGGACTTGCCGATGATCAGCTCTCCGACCAAATTCATCACCGCATCGATGCGCGCGGCATCCACGCGCAAGGAGCTTTCCGCGACCGTTGCGGCGGCGGAGCCGGCAGCCGGCGCCTTTTGCGCTGCGGCGGTGGCGCCGATTTCGGCGGCTTTCGATGTAAAGTCGGCTGCTTGCGCTTCCAGGAGGTCGCCGAGAAGCTCGTGCTCCGCGGTTTCCGACGTAGCGGCTTGCTCGATGCGCAAGTCGGAAACGATCGAAGGGATTCGGCAACGCTGCGCAATGTGTTCCAGCGGCTGGTGGCTGGCCAGGGCGGCTTCGACAATCTCCAGCGTCTCGGCCGCGGAATTGTCCTCGGGGCGCAGCGCGATGACCGTGCCGCACGCATGCAAAACGTTGCGAATCAGCTGGAATGCCGCAGCGTGCATCGAGCTCGTGCGATCGATGCGCAATGCGACGTTGTAAACGGTTTCGCCGCGATGCACGGCTTCCGAAATCATGAGCTGCTCGTATTCGGTCCACTGAAAATGAGCGTCAATGCCACCGGGAGTCGGCGCGACCGGCTCGGATGGTGTCGCACCGTGAATCAAGCTGCGAATCATCGCGCGCAAAGAGTCGGCTGCCGGCGGCTCCGCGTTGCGCTGATAAGCCGAGAGCATGGCGCCGAAATTATCGGCCGCAACCAGGACGACGTCCGCGATGCGCGAACCGAAGCTCTGGCCGATTTGCGGCGAGAGCACGTCTTCAAGTTCATGCGCGAGTTCGCTGAGTTTGTGAAATCCGCAGGCGGCGGAATCGCCCTTGAGGGTGTGCACCGCGCGGCGAACGCGCCGAATGACTTCTTCGTCCGAGGGATTCTCCTCGAGATCGAGGCCTGCGTCATTCAGGGATTGCAGCAGCTCGTTGGCGGTCTCGAAAAAAAGCGCGCGCAGCTCCGGATTGCGATCCTCGGGGATTCGGCTCACGTGTTCACCTCGAGCCGCTGGTACGCAGTGCCATTGTTTTCGTGCACCATGCGAAACTTTTGCGTCAGGCCGAAGAGACTTTCCGCGTGGCCGACAAAAAGGTAGCCGCCCGGATTCAAGCAGTGCCAGAACTTCTCGATCAGTCGCTTCTGCTCGGCTTCGTCGAAATAAATCATGACGTTGCGGCAGAGAATGATGTCGTTGCGACGCGGCAAGAATTCCGTCTTGAGATTGTGAAAGTCGAACTGCACCAGCTCTTTCAGCTGCGGCTTGACCGCGTATTTGTCGCCGGATTTCTCAAAATAACGCAGGCGGCAGGTGTAATCGACCGGCTCCATCTGGATTTCGGTGTACAGGCCTTCCTGGCCAGAGCGCAGGCTGGCGTAGCTGATGTCCGAGGCCACAATCTCCAGCTTCCACGGCGGCGGAATCAGTGGCTTCGGTGAAGGCATGTCGAACGGAAGCGGATTGCGCAGATAGTAGTAGGCCAGCGCGTCGCAGATAAGGATGGCGACGGAATAGGCTTCTTGTCCTGAAGAACAGCCGGCGCTCCACACGCGAAGAGTCCAATCGCGCCGCTCCTGCTTGCGCCGCAAAATTTCTTCGAGAACGGTCTTCTGCAATAGATCAAGCTGCGGCCGGTTGCGGAAAAAGCTGGTTTCGTTAACCGTAAGATTTTCGAGCAGCAGGGCCAGCTCGTTTTTTCCTTCGCGGCTGGTGAGCAGGCGATAGTAGCTGTAAAAGGAATCGAGCTGGCAAGCCTTAAGCCTGCGCTGCAAGCGATCCTTGAGAAAATGCGAGCGGCGCTCATCGAAGAACATCCCGCATTCCTGGTAAACGAGCGTCTGCAGGAGCTTCAGCTCCGCTTCCGTCAGTTGAATCTGTGCGGTGATCGTTCCCATGGGCGCGTGCGCAGAGCGCAAAGCAGCTTCATTCGCAATTCAGCGGATGAAGGTCACTTCGCGGCACCTACGAGTTCCGCAGCCTCCTCAAATCGTTTGAACTCCGGGCGATGTAAAAGCTTGGCAATGTCCAGCAAAATGATGAGGCGCCCCTTGAGCTTGCCCACACCGGTTACGTAACCGGATTCCCCTTCGGCAAAAAGATTTCCTGGGGCTTCGATCTCCGAAGGCGCGATCCTCAAGACCTCCGACGCGGCGTTTACGATCAGCCCCACTAATTTATTGTCCAGCTCGACCACCAGGATGCGGTTCTTTTTGTCCGGCTGAATCTCCGTCTGGCCAAAGCGCTTGCGCAGGTCCATCACCGGAATAATCTTCCCGCGCAGGTTGATCACGCCTTCAACGGTTTCCGGGGCACTGGGGACCGCGGTGATCTCCGGCACGCGGACGATCTCGCGCACCGAGCCGATGCGGACGCCGAATGTCTCGTTTCCGATGCGAAAGCCGACGACTTGGAGGTCTTTTTCCATCGCTGCGTTCCGTTTACTTACTCACGTGCCCCGGCGTATTCCATTTCCCTTTCTCGGTGCGAAACCTTCTTGCGGCGTCCTTCCGCGGAATCGCGGCGCGGGCCACCGAGTTGCGGAGCCTGCTGCTCCAAAACAAAGCGATCCATGCTGTCCAGGAGGTTGCGGGAAAGCTTGAGCATCTGCTCGGCGGCGGCGGAAAGCTCCGTCGAACTGGAAGCGGACTGCTGCACGAGCTCGCGCATCTTGTCCATCGCGCGCACAACGGCTTGCGCGCCGGAAGCTTGTTCCTCAACGGCGGAATTGATCTCCTGCGTAATTTCGGTCAGGCGTCCGGTGGCTTTCGCGATTTGCGAGGAGCCCACGGATTGTTCGTTGGTGGCCGCGCCGATTTCCTGGGAGAACTTGTAGACTTCGGTAACCACGTTGGAAATCTTGTGCAGCGCGGAACCCAAATCGTTTCCGAGGCTGAGCCCCTCCTCAACGATGCGCGTGCTTTTCTCCATGTTTTCGACGGCCTGACGCGCTTCGCGCTGGATGCTTTGGATCAAGTCGGCGATTTCCTTTGTGGACTGCGTCGATTTCTCGGCCAGTTTGCGGACTTCATCGGCAACCACGGCAAACCCTAACCCGTGCTCGCCGGCGCGAGCGGCTTCGATGGCAGCGTTGAGTGCGAGAAGATTGGTCTGCTCCGCGAGGTCGTCGATCACTTCAATAATTTTCCCGATGTCGTCGGCGCGATGGCCCAGGACGTTGATGATTTCCGCGGAGGACTGAATCGCGTGATTGGTGCGATTGAGGCCGTCGGTGGCCTTCTCCATCGTAGAGATGCCGTTGACCACTTCTTCGCGCGAGCGGTTGGCGATGTCCAGCAAAACCTTGGCAGTATCCGCGACGCGGTTGATCGATGTAACCATCTGGTCGATCGAAGCGGAGGTTTCGGCGACGCTGGAAGCCTGCACCTGCGTATTTTTCACCACGTTCTGCACGTTGATGCTCATCTCGTGCATCGTGCTGGTGACCTCTTCAATCGCGGAAGACGCCTGCACGCTCACCTTAGCGGATTCGTCGGCCGCGCCGGCAACCTGGTTGGAGCCTGCGGAAACTTGGCCGGCCGAGTCGCGTGTGGTGCGCACCAGTTCCTGGAGACCGTGAGACATGCGGAGGAAAGCGTTGCCCAGCGTGTCGCGCTTCGAGCGCGGCACGACTTCCACGCTGAGGTCGCCTTCGGCAACGGCCATGGAAACGCCGGCCATTTCCTTCAAATAGGCCACCATGTTGTTAAAGGTCGTCGCCAGTGCTCCGATTTCGTCGTTACGATGGATATCAATGTTCTGGTCGAGGTCGCCAGAGTCGCCGATTTCGCGGGCCACTGTGATCAGATGCGTGAGAGGCTCGGTAATGGATTTCGCGGTGTAGTAGGCGATGAACCACCCGGCCAAAACCGCGAGGAGCATTCCCGCCGTGGTCAAATAGGTGCTAAAGCTGCTGGCTCTCTGCGCGGATTTGGTGGATTCGTCGAGGGCCTTGGTAATGTCCACGTTGGACTGGTCGAGGACGGACGACGATTTGGCGAGCCATGACGCCGGATCTTTTTGCAGATAGAAAATCTGGAGGTCGGAGACGGTGGCATCGCCCGAATCCACTTGATGGCGCTTGGCAAGCAAAGGCTTGGCAAAGTTGTCGGCCCAGTTGGCCTCAGTTCCTTCCACTTGGTTAAGATCTCTGCGCAGGGCGTCGCTTCCGGCCTGAGATTCACCGCGCTTCATGATTTCGCTGATATCCTGAAGCCCGCGATTGACTTTCTCTTCGTCGCGCGGATCGCCGCTGAGCAAAAAGTTGTTGAGGTTCAGGCGGTTCGACATGATCTGATAGCGAACGGCTTCAATAGCGCGCACGCTTTCCAGAGCGGTTGAGGCTTCCTTGCGCGCAGAGCTGTCTTTGAAGCCCGCGACGATGTTCATCGCCAGCAGCAACACCAACCCGCCCAGAATCGATCCGAATCCAACATACAGTTTCTTGCCGATCGTCATCGCGAAAAACCTCCGCTCCGCTGCCAAACTCCCCATAAGACCGGGACGCCCCTGCCGTGGGGCGCCGTTGCGAGGCCCCACTTCAGTTGTTGCCGTTGAACTCAAATTCAACCACCTGTATGGTCTCTTCCGCAGCCGCAACGAACTTCCATTCCTTCAGCGCATCGAGACATGCTTGGACCAACAGCGGGTGGCCACCCAACGCACGCGCGCTTTTCACGTGCCCATCCGGAGCGATGATCACTTCGATCTTCACCCGGCCCGTGACGTTCATGCGCCTTGCGAGTTCGGGATAGGCCGGAGCAACTTTGCTCTTGACCTTGCGCTTTCCCTCGTCCGTCGTGGATTGCGCCAACGTGTACGTCCCCAAGACCGACGCCATCGCCGCCCCCACAAGTACTCTGCGAATCCACCTGTGTCTCATCGACACCACCCCTCCTCTGAATGGGATACCCCGACGCTAGAGAAGGCACGTGGGATGCCAGCGTTTTTGCGTCACCGCGCAGACCGGCGCCTCGTTGCGGATTTCCGCTCAAGCGTAAGGGAACAGTGGAGTTAGCGAGGCTTAAGGATGCGGGAATTCGCATCGAAGGCCAAGAGCGTCGTCTCAGGCAAGAGGGATTGCGGTGCAACAGGTCTCACGCTGAGACGCGGTGACACTATTCCGGGCCGGGCATGGTGGATGATTCGGCAACACGCTGCCGACACAGGATTGACTCAGATTGAGATGGCCCGTAGCGTGGTAAGGCGCGGTAGTCATCAAATTGAGACGCAAGCACGCGTCCCAACTAACAATGCCCAGAACTAGTGCTATTCCGAAATCGCCTCGGCCTGCGGCCCACCGCAAGCCTGCCGGTGCAGCGCCACGCGAGTTGAATGGTCAAGCTGCCGAATTGATGGACCTTGCCGTGGATGCGGCGCAGTCGCGCCACTTGCCGGCATTTCTGGAGCGATTTGCGGAGCGCGCGGCGCGCATGCTGTCTGCGGAGTGGTGCGCCGTGATGGTGTTTCGCGGACGCGAGACGGACTCCTACCAGACGCACGCCGGCAACGCGCAGCCGAATGCGGCCCAGCACACATTCTTAATTCGCAGCGCTCGGGAAGTTGGCAAAGAGATTGAAGTGCGGCCGCTGGTGGCGGAGTCAGGCGTGGTTGGCGAGGCAGAAAAAAACAGGGCTGCCGTTTTTGTGCCGATTACCGCAAGCGATGGCGAAACGTTGGGCGCGATTTGCCTCTTATGCGAGAAAAAGAAGCTGGGTGAAGCGGAACAGCGGCTCTTGCGGGCGCTGGCAAGTCACGCGGCGCTGTCGCTGGAGAATTTCCGGCGATTCTCGCAACTGGAGCGCTCCAAGCGGCAGTGGGTGGAAGATATCGACGCGATCAGCGACTACATCGTGGTGCACGATCGTTCTTGGCGAGTGGTGCGAACGAATCGTTCGCTGGCATCGCATCTGGGCGTGCCGCCGGTGGCACTGGTCGGCGAAGCGATGAGCAGCTTACGGCAAATCGCGGAAACCGGGAGCGATCTTCCCTGCCCGTTCTGCCGGGACACGCACCAACGGCGCGATGAATATGTAGTGGCCTCCGCGGAGCGAATTTTTCTGGTGTCCACATCGCGTACGCCCGGCGTCTCCGACGACGATACGCGCACCATTCACGTCCTAAAGGACATCACCGATCGCCGCGAAGCGGAGCGCCGCTATCGCGAACTCTTTGACAGCATCCAGGAAGGCCTGTTTTTCGCAACGCCGGAAGGGCGATTTCTAGACGTAAACGACGCCATGGTGCGCATGCTGGGTTATGACGCGCGCGACGAATTGCTGCGCGCCGATGTCGGGCCGCACCTGTATCCTGCACCGGCGGCGCGCGAGCGATTCCTGCAGGCACTGGCGGAACGCGGCGTTCTGCGGAATTACGAAGAGACCCTGCGCCGCAAGAATGGCACGCTGCTGCACACGCTGCAAAACATCACGGCCGTGCGCGATTCACGGGGAAATATCGCGCAGATTCGCGGACTGATGCTGGATGTGACCGAGCAAAAGACGTTTCAGTCGCAATTGCAGCGAGAGCGCGACTTCAACCAAAAAATCCTGAATACCACGCGGAGCATGATCCTCGTCCTGGATACCGCCGGTTTGATCAGCTACGCAAACCGGCGCTGCTTTGAGGCCGGCTATCGCGAGGATGAACTGATCGGCCATCGCCTTGTGGAGTGGGTGGAACCTTCGCATCGCCTGGACTTTGAAGCCGCTCTGGAGACCACTGCGAACGGCCAGCAGGTGGAAAATCTTGAGCTACGCGTGCGGCGCAACGACGCCTCCATGGGGCATTTCTCGATCAGCCTGAGCCCCATGCGCGACGAGCAGAATGCCGTAAATAGCGTGGTGGTGGTCATGACGGACATCACGGATGCGGCGCTGCTGCAGGCCAAGCTGGCGCATTCCGAGAAAATGGCGACCATCGGCCGCCTGGTCTCCGGCGTGGCTCACGAGGTCAATAATCCGCTGGCAGCGATTCTCGGCTTCACCGATTTGCTGCTGGAAAATCCGCAGATTCCGGAGAACGCGCGCGAGGACTTGCAAATTATCTTGCGCGAGACGCAACGAACGAAGGACATCGTGCAGGACTTGCTCAGTTTCGCGCGGCAGCGCCCCGTGCAACGCGAACTCGTTCAAGTAAACAGCGTGCTGCGGCAGACAATTAAGCTGCGCAGCTATGACTTTGCCAGTCACGGCGTGGAAGTGGCCGAAGAATTCGATGAGAAGCTCGCCCCGGCGCTCGGTGATTCGCAGCAGTTGCAGCAGGTTTTCCTGAACATTCTTAATAACGCGTATGACGCGGTGCAAGAAGCCGGACAGCGCGGGCACATTACCATCCGCACACGGCTGCGCGGCGAATCCATCGAGGTTGCCGTCACCGATAACGGGACAGGCATCACCGATCCGGAGCGCATTTTCGATCCCTTCTACACAACCAAGCAAGCGGGCAAAGGCACCGGGCTGGGCCTGAGCATTTGCTATGGTATTGTGCGCGCGCATGGTGGTGAGATTTTGTGCTGGAATAACGCCGAGCAACGCGGCAGCACCTTCGTCGTACGAGTTCCAGTGGCGAATGAGGCTAGTGTTGCCGCCGCTCTTGCGAAAGAGGCTGGGCGATGAAGGCTCAAGCACCCGCGGGCGTCGTGCCCATCTTGCTGATTGAGGACGAACCTTCCGTGACTGCGTTCCTGCGCGCGGCGCTCGAGCGCCACGGCTACGCGGTGGCCAATGCCGCGTCGGGCGCTGAAGGCCTGAACATGCTGAGCGGCGGGAAATATTCTGGCGTGATCTCCGACATTCGTATGCCCGGAACAGTAAACGGCGCCGAAGTGCATGCGTGGATTCAAAAGAATCGTCCGGAGCTGTGCGCGCGCATTATCTTGATCAGCGGAGACACCGCCAACAGCGAGACGCAGACCTTTCTGGCACAAAGCGGGACGCCGTGCATCGAAAAACCCTTTCGCGTACAACAATTGCTGACCGTTGTGGAGAGAACCTTCGGGAAACCATGAGCGACGAACTGAAAACACGTTTACTGGTCGTGGATGACGAGCAAAGCATTCGCCGCTTGTGCATGACGATCGGCAATACGCTTGGCTTTGCTTGCGCGGAAGCAGAGAGCGCTGAGGCGGCATTGGCGCTGCTGGACAGGGAAATCCCCGACCTCGTCCTTACCGACCTGAAGCTGCCGACGCTGAGCGGTGTTGAGCTGCTGCGCCAGATAAAAACTCTGCTGCCGCGTACGGAAGTCGCCATCATGACCGGCCACGGCTCCATCGAGTCCGCCGTAGACGCCATGAAGCTGGGCGCTTACGACTACATCGAAAAGCCGTTTCGCGTGGAAAAAATGCGCCTGTTGCTGCAGCGCATGGCGGAAAAAGTTCGCCTGGTCACCGAAAATGCATTTTTGCGCGAGCGCGTGAGCACCGAGGAAAATCTCGACGGCATCATCGGCACGTCCGCGAACATCCAGGATGTCCTGCGCATGATTTCGCGCCTGAAGGACACGCGCACTCCGGTGCTGATCTCCGGCGAGAGCGGAACGGGCAAGGAATTGGTGGCGCGGGCGATTCATTTTCGGGGAACGATGGCGCAGACACCCTTCGTGGCCGTCGATTGCGGCTCGCTTGTTCCGACCCTGATGGAGAGTGAACTCTTCGGCTACGAAAAGGGCGCGTTTACCGGAGCAATTAAATCAAAAGCCGGGCTGTTCCAGGCCGCTAACGGCGGAACCATCTTCCTCGACGAGATTGGCGAGTTGCCCCTGGAGATGCAAGCCAAACTCCTCCGCGTGTTGCAGGAAAAGGAAGTTCGTCCGGTGGGCAGCAACGATCAAGTCGGTGTGGACGTGCGCGTGATTGCCGCAACCAACCGCGACCTGGAGGCTGCATACCGCGACGGCACCTTCCGCAAGGATCTCTACTTCCGCCTGAACGTCGTGACCGTACATCTTCCCGCGCTGCGCGACCGCCGCTCCGATGTTCCGATGCTCGTTCATCATTTCCTGGATCGCTACGCCCCTGGCACAAACCTGCAGGTCACTCCCGCGGCGATGAAAAGCCTGCTGCACTACGATTGGCCCGGCAACGTACGAGAACTGGAAAATTGCATCGCTCGCGCCGTGACGCTCGGTGACCATCACATCATCGATGTAGTTGATCTGCCGCCCGCTATCCGGACCGAACAGCCTTCCGCGGCGCCCATGTCCGCCCAAGACGCGGCGTCCCTTTCCACTACGGCGCTCGCCGAAATGGAGCGCATGACGATTCTACGCGTGTTCGAGCAGGCCAATGGGGACAAGGCCTTGGCCGGCAAGATGCTGGGCATAAGCCGGGCCACGCTGTACCGCAAGCTGAAGCGCTACAATATTCCCGTAAAAACTGGCTCCTCGCCTGCCACTCCCGAGCAGCAGCGTGCCGCGTCACACTAACTGGCGCTGTCTCATCTCGCCTATCCTCTCACCTCGGCAAGAGGAAGAGCTGAGACGCAGACGTTTCACGCTGAGACGTTTGAGCCGTGTGCGACACGCGGGAAATCCGTAAGCCTCGTCCTTTCAACTGCTTCACCGCTCATCACCGCAGATTGTTTTTGGTGGCCGACGTGCATTCCTCATTGCCGGGACACTGTCTTCCGCGGCGCTATGTGTGTGCAGGGCCGCAAAGACAGTGAGCCGCTGCGCCGGCAAGTCGAGAGGCTGCATGAAGCGTTCAACCGAAATTGCCGTCAACGACCGCCAACTGGATTGCGCCGGGCAGTTGGCGCGCTTCTTTCCGGGTGCGGCGGCGGTTCGCGTCCCGGTGCAAGTGACCGCCCTCCGCGGCGGAAGGGCCCAGCTGCGCGAAGCCACAGTTCTGGAGTTCGGGGGCTCACAGCATGCGATTTTTCTTTCCACTCTGCCGCTGGAATTTGAAGACCGCGTGAGGCTGGAACGCGATTCGCACGGCCGCACCGTGGCTGATGCAACCGTTGTTGCCGTGCAATATCACGAAGGACGAAAGGCTGTGGCCGTCAAATTCACACAGGGATCGTGCGATTGGATGATGCAGCCGTGAAGACAACACTCACCCCCGCTCCAGTACGGCCGGAAGCCGCCCGGCAGGAACAATGGGCGGAACTCCGCTCTGTCTTCCCGATTTACCTGGCGCTGGCAAAGCAGCTGGAAATCGCGATTCCCTTTCCGCAGGACAAGCGCAACCTGCCGGAAAAGGCGACCCTCGAGCTATTCAAGCAAGTACAAATTTGGCTGGACGCGCTCGACTCGCGCGTGCTCGTTCACCAGTTGCGGCACTTGCTGCAGCAGACCACGCTGAATGCCAGTGAGGGCGGACTTCGCGGCCTGATTCAGCGGCACCTGCGCAAACCGACCAAAACAAATACGGACCGCGACAAAATAGACTTTCTGCTCGTGCAGTATTTCGCATTGTGCGCGCCCCCGAAGATCTACCACAAGCAAATCGAACTGGAAGATGCCGCGGCGGTCATGAAACCGGTTCTTGGCGATATGGACACTGCGCCGCTCGCGTGGTGCGAGCCTTTGGAGAAAATGATTACGGCGTTGCGCGGGTTTCGCAGCCTGCGTGACATGCTGAAAACAACTTTTATCGCCGAGGGGCGCAAGGTGAAGGAAACCGCGGGTGGGATGTTTTACGATCCCTCTGCTCTGCTGGCCTTCATCCGCTTCAATTTTCTCCTGCGCCGCACCTTAATCGAGTTGATGCACGCCGACCTGATCGCCATCCGTGCCGGAATCGGCCAACTTGAATCTGCGGGCACGCACACCATAGATTGTCGCCGCCTTGGTCTCTCTGCCTCCGAGCCAATTTCCAAAATTCGTGAGCTTGCAGACGACTGGAAGCAGCCGTTCCAGAAGGATTACACCGAGCGCACCGTCAGCGAAACCTTTGAAAAACTGCTGAATTTACGCAGTGACGTGGAACAGGCGCTGCAACAGCTCGCGGCCAAAACGACGGCACCCGCTGCGCCCGCGCCACAAGCCAAGGGCGGCGGCACTGCGCCAAAACCGCAGGCCAAAGCATCCACAGCCTCTAAACCCGCGGAGACCCCGGCGGAGGTCGCGCCCGACGCGGGACTCGACTTCGAGAATTGCCTGGAGCAAATCTGGGAACAGCTCATTGCCACGCCGCCGACGCGCGGCCGCTCGATGACCACTGTAAAAATCGGCCGTGCGCGCATCCTGATGTCCTCCTGGGAAGTCACCGCGTTTGTAAGCGAGGACGGCCCTGCCGCCGACGATCTGCGCCGCGCCGTAGTGGCACGCGCCATCGTCACCTCCGCAACGGAAGCCGCCAAGGAGACGGGGAACGCCACCAGCCTGGAACGCGCACTCTCCGTAGCGCGCGTCGAGGTTTCCCGGCTGCAGGAACGCGTCGATGTGGCCAAGCAGGCCAAGGACACGGAAGCTGCGGTGAATCTGGGCATCAGCACTAAGAGATTGCTGTCGGCGCTCGATGAAGCTGAAAAGTTGTAACGAGAACTGCGGCGAACGCGTTCGCCGAAAAAATCTTTTCCGGGGAGCGGGCCACTTTTGCGAAGCGCAAGCGTACTGATCCTGACCGATGAATCTGAATTTGCGCGGCTGTTGACCGCGTGCTGGCAAGCCGAAAAGCTTGCCCCGGGAATCACTGTACTGGGCAGCGATCTCTGGAGAGATCAGGCGGCGGTGCCGCACGACCTCGTCGTGGTGGGGCCGCTGCGCGACGGCAAACTCTCCGAGATCCTGCGTTCGCTGGAGCCCGCCACCGCACTGATCCTCTGCGCCCCTGCGGATTCCCGCGAACTGAGCCAACTGCGCGGCAAGTACCCGCGACTGGTGCACGTGCCGCTGCGCGAGGACTGGACGCAAACACTCCTGCTCGTCGCCGGCGAGTCCTTGCGACGCACCGAAGCTTTGCGGCTCGCGCGTCAAGCGGAGAGCAAGGCTGCGCGCAACGAACAATATGCAACTCTCGGCCGCTACATGACGGACATGAAACACAGCGTGAGCAACGCGCTCACGTCGATGATTGGCAACGCGGAACTGCTGCTGCTCGAGCCGGGCCAACTATCGAAACAATCCCTGGCGCAAATCAAGACCATTCACAGCATGGCGCTGCGCATGAACGAAATCATGCAACGTTTCTCATCCCTGGCCAGCGAGATGAGGGACGCTGAGAATGCTTCTCAAGCTGAGACGGAAGAAGCCCCTGCGGCCCCTTCCCGGCGCCGCTGACGCCGCTTAGACTCACTGTAAGTCATTCATTCGACAAGGCATATATCACACCGACACTCTGCCGCGCGGCGCCGCTGGGCTGGCCGCTGACGTGCACCTCTGCTCTATGGAGAACCATGGGGAGAAGTCTGCCGTGCAGAAAAAGGTCCTGATCGTTGACGACTCGCCGGCGCAGGTGAAGCTGATTCAGGGGCTACTCGAACCTGAAGGCTACCCCTCCGTCGGTCTCAACGATCCCAGGCGTGTGGAGGAAGCCATCACGGCGGAGCGCCCCTGCATGATCCTGCTGGACGTGGTGATGCCGGAGCGCAACGGTTTTCAAGTGTGCCGCGAACTGAAAAACAATACGGAGTTCAGCGCAATTCCGGTGGTCCTGGTGACCTCCAAGGATACGCCGAGCGATCGCTACTGGGGCGAGCAGCAGGGAGCGGACGGTTACGTGACCAAGCCTTTTACGCGCGAGGAACTGCTGCGCGCGGTGCGCAGGTTTGCATGATGGATGAAGCGAGCGAACGAAACCATGAATGAAGATTTTCATCTGACGCCGCTGGCCGCCGATGCGGACGCCGCTGACCTCCTCGAGGCGCTCGGCCCGCTCGAAGAGCGCCCGCCGGAATCGCAGTACTGCGTTTTCCGGAGCGGCCGCGAACGCTTTTGCTTTCCGGTGTTGGACGTCGAGGAAGTTTTGGACTGGCCGCTGCTGACCAAGCTGCCTCTCGCACCCGCATACCTCGTCGGCATTTTCAATTTGCGCGGCATCATCGTGCCGCTGATCGACATCGCCATGACGGAAGGCCGCAAGCCGGGTCTTCTGCCCAAGCACGTGGTCGTGGCTTCGCTGCGCGGCGAGGGTCATCACGACGATGTGCGCATCGGCATTGCCGCCGATGAAGTCATCGGCACCTATAGCGTCACGTCCGAAGATTTGCTGGAGCACGCGCCGGAAAACGTGCCGCACTGCGTCGGCATGCTGCGCCACGACGACCGGCTGGCTCTATTGCTGGATTTGAGGAGATTGCTCGAGGTGTTTCCGGGCCCAAGCATTTGATCGCGGCAGCCGCATCACCCCGCGGTGCGGCAGCCGCCGAAGAGATTTGGAGGAAGGCATGAAATCGCGATTGAGTTCCACAATCTGGACGCTGGTCCTGGTCAACGGACTGGTGCTGTTCGGAGTGCTATGGCTGGCGTACAGCGCGGGCCGGCAGTCGAACGGTGCGTCCATGCTGGATTTTGGCTCGCTGCCCAGCGGCGCCAGCGGCTCGGTGCTGTTCGCTCTCTTCCTTGTGCTAGGGGCGATCGTGTTCCTGGCCTGGCGCCTGAACAGCTCCTTTGTTTCTCCGGTGCAGGAGCTCGCGCAGTTCTCCGAGCGCTTTGCCGCAGGCGATTCCAAGGCACGCGTTGAGGTTAATTCCAACGACGAGCTTGGCTACATTGCCGAAAACCTGAATCGCGCCGTCGCCCGCGTCTCCAAGGCCACCAGCAACCAGGAAGCCAGCGACCACTTGCAGCGCAGCATCACCGAGTTGCTTACCGTCATTAACCAGGTGGCGCGCGGCGATCTGACTCTGCGCGGTAAGGTCACCAACGACGCGCTCGGCAATGTCGCGGACTCCATTAACTACATGCTCGACAACTTCACCAAGGTTCTCGAGCGCGTCCGCAAAGCGGCCATGGAAGTTACGGCTTGCTCCAACAACATTCTCGTCGCGGCAGACGAAATGCAGGCCGGCGCGACCCAGCAGGACCAGGAAATCACCAACACGTCGAGCGCCGTCGAAGAGCTCACCGTCTCGATGAAACAGGTGTCCAACAACGCGGAAGCCAGCGCCGAGGCTGCGCGCCGCGCACTCGACGCCGCCGAACAGGGCAACCGCGCCGTGCGCGATACGCTCGAAGGCATGCAGCGCATTCGCGCCTCCGTGCAAGCGACCGCAAAGAAAATCAAGTCGCTCGGCGATCGCTCTCTCGAAATTTCGGAAATCATCAACGTCATTAACGACATCACGGAACAGACCAACTTGCTCGCCCTAAACGCGGCCATTGAGGCCGCGCGCGCCGGAGAAGCCGGCCGCGGTTTCGCGGTCGTTGCCGACGAAGTCCGCAAACTGGCGGAACACTCCCGCAGCGCGACGAAAGACATCGCAGCCCTGATTAAGGCCATTCAGGCCGAAACGAACGAGGCCGTGGTCGTCATGGAAGAAGGCACCAAGGAAGTGGAAGGCGGCGCGACGCTGGCCGATCAGGCCGGCCGCGCACTCGACGCGATTTCCAGCGTCGTCCGCCAGTCCGCGGAGTTGGTGCAGGAAATTTCGCTGGCCTCGAAACAGCAAGTGCGCGGTACGGAAGGCGTCGCGCACGCCATGCAAATTATTTCCAACATTACCCGCCAGACTTCGCAGGGCACGCGCGGCACCGTGGCGACGGTCAGCCAGCTTGTAAAGCTCTCGGACCAATTGAACGAAGCCTTGGCCCAATTCCGCGCCATCAACAAGCAAGGCAACGTCAACAATACTCCGGAAGTCTCCGAGCGACCTGTCCCGGCAGGTGCCGTACGGTAAGGGGCGATGATTTTTTGCTCCGGCCAGCCGCCGGAGCCGGAACGTGGGCACTATGAACGAACGCCAGGGACCGGTGGACGGTCTGAGCGAACATGAATTGAGCGAGATCCGCATGCTGATCGAAGAGCGGACCGGCATCTGCTTCGACGAATCGCGCGAGCGTTTCTTCTCCACGCGCGTGCGCGAACACTTGCGCGCGAAGAATTTCGCGAGCGGCACGGAGTTGCTGCGCGCGATGCGCAAGGCCAATGTCGAATACGAAGCGCTGCTGGAACGGCTTTTGACGCAGGAGACTTCGTTTTTTCGCTACCCGGCCGTGTATGAAACGTTTGAAAAGCGCGTCTTGCCGGAACTGCACGTTAAGAAATTCTGGAAGAATCCGCGAACGCTGCGCGTATGGAGCGCCGGATGTTCCACCGGCGAAGAGCCTTACTCCATTGCCATCACCATCACAGACGCGCTTTCGTTCGCCGATGCGTGGAATGTCGAGATTTTGGCCACCGACGTGGGCCGTCAAGCGCTCAAGCACGCTGAGCGCGGCGTCTATTCCGGCCGTTGCATCGCCAGCGTCACGCCGGCTCAGCTTGCCACGCACTTCACCCCGGTGGAAGGCGGCCACCAGGTTAAGCCGCGCCTCAAGAAAATAATCACATTCGCACAGATGAATCTTGCCTCCGCGGTGTACGTCGGGCGTATGGACGTGATCTTCTGCATGAATGTGTTGATCTATTTTTCGGAAGAGCGCCGCCGCGCGCTGGTGCAGCGCTTCTACGACACGCTCGAGCCCGGCGGCTACCTGTTTCTCGGGCACTCCGAATCGATTTCAAAGATGCCCGTCAAGTTTCAGGCCATCGTGCTGAACGATTGCATTTTGTACCGCAAGCCGACCGCCGAGGAATTGCAGAAACCCGAACTCGTCACGGAGGGACGCGCGTGAGCATGCCCGACCGCGAAGCCGTCGAAGTCTTCCTCCAGGAAGCCTCGGAGCACCTGCAATATTTGCGGGAATACGTGAGCGTGCTCCAGGAAGTCCAGCCGCGCCGCGAAGATCTCGAGCGTCTCTACATAGCGGCGCACACGCTATGCGGTACGTCTGCAAGTTACGGTTTCCCGCGTTTCTCGGAGATTGCGGGCAAACTGGCCCATGTCTTCCAGTATGCGCTGAACGCCACGCTGGGAGACGACTTGCACGGTCCGCTCACGGAATTTCTGTCCGATGGGATTTCCGTCCTTGAAGCCGATTTGCTGGAGATCAGCGACACGGGCGAGGAAAGCATCGAAGACATCGCCGCTTTCAAGGAACGCTATCGCTTCGCGTTTCCAGCCGAGCCGGCGCCCTTGAACTATGGGCAGGAGCGCATTACCGAGCAGGCCATCGAGCAGCACGCGCAGGAAGCACACGAAGAAGCATCCACCGGCTCCTACTTTGATGCGCTGCCCGCCGACGACGAAGTTCCCGACGAGATTCTCGAATTCTTTCAGCCGGAAGCCGAAGAACATTTGCAAGTGGTCAGCGATTGCCTGATCTCCCTGGAGGGCAACAATAATCCCGAAGAGATCAATCGCCTCTTCCGCGCGATTCACACCGTGAAGGGTTCCGCCGCGCAAGTCGGACTCAAACGTCTGGGCGGCATCGCGCATCGCGTGGAGGACCTGATTGGACGTCTCCGCGATGGCGAAATTGAGCCATCCGCCGCCGTCGTCGATCTCTGCCTTGCCTCTGTCGATGTACTCAAGAAGACGCTGCATCGCCAGTGGGCTGACGAATCGGAAATGCGCGCCGAAGTCGATTCCCTGCTCGGCCGCATCGCGGAATTCGCACCACCGGAGCAGGAAGAACTCGAGGCTGCGCAATCAGCCGTTGACGAAGCAGCAGCGCATGAAGGCGCTGCACAAGCGCCTGCGATGACGCGGAAGCCCGACAAGCATCCCGCCGGAGCCAATGCCACAAAATCCGTACGCATCGCGCTGGAACGCCTGGACCGCATGATGAACACGGTCGGCGAGCTGGTCATCAACCGCACACGCATGGTTGGCCGCGTTGCGGAGCTTGAAAAACTCGTCGACACCCTAAGCTTTTCCAAAGAGCGGCTGCACGGCAAGGTTTCCGAGTTCCAGGAAAAGTACGAGTTCAATCGCGTCAGCTCCTCGCGAAACCCCGGGCCTTGGACTCCGGCGACCACTCCGCAGCGGCTCAGCAGCGCCGCGGCCGGCGATACCTCGTTCTGGTCGGACTTCAGCGAATTGGAAATGGACCGCTACGACGACGTTAATATTCTTTCGCGCTCCATGGCGGAAATTTCCGCCGACGTAAACGAAGTTCTGACCCAGCTGGAAGGCTACATCGGGCGCGTCGAGGGCGACATCGACGAGTTCACCAAGCTCGCGCATCACCTGCAGGACGAATTCACCGCCGCTCGCATGGTGCCCATCGGCACGCTCTATTCGCGGCTCTCACGCGCCGTGCGCGACGCCGCCACCTCCGCCGGCAAGCAGGTCGAGCTCGATCTCGCCGGCAGCGAAACCGAGTTGGACAACAATATCATCCAGCAAATTTCCGATCCGCTCGTGCATTTGGTGCGCAATTCCGTCGCGCATGGAATCGAGACCGCCGATGTGCGCCGCGCCGCTGGCAAGTCCGAAGCCGGCAAAGTCTCCCTCCGCGCTTATCATCGCGGCAATCACATCTACATCGAAGTCGAAGACGACGGCGGCGGCATCGATTACGAGCGCGTGAAGCAGAGCGCACTCGAACGCGGTCTCGTTTCTCCCGAAACCGCCGATCGCCTCACCGAGCGCGATTTCCGCGAGATGCTCTTCCATCCCGGCTTTTCCACTGCTCCGGCAAAGACCGAGCTCGCCGGCCGCGGCGTGGGTCTCGACGTGGTGCGCGCCAACCTCAACGCACTGAATGGTGAGGTCGACATTCAAAGCACGCACGGCCACGGAACCAAGTTCACCCTGAAGGTTCCGTTGACCCTGATCATTTCGCCCGCGCTGTTCGTGCGCTGCGGCGGCACCAGCTTCGCTCTACCCCTCGCGGTAGTCGAGGAAATCCGCCGTCTGCGCGCCGACGAAATCGAAGACGTTGGCGGCAAGCTGCTTACAAAGGTTCGCGACGTGATCACCGAAGTTATCCGCTTGGACTCTTATCTCGGTCTGCCGCCGCTCGAGCCGATCAACGGCTACTTCCGCATGGTCGTGGCGAACGCCGGCAATCGCCAGATCGGGCTCGTCGTCGAAGAAGTCATCGGCAAAGATGAAATCGTTATCAAAAATCTCGGGGAGTACTTGCGCCGCGTCAAGCTCTTCCCTGGCACAACCATTGCTCCGGACGGCAGCTTGATTCTGCTGATCGACTTGAATCGCATGGTAGCCACGGAACCTGGTGAGCGCCGCACCTTGCAAGCTACCGCAACGGCCGCGCGCATCTTCGCTCCCGGCTCCACGGCAGTCGCTCGCGGCACGATTCCCGCCGAGGCCATCGATCGCGTCGAGCACGAGCGCGTCGTTGTCGTCGCCGATGATTCCATCAGCGTACGCAAATTTGTGGGCCGCATGCTTGAAAAGAACGGCTATCGCGTGAAGCTGGCCGCCGATGGCCTGGAAGCCGCGGAACTCGTCGCGCAACACGGCTGCCATCTTGTCATCACGGACCTCGAAATGCCGCGCATGACCGGCTACGAGCTGATGGTGCAATTGCGGCAAAGCCCTGCGACGCGCCGCATCCCCGTCATGGTCGTCACGTCGCGCGCGGGCGCCAAGCACCGCGACCGCGCCATTAAAGAAGGCGCTGCAGCGTTTCTGACCAAGCCGGTGCAAGAAGATCAATTGCTTGCTGCGGTCGAACAACTCATGGGAACGGAGGCGACACGCCCGGCCGTACCGGTGGCGTAGACGAGCGATGGCACCCGCAGCCAATAAAAAGTTTCGCGTATTGATCGTGGACGATTCCGCGTTCATGCGCAAAGTCCTCGAAGCAATTTTCAATGGCGACGACCAATTACAGGTCGCAGGCCATGCTAAAGACGGCCGCGAAGCCGTGGCGCTCGCGGAATCGTTGAAGCCCGACGTCATCACCATGGACATCAACATGCCGCACATGGACGGTCTGCAAGCCACCGCGCAGATCATGACCACGAATCCGCGGCCCATCGTAATTGTCAGCTCAGAATCGAGGGAAGGCGCGGCCAGCACGCTCAAAGCGCTTGAACTGGGCGCCATCGAGTTTGTCGCCAAGCCCTCCAGCGGCATCGACCTGGACATGCAAAACGTCAAGGAAGAGCTGCTGCGCAAAGTGCGCATGGCCGCGAAGGTACGCGTCGTGCGTACAGCGTCAAGACTCGCCCTTTCGGTACAAGGCACAAACGGCAATGCTGCGCCTGCCAAGCCATCTGCGCCCGCGCGCACAGCTCCGGCGATTCCCGCCGACCAGCGCTTCCCTGTCGTCGTACTCGGCGCTTCCACCGGCGGACCAGCCACCGTGATGCGCCTCGCTCCAGGATTCACGCGCGACTTCCCTGCCGCGGTCTTCCTCGTGCAGCACATGCCCGCGACTTTCACCACGCAATACGCGGCGCAGCTCGCCGAATTCACCAGCATTCGCGTGAAGGAGGCGGAGAATAACGAGACCGTACAGCCCGGCACGCTTTACATCTGCCCCGGCGCGCAACATCTGCGCGTGACCCCGGCTGGCCGAATACAACTGGACAGCGCTTCCGGCCGCATCAACGGCTATCTGCCCAATATCGATGTCACCATGGAAACCGTTGCGGCCTACGCTGGCGCCATGAGCATCGGCGTCGTGCTCACCGGTATGGGCAATGATGGCGCGAACGGCGCCAAGGCGATCAAGTCCGCCGGCGGCATGGTTCTCGCGCAAGACGAAGCCACCTCCGTTATTTTCGGCATGCCCGCCGAGGCCATCAAGCTCGCCGTGGTCGACCAGGTCCTTGCCATCGACGATGTCTATGCCGCGATCGAAAAGCGCGTCATCGGAATCTGCAAAGCCTCGCCGGTGGGAGCGAAGTAGTGCGTCCAAATTCTCCAACCAAGGCGCCCGCTCCGCGCACTGAGCAGATCATTCTGTTTCGCGTCAGCGGTCAGGTCTTTGCGATTTCCTCGGCTTCCGTGCAGGAAGTTCGCGGCATGGACAGTCTCTCCGGCGTGGCGAAGGATATTTCGCAGCCCGGCCTGAGCAAGGTGAAGCATTTTGTGCGCCGCGGCGAACATTCCATATACGTTGTAAACGCCGCCGAGCACTTTGGTTTGCCGCCGGCGCCCACGGCGCTCGTGTTCGTCCTGCGGCGCACACGCACCGCGCTGCTGATCGACGGCATCGAGAAAATGACCAGCATGACGCGCCTGCAAGCTCTCCCGCTGGCTTTTTGCCACGAAGAGCGCAGCTGGTATCGTGGGCTCACCGCGCTCGACCAAACCGTCGTGCCGGTCGTGAAGCCTGACGGCTTTTTGACTCCCGAGGAGCTTTTCTTGTTGGACGCTTCGTTGTCGCAAGAAGCCGATGAAAAGGCCAGGCCCGCTGCGGAAGACGATACGCAAGACGGCCAAGACATGAGTTTGACGCAATGACCCTGATTGCCGAAAGCGAACTGCAATCCTTCGTCCTGCTGCGGCTGGGCGACCGCCGCTTCGCCGTCGCCGCCGGCCAGATTGCGGAGCTGGTTGCGCCGAGCCGCGTCTTCCGTTTCCCGCACCACACCAGCGAAATCGAAGGCGTGATTTTGCGTCGCGGCCGCATTGTGCCCGTCTGCGATGTGGCCGAGAAACTCATCGGCAAGGGCCTGAAGTCGCGCCGCTTTTATCTGATCACCCAACGCTCCTACGGCACGCAGACCGAGTGGGTCGCCCTGCCGGTCACAGGGGATTGCGAACTCATCAACGCGGAGATGACTTTGCCGAGCGATACCGACGCTCCTCACGTTTCCGGCTGGCTCTCACACGCTGGCGACGTCATCGAAGTGCTCAACCTTGCTGCGCTGACTCCCGGTCCCACCGAGACCGCGCCCGCCACCGCGACTCTGCAACTGCAGGAGGCGCGGCCATGATTCCCAACGGGCGCCCCGCGAAGATTTTGCTCATCGATAGCAACGTCTATTTCGCCAAGAAGCTGGGCGATGCGCTGAAGCGCGAAGGCTTTGAAGTGATTTCCAGCACGCAGGCTGCTTTTGCGCTGACCACGCTGGAATATGACGCGCCCGCCGCTATCGTTTGCGCCACCAACCTGCGCGAAATGGGCGCTCTCGAAATCGCCAAGATCATTCACGCCGACCCGAAAAATTCCGCGCTGCCCGTAATCGCCCTTGGCGACGGCAGCCAGCGCGCCTTGATGGAAGCGTTTCAGGCCGGCTGCGACGACTACATCGATCGCCGCCGCACGCCGGCCATCATCGCTTCGCACGTGCGCAATATCATCACCAGCAAAGCGGAGGGCTTCCAGCCCACGCAGATGCTGGCGCAAGCGGATACCAGCCTCAGCGGCAGCCTGACACACACCGATCTCCCCGGCGTGCTGCAGATGCTCACTCACGCGCATCAGACCGGCGCGCTGCACATCAACGCCGCGAACGCCGACGCTGTGCTCTTCTTCGATGCCGGCGAAATCCGCCACGCCGAATGCGGCAGCCTCTTTGGCGACGAAGCCGTTGTGCACATCATTAAGGCCGCTCACGGAGGCGGCGCCGGCGTCTACAAATTTGTCTACGGAAGCACTTCGACGCAACACACAGTGCTGCGCAGTGCCACGGATCTCATGCTCGATGCCATGCGCGAATTTGACGAAAGCACCCGCGACATGGCGGATAAGGAAGCGCTATGAGCGAAGCAATGACCATCCCACCGATGGCCGATGCGCCGGCGAAACGCACGCCCACGGTCTATTTCATCGACGACAGCGCCACCATGCGCGAAGTCATCAAGATTGCTTTCCGCCGCGAGAGCATCCACATAATCACTTGCGGCGACGCCGCGGCAGCGCTCGCGCAATTCGCGCAGAATCCGCCGGACGCGGTCATCACCGACGTCATCATGCCCGACCAGGACGGCTACTCCGTCTGCACGCAAATCAAGCAGCACGCGGAATATGGTTCGGTTCCCGTTATCCTGATGTCCGGAGTTGTAAACAAGACCGTCGCCGATAAAGCCGTCGCCGTGAAGGCGGATGAATTAATCCGCAAACCCTTTCAGCCGCAGGAACTGATTGGCCGTGTAAAAGCTTTGCTCGGACCGAAAGTTATCGCACCCGCCGCGGAGCACCGCGTTGGCGCTGGCGCGAGTTCGCTCAGCACCCTGTTTGCGCCGGCAACGCCTCCGCCGGCAATTCCTGCTCCGCCGCGAGCGCAAGCCGTGCCAGCCGCAATGCCCCCAGCATCGCCAGAAATGACGCTACCGGAAAACGTGTGGCCGCGCGCTTTAGCCGAGGCTTTCACACCGCGGCCCGCGGCACCCGTCGCGCCCCCCCAGGGTTTCCGCGCGCCCGCCGCGAGTCCCGACATCATGAAGCTGAAAACCGAAATCGCGCGCCTCGAACTCTTGGTAAAAAAACTCCAAACCGAACTGCAAATCGAGCGCCAGTACAACCAAGCCCTCGATCAACACGTCCACAACCTGACCACCACCGAATAACTGAGATTCTAAAGGCCCGGAAGGCCGGCGGAGACTTTGGCCCAGCACGCCAGTGCTCGGTGCAACGCCCAACCAGGAATTCGAGTTATGGCAGGGACGGTGAACCCGCACCAGTTACCATGGTTAACCTTACATTTATATTATTGATGTGCGGTATGCTCACCCGTCTTTTCAGTTGAAAGGGGGCAACCATGTGTGTCGTCTGCGAACATCAACTCTATGAAGAACACCGCAGCGCGGAGGTCGGACCGTTTGATCCCTGCCCCGACTGCGGCAAGTTTCCCAGCAACGACGGCCGTTCCTGCTACCACTGCTTTAGCGTCGGGAATACCATTGACGAGTGTCCGGAGTGTTTAGGCAAGCCGTGGAGTGAGGAGTTTCTGAGCATTAAGGCTCAGATTGAAAACGACACCCCTCCTGCTTCCCCTTCGATTCACTAATCCTGCTCAGAGGTTTTGTGCCGGATCGCGGCCCCTGCTAACTCATTGGGTTTTTCCAGCGCAGTCCGGGGAAGCGGCTAAGGCGGCGAAGGACTGGGCGCAGAAACAAAAAGGCGGGCCGCCGGGCCCGCCCTCCGAAACTAACAACTAACAACCAAAAACTAAAAACAGCCCTAAGCTTTCGCTGCCTTCACCCCATTAAATGCCAGCGCCAAGCGCGATTTATACCGATTCCCGGTATTCTCGTGCAGCACACCCTTAGTGATGGCCACATCGATCGCCGACATGGTGGGCTGCAGCAAGTTTCCCGCCGCGCTCGCGTCACCCGAACTAATCGCCGTGCGCAGCCGCTTGATCAATGTGCGCACCCGTGTGCGGTTGGCCCGGTTCACTTCTGCGCGTTGACGAGCTTGCGCCGCGCGCTTCAGAACGGACTTCTTCTTTTTCTTTACTTTGGTAGCCTGTCCCTGGGCCATCTATTGCTCCTTTTGCGTATTCCGGAAACTTCTAACGTTAAACGAGGCCTTTCGCTTTGTCAAACGAACCAAAAGACCTTTCGTCGAGCCAACTCGTAACGCCGGCTCCTGGCACGGCCGGTTCTGTGCCCGCGAAGCCCGCCCCGCGCCAAAACAAGCATGACGAGTTGCGCCTGCTGGTCAATTCACGTCACCCCATTATCACCGTAGAGACACCGGAAGAGGAGCGCGTCGAACAAATACTCCTCGAAGTCGCTGCGGAGCTTGCCGTGCCGCTCTACACCTGGAGCGTTACCGCCGGTTTGGCGAAGGCGCACGGCGCGCCGATCTACAACACGGACAATCCCGAGCAGGCCCTGGCAAACGTCGCACTAATTCAGGGCGATGCCGTCTTCCTCCTGAAAGACTTTGTGCACTACTGCGACAACGATCGCGTCTGCCGCCGCTTGCGCGAACTCGCCGAAAAATTTCGCGCCGAGCGGCGCTCCATCGTGATCACGGCTGCATCGTTGCAGTTGCCTCCCGACCTGCACGGCGACTCCGTACCCTTTCAATTGGGCTTGCCCACGGCTGACGAATTGCTCCCCGGCGTAAAGAACGTGCTGGCGGAAATGAACCGCACGCAACAGATCCCGCTAGCGCTCGATATGCCCGGCATCGCTCAACTCGCACAGAACTTGGTCGGCTTGCCGCAAGAGGAGGCCATGCGAGCATTGCGCATGTGCGTCCTCGGGCGGCGCCGCGTGGACGCAGGCTTGCTGGAAGCTGTGCTCGATGCCAAGCGCGACGCTCTGCGCAGCGACGGCCTGCTCGAAACTGTGCGCCGCGATGCGTCCTTCGCCGACGTAGCCGGACTGAAGCGGCTCCGCGATTGGATTGCCAAACGCAAAAGCGCGCTGACTCCGGAAGGCCGCCGCTTCGGGCTCGAGCCGCCCAAAGGCATTTTGATCACTGGTGTGCAAGGATGCGGCAAAAGTCTGGCCGCACGCTCCGTTGCGGGTGAATGGAGCTACGAAATGGCGCGGCTCGATGCCGGCGCGCTCTACGACAAATTTGTCGGCGAGAGCGAAAAGAAGCTTCAGAAAGCTTTGGAGCTGGCGCAGAAGCTCGCCCCAATGGTGTTGTGGATCGACGAAATTGAAAAGGCCTTCGCTTCCGCGGGCAGCAGCGGGGATGCCGATGCAGGATTGTCGCAGCGATTGCTGGCCACGCTGCTTACCTGGATGCAGGATCGCGAGAGTGGCGTCTTCCTCGCTGCGACCTCGAATAACATCAGCGCGCTGCCACCAGAAATGCTGCGCAAGGGCCGCTTCGATGAGATTTTCTTCGTGGACCTGCCGAGCGGAGAGGTGCGCAGCGCGCTGTTTGCTCTGCACTTGAAAAAGCGCGGTCGCGACGTAACCACCTTCGATCTGTCAAAACTGGCTACCGCAAGCGAAGGCTTCAGCGGCGCAGAAATCGAACAAGCCATCATCGCCGGGCTGTATACCGCCTTCTCACAAAAGCAACAACTCAACACCGAGATACTCGTCGGGGAAATTCGCGGCACGCAACCCCTCAGCGTCACCCGCGCCGAAGACATCCGAGCCATCCGCGACTGGGCGAAAACGCGCGCCGTACCGGCCGACTAGGCGAGCTTCAAACCAGGATCGGCATTCAGAGAAGTGTCGGCGAATTCGTTTGCGCGAAAGCGCGAATAAGCCGCGGCGGCAATCATGGCAGCGTTGTCTGTAGAGAGTGCGCGGCTGGGAAAAAAGGATTCTAGACCTTTGGCTCGCACGCGCTCTTCAAACGTGGAGCGGAGCTGGCTGTTGGCGGCCACTCCACCGGAAACGAGAACGCTCTCCGCTGACAATTCTTCCGCGGCACCAAGGGTCCGATTAACTAGATCGCGAACCACCGCGTCCTGAAATTCACGCACGAGCGCCAGCGTTTGCGGGCTGCACAAAGGCAGCAACTGCTCGTATTTGCGCTCGCCGCGCGCAAGGGCTTCTTCCCTGCTACGAATTTCCGGCACATATTCCGGATGCTCGCGGACGTGATACAGAACTGCGGTCTTCAGGCCGCTGAAACTGAAATCGTAAGCATTGCCCCGCGTTTTGATCGCGCCGAACTTCACCGGAGCGGGAACACCATTCGTTGCGGCAGCCAAGCGGTCTAGAATTGGACCACCGGGATAGCCCAGGCCAAGCAGCTTGGCGACTTTGTCATACGCTTCGCCAGCGGCGTCGTCGCGCGTCTGCCCAATCTTCCGATACGCAAATAGCGCAGCCCCTCCCTGTGGCACAGCCATTTCTGGCTGTGCGCTCGCTATATCCGTCACTTCATACAAAACCGTGTGGCCGCCGGAGACGATGAGGCATACTGCCGGCAATTTCGGCGCGCGGCCGCTCTTGTGCGCTTCCAGAAAAACAGCGTGGACGTGCCCCTCGAGATGATTCACCGGCACCAACGGCTTTCGCAGCGCCTCCGCCAGTGTTTTTCCGTACGTGATACCGACCAACAACGCCCCCACAAGCCCAGGGCCATGCGTCACGCCAATGGCATCGATATCCCCCAACTGCATCTTGGCCTGCTCCAGAGCTTCGCGCACCACCGGAACAATTTGGCGCAGGTGCTCACGCGAGGCCAACTCCGGAACGACGCCCCCGTATTTTCTGTGCACATCGATCTGCGATGCCACGACGCTGGACAAAATTTCGCGCCCGTCGGCAACCACCGCCGCGGCAGTTTCGTCGCAAGAAGACTCGATCCCCAGAATACGCACGCTCATCGTCTGATTCTGCGCCACCGTCGCACCAAGCTGCAAACCCTCGGAACGGTAACGCAGCAAAGGCCCAGAACGGTAGCGCCAGCACCTTGCTGGCGCTACCGTTCTCACCGCGAGCTGCACCTAACTCTTGCGCGTCGCTGTTAACAGGTATTTTCTGCCCAGCCCTACAGCTTCCACCGTATTTTCTCTCAGAGCCGCATTGACAAATCTATTGCGACGCGTCTACTGTGCGAAGGGAATGTTGCCAATCCTCCCGTCGAGCTCGCGCTAAAACTAATGACTACAAACGACTCGCAGTCGTCTCCGAACTCCGCTCCCGCACGCAAAGTAAGAAAAGCAGTTTTGCCCGCCGCTGGCTTGGGCACGCGCTTTTTGCCTGCCACAAAGGCCCAGCCGAAGGAAATGCTGACTGTTGTCGACAAACCGCAGATCCAGTACGTCGCCGAAGAATGCGTAGCCTCCGGCATAGAGCACATCATCATCGTCACCGGTCGCGGCAAGAGCTCGATTGAGGACCACTTCGACGCTTCGCCGTTTCTCGAAGCGTTTCTCGAAAAGCATGGCAAGAAGCAGCAAGCCAAGATGGTGCGCAATATTGCCGACATGGTGCAGGTCAGCTACACGCGGCAGAAGGAGCCGCTCGGCCTCGGCCACGCCGTGCTCGTCGCGCGCGATTTGGTGGGCGATGAACCGTTCGCGGTGCTGCTCGGCGACGTGCTGATCCCGGGCGAAAATCCCGCGACCAAGCAACTCATTGAGGTTTACGAAGCGACCGGAGTTGGCGCGATCGCGGTAGAAGAAGTGCCCCGCGACCGCACGCATCTCTACGGCATCGTGGCCGGAGAGCCTGCGCCGCAACCTCCGTTCGGCGCCCGCTTGCTACGCATTCGCGATTTGGTGGAAAAACCCAAGCCCGAAAATGCGCCCTCAAATTTGGGCATCACCGGCCGCTATGTTTTGCCGCCGGCAATTTTCGATTGCCTGGAGCGCACCAAGCCCGGTGCGGGAAACGAGATTCAACTCACCGACGGCCTGCGGACTCTGGCGCAAGAGCAGGGCCTGTGGGCCTACATCTACGAGGGCGTTTCGTACGATGCCGGCGACAAACTCGGATTCCTGAAAGCCACGGTGGAACTCGCACTGCAAAATCAGGAGCTGGGCCCGGACTTCCGCAGCTATCTGAAAACGTTGAAGCTTTAAGCTCCCGCACCGTGTTGAGGCCTGGAAGGCCGGCGCAGATTTTAGCCCAGCACGCTAGTGCTGGGTCACCAGCCCGGCAGAAAATCCCAGTCCCGGAGGGACGGCGGAGACAACAACGTCGCCTATGTCCTCTTCCCCGATTTCTCCGACTTCTCCGCTTTTTCGGTTTTCTTTTCTTTGGTTCCCGAATCCTTACCTGATTCCTTGGCCGCAGAATCTTTTGCAGAATCTTTAGATTCCGTCGCTGTTCTTTCGTCCTTGCTTGAATCTCCGGAGGACGGCTTTTTGCCGGCGTAATCTGTCACGTACCAGCCTGAGCCCTTGAACTGAATCGCGGGGGCGGAAATCAGTGCTTCCACTTTGCCGCCGCAGTGCGGACATTTTTTCAGGTGCGGTCCGGCTACGTTCTCGATTTTTTCCGTCTTCCGCCCGCATTTCAGGCATTTGTACTCGTACAAAGGCACAGAGATCTCCTTTTGCTGCTGCGAAATCGAAGAGTATACCAGCCTGCCGCAATCGCTTTCCAGCGCGTGCTAGACTCCTAGCTATGTCTGCGAAACGCACAGGGGAAGATTCGCACGATCGGCCGTCACCTTCATCATCGCATGAGGCTGCCGCGGGCGGTTGTCTCTACATCGTGGGCACACCGATAGGCAATCTGGAAGATATTACGCTGCGCGCGCTGCGCATCTTGAAGGAAGTCGACCTGATCGCCTGCGAAGATACCCGGCACACGCAAAAGCTGCTGAACCACTACAATATCGACAAGAAACTGGTCAGCTACCACGAACACAACGAGATAACGCGCTCGCCGGAATTGCTGATTCAATTGGAGGAAGGCGCCAAGGTTGCGCTGGTCAGCGATGCCGGCATGCCGCTGGTGTCCGACCCCGGCTATCGCCTGGTCACGCTGTGCGTGCGCCACAAAATTCCCGTCGTACCGGTCCCCGGCCCTTCCGCGATGCTGGCCGCACTCGCCGCCGCCGGGCTGCCCAACGAAGAATTCCTGTTCGTCGGTTTCCTTCCGCAGCGCGGCGGCGAGCGGCGACGCATGCTGGAGCGCCTGCGCATCGAAGAGCGCACCATGATTTTCTACGAAGCGCCGCACCGCGTCGCGGAAAGCATCGCCGATGCGCGCGAAATCCTCGGCGACCGTCCCGCCTGCATTGCGCGCGAAGTCACCAAGCTTCACGAAGAGTTCCTGCGCGGCAAACTTTCGCAACTCGCGGAGTCGCTGGCGGAGCGCCCGGCGCGCGGCGAAATCACACTCGTTGTGGGTCCGCCCGACTCATCCGCATCCACCGGCCAGGCCGATTCCACGCAAAGCCTTTCCGATCGCGTCGAAGAACTGATCCGCCAAGCCAAGCTCGACCGCAAAGAAGCCCTCAAGCTCGCCGCCAAAGAACGCGGCCTGAGCCGCCGCGCCGCCTACGACCAGCTGGTCGAGAGCAAAGGAAAGCCAAACTAGCAAAACGTGACCCGTGATCGTTAGACGCGACTCGTGAAACCGGACAACCTGTGCTATGCAGCGGTGGTCTCAGACAATGAACAACGTACAGTGTTCTCTGTATACTGCCTTAGATAAACACCTGATAGCCTCCCGACTCGGAAATTCGTTTGCAAAATCAAATTGGATGGTGCCCCCTGGAGCTAGACAATGCGTTCTGCATGGACAAAAAGAAACCTTATGTGCCACCCCGGTTGACCGTGTACGATCCGAAGAACCCGCAGTCTGAACCTGATAATCCGAACCCTACGCCCAGCCTCCTGATCTGTGACGATAATCCCAACATCCGGTACCTACTGAGGTCGTATGTGGAAAGCCGTACTCCCTTTAACGTGTGTGGAGAGGCCGCGCACGGGGTGGAGGCCATCGAGAAGGCAAAGGAACTTAAACCTGATTTGATCTTGCTCGATTTATCCATGCCGGTTATGACTGGTGCGGAAGCTGCAGTAATTCTCAAGCGCGCCATGCCGCGCATAAAAATAATTCTCTTCTCGATGCATACGGACGATGTTTCAAAATCACTGGGAACGGCCATCGGCATTGACCTTACGTTATCGAAGTCGGACGGCATCAGTAACCTGGCCAACCATCTACACGCGCTACTAACCCCAGAGAATTAACGGACGCTACGGGATACAAACCGCGAAGTATCGAAGCCGCGCAGACCTTTGCTTGGTCCGCAAGGGTTCTTCAGGTGGCCATTCACTAATTCGACATTCGCAGCCATCTATAGCCCTTTAGTTCCATTTGCCGTCCCGCTGCGCCGTGCCATTCTCGCGGTCAAGACTAAAGGATGGGTTTCTTAGGGGGGCACGGTATGAGACTGAAACAGTGCCTTTGCGCTGCCATTCTCCTATGCGCGGCTGCTGCGAGCACACCCGGCCAGGAAGCGCGAAAAGCGATTTCCAAGCCAACTCCACGATACCCGGCCATCGCAAAGCAAATCGGATTGGTCGGCACCGTTAAAGTCGAAATCACGATCGCTCCGGATGGCAAAGTCAAAAGCACAAACGTCATTGGCGGTCATCCCCTCCTGGTCGACGCAACCCTAACCGCCCTGAAAGAATGGAAGTACGAACCAGCGAAAACCGAGACCGTTGTAACGCTAACCTTCGACTTCCACCCATGAACTGAAGCCATCGCTGCGGACATGGAGAGTCCATCAACCAGAGCTGTGGCCGGCGCACTGCAGCACCCCGAGGTACGCGCTCCACGGTCCCACGGCCTGCCGGTATTGGTGAGCCATCACTCTTGAAACTTGGTGCAGGTGAGTCAGGTCATGAGCTGCCCAGGCCGCCAACAGCTGTGACAGCGTAACTACTCCGAAGGCGGGATGTCGCCCGCGCCGGGCCAGGTCCTCTGGCTGCAAATTCAATGCGCGCAGTTCGCCCAGATTTTCTGACCGTACACGAGCAAATTCATCTAGCAACTGCGCGAGTGACTTCCCTTCACTCTCTAATATGTGTCCCTCGCGATCAAAAGGCGCAAACGCCTGAGTCTCGCCAAATTTCAGTACCATCCGCGCCCGGGGCATCCAATCCGTACGTTCACAGTGAATCAGATGGCCCACGATATCGAACGCGCTCCAGGTGCTTTCCCCCTCATTTTGGAGCGTCCACGCTTCCGGCAAATCACGCAGAAGCGCATTAAGAGCTGCGGGAGTGCGAGTTAGAAGCGCTATGGTGTGCTGCAGGTTATGTTCCATCGCTTGCCTCGGTCCTGGACGAGGATTTTCCAGAAACCGATCATCACGCGTCAACAGCCATTATGGAATCACTTTAGGAAACGAGGCGAATCAGCCGCACGAACAGGACAGCCAGAAATGGCTGTCCCACTTCTGCGTCAGGCTGCGGATTCGGAGCGGAAGACGCGTTGGAAGCGAGGGCCGGTGAACTGGACGCCGATCAGGCGCTCGCCGGGCTGCGATTCAGCGACGTGGACGACGCGGCCGCTGGTGGCGAAGTCCTGTTCCTCCATGCGGCGCGACGCGTAGCGCGAGGGGATGCGTATCTCCAGATCCGAGCCGATGGCCACGTCGAAGCGGGTGACGAAGGCTGCTCCGTTGCGGCAAAGATTTTCGCTGGAAGTTTCTTCCTCGAAGATAACGCCGCGGGCATCGCGACCGCGCACCTTGAGCGGCAGGCGCACGCAGATTCTACGTTCCGAGCGCTGCTTCGACACCGATAATGCTGTTGGGACCATGGGCTGGGTCCTCATTTCTGGTGACCGCTGGGCGGTCAACATTTCCGGTGATCCCGCATACGCCGGGATCATCCTCCCGTACGCCGGCACGGTGCTCGAAAAAGCGTTCGACGCTGTCGAGCACTTCACTGGGTGTTCGCGCCGCGTGTACGTTTCTGCGAAGCTCGCCGCCGTTCCCAACGCCATGCGAAAACCAGCAAGCGAACTGCTTCATTTTTCCCACAGCATCCGGCTGGTTGGCAGCATTAATTTCCTGATAGTAGCCAGAAAGTAACCGGTGGCGGTCGGCGTCCGTGGGCGTGTCGTAGCGGCCAGTGGCGGCATATTGCTGCATTTGGGGAAAGATCCAGGGATTGGTGGCGGCGGCGCGGCCAATCATGACGGCGTCGCAGCCGGTCTGCGTCACCATGCGCTCGGCGTCTTCGGGCGTGTTGATGTCGCCATTGCCGATGACGGGGATGCGCACGGCTTCCTTGACCGCAGCGATGATGTTCCAGTCGGCCTGGCCGGCGTAGCCTTGCAAGCGCGTGCGCGGATGCACCGCCACAGCTTCCACGCCGACGGATTCGGCGAGCTTGGCAACATCGACGGCGACGATGGAGTTTTCGTCCCAGCCGGCGCGCAGCTTAATGGTGAGCGGAATTTTTACGGCAGCACGCACAGCGCGGAAGATCTGCTCGAGCAGCGGCATGTCGCGCAGCAGGCCGGAGCCGCCGCACTTCACTACTTTTTTGGCCGGGCACCCCAGATTGATGTCGACCGCGTCGTACCCAAGATCTTCGACCATGCGCGCGGCTTCGGCCATGACTTCCGGGTTGGCGCCGAAGAGTTGCGCGGTGATGGGATGCTCGTCTTCCTGGAAATAGAGGTAGCGCAGAGTCTTCTTCGCGCTGCGCGTGATGCCTTCGGAGCTGGTGAACTCCGTCATCAGCAGCCCACACCCACCCAGCCCGCGAATCACGCGGCGAAACAGCGTGTCCGTAACGCCAGCCATGGGCGCAAGCACCGTAGCAGGACGGATGGTCAGGTCACGCACATTGTACGACGCCGGAATCATTGCCTTCAGTATAACAACACCCCAACAATGCGTCGCACTTTCCGGTTCGCGCGGTGGTCTCAATGGGTCGACGCAACACTCAAGTCGAACCCGACTTGCGTTGAAAACAAAGGCTAAATCGCTCGCTAGGGTTAGATCAGCCGGAACACTACCCTGGCTAGGTTTTGACCGAGGACGGCCAAACAGATCACTTCTCCCAGGGAAGTATTGTCGAATCAACGCATTGGATGGTGTTGCATCGACCGGTTGAGCTGGCAGCGTTAATCGTTCAAGTGAATGGATTGGGCTGTGATCCCAACAGCAACGTCTTCGGGGAGTAGGTCTCGTGATCGCACTTTCGATCATCGCCGCGGCGTGATACGACGATCGCTCCGGAATCAGCGTGCTGTGTCTTGCCGTAACTCCCTAGCTCGACCGGACTCTCCACGGTGCCATGCGGCTGAACAACCGATCTCGCACGATCAGCGTGTGAAACAGAACCGCTCCAAAATGGGCGATGAACGTCAGGAACAAGAGGTAGGCGAGAAACGTGTGCGTTCTCCGTAGCATGGCGTACAGCATCACGCTGTGCGGAAGGATGGGGAAAAGATGCAGCGACCCAAACATCACGATCGGATAGCGCGCCGCCGACAACATCCCCCAGCCGACCAGCGGCTGCACAAACAGGAGCGTATACATCAGCATTTCCGACGCGGATGCAACGAAGCGCTCCTGAGGCGACATCGTGGCAGGAAAAGGAGGCAGGGTGCTGAAGAGCCGGTTCACGAAACGGATCACCACCATAATCAGGATCATGATCCCCAGCGGGCGATGGATGGATACCAGGCTATGGTAGTCGCCGAGCGATGCCACCATGGCGACGCCAATGCCCAGCATGGTCAGCACCATCGCTGCCGTCAACCAGTGCAGGAACCGCATGGAACCTGTGAATTGCTGCCGGCCGGTTGTCATCGTCATGTTCACTTTCGCACGTCTGAAGGCGTGATCGCGCTCGGCTCCTTCTTCTCGCCCGCCCGTCTCGTAAACGATTTTGAATAAACCGCCGATCGAGCGCTGAGCAGAGGATCGTCGGACGGGGCGAAGCCGGCCGGCAAAACCAATGGGTCAAAATTAATGTCGCGGGCCGGACTGGTTTCCTCGCTTTCAACAGAATCGAGCGTCAGAGTTCCCACGTCCACCTGCTCGCGCCCGTCAGGCCATGGGATGGTGGCATTGTCAGTCACATCGCCGGGTTTCCCAACCGTAAGAATCAAGTGCCATTGCAACGGATGCTGAACGACGCTCGCAATCAGGCTATCAAAAAGGTAATTCTTGTCTCCTTGGGTTGCCCCGGTCGTACTCGCCGCTGCAAACGGCTGCACCGGAGCCAACGACCACCGCACGGGGGTCGACTTGCCCTCTGCGTCGACGAGACGGAACGCATTGAGACCGTGGTACGGGCTGTTGTCGAAACCAGAGGATACTTCATGGCTTTTGATGATTTTGCTGGCCTGCAAGGTTTCGGGATGGCTCGCCAAAAACGCCGCCACTTTTTCCGGATTCGGTTTATGTGTATTGGGGTCGGGCTGCGTCGCAATCAAATTGTCGTAAAAAGCCTGCGGAGTGTTGAACGGAAATACCGGCAGATTAATCATTGCCGTCCGCCATTCTTCGCCATCGGGCAGTCGAAACAGAAGTCCCAGGCCACGGACCTTGTCGGGAGAGTCGGCAACGTAAGGATCGCCGCCCCCAAAAGAAAAGCGGCCGATGACCGGCACGCGGCCGGTTTGGAAGACAACGGCTTTCGAGAGGCGCGTTCCCTGCCCGTTGCTATCGAAAAAACCGCTGACGCAAACGCCTTTGGCATGATTGCGGCGAAAACCGGAGTGGATTCCGTTGACTCTCTCAAAACCGGCGACGAACCGCGCAGGCGTAAGTTCATGCGGACTGAACCAACCGCCCAAATAGAGAAATGCTCCCGCAACGCCCAGAAGAACAATGCCAATGCCGCCCAACCTTACCAGTCTGCTGCCGCTGGTCAGGGGCGCTGGTTGCTCTTTCGTCGACGCGGTCGAATCACTTGGCTGCCTGCTTTCCACTGCCACTGGAAACCAACTTCTCCGGGGCTTCCATTCTGACTTCCCGGCTGGCTAAAAATCTATACCCGGCCGTGTCAATCCGCAATGGTTTACGTCGAGCTTGAGGAATTTGCGGCCCAGGCCGCTGCTGTACGCGGACCATTCGTCGTCGTTCGAGGGCGCGTCCAGGGTTCCCCGCACGCCGACGTTGCCTGGCCCTCGCCTGCATATACCTTGACACGTATATGCCCTGTGGAGTATATGAAGAGAATGGAATCCGTGTTCGAAATCATTGCGGAGCCGAACCGCCGCGCGATACTGAGCCTCCTGGTCTCGTCACAACAGTCGGTTGGAGAAATCGAGCGCCGGCTTCGTATGCCGCAGCCGACCGTGTCAAAGCACCTGCGAGTGCTGCGCGAGGCCGGTTTCGTGGAATCCACGGTGGACGCACAGCGCCGTCTCTACCGGCTGAAACCTGAGCCACTTCAGGAGGTGGATGCCTGGCTCGCTCAGTTCCGCCGGTTCTGGTCCGCTCACCTAGATGCTCTCGAACGCCACCTCGACCACATGGGTCAACCCACCCCAACGAAAAGGAAGACAAGGAGAAGAAGATGACCGATCGCGAGCAGTACGCACCGGGTCCGGCCAGCGGGGCGCAGATACGAAAGGACGGAGAAAAGTGGACGCTCATTCTCGTCAGAGAATTGCGCCACTCCCCGGAAAAAGTCTGGCAGGCGCTTACCGACCCGGCGCATCTGCGCGAGTGGGCGCCCTTCGACGTCGATGGGAACCTGGGTACGGCTGGAACGGTGAAGCTCATCTGGGTGGGAACGCCCACGCCCATCGAAACAAGAGTGACGCGAGCCGATGCTCCCAAGGTGCTTGAGTACGGCGATATCCGGTGGGAACTCGAGGCCTTTGTTGGCGGCACGCGCTTGACGCTGTGGACCAACATCGATCGCCGCTTCATCTCCATGGGTGCTGCCGGGTGGCACATCGCTTTCGATGTTCTGGATCACCTGCTCAGCGGTACTCCCATCGGCCGCATCGCTGGTGGTGAGGCCATGAAGTTCGGCGGCTGGCAGCGGCTGAACGCCGAGTACGCCAAGCAGTTCGGTATTGAAACGCCCAACTGGCCGCCTCAGGCGTCTCAAAAGTCGTGAATCGAGGGGGATCGCACCAATCATGAAAGATGCCACCAAACGTTCGATCATGCGCTGGATTCACATCGTCTTTGCCATTCCGATACTCGGTTATATTTATAGTCCGTTTGAACAAATTCCAAACTACGCCCGGCCTACTCGGTTTTTCTTTGTTCCCGTGATGGTCCTTTCGGGACTTTGGATGTGGAAAGGCCATGTCCTTCGACGGCTCATTTCGAAGCGGTTACCCAATAAAACTACAGCATGAAAACGAGACAAGAATTCGAGGCATAGAAATGAATCCATCGGAACGTATTGACCAGCTGATCGCGAAACTTACAGACTGGCGTGGCAAAACGTTGGCCAGCATCCGCAAGACAATCCTTGAGGCCGACCGGGAGATCATCGAGGAATGGAAGTGGATGGGAAGCCCAGTGTGGTCTCGCGACGGAATAATCGCGGTCGGCAACGCCCACAAAGATAAGGTGAAGCTTACCTTTTCCCACGGCGCGAGCCTCCCGGATCCTGACAAGCTCTTCAACGCGGGCCTCGGAGGCAACGCATGGCGAGCGATCGATTTTTTCGAGGGCGATAAGATTAATGAGCGCGCTCTACAAAATCTCGTCCGTGCCGCCATTGATTACAATCAGATCAAATTGAAGAGGAAAGCGCCTGCAGGTACTCGAGCGAAAATACCTAAAAGTAAAAAGCGATGAAACTATAGTTTTTTCTCACTAATTCTCTTTGCGGGACTGCCTGACACTGGTGTGCTGGTTCCCGATATCTACATCCCACCGTCAATCCACTGTTCAGAGATGCCCTCGCCCACTACGGCGTGGTGGCGTTGCTTGCTGGCGGGTGGCCGCGCCTTAATTCCGAAAAACGCATTTGGGTGCCGCGTCCCTGCGGTTTTCAGGGTGCGGTTTTTGTCCCGGGCCTGCTAGGGTGCCCGACTCACCGTGATACAATCCTCTTATGGGAGTTATCATCAAAGACCCCGACATTCTTGGCGGAATTCCTGTGTTTTGTGGAACGCGAGTGCCCATCCAAACCTCTCTTCGACTATCTCGAAGGCGGAGAGACACTCGAAGAGTTTCTCGAGGGGTTTCCCACCGTGTCGCGTGAAGCCGCTGTCGCCGCTCTCGAGGAAGCAAAGCACCTTCTACTCGCGCGTTCCTAAATGCGTATCCTGATTGACGAATACATCGACGAGCGATTCCGCAATTCGCTGATCGGTCACGATTCTCAAACAGCCCGCTACGCGGGACTGGCGGGTGGGGCAGGCATTTGAATTGGGCGACTTTTGAAGGATTAAGCGAAGGCCAGGCGGCCGCGCGGGGCGGGGATGGGGCGGCCGAGCTCTTTGGCGGTTTCGATCCATTCCTGGATGATGACTTCTACGTTGGCGAGAGCTTCCTTGTATGTCCTTCCGTCGGCGGCGCAACCGGGAAGTTCAGGGACTTCGGCGATAAAAGCCTCGTCGGCCTGACTCCAATAGATGATGATTTCGTATCTAGGCATCGGCTTCTCCCGCCAAGCGGTAGTTAATTATAACATTCCGGACCTGTTTCACCTGATACGGTTTGCACTTGCCGGATTGAGGTTGCAAGTTGAGGATTTCAGCGACGCCATCGCGGGAAAATATGTGGTGGCTGCCTTTGATGCGTTCCTGAAACCCAAGTCGCTTTAGAAGTTGCACCATACCGGAAAAGGGGATATTTGCGTCAGCGCCGCCTCTTAGAATTTGGTCGAGAAGTTTTTTCGCTCGCGCCATAGCGGGATTGACTGCTGAAGCGTAGCGCAAGGCCGCGACAACTGGCAAGCATTGCCGCCGGGTGTTCTGAACCTTCCTCAGCGAGTGGCTTTAGTCACGACGCGGTCAGGGCAAACGCCATCGGCTCCCATGTAGATGCTACGAGAAGAGTTTGCGGAGGAGGCTGGGGGCTTCCGGCGTGGGGTTGGCTGCAGGCGCGGCAGGATCGGCGGCTGCCGCTGCGGCTGCGGCGGGTGTCTCGGCTTGCGGCTGGGGCTCGACGGCTTGATGGGACTCCGTAGGGGCACCGGGGGTCGCGGGCTTGAGGAATTCGTCAAGCTTGAGGAATTTGCGGCCGAGGGCGGCGCTGTAGGCGGACCATTCGTCGTCGCCGGAGGGGGCGTCGAGGGCGACGCGGACGGCGGCTAGCTTGGAGTCGAGGTCGTCGAGATAGTGGAAGACCATGGCTTCGCGAATCATGGGCAGCTTCGGGGAGCCGAATTCATATTGGCCGTGGTGGCTGATGAGCAGGTGCTGCACGACGGTCTTTAGCGGCGCGGGGAAGCCGGGGATTTTATCAATCGCGCGCGTGACGGTTTCGAGTTCCATCACGATGTGGCCAAGCAGCTGCCCCGGCGTGGTGTAGCCGATGGCGCGCTCGTAGCAAAGCTCTTCGAGCTTGCCGATATCGTGGAGGATCGCCGCGGTGAGCAAGAGATCGACGTCGAGCTCGGGATAATGCCCGGCCACGCGGCGAGCCATGCCACATATGGAGATGACGTGTTCGAGCAAGCCCCCGATATAGGCGTGGTGCATGACTTTGGCGGCAGGCGCGCGCTTGTAGCAGCGGCCGATTTCCGGATCGCCAATCAAGCTGAGGACCAACTGCTTGAGCCATAGATTGGAGATGGATTCGGCGTAGGCGCGCAGCTCCGCGAACATTTTCTCGACGTCGGCGGTAGTGTGCGGAAGATAGTCGGCCAAGTCGATCTCTTCGGGCTTGGCAAGGCGCACCTGGATGAGCGCAAGCTGCGGCTTATTGCGGTAAAGCTCGACGCGGGCCTGCACCTTTACAAAATCATCGCGCTGGATATCTTTCGCAATGGCCTCGAACTGGTCCCACATGCGCGCTTCGATCGTGCCGCTGCGGTCGCCTAGCTCAAGGCGAAGATAGGCGCGGCCCTCACGAGTGTTGCGCAGCTCTTTTTCGTGAACGAGGAAAAAGCTGGTGATGCTTTGTTCGGAGAGAAGATCCGTGACGTAAGACGTCTTCATGTGCCGGACGATTGGCCGGAGGCCGGCTTCTTTCCAAACAACAGATATTTCTTGTGAGCCTTTTTGTTTTTGCTGGCTTCCGGAGTCGCGCTGACTTCCTGAATTTCGGAGTTGCCGCCGCCGGCAATTTCCTGGTAGCCCGGCTTGATTACCACGTAACTCTGCTCGCGGAGCGTTTTCAGGTATTGGCGCATGGCCGGCTCCATACGCTGCGAATACAGGTGGTCCATAATTTCATTTTCCACCTTGTTCAGCGGCTGCTCGCCTTCTTCATATCGCTCGAGGACTTGCAAAACCAGGTAGCCCTGCTTGGTGTCCATGACATCGGTGAGATCGTTTTTCTTCATTTTGAAAACGATTTCCTCGAGCTCTTTCGAAAGCTCGCCGCGTTTGTAGACGCCGAGAAAACCGCCTTGCTTCGCCGTGCTGCTGTCGGAAAAGCGCTTGGCGATTTCTCCGAAGTCTTCGCCATCCTTAACGCGTTTCAGCGCCGTTTCAGCCTTCTTTTTCAGGTCGGGCAGCTCGGTATCTTTCTTCCCTTCCGTGCTGACTTCAATTTCGCGAAGCGCCACTTGCTCCGGACGGACAAACTCATTCTTGTGCTCGTTGTAATACTTTTCGACTTCGTCCTTGCCGATGGTGATGTGCGAGCCGACTTCACTGCTGATAACGCGCTGCGTCAGTATTTGGCTGCGGATATTGTTCTTGAAATCTTCCCAGTTCTGACCTTGCGCGCTGACGGCCTTCTCGAGATCTTCCATGCTGTCGATCTTGTTTTGCTGGCGAATCTGGTCTAGCTTTTTTATCACGTCCGGCTCGACGTTGACACCCATATCCTTGCCGCGCTGCACAAGTAGCGATTGGTCGATCAAATCGCGCAAAGTATTTTTCTGGCGGTCTTCAATGTCGGCGCGCAACTGCTCGGGAGTGCACTTGCCCTGGCATTCCTGCTTGGCGTCCTCTTCGGCGGCGAGGCGGGCTTTGTCGAGCTCGGAGCGGGTAATGATCTCGTTGTTTACGCGCGCGATGATTTCTTCGACGGTCTTGGCGTTCGCCCCTTCCGCCGGCGCTTTCTCTTCCGGTTTCTTTGCCGCAGGCTTCTTCACTTCTGCGGGCTTCTTTTCCGGTTCCGGAGCGGCCATGCCGGGCTTTTCCAGCGCGGGCGCCTGCGGCTTGGCGGGCTGCTGGGATGACGAGCTCGACTGGTCTTGAGCGGCCAGCGGCAAAGCGGCGCAAAACGCCGCGAGTAAAATCACATTACGCATTACTTTCCTCACAACACCAGTTTAGCCCTGCCCGCGAAGGCTGAGCAATACGTTTCTCACCGCCGCGGAAACCTGCTCCCCTCGCGTAGATTCCATCCACAGCACGCCGCTGGGGTCCAGCTTGACGCCCTTGCGCGAGCGCACCACAGAAACCAGCGCGGCGGGGTCGATAGGGGTTTCCGGATGGAAGCGAAATGCAATCTTGCTTCCCTGCCGCTCAATGGAGGAGATGCGCAGACGCTCACTCATGGATTTGAGGACGGCATACTCCAAAAGGTTATCCACGGAGACCGGAGGCGAGCCAAAGCGATCTTCGAGTTCCTTTCGAACGTCGGCCTTTTCTTCGTCGGTGGAAATGGAGGAAATGCGCTTGTAAGTGCGCAGGCGGAGATTTTCGCTGGGAATATAGTCATGCGGAATGCGCACGTCGAAGCCGAGGCTAAGGGTAGTGCGGAGATCGGGAGCGGCCTCTTCGCCCTTGAGCTTGGAAACAGCCCGCTCGAGAATTTGACAATAGAGGTCGAAGCCGATGGCTTCAATGTGGCCGTGTTGCTGGCGGCCGAGCATATTGCCTGCTCCGCGTAGCTCGAGGTCGAGGGCGGCGATTCGAAAGCCTGCGCCGAGTTCGCTGAACTCTTTCATGGCGGCTAGACGTTTACGGGCGATGTCGGAGAGCGTGGCTTCGGGCGGGACCAAGAGATAGGCGTAGGCGCGCTGGTGGGAGCGGCCGACGCGGCCGCGGAGCTGGTACAGCTCGGCGAGGCCCAGACGGTCGGCGCGATTGATGAGCATGGTGTTCGCGCGCGGAATGTCCAGACCGTTTTCAACGATGGTGGTGGCGACGAGGACGTCGGCTTCGTCGCGAATGAACTTAAGCATGACACTTTCAAGTTCTTTTTCGCCCATTTGTCCGTGGCCGACGACGACGCGCGCTTTGGGAACGAGCTTGTTGACGAGCGTGGCGAGCGAGTAGATCGATTCCACGCGATTGTGAATGACGTAGACCTGGCCGTCGCGAGCTAATTCGTTTTCGATCGCGCTGCGAATCAACTCTTCCTGGAAGGGTGCGACGACAGTTTGAATGGCCAGGCGGTCGCGGGGCGGCGTTTCAATGAGCGACATATCGCGCAGGCCGACCAGCGACATGTGCAGGGTGCGCGGAATCGGCGTGGCGGAAAGGGCGAGGGCGTCGACATTTTTGCGGATCTCTTTCAGGCGCTCTTTGTGGGCGACGCCGAATCTTTGTTCTTCGTCGACGATCATTAAGCCGAGATCGTGGAAGCGAACATCTTTCGAAAGCAAGCGGTGCGTGCCGATGACGACGTCGACCTTGCCCGCTTCGACGGCGGCGAGGATTTGCTTTTGCTCTGCGGCAGTGCGAAAGCGGCTGAGCATCTCGATGCGCACCGGAAAAGCGGAGAAGCGGCGCTTGAAGGTTTCGAAATGCTGGAAGGCGAGCACGGTGGTGGGGGCGAGGACGGCCACTTGCTTCGTGTCGGCAATGGCTTTGAATGCGGCGCGCATGGCGACTTCCGTTTTGCCGTAGCCCACATCGCCACAGAGGAGGCGGTCCATGGGCGTGGCGCTTTCCATGTCGCGCTTGATGTCCGCAATCGCGGCGTTCTGGTCAACAGTTTCCTCAAACTCAAAGGCATCCTCAAATTCGCGCTGGAAATTGCCGTCCGGGGAAAAGGCGAGCCCCGGAGCGGTTTTGCGGGCGGCGTAGAGCTCCAGGAGTTGGTCGGCCATATCTTCCAGAGATTTCCGCACGCGCGTCTTGCGCGTGTTCCATCCGGTGCCACCGAGTTTGTCGAGCGTGGGATGCGCGCCTTCGACGACGCGATAGGTTTGGACAAGGTCCATGCGTTCGAGGGGAACGTAGAGGCGGGAGTCCTCGGCGTAACGAAGAAGCATGAACTCGCCGCGACGGCCGTCGGATTCGATTTGGCGCAATCCTTCGAACTGGCCGATGCCATGGTCGACGTGCACCACAAAATCGCCGGGCTTCAGCTCGGCAAAATCGCTGAAGAAGCCCGAGGTGCGGATTTTCCTGCCTGGCCGCTCGAGGGCGGGCATCACCTCGAAAAGATCGGCGTTGCCATACAACGTGACCTTTGCTTCGGGAAACCCTACGCCTTCGGCGAAAGGCGAGCGCATCAGCAAGAGCCCGGCGGACTCCTGCGCCGTTTCGGCAGTGAATCCCGAGGCGGCGTCTTCGGATTCGCCGAGCACGTAGGGCACTTCGTACTCACGGCAGATGTCGGCGAGACGCTCAAGCTCACCGGTGCTGGCGGCGGTTAGAAAAACTCTGCCGCCCGCCGCTACCTGTGATTTCACTTCGCTCATGCAGGCGACGACGTCGCCGTGGAAGCGCGCGCTCGGCCGCGAGGACAATTCGAATTGCGGATGCGAGCCAATGCCCAGCGCCAAGTGCTCGATTTGGACCTGCGAAGTTTTCTCCAGCGCGGCGGCAAATTGCGCTTCATTCCAGAAATAATGGTCGGCGGTGGGAGCGTTCGCCTGGCCGTGGCGCTCGTAATTTTCGACGGCGGCGGCAAGGTGCTTGGTGGCCGCTTCGCGGATCGCAGATGGCTCATCGAGGAAAACAATCGGGCGCAACGAGCTTTCCGCCAGTTCGAACAGCGAAGACGAGCCAGGGTCGCGCTTTGGGCCGAAAAAGGAGGGCGCTTCCCACGACGCGCCATCGTCCGGCGAATAATTTTCGGCCGGCACCGCCCACTCTGTCAGGGGCAGCAACGTCGTGCGCACTACGGGCGCGATAGAACGCTGGGTGCGCGGATCAAATTCACGCACGGACTCGACGGTGTCGCCAAGCAGCTCAATACGCACCGGGCGGAGCGATTCCGGAGAGAAAACGTCGACAATGCCGCCGCGCATTGCAAATTGCCCGGGCATCTCGACCATTTCGGTGCGCGTGTAGCCCACGGAGCCAATGTGAGTGATTAGCTCCTCAAGCGGAATCTCCGTGTCGGTGGCCAAGGTGCGGGCCAGCGAAAGGTAAATGTACGGATCCTGATAGCGCCACAGTGCCGCACTTACCGGCGCGACCAAAAGCGAGACTTGGCCGTCTGTGAGGCGGAACAGCGTGGCGGCGCGGCGCTCGAGGATGTCGGCGTGGGGGCTTTGCGATTGCCAGGGCAATGTGTCAAACGCGGGCAGCGTCGCGACGCCACCGAGGGCGCTGGGGAAAATGGTGGAGAAGAAACGCAGAGTGTCGGCGAGCGCTTCCGCGCGGCGGTTCGAATCGGTCACGAAGAATGCCGGGCGTCGCAGCTCGTGAGCGATGTACGCGGCGACCAGCGCTTTGGCGACGTCGTGCAGGCTGGCCAGCGAAATGTGCTGGCCACCGGCGCGCAATGCGGCGATTGCGCCGTCCATCGAAGGATGGCGCAGGACAGTTTCGAGTCGCTCGCGGACTGCAGGTAGGATCATTCGCGGAAATTCAGGATTTTGCGCGAGGCGCCGGAACGCCGTCGCGGATTTTGTTCAGCATTTCGGTGGTGGAGTAGCCGGGCACCACGGGCACCGACACGACGCGGCCGCCAGCCGCCTCCACCTCTTCGCGGCCGACAATCTGGTCACCGGGCCAGTCGCCACCTTTAACGAGAACGTCGGGAAGCAGAGCGGCGATGACGCGCTGCGGCGTCAAGTCGTCGAAAATCACCACACCGTCGACGCACTCGAGCGCCGCGAGAATTTCGGCGCGCTCGCGCTCCGGAATCACCGGGCGGCCCTCGCCCTTGAGCTGTCTGACGCTCGCGTCGCTGTTCAAGCCGACGATCAACGCATCGCCGAGGCTGCGCGCGTGCTCCAGGCTGCGAATGTGGCCGGGATGCAGGAGGTCAAAACAGCCATTGGTGAAGACCACGCGACGGCCATTGCGTTTCCCGCGGCCAAACCGCAGAATCGCTTGCTCCAAGGTAAGGATGGAATCCAAAGGGTCTCCGTGCCGGTACAGCCAGACCAAATCGTCAAGCCGGAACCTCTAGTTTATCACGCGCGGGAGTTGCGGCCAGCAGCGCAAGGCGTGCGGCAATGAAGTGGCGAAAGGGGCTGCGGGCCGCGCTTGGCGTTGTGCTGTGCGTGGGCGGCTTTGTGCTGGCGCGCGCAACGCCGTACCGCGAAACCACGGCGATCATCGGCGCGGGGGATTGCCGGCTGGTCACCGACGTGATCGATCAAGGCAACGATGATGCGCGGGGCTTCGTTGTTCTCTTTCATGGGCTGGCCGCGAACAAAAAGATCATGTCCTATCTCGCGCACGGCTATGCCGATCAGAATCTGCGCGTTTTTGTGCCGGACCTGGCGGGTCACGGGCGCACGCAAGGGCCATTTTCGTTCGAACGGGCGGAGTCTTGCGCGGAGTCCATGGTGCGCGAGTTGATTGCGCATAGGGCGATTGAGCCGCAACGCGCGATTATTGCCGGGCATTCGATGGGAGGCGCGATTGCGATTCGCGTAGCGGCGCGCGTCGGGGTCGCGGGCGTCGTCGCGATTTCACCAGCGCCGATGCGCGCGGCGCATGGCGTTCCCGGAGATGCGCTGCCCTATACCAATCCGCCGCCGCTGCCTCCACATACGCTGGCGATCAGCGGCGCCTTCGAGCCATTCGGCATTCGGGAGACTACGCGCGACTTGATTACGGGCGATGCGGCCGCGACGGGCAAATATCTATTGGTGCGAGGGGCGACGCACGTCAGCGTGCTCTTCGACGATCGTGTCGTTCGGGCTGAGCAGGAATGGAGCGCGGAAACGCTACACTTTGCGGCGGAGCCGACGGCACCGTCTAACGCCGCGCTGACTGGCTCGTTTGCCGGACTCGCCGGCATTCTGCTTCTCGCGGGCCCGTTTCTGCGTGAAACGGTGGGCATGCAGACGGCAGCGACGGGCTCTCCGCAGGCCGCCGCGCCTGTTGTCGAAGATGCAAGCGCCACCTCAACGAGGGTACCGGTCTTCCGCGCGTTGCTTGAAGTCGCGGGCGCTTCGTTCCTGGCCGTGGTGCTGCTGCGATTCTGGAATCCGCTTTCGTTCGTTCGGTTGTTCAACGGATCCTATTTCGCCAGCTTCGGACTGATCGTTGGGCTCATCTTGCTGCTGATTCATCGCAAACTGGTGCGCGCGCTGTGGCCGACCAAGATCAGCGTCCTCTTGCGGGCAGCGCTGGCTGGATTCCTGCTGCATTTCCTGGTTACCGGTTGGCTGGACTCCACGCTTACGGAATCCTGGCTTACGTGGGCACGATGGGCGCGCTTCCCAGTCCTGTTTGTGGCAGCGCTCGCGTATCTGGTGGCCGAGGAATTACTGCTCGGACCGCTCAGCGTGCGCAGCAGCGCGGCGCGCATCTGGCTGGCCTTCGCTCTGCGCCTGACCGCTTTTGTTGCGCTCGTCTTTGGGATTTTCGTGCTGCACAGCGGAGCCATCCTCGTGATCCTGCTTGCGCTGTACCTTGCGCTCTTTTTCTTCTTCCAGCGTCTCGGGATGGATCTTGTGCGCCGCCAGACGGGTTCTGCGATTGCCGCAGCCGTCTTCGGTGCTATACTTCTGGCTGGATTCTGCCTGGTGATTTTCCCCATCACCTGAACAGGCTCTTTGGACGGAAAGGGCCGTTCGCCCGCAAATTCGCGCGCGTGGAGCGAATGCGGGGCCCTCAGCGAGCTACCAAAAATGACAGATATTGCGATTGTCGGTGGCGGGCCATCGGGAGCGATGTGTGGCGAGCAATTGGCGAGCGCCGGCCACAGCGTCCATATTTTTGACGAACATCTAGCCTGGGAAAAACCGTGCGGCGGCGGGCTGACGCACAAAGCCGTCGAGTGCTTCCCTTTTCTGCTGGATAATCCCTATCCCAAAAAGCTGGTGCGGTCGATCGAACTGATCAGCAGCAACGAGCAGAGCGTGATGCTCGACATGAGCCATCCCATCGTCATCTATTCGCGCACGGTGCTGAATGGCATGCTGCTCAACCGCGCCGCGGAAGCCGGCTGCAAGGTGCAGCGGTCGCATGTAATGAGTGTGGACACGGCGGGGGCCAAGCCGCGCTATTGCGTTGACGGCGAGTGGCGCACGGCGGATTTCCTGGTGCTGGCGGCCGGCGCTCGCAATCGCTTGCTGCCGGAGACGCGGCCGCTGGAGCGCGACGAATTGGAAATGACGCAGGGCTATTTCGTCCCGGAGACTTGCGACGCGATCACTGTAAAGTTTCTTCCGCACTTCGAGGGGTACATCTGGTCGTTTCCGCGCTGCGATCATTTATCGGTGGGCATCTGCGGCAGCATGTCGTCACATACGAGCACGGAGCTGCGTTCGCACTTGCAGAGCTTTGTCCACACCAAAAATATCCCCACGGAAGGCGCGCAATTTTATAGTCACGTTTTGCCGTCGCCCCAGGAACGAACGTTTTCGGAGCGCACCGTGCTGGGGAAAAATTGGGCGATGATTGGCGATGCGGCGGCGTGGGTGGACCCGCTGACCGGCGAGGGGCTTTTCTACGCCATGCGCTCCGGCGAATTGCTGGGGCGGGCGCTTGCAGAGGGCTGCCCGGAAAAATATCCGGCGCGAGTGAAGGCCGCGTTTTCGGCGGAACTGGAGTTTGCGGCGCGCATTGTAAGGCGCTTCTATCGCGGATCGTTCCTGGGCACCGCGGTGACCACGCGCATGGTGCAGTTTCTGCGGCGCAGCCCCGTGTTCCGGCAACTTATGGGCGATCTCTTCAGCGGCACACAGGATTACACCGGCCTGAAGCGCCGGCTTTGGGGCCACCTGGGCTTCACGGTGAGCGAATTCATCTCCAGCGTCCTGAATATCGAGCGCCCTGCCGCGGCCCACGTTCCTCGCGGCGGAGCTGCCGCGGATTAGCAGCGCGAGTTCCCTTCCCACTCGTCAGCCACGAATGCGGCGACCTAGCCGATTGGCTAGGCTCGTTTTATATAGTTTTTGCGCCGCCCGCCGCATCCAAAGGGCTAAGATACTCGACAAATCCAAATGAGCATGGAAAACGAAGAGAAAAAACAGAAGCGCAAGAACGCCTGGAAAAATCTGCCAGACGTCTGGGCGCTGATTAAGCCGCGGCGGGGTCTGCTCGCCCTGGGATTTCTGTTGATGGCGGTGAACCGCGTTGCCGGCCTGGTGCTGCCGGCCTCCACGAAATATTTCGTCGACAATGTAATCAGTAAGCGGCAAATCCAGCTGCTAACGCCGATTGTGCTCGCGGTGCTTGCCGCGACGATTTTGCAAGGGCTTACTTCCTTCACTCTGACGCAACTTCTTTCCAAGTCCGCGCAGAAAATGATTACCGAGCTGCGCCGCCAGGTGCAGGCGCACATTGGACGTCTACCCATTTCGTTTTATGACGCGAACAAGACCGGCGTGCTCGTCTCGCGCATCATGAGTGACGTGGAAGGCGTGCGAAACCTGATCGGCACGGGCTTGGTGGAGTTTGTCGGCGGGCTTATGACGGCGATCTTTGCGCTGGTGTACCTGATTCACACCAGCGTGACGATGACGGCGCTGGCGTTCGGCATCCTTCTGGTTTTTGCGGTGGGGATCAACAAGGCCTTCAAGACGATTCGGCCGATTTTCCGGGCGCGTCCCAAAATCAATGCCGAAGTGACTGGGCGGCTGACGGAGTCTCTTGGCGGCGTGCGCGTTGTGAAGGGCTATCACGCGGAAGATCGCGAGGAAAAAGTCTTTTCGGCCGGAGTGCAACGGCTGCTGGAAAATGTTTTGAAGACTTTGACCGCGACTTCACTGATGAGCCTTTCCGGCGCGGGGCTGATGGGACTGGTGAGCGCGCTCATCATGGAGTTTGGCGGGCACAAGGTCCTTTCCGGCGGCATGACCCTGGGGCAATTTTTTGCCTTTAACATTTTCCTGGGCCTGCTTGTGGCGCCGGTTTTCCAGATTGTGGCCATCGGGACGCAGATTACCGAGGCGATTACCGGTCTGGAGCGCACGCGCGAAATTCTGAATGAAGCGCAGGAGGATGCCGATCCGCGGCGGAGCGTCACGCTGGACCGGATTACCGGTTACGTCGCGATGGAGGACGTGAGCTTCGCTTATGATTCGCGCAAGGAAGTGCTGCGCGAGGTGAGCTTCCAGTCCGAGCCAGGAACGGTGACGGCGCTGGTGGGGCCATCGGGCGCGGGAAAGTCGACCATTATCGGATTGATTGCGGCGTTTTATGTGCCGAAGAGCGGACGCGTGTTGGTGGACGGCGTCGACCTGGCTACGGTCAAGCTGAATTCCTATCGCACGCAGCTTGGCGTGGTGCTGCAAGAAACGTTTCTGTTTGACGGAACAATTCGCGAGAACGTGGCGTTTGCGCGTCCCGACGCGACGGATGACGAAATCATGGCGGCTTGCCGTATCGCGCGTGTGGATGAGTTCGCGGAATCGTTCGAGAAGAAGTACGACACGGTGGTCGGTGAACGCGGCGTGAAGCTTTCCGGCGGGCAGAAGCAGCGCGTTTCCATCGCGCGCGCGATTCTGGCCGATCCGCGCATTCTCATACTTGATGAGGCGACCTCCAGCCTCGATTCCGAATCGGAGGCGCTGATTCAGGAAGGCTTGCGCTACCTGATGCGCGGCCGCACTACGTTCGTGATCGCGCATCGACTTTCGACGATTCGGCGCGCGGAGCAAATCCTGGTGATTGAAGGCGGACGCATCATCGAGCGCGGCACGCATGAGTCGCTGTACGCCTCAGGAGGCCGCTACTTCGACCTGTACACCAAGCAGCACGCCGTGGAGACGAATTTGTTTCTTGCGCCGGGCGAAGGCGATGCTGTCTCTGCTGACGCCACTGGCTCCGAAGCCAGTGCAAATGGCCGCGGTGATGCCGGTGTCCCCGATCCCATCCGAATTATTCGCGGGCAGAGCTAGCGCGCCATTCCAGAATAAGTCTCGTTACGCCGTTGGGCGACGGACGAGCGGCTTCTTTGCTGCGGGTGGCGGAACCAACGTCGCCATTTTGCGGATCATGGCGAGGACGAGGCGCTTGTCGCCGTCGGATAGCGTGGTGCTGAAGCGCTTGATTTCGCCGAGGAAGCGGATTTCGTCTTGCGAGAGTTCGCCGAGCATTTTCTGGGTCTCGCGGTCGCGCGGCGTTTCGGTGCCGGGGAAAAAGTCGGCGAGCGAAATGTCCATGGCTTCGGCGATTTTCGCCAGCGTCTCCAGCGACGGCACGGTGTGGCCGTTTTCCACGCGCGAGAGGTAGCAGCGCAGCAGGCCGGTGCGGCGCTCGATGTCGCCCTGCGACAAACCCCGCTGGCTGCGATAGGTTTTGATGACTTCGCCGATGTTTACGCGCGGCTTTTCTTTTGGCATGTCGATGCTCTCTCCGTACTGCGAGGGGGGTAGCTTAGTGGCTAACAGTAGAACTGGCAAGGGGGAATTCCCCGGGCGTGACACTAATTTGACAACTCCCCCATTTCGCGGCTAACTCTGCGTTTTGCGCGCTAATCCGGCCGGCCGGGAACTTAACGGACATATTTAGGGAATTAAATTGGGGTGTTTAGCGAATACATAGATGGGCGTTCATGCGGTTGGCTGCCCAGGCTGGTCGTCCTCCGCTCGGAAACGTAGCGCTGGCCGGGCGGCCAGTCCAACGAGTGGCCGGTGTGTCGGTGACTGATGAACAAAGTAATTGCAAAAATGGCGATGCAGGCAACCAATTTGCGATTAAATCTATCTTCTCAGAGCGTGCTGTAAGTTGGGGTTGTTGTTGCTCGACGTCGTTTCGGTGTGCCGTGGAAACAAATTTAGACTTGGGCGGACTATGCGAATCCACAGAAATGGTTTGTGTCGGGGTGTAGTAACGGGGTCTTTACTGCTGGCGCTTTCCAGTTTAAACGCAGGTGCGCAGACGGCCGCCGCGCAATCGGGCGCGGAGCAGAAGAATCGAGTAGCGGCGCGGGTAACGGACCAGGTGGACGACACTAACCGCACGGTGCTGCGCGGGAACGTGCATCCAAAGGCGCGCGCGGAGTTTGACGGCGGCGCGGTGGCGGACGCGCAACCGGTGACGCGCATGGTGCTGCTCCTGCAGCGCAGCGCGGAGCAGGAGGCGGCGCTGCGCCAGTTGATGGAAGAGCAGCAATCGAAGGGTTCGCCAAATTACCATGCATGGCTCACGCCCGACCAGTTCGGCGCGCAGTTCGGTCCCGCGGACGCCGATGTGCAGGCCGTGACGGGCTGGCTGACCTCGCACGGATTCCAGAACATCAAGGTGGGCAAGGGCAGGACGACAGTGGAGTTTTCGGGCAACGTGGGCCAAGTGCGCAACACGTTCGCCACCGAGATTCACAAGTACAACGTGAACGGCGAAGAGCACTTCGCGAACGTGAGCGACCCGCAGATCCCGGCAGCGCTGGCGCCGGTGCTGCGCGGCGTGGTGGCCTTGCACAATTTTCGGCCAAAACCGATGTTTCGCCGCTTGGGAACGTTTCAGCGCAACGCGAAAACAGGCGAGGTCAGGCCAGCGTTTACATTTACCGATGTTAACGGAACCTTCTACGCGATGGGTCCGGCCGACTTCGCGACGATTTACAACATCCCAGGCGGATCGACCGGCACCGGACAGAGCATTGCCATCGTTGGACAGAGCAATATCAACGTGCAGGACGTGACGAATTTTCGGTCGATTTTCGGTTTGCCGGCATATTCTCCGGGACAATTGAACGTGATTTTGAATGGACCGGATCCGGGCCTTGTGAGCGGTGACGAAGGTGAATCCGATCTAGACGTGGAATGGGCTGGAGCGATCGCGCCGGCGGCAACGATCGATTTCGTTGTGACGGAATCGACGCAGACGGATGCTACAGCCGGGATCGATGGCTCGGCAACGTACATCGTGGATAACAATGTCGCGCCCATCCTGAGCGAGAGCTACGGAGCTTGCGAGTCTGGATTGGGAACAACCGGGAATGCTTTCTATAACGCTTTGTGGCAGCAGGCGGCGGCGGAAGGAATCACGGTGGTGATTTCCGCCGGCGACAGTGGTTCGGCTGGTTGCGACAACCCCAGCGCACCAGCGTCAGGTGGTGTAGCGGTGAGCGGATTGGCGTCGACGCCGTTTAACGTAGCGATGGGCGGGACGGATTTCGACGATGCCAGCAATCAGACAACATTCTGGAACGCCGCGAATACTTCGACCACTCCGCCAGTACCGGCCTCGGCCAAAGGTTACATCCCGGAAATTACGTGGAATGATTCCTGCGCCGGAACCGGCATAACCGGCTGCGCAGGGCTGAGCAGCACCGCGGCCTCATTGAACGCCGTAGCGGGAAGCGGAGGACCGAGTTCGGTGTATACGGGACCTCTCAAGCCGAGCTGGCAAACGGGTTTGGGGGATACCGCGCGAGATATTCCTGATGTTTCGCTGTTCTCAAGCGATGGCCAGAACAAGACCTTCTATATCGTGTGCCAGCAAGATCAGGACATACCCGGGGACACCGGCTGCGATCTTACGAAGTTCACCTCGACTTCTCCGTTTCATGATTTCCAGGCGGTAGGGGGAACATCGGCAGCGACGCCGACGTTTGCCGGGATCATCGCTCTGCTCAATCAGCACCTCGCAACCTCGGGTAATCCCACGCCGCGCCAGGGCAACGTGAACTATGTTTTGTACGGATTAGCAAAGACCGCGGCTAACGTCTGCCTTTCGACCGGAAACACTCTGCCAAACGCTTGTGTTTTCAATGACGTCACGAAGGGCAACGTCTCCGTCGCCTGCGTGGGCGGCAGCGCAAACTGTAGCAACACCAGCACGGCGACAGGTCAGTTTGGTGCTATGGCCACGGCCAGCGGCGGAACTACTCCCGCGTTTAACGCTGCTCCCGGATACGATCGGGCGACTGGGTTGGGGTCGATCAACGTGGCGAATTTGCTCGCCAAATGGGCGCCACTGACCCTAGTGGGAACGACTACTACGTTGGCGTTAACGGGACCTACCACGTCGACCATCGGCGCTAGCGTGACGTTCACCGGCACGGTTACGAAGAGTTTGGGCACGGCAACTCCTACTGGCTTAGTCTTACTGGAGGATCAGACTACCGGCGTTACCATCACCAGTGTCTCCCTCCCGGCTTCGGGCGCCTTCACGATCACGACGACGCTTTTGCCTGCGGCGGCGGCCCCCTACAATGTAATTGCCCACTACAGCGGCGACGGAACATTCGCGGCCAGCGATTCCACCCCGCCGCTCAGCATGACTGTGCCGAAGCAGAACAGCCAGGTGCTGGTCGACTTCATAACATTTGCTACCAACGGGACGCCAACGCAGAACACCGCGTCGGCAACGGTGGCGTACGGAGCTAACTACATTATGCGAGTGGATGTAACGAATACAGCCGGTACGCCGTGCCAAAACGCGAGCGCCGTAGTGACCTTCGTGTGCCCCACGGGCTCGGTCCAGCTGTTCCAGAATCCAGGAGTCGCGCTGAATGATTTCCCGAACGCGCAGAACGCGAATGCGACGAGTGTCGCCAGGCTGAATGATCGCGGATTTGCGGAAGACCAGCCCATTCAATTGGCGCCAGGCTCCTACCACATTTCGGCGACGTACACAGCCGACGCGAACAGCAGCTTCAACTCGAGCACCACCAGCAACACAGTCGCGGTCACCGTCACACAGGCGACGACCACGACCACGCTTAAGCCGCCCAGCCCAGCGAGTATCGTGTCCGGCGGCAGCGTGACACTGACGGCGACAGTCACTGCGACGAGCAATGGGGAGCCGCCGTGCGGTTCCGGGGTAGCCAATCCAGGAACGGTGCAATTCAAGAATGGCAGCACAGCGATCAGCGGGACGGTGAGCTACACCGGAACGAGCGGAGCGTCCACCGGCCAAGCGTCTTGCACGGCTACGCTGACTACCACACTGTCGCAATTTGTTCCGCCGGCTCAGCCGCAGACGCGTCCTCAAATTCCGGTGTTACCGGTCGGCGGCATTGTTTCCGTGCTGCTGACCATGTTCTTGGCGCTGCAACGGCGACTGTCCACGAGCAAACGCCTCGGATATGCGGCGGCAGGCCTGGTGCTATTGGCATGCGTTGCGGCTGGGTTCGCCGGCTGCAGCGGTACGAAAGGCAGCTCCAGCGGTCCCCACACGGACAGCATTACCGCCGTGTACAGCGGGGATGCAAATTACGCCGGCTCAACATCGACAGCGGTTACGGTCGCCATTCAATAGCACGATTCAACAGCAGAGGAATGCAGAAGGCGAAAGCGGCCTCGATTATCGGGGCCGTTTTCTTTCCCGGCGCGAAAAATGAGATCCGCGGAACCATCAGACTACCGAACGCGGGACGAACGGAATGGCTTCGTCGCCAACGACGGCAGCCCTGACGACGCAGCGTAGACCAAGCCGTCGCACTCCCGCAAACGGCGCGGTTAATTGGTGGTCGTTAATTGGTGCCAGTTAATTGCTGAGGGGGGAAAAAGATATTCCAAAAAGTGGGCGACGGAGCGGCAAATTCCACCGGGACCAGCGAGCCTTCCGAATTCATTTGCGGCGGCCGGATGACCTTGGCCTCCACCTTATTGTTGGTGGCAGGATTTTCGACGGTCACCTTCGTGCCTTCGCCGATTCCTTCTTTAAGAATAACCATCGCACCGCCGGCGCTGACGGTATGTGTGTTGCCCTCGAGTCTTTTGCCGGCGACGTGAATCACCACCGGCATACGCACCAGAACGCGCTGCGAGCGGCGGCGCTCCTCCGCAGTCGGGGTGCGAGTGGCCGCCGGACGCGCGGACGGGTGGGGCATCGCAGGCTTCTGATGGGGCGCCGGCGGCTTCACAGTTCCAATCCCCAGAAATCCATTGCCGGAGCCACCAACTCCACGCCGTATTCCCAGCCGCCTTCGGGACGCTCGTCGCTCTTCCAGACGATGACGGCCGCGTTGCTGGCGTTC
>Ga0209648_10000058_pt1 | contig 68821 bp, 65 predicted proteins | sample GraSoi2013_115cm_FD_185830 | JGI IMG/M metagenome (GOLD analysis project Ga0209648, IMG submission 185830) | Grasslands soil microbial communities from the Angelo Coastal Reserve, California, USA - Sample 9_17_2013_115cm (SPAdes) (version 2) | ecosystem: Environmental > Terrestrial > Soil >... | reverse complement strand
GAAATAGAAACCACAGCCGAGAGGCCAACACACGCGGCGAAGAAACAGAAAGAATTTACACCCGCGCTCCTCCGTAGCGCGTCAGGAGAGCTTTTGCCCTCTTGACAAAGACCTATCATGGAAGTCGCATAACCGGACAAGCGCGTGCAGCTCTCCCTTGCACCTGATTAGAAATGCGAGCCATCACGCACTGGCCTTCAAACTTTGCAACTGGCGGTCAATTTGCTCACTACACATGCTGGCCGTTGCCGCCGATTTGGTAGCCGACGCCGCGAATCGTTCGAATGAGGGCGCGGTCGTATCCGGAATCGACCTTGCGGCGAAGATAGTTGATGTAGACGTCCACGACATTCGTCGTGGTGTCGAAATTGAGTTTCCACACTTGCTCGACAATGGAAGTGCGGGAAACGGGCTGGCCTTCGTGGCGCATCAGGAATTCCAGCAAAGCGAATTCCTTGGGGCTGAGTTCTATGTTGTGGCTTCCGCGGCGCACGGTGTGACTGACGCGGTCGACCTCGAGGTCTTCGATCTTGAGAATGGAGCCCGCGGGCCGAGTCCCTCGGCGGAGAACGGCACGAATGCGCGCGGCCAGTTCGTCGAAAGCAAACGGTTTTGCGACGTAGTCGTCCGCGCCGGCATCGAGCCCGCGGACGCGCTCCTCGACCATGCCGGCGCCCGTCACGATCACTACGGGCAAATCCGGCCGTTTGGAGCGAATGCCGCGCAGGACATCCAGTCCCGCGCCTCCCGGCAAGTTTAGATCTAGAAGCACGAGATCGTAGCTCTGCTCGGAAGCCAGTTGTTGCGCCTCCGGCCCGCTCGATACCACTTGTACCGAAAATTGCTCTTGCACGAGCCGCTGGCGCAGAAATCCCGCAAGCGGCGCGTCATCTTCAGCGACAAGAATGCGCATCGGCTCACACGAGACACTTAGATTTTGAAGGGGTGCATTTAGTCTGGACGGAGTACGAGAGAGTGTCAAGAAAATGCGAGCGGGTGTGAGCGCAAAGAGTATCAGCAATCCGCGGCGAATTAAGGTTTGAGTGCCGGAACCCCGGCTCTTCGTTCCATTGTGGGAACTGAATCCGCATTGAAACTTTGATTGGACATGGGATTTCCAGCCTTCGGACGGCTGCGACTAACTAAGGTTACTTTGCGGGGCTTTCGACCGCCAAAATTTTGGGCAAGATGGTCTCCTCCGTGCAGGAAAACTCCTTACGGCATCCGGCATCTGACAACGGTGGACACTTGAGCCGCGCACCGGCACGTAGCAAACGCTCCGCGGAACAGGAGAACAGCGATCGCAACGAACTCGTTCCAAGAAGCAAACTCAGGAGGTGACTTGGGAAGTGAAGCAGTGCCCCTGGCACATGCGATCAACCTGCGCGTGCTGATCGTGGACGACGAGGCGTCCGTCCGGAGAGTCATGGCCGTGGTACTCGCGCGGCTGGGATTTCCGTGCGAGACAGCCGATGGCGGCGAAGCAGCGCTGCGCATCCTCGAAAGGCAGCGGATAGACGCGGTTATTTCCGATCTGCAAATGCCCGGGATGTCCGGAATGGAGCTTCTAGCGAAGGTGAAACAACGCTATCCCCATCTGACTTTCCTGGTGGTCACCGGAGTAGATGACATCCGCGTAGGCATCCAAGCGATGCGGCAGGGCGCGGACGACTACCTGGTCAAGCCGCTGCAGGTGGATGCAAATATTCTGCTGGCCAGTCTCACGCGGGCATTGCACGGGAAGCGGCTAGAACAGGAAGTCGAAAGCTACCGACACCATCTCGAGGAACTTGTCGCTGAACAGACCAAACAACTTCGCGAAGCCTTGCGCCAGACCGAGCGCAGCTACGACCACACTCTGGAAGTACTGGGAGCAGCCATTGATTTGCGGGACAGTCCGACGGCGGGACACTCGCGGCGCGTGTGCCTGTACTCCATCGAAATCGCCAGGGGGATGGGCGGCCTGGAGAAGCAGATAAGAAATATCGCCATGGGAGCGTGGCTGCACGACATCGGCAAACTGGCGATTTCGGACGCGATTCTCCTCAAACCGGGCCCGCTTACCGATAGCGAACGCACAATCATGCAGCGCCACGCGCAGATTGGGTATGACCTGGTAAAAGGAATCCCGTTTCTTGCCGACGCGGCGGAAATTATCCTCTCGCATCATGAGCGTTGCGATGGAAGCGGGTATCCGCGGAGCTTGAAGGCCATGACGATTCCAGTGGGTGCGAGAATATTCGCCGTGGCGGACACCTTCGATGCCATGACTTCCGACCGGCCTTATCGCCGCGCCCTCCCGTTCAGAGCATCACGCGAAGTAATCGAACGAGGAGCGGGAATACTCTATGACCCGCAGGTGGCGAATATCTTCTTGAACATTCCAGAAAAAACATGGGAAGCAGTGCGCACGGAAACGGCATCTGTCCACAGCCTTGGGTTAGCGACGGCAAGCGACATCCAGGCTCTGAGCGGCTTGGTGAAATCCGAGAGCTAGTGCGGGAAATAGCATGGCTTAAGGCGCCACTGGAACGGCCTTGCCGCCCGAGCGAAACAGCTATTCCAGGACCCACGGGCCGTTTTTTTCAGTGAAGCGGCACCCGTAACGGCAGAGCGGCGCGGCCTTATCGTTCGAGTGTACGATCTCTGCTTTGCCCACGTGCTCGTCCCGCCCGGTTGCCATGTATACGTCCACGACGGAATGAACCGAGATCTCTCTGCCACAGCTGCACAGAAAACCGCTAAGGCTGACATTCTCTGTTGTTGCCGGCTCTTCGAACTCATTCCCGTGCGCGTCCTTGCCTCGAAGCTTCAGCGGCACGCGAAGCCGCACGCGCACTTCGGCGCGAGAAACGTCGCGCCGGGGCTTGACGATTCCCCGGAGGCAATCTTTGAGCGCTTCAAAGTCCAACGGCTTTTCAAAGTACGCCGCCGCGCCCAACTGCTTGCAATGTTCCCTGGTTTGCGCGCCGGCCTCGCCGCTCACAATAACTACGGGAATCATCTGTGTGCGGCTGAACGAGGTGAACGTCTGGCACAGTTCATAGCCGGAATACTTGGGCATGCGCAAATCGAGCAGGATGGCGTCGGGCCTGTGCTCCAGCGCGAGAGCCAATCCCGTTTCAGCTTCTCCCGTGTCAATGACTTCGTAGGTGTCGCTGAGTTCCAGGTGCATCAGACGGCGAAGCGCCGCATCGTCATCCACCACCAGCAACTTTCCCATCGGTCGACTCTCCCTATCAGCGAGAACGGCTGCCGCTCGGCACCGGGTCTAACTCTGTTTTCACACCGGGCAAAGGCTTCCTGGCGCTGTCCAGGACTTCGCGTACCTTGCTGATCAGAATTTCTTCCGTGAACGGTTTGTGCAAAAGGTTGGTTCCCACCTCCAGAACTCCATGGCCGGCGATGAAGCTGTCCGTGTATCCGGACATAAAGAGGACCTTCAGCCCGGGCCGCTGCAGCGACAATTTCTCCGCTAAAACGCGGCCGTTCATCCCTGGCATCACGACGTCGGTGAGCAGCAGGTCGAATATGCCCGAATGACGAGCCGCGATCTCGAGGGCTGCCTCTCCGGACGGGGCCGACAACACGCGGAATCCATTTGACTCGAGAAATGCTTGCGCCAGTTTCCGCAAGGGGTCGGCGTCTTCCACCAGAAGAATCACTTCTGATCCGTGCGGTCTTTCGGTTGATTTGACCTCAACCTTAGCAGCGGAAACTTCCTGAGCGTCCAGATGCCGGGGAAGGTAGATTTGAAAAATCGTTCCCTTGCCCAGGGTGCTGTCTACCCAAATATATCCGTTGCTTTGCTTCACGATGCCGTAGACGGTCGCGAGTCCGAGGCCCGTGCCCTGTCCCACGCCCTTGGTGGTAAAGAACGGCTCGAAGATATGCGCGATGGTCTCAGTGTTCATGCCAGTGCCAGAGTCTGCAATCGCGAGCATCACGTAGCTCCCTGGCTTGGAACCTGGATGTTCCCGTGTGTACGCATGGTTCAGTTCTACGTTGGCGGTTCGGATCTGGAGTTCCCCGCCCGAAGGCATGGCATCCCGGGCATTCACAGCCAGATTCATGATCACCTGCTCGATCTGGCTCTGGTCGGCTTTGACATTTCCAAGCTCCGGATCCAGAGCCAGGGAAACGTTGATATCTTCGCCTAGCAGCCGAGGCAGCATTTTTTCCATGTCCGCCACCAGCGAATTCAAGCTCAGGACCGAAGGCGTCAATACCTGCTGCCGGCTGAAAGCCAGCAACTGTCGAGTCAAAGAAGCCGCGCGCTGGCCTGCTTTTTCGATCTCCGTGGCAAATTCGTAATTGGGCTGGCTCTTGTCCAGGGACTTCTTCAATACCCCGCTATACCCGATGATGACTCCCAGAAGATTGTTGAAGTCATGGGCGATCCCTCCCGACAACCTTCCGATCGCCTCCATCTTCTGAGCCATTCGCAGTTGGCGCTCCAGGGTGCGCCTTTCGGTCACGTCTTCCGCGAAAACTTCAAAGTAATCGAGACCGCCGTCCTTGCCGTCCACGCGGTGGCCTGAGCATCGCACCACGATCGGGTCGCCACTCGCCCGCTTCCATTCCAGTTCGATGTCCTTCATGACTTTCGACTCCGCCAGAAGTTCATTCATTCGTTCGTAGTCCGCGGAGTTGCGAAAAACTTGCGCCGCAAGATCGGCATTGAACAGTTCTTGAGCAGAATCATAGCCAAGCATTCTTTGAAAGGCTGGATTCACTTCCAGGAACTGGCCCGTCATCGTGGCACGGTAAATCCCGTAAGGCGCCCCCTCGACCAAAGACCGGAAACTTGCTTCCGAGAGCGACAGTGCCTCCTGAGCTTTTTTGCGTTCCGTAATGTCGCGGTTGACGATTACCAGTTTTTCTGGCTCGCCCTTTTCGTTGCGGATCACGCTGGCCACCGATTCGAGCACCATCCAGCCGCCATTCTTGTGACGGAAACGATATTCCAAGATTGTTCCCATCCCCGATTGGCGCGTACGGAAGGCAGCCTGCCTGACGCGCTCGCGGTCGTCCGGATGAATCTGCTCGAATCCCGATGACCCTTGAAGCTCGTCAGGCGCGTATCCCAATATTTTTTGGTACGAGAGACTGTTGAAGATCCGGCGGCCTTCCAAATCCACGACGGCAATCATGTCCGCAGCATTCTCGCTGATCAAATGAAAAAGCTCTTCTCGTTCGATCAGCTGCCGGCGAATCCTGTGAATTTGCAGATGCTGATAGATCGTATACAGATCGAACAAAAAAACCAGGGCCACCAGGCCTCGCACAGCTTGTGGAAGAACATAAAGGGCTTGAAAATCTCTGGGCGATGACGAATTCGGGAGCAGAAAGGAAGCTAGCGCGATTGAGAGTAACAGCGTTATGACCGCCGCTGCCACCCACAACCACCACTCACGGCGCTCGATCTTCCGAAAGTTTGTTCGGAGAACTCTAGCGCCTGCGTCTTGCGTGTTGCCCGGCGGCTTGCCGTGTTTCATGCTCGTAAACTGCAGGTGCAGGCTGCATCAGATCGCACCCGCGCTCCTAGTTTCCCCGCTTCGTGCGCGCAAAGCGTCCACATAGTCCGGATGGACTCGAGATTCCCTGCCCCTGGTCGAACCTTGGCAAACATACCGCGAACAAACAGCGCACGCCGCGGAAAATAGGTGCAAGTTATGTGCCAAGGCAGGATCAATGTCCGCTGCCTGTTTCGGATGGATCCCCCACCCGCCAAACGCTAATTTGGCGTCAATTCGTTGATTCTTTTGATATTTCGCGATTGGGGAGAAGAGTTATCGGCTCGCCGAGATTGGATTTTCCTAATCAAACCTGGGACGGTACGATTAGGAAGGCCCAGAATCAGCAACGCGTACCAGATTGGGACACATTCTTCGTTTTGAATTTTGCGCAAGCTAAATTGACTTCATCGCGGATGAGCGTATCTTTAGAGAATAAAGATTTCCAGCCCGTGGGAGGATTTGATGAATCGCTGTCTTGCTAAAATCTCGCTGTCTGCCTTTTCCATTGCTGCTCTGGTGGCAGGGTGTCAAAAGCCGGCTGATCAGCAATCCAGCCCGGACGCGAACGCCAACGCCAACAACGCTGCTCCGTCCATGGCGGACGCGGCAAAGACCGCTGTGAAAAAGGCCATCGAACCGAAACCTCTGGTCATCCCTGCGGATACCGTGGTTTCCGTCGTCTTGGATCAAACCATAAGCTCGAAAACCAATAGATCCGGGGACAAGTTCACAGCGACGGTCGAATCTCCTATTGAAATCGAAGGGAAGGTCGCTATTCCCAAGGGTGCCCGCGCCGAGGGAGTTGTGAGAGAGGCGAAGGCTGCAGGCCGGTTCAAGGGCGGCGCCATGCTGGCTCTCGAGCTTACCAGCGTCACAGTCAACGGGAAGGATCATGAAATTCAGACCTCCGGCGCGACGATGTCCAGCAAAGGAAAAGGCAAGCGCACCGCAGCCATGGTCGGCGGTGGCGCCGCTGGTGGCGCGGCCATCGGGGCAGTTGCTGGTGGAGGCAAAGGCGCTGCCATCGGTGCGTTGATCGGCGCCGCAGCAGGTACCGGTGGCGCAGGATTGACCGGCAATCGCGACATCACCCTCGCGGCGGAATCGGCGCTCGAATTCAAACTGCTTCAGCCCGTAGCCATCAGGCAAAAGTAGCGTCTAGCAAGAGCAGCGTCGAGCGTTCCTGACCCCGCGAAGCACTTATTCCTTCGGGTGAGGTCTGGCCGCACCAGCCGGCTTCTCGGGTCCGGCTGTAGCAACTCGAGCGAGCCATGAGAACCGCCTTTTCTTTGCGCTATCGGGGAAAAAGCGTCATTACAGCTTCACTTTTCCTTGCGTACTTGGGCGGGATGATCTTGAAGATCAATATCATGGCTACTGCAAGAGCCGGAAAGTAGCACAAGAGACCTAGCAATAGTAGCGGGATTATTCCCCGTACGCCTAGAGATGCTGGAAATCCGTATGCCAAAATCAGGGCAAGCACGGTAACGAGAATGCGCTGCCACCGTACATGCGTGAGCGGCACGCTACAGAATGGACAGTTGGTATACGGAGGCTTTCTTCCAACAGGCTTTGTCCCGAGGTCTACCGAACAGTTGGGACAAGCTGAGTATGTCTGATGGGACACCTTATGGTCTAGAACGAGGCTTTCCTTCTCTCTCATGGTCATTGAGACGATACCACTGTCATGTCTCACAAAGGGAGTTACAAAACGAACATGACCGCCAGAACGAAAGCGCCCCTATTTCCGTATTCCCCATCCTCGTGCTCGATTGCCAAGTCCTAGGCGAGAAATCAGCCAAGTAGCGCGCATTCGCGGTTCTTCCGTATAAGATAGACGTGCGCTGAAATTCCAAGGATAACCATGGAGAATGCATACATCTGCGACGCCATTCGGACGCCGTTCGGGCGCTACGGCGGAAAGCTGGCCTCGATTCGCACCGATGATCTCGCGGCGATTCCGCTACGCGCCTTGATCGAGCGCAACGCAGGTGTCGACTGGAACGCCCTCGACGATGTCGTCTACGGCTGCGCCAACCAAGCCGGCGAAGACAATCGCAACGTCGCCCGGATGGCGCTCTTGCTCGCGGGCTTGCCGAAAGAAGTTTCAGGCAGCACGGTAAATCGCCTCTGCGGTTCGAGCATGGACGCCATTGCGTCCGCCGCGCGCGCTATCAAATGCGGCGAAACGGATCTCATGATTGCCGGCGGCGTCGAGAGCATGTCGCGAGCGCCCTTCGTCGTAGCGAAAGCCGACAGCGCCTATGCGCGCTCCATGAAAATGGAAGACACCACCCTTGGCTGGCGGTTCATCAATCCACTGATGAAAGCAAAGTACGGTGTTGAATCGATGCCGGAGACCGGTGAAAACGTAGCCGAGGAATTTCAAATTGGGCGCAAAGATCAGGATCTTTTCGCGCTCCGGAGCCAGCAACGCGCTGCCGACGCCATCCGCAACTGCAGGCTGAAGCAGGAAATTGTGGCTGTGCCCATTCCTCAAGGGAAAGGCGACCCCATTCTTTTTTGTGAGGACGAGCATCCCCGGCCGGACACCACGCTCGAAGCGCTGTCGAAATTGAAGCCGGTAGTGAAACCGAATGGCACAATCACCGCAGGAAATGCTTCGGGAGTGAACGACGGCGCTTGTGCGTTGCTTCTGTCTTCAGAAGCAGCGCTGAAGCGGCACGGATTGACGCCCAGGGCCCGCGTCGTCGCCGCCGCGGCCGCCGGCGTTGCTCCGCGAATCATGGGCATGGGTCCGGTTCCCGCAACCCGTAAAGTTTTGGCCAAGGCTGGATTGTCGCTCGGCCAAATGGACGTTGTGGAGTTGAATGAAGCCTTCGCGTCGCAAGCGCTGGCGGTGCTGCGCGAGTTAGGTCTTCCAGACGGTGCCACGCACGTCAATCCCAACGGTGGCGCGATTGCTGTTGGGCATCCCCTAGGTGCCAGCGGCGCGCGGCTGGTAACCACGGCGCTCTATCAGCTTTTGCGCACCAATGGCAGATATGCGCTCTGCACCATGTGCATTGGAGTAGGCCAAGGAATTGCCCTGATTCTCGAACGCGTCTAGCATTGTCTGACCGCGCCGCCACTTGTGGCAAAACTTCCGCGGGAGAAGAATAAGCTCGATGCCCGTCCTTAAGTCTGGAGATGTCCGCATTCATTACGCGTTGGAGGGCCAGGGTGGGTCGCCCGTCCTGGTGTTCTCGAATTCCCTCGGCGCGAACCATTCCATGTGGGACCCGCAGGTCCACGAGTTTCGTAAGAAGTTCCACTGCCTGCGTTACGACACCAGGGGTCACGGGCAATCCTCGTCCACGCCGGGCCCTTATTCCATTGAGCAGCTCGGGAAAGATGTCATTGCACTGCTGGATGCATTGGATCTGGACGGTGTCCACTTTTGCGGGCTGTCCATGGGCGGCATGATTGGCATGTGGCTGGGAGCGAACGCGCCGGAGAGGTTGCGTCAACTCATTCTCTGCAACACCGGAGCAAAGATCGGAGTTACAGAGGCCTGGAACGCGCGCATCGATGCCGTTCAAAAAAACGGCATGAAATCGGTGGCTTCGGCGGTCGTCGATCGGTGGTTTACGCCCGCTTTCCGCCAGAAGTCGCCGGCAACTATTTCAAACACGTTGAAAATGGTCGAGGAGGCAAATCCGCAGGGCTACGCCGCCTGTTGCGCCGCGGTTCGTGATTTTGATTTCCGCGAACAACTGGACAAAATTCGCAAACCAACTCTAGTGATTGCAGGAGCCCACGATCCCGCGACGCCGCCCGCAGACGGACGTTTTCTCGCACAGCACATTCCAGGCGCTCGATATGCTGAACTGAATGCCGCGCATCTCTCCAATATCGAAGATCACGAACGATTCAACACTGAGCTTACCGCGTTTCTGAACTCCTGAGGAGGCACAGCCGATGGATGCCTTCCGCACCGTTCGCGGCGCTTGCGGGGTTCGTCCGCTCGACAAGGATCAGTTGTTAGCGGGCGCCGCGTTCTCGATGAGGAATGTGCGCGTGACGAACGAGCTGTCTGTAAGCAATGCAGTAGCAGGAAAATGGGAGTGCTCGACCGTGCGCTCTGATCCGAAAGGGCTCACCTTCCCGCCCTTGCTCACTTTGCCTTCAAACACCACCGTGCCGCGCTTGTCGATGATGACCATCTTGAATGGTGGGTTGCATCTGCGGGATTCGTTTGGCCCGATGAAACCCAGCATTTCGTCGGCTAATCCGCCGGCGATGTTCCTGTAGCTCATGGCCCCAGCGGTTTGCTGCCACTTGTTCTTGATCGTACTGCCGAGTCCGCTGCTGTTGTTTTTCATTTTCGCTTTCTCTTTCAGGTTGTAGGCTTAACTCGGAAAAAGCTCGACCCATCGTCCAAACGACCCGCCCCGGAAGACGCACGGCGCCCGCCGCGGCGGGCGCTTGGCCAACTATATGGCCGGATTGCGCATAGCTATATAGCACAGCTTTAGCCGTGTCAAGCTTTATTTCCTATGATATAAAGATATTCTAATGGCGCGCTATAGCACCTTTGGGGGTCGCTCTATAACACCGTGGAGATGGGAAGCTGTGCGCTTTCCGCGCTTGACGCAAACTCAGATTAGAATATCGTTCCTGTCGTGAAGGCAGCTTCCACCCACGCGTCCCCCCAGAGGTCACGCGCCGATTCGAGAGAGAAAATGCCACCGAAGAACCGCAACGGCCTGCCCGCCTACCAAAGAATTCAAGGCGCTATCCGCAAGCGCATTGACGCTGGGCTTTTGCGTCCCGGTGACGCCGTGGCCTCCGAGCGCGACCTCGCCAAAATTCATCAGGTCAGCCTTATGACCGCGCGTCACGCCCTGGCCTCGCTGGAACGCGAAGGAATCGTGGAGCGCCGCCGCGGTATCGGAACGTTCGTCGCCGCCCCGAAAATTCACTTCAATAAATTGATGAGCTATACGGAGCAGATGTCCGGCCGCAGCCTCACGGCCGCATCCAAGGTGCTCTTCGCCAAAGTGCTCGACAATGAAAACGAAGCTGCCGCGCGGCTCTCTCTTCCGCCCACCAGCCACATCATCAAACTCGAGCGCTTGCGTCATGCCGCGGGTGAGCCTTTTGCTCTGGAGACTTGCTACCTGAGCGCCGCCGAATTCTCCGGGCTCCTAGACGCACCCATCGGCCGGGAATCTCTTTTCGGAATTCTCGAACGCAATTACAAGATCGAACTTGGCTATGCCGACGAGGAGGTTGACGCGACCGCAGCCGATCCGAGAATCGCGGAGATTCTCGCCATTCCCCGCCGCGATCCCCTGCTGCGCATTCGCCAGGTCATCTACTCCACCAAGGGCAAGGCGATCATGTACGTGCTGGGCTTTTATCGCTCGGACCGGCACAATCTTGTCATTCGACGCTTCCGGTAGGCTGACGTATTTCTTTCGCCGGCTGATCGTTGTTTCCGGCAACAGGTAAAGTACGGTCAGAGAGGATGCTGCATGCTGGTTATCCTGAAACGCGACGACGAAGAAATCAGCGTACAGGCCGCGCAACTCATCGCCACGGCGGTTCATAAGAAGCCCGCATTGGTGCTTGGATTGGCCACTGGCAGCACGATGGTCGGCGCATACAAACATCTCGTGGGTCTTCACAAGCAGGGCTCGCTCGATTTCTCGCGCGTCGTTACTTTTAACCTCGACGAATATCTCGGACTTCCCGCCGCGCATCCTCAAAGCTTTCATCATTTCATGCACAAGCACCTCTTCGCGCACGTCAATGTAAACCCTCGCAACATTCACATTCCCGACGGAACCATTCGCGGCGATTACGACCAATACTGCACCTCCTATGAACAAGCTATCCGCAAAGCCGGCGGAATCGACCTCCAGCTACTGGGCATTGGACGCAACGGCCACATCGGCTTTAACGAGCCGACTTCCAGCATCGGTTCCCGCACGCGCCTGAAAGTTCTGAGCCAGGAAACGCTGGACGACAATTCCAAAACCTTCGCTCCGGGTGAAGAAAGCCCGCGTTGTGCCATCACCATGGGCATTGGCACGATCTTGGAGGCCCGCAAAGTTCTCTTGCTCGCAACCGGCGCCTCCAAATCCGCGGCCGTCGCGAAGGCCATCGAAGGACCAATCACGTCCGCTGTCTCCGCCTCTGCTCTTCAGCTCCATCCCGACGTGACCTTCATCATTGACGATGCCGCCGCTTCGCAACTTACCCAGCGCGACTACTATCACCGCGTTCTCCAGATGACCGCTCTCCTGACTCCCAATCGTCTTTCGTAAATCCAAATTCCCAGCCCTCTCGGCTCGACCCTGAGTACAATGAAAGCTCGGATTTGCACTGGAGTTTATGTCCTAGTTTCTGCGAGGAGCGCGCCGACTGTTGGCATGAAACCCGAGAAGCTCTTCCCCATGTTCCTTAAACTTTCGGACCGGCCCTGCCTTGTGGTCGGGGCGGGCGCGGTTGCCGAATCCAAAATCGCCAGCCTGCTGGAGGCTGGCGGCCGCGTGCGCGCTGTCGCGCCAGAAGCAACGCCGCAGGTCCGCTCCTGGGCCGAATCAGATGCCATCGAATGGCGTCAGCGCCCTTTCCGACCGGACGATCTGGATGGAATGTTCTTGGTTGTCGCGGCTACCTCCTCCACGGAACTTCACCAGCGCATCTTCGAAGAAGCGATTCGCCGCGGCGTGCTCTGCAACATCGTGGATGTTCCTGCTCTTTGCGATTTCTACTATCCCTCCGTCGTTCAACGCGGGTCACTCCAGATCGCCATCTCTACCGCTGGGCTAAGCCCGGCCCTTGCCCAGCGCCTCAGGAAACAGCTCGAAGACCAATTCGGCCCGGAATACGAAGAATGGCTCATGCAGTTAGGCGATGCCCGCGATAAGCTCTATTCTGCCAAGATGGATCCTGAGGAACGCAAACGCCTCCTACATCAGGAGGCCAGCGAGGAAGCGTTCGAAGCTTTCCGCCGAAACCGATCGAAATCCTCGGGCTGAGTTCGCGGGTATTTCCTGGGCCCGTCCATTTTGCATCTCGTAGTATCAAAAATATCGATTTACAAGATTCATTCTTCCGCGACTTCGCTGGTCAGCCTTGGTGTTAGTGTTTTGCAGTGGTATTAGCGACTGGCAGTTTCTTCAAGCCGCCGTCACCCAAGAGGCCGCCGGCTCAAGCCAGTGGCGGGATAGCGTCCAATGCAAGCCCCGATCATGAAAGGCAAAGTCTATCTAGTAGGAACCGGTTCCGGTGATCCTGATCTTTTGAGCAATCAGGCAGTGCGCGTGCTTCGCGCCGCCGAGGTCGTCCTACATGACGACCAGGTTTCGCCGGAAATCCTCGAACTGGTCCCCGCGTCTGCCCAAGTGCGCAGCGTCCACAAGCTCGGCGCACAAGCGGGCAGTCTCCAGGAAAAAATTCATTCCCTGCTCATTTCAGCAGCGCATAACGGACATCAAGTCGTGCGCCTCAGGGAGAACGACCAGCTTCCGGCTGCGCGGCCTGACGAAGAGGCGGAAGCTTTGGCCCAGGCTGGCGTCGATTTCGAGGTGATTCTCGGCGCTGAGTCGGTCATGGGAACCGCCGCTGGAGCAAACTCGCGCTGAGTGGTTTGCGCTAGTCTAATTGAGACTAGTTTTGCCTCAACCGGCAGACGCAATGCTCTGCCGTTTCCGGCGGAGCAGTTCCCCCGATTGCTCTGCCGTTTCCTTCACGAGGAATCCCATTTTCGGATGTGAAGGCTCGATATCGGCGCGAATCCCGTGCCGCTGCAATTCTTCCGAAGTGGTCGGGCCAATCGAAGCAACGATCACACGGCCGAGACTTTTTTGCACGAGTGCTTGCAGGTTCATCTCCGCGGCAATTTGGAATAGATGCGTGACCTGCACGCTGGTGGTGAAAAGCGCCACATCAATCTTGCCTGCGGCAAGTTCATTCACAGCAGCTTGAAGCGGACCAAGGGCCTCCGGCAGCGCCCACTGATAGATGGGCACGCGAGTGACGATGGCGCCTCGCTCACGAAGCCCTGTCAGCAATTCAGGATTGGATACGCCGTATTCCTGTACGGCAACGCGGGCCCCACGCAAGCGCAATTGCTCTGGAGAGGCGGCCGCTTCATCGAGCGCACGCAGAAGTTCGCGCCAGGTGTTCGGCTCGGGAGCCGTGATCGCCGGAGTTATCCCGAGTTCACGCAAAGCCGCGATGGGTTTCGGACCTCGCGCAACCACTTTCACGCGTTGCAGCGCCGCGATGTAGTCCTCGCGTTTGTAAGAAGTCTCGACGACGCTAAGAAGCGCTCGCGTGCCAACGCCGGTTAGAAAAATCACCATGTCGAATTCGCCAGCGAAAAGTGCCGCCGCGAAGGCTAGTGCTTGCTGGTTGGACTCCAGAGGCACTTCGCGCATCGCTGGCGCGACAACCGGTTCGCCGCCATAGGTGGCAATCAATTTGGCAAGCTCCGGGCCGCGGCGGCTCTCCAGCGCCAGAACTCGTAACCCGTCAAAACTGTTCATCGGGTCCATTGTTGCCCGGAATCGCGTGGGTCGCAAGCGAAGGACGGCCTTCCGAAAACAAGAGAGTTTCTGCGCGGTGGGAGTGCGAACGACGCCGCGAAGAAACTGCTTAGCGGGAACGGTGCGACATCTTCACTTTTCGACGGAGAATTTGTAGGTGGTAATGGTGTGGTAGCGGGCGCCGGGATTCAGGACAACGGACGGGAATCTCGGCTGGTTGGGGGAATCGGGAAAGTGCTGGGTTTCCAGGCAAAAGGCAGAGCGCTTCGGGTAAGCGACACCACCCTTGCCGATAGTCTTGTCGTCGAGGAAGTTGCCAGTGTAAAACTGGACGCCGGGCTCAGTGGTCCAAACTTCCATGACGCGCCCGGAAGAGGGCTCGAGGACTCGCGCGGCGAGATATTCTCCATGGTCCATGGGCATGCGCAAGACAAAATTGTGATCGTAGCCGCCGCCAAGTTTTAGCTGCTCGTCGGGCTGATCGATGCGCGCGCCGATGGAGGTTGGTTTGCGAAAGTCGAACGGCGTGTCCATGACGTCGCGAAGCTCGCCAGGGGGAATCAAAGCGGAATCGACCGGAGTGAACTGGTCGGCCTGAATCGTAAGCAGGTGGGTGAGAATATCGCCGGAACCCTGGCCGGCGAGATTGAAGTAAGCGTGGTTAGTGAGATTGACGACGGTTTTCTTGTCAGTGGTGGCCGTGTACTCAATTTTTAGTGCGTTGGTATCCGTCAGCGTGTAAACGACGCTGACTTTCAAATTTCCGGGGAAGCCTTCCTCTCCGTCCTTGCTGAGGTAGGAGAGTTCGAGCGACTGGCCGTCTTTGGCGGGAAGAATTTTGGCGGCCCACAGCGCTTTGTTGAAACCTTTTACGCCGCCATGGAGACTGTTTTCACCGTTGTTCTTGGCGAGCGTGTAGGTTTTGCCGTCGAGCACAAATTGCGCATGCGCGATACGGTTTCCGTAGCGGCCCACGAGCGCGCCGAAGTAAGCCTTGTCGTTCATGTAGCCGTCGACGGTGTCGTAACCGAGGACGACATCGGCGAGCTTGCCGTTGCGGTCCGGAACTTTTAGAGAGACGACCGCCCCGCCGTAGTTGGTGATGGAGACTTCCGCCCCGTTTTTGTTAGTGAGCACATAAAGATCGACTTGCTGGCCGCCGGGAGTTTTGCCGAAAGATTTTTTCGTGGTGGAACCGAGCTGAGGTGTAGGGCCAGTCTGCGCCAGAGTGGTCATAAGCAGTGCTCCCGTGAGAATTGTGACTGTCATCCCTCGTGACATGGGCATGCAGAGTTTCATTTGCTTCTCCGCCTGTGAGTCATTTCGATGGCGACGCCCCGAAATCCCAATAATTTTACTTGGTGATGTGTATTTTAGCTCGCGGAATTATTCATGCGCGGCGTCCGCACGCGCGGATTCCGATAATTGAATCAAGCTGGGGAGCACATTTCCAAATTCGGCACTTTCTGGCCGGCCGAAGGCAAAATAGATTTTGCTGTAAAACGCGTAGAGCTTGTCGTAAACGGTCTTCGCGGAATTTTCGGGTTGAAACACTTTGTATTGAGGACAGATTTTGTCCTGCGCTTCCTCGACGGTCTTGAAAACGCCGGCGGCAAGAAAAGCAAAAATGGCTGAACCAAGACTGACGACGTTGCCGGCGGGAACGAGCACGGGCCTGCCGAGAACATTCGCGTAGACCTGATTGAGAACGTCGTTTTTTTGAGGAATGCCGCCGGCATTGATGACGCGGCGGACCGTGACCCCGTGCTCTTCCATGCGATCGAGGATGACGCGGGTATGCAGGGCGGTGCCTTCGATCGCTGCGAAGAGTTCGTCCTGCACGGTGGTCTGAAGATTCCAGCCGAAGGTGATTCCGCGCAAATTCGGATTGACGAGCACGGTTCGATCGCCATTATCCCAGGTGATGCGGAGCAGGCCGGTTTGTCCGGCGCGATAGTTCTCGAGTCCGCAGGAGAGCGTTTGCACGTCGGCGCCAGCGCGGGTGGCGATGGATTGAAAAATATCGCCGACAGCGGAGAGGCCGGCTTCGATGCCGGTGCGTTGCGGGTGCACGCTGCCCTGGACTACGCCGCAGACACCGGGAACCAATTGCACGGAGGGAGTGATGCCGATGATACAGGTGGAGGTTCCCACGACGTTTACGATGTCCTCGCTACGGCAGCCGGCGCCGATGGCATCCCAATGGGCGTCGAACGCGCCAGCGGGAATGGGGATGCCAGGCTTCAATCCAAGTTGTTGCGCCCAATGCGGCGAGAGACGGCCGGCGAGTTGATTAGAGGTCGCGAATTCGCCGTTCAGTTTTTCTCGCACTCCCGCGAAAAGCGGATCCACTTTGACGAGAAAATCTTCGGGCGGGAGACCGCCGAGCGAAGCGTTCCACAGCCACTTGTGGCCCATGGCGCACACGCTGCGCTTTACTTGCTTTGAGTCGCTGATGCCGCAGAGAGTGGCGGCGACCATATCGCAGTGTTCGAAGGCCGAGACGAATTGAGCGCGCTTCGCGGGATTATGGCGAAGCCAATGGAGGAGTTTAGAGAAGCCCCACTCCGAAGAGTAGACGCCGCCACACCAGTCGATAGCGGCGAGCTTTTCGCGGTGCGCGGCCGCGGTGATTTCCGCGGCTTCGGCTTTGGCGCGGTGATCGCACCACAAATAATAGTCATCGAGGGGCTGGAGATTTTTGCCGACGGGAATAACGGAGGAACCGGTGGTGTCGAGAGCGATGGCGAGAATCTGATCGGCGGGAACGCCGGATTTGCGGAGGGCTTCGCGGGTGGCAGCCGCGAGGGCGCGCATGTGATCCTCATGTGATTGCGTAGCGTACTCGGGGTCCTCGCGTTTGCGGTGGAGAGGATACTCGGCGATGGCGGAAGCAAGCAGACCGCGCTCGCTGTCCACGATGGAAACGCGAACGCTCAATGTTCCAAAATCGACGCCGACAACAACGGCCATGTACGCTCTCCGCTGATTTCCTGCGCGCTAATTCGTTTTGAAACTATCTGCCTTCGACACGATCATTTGTTTTCCTTAGGCTGTCCATAGTAAGCAGCCTTGCCATGTTTCCTGAGGTAGTGCTGGTCGTGAAGAAACCGGCTGATGGCGGAGGCTTGCTGATTGATGCCCAGAGTGAAGTAAGCCATGCGCGCGACAGATTCGAGAATGACAGCGTTGTGCGCGGATGCGGCGGGATCGTCGCCCCACGTAAACGCTCCGTGATTGGCGGCCAGCACGGCAGGAATCGCGGATGGATCCACGCCGTCAAACGCGCGCACGATGGCATGCCCGGTATTTTCTTCATAATTTGAGGCAATCTCCGCGTCCGTCATTTCATGGGTGACCGGCACTGCGCTGCGGAAGTAATCGGCGTGCGTGGTTCCGAAACAAGGAATGGGACGGCGCGCTTGCGCCCAAGCAGTAGCGTACTCCGAATGGGTATGGCTGATGCCGCCGATAACAGGGAACGATTTGTACAAAATGAGGTGGGTGGGCAAATCCGAGGAAGGGCGCAGCTTGCCCTCTACGACTTTGCCGTTTAGATCAGTGATGACGAGGTCCGCGGGCCGCAATCGCTCGTAAGGGACGCCGCTTGGCTTGATGACCACAAGTGATTTCTTGCGCGAAATGCCGCTGGCGTTGCCGAAAGTGTAGAGGACCAGACCCTGGCGCACGAGCTCAAGGTTTGCGTCGAGGACCGCTTTGCGAAGGTCAGGGAGCAGCATCGTTAGGCAGCGCGAGAAGGTAACACGGCGGGGATGGGAATGCTAAAGCACAATCGCTTACAATCGTTGATTGCTGGCCTGATTTTCTCTGGCAGCGGACTGCCTGATAAAGCTACCCACTTTCTGGTCATAAGGTGCTTCCTCTCTAGGGGCGACATGGAATTGAACGGCACAACTATTTCGGGGCCGACTTGGCGGGGGGCATCGCCGTGCGAGTTCCCTTCCCATCCATCATCACGACCATTGAATCGAGGTTTGGACCAGCCTCGTTCTTGAAATCGTAGGAATCCTTTGAAGTCCATTTCACCGTAAAACGCACTTGCATAGTCTTCCCATCCACGGTGTCTTGGCCTGTCCAAGTCCAGGTATCTCCATCTGCCGCGCCGTGAAAAAGCCATGTGCTGCCCATGTTGTTCACTTGGAAAAGAACATAGGTCTTTGCGTTAGCGTCATAGCTCATCAGCCCAACGTCTGTGATTTTGCCCATACCCGTCACGGTAGCGGTCTCGCGGCAGAGGACGCCGAATCCATCGGAAATCCATTCGCAGGACGAGGTGCTGGTCATTTTGCCGCCGCCAGGCTTCACTTCGCCCTCGGCAGAAATTTTGCCAACGAACACTCCGAGTTTTTTCAGTTCAGCGCCGGGGTTCGGTTGTGCAGACGGAGCCTGCGCACGAGCCATTGTGGCACAAGAAAGCAGCATAAATGCTCCGCGAATCAGAGTTGCGCGGCTACGCATATATGCCTCCTTGAGTTTACGATGGGCGTTTAGCAGCCAGCGCGCGATGGTAGCAGCTTCGCAAGTCCGAACGCCAGAGGTCACGGGGTTTAGCTTCAAGGGTCAGCCTTACCAGTGGCGGGCTAATTCTCAATAAGCCGTGTAAACCAGGCACGCGCGGCCACAGTGCCTTGGGAGTTGGAAGTGGCTGCGGTACCCTGCTGTTGCGATTAACTCCGCGGGAAACGCAGTCCGGAACATGATTCTCAAAGCATATCTATCACGACGTGTAGTAACGCCGGACGGAATCAAACCGGGGGCGGTGCTCGTGCAAGACGGACGAATCCTTGATGCTGTTCCGCTGAATCAACTGCCTGCTGAAATCTCTGTGAAGGACTTTGGCGAGGCCGCCATTCTGCCCGGGCTGGTGGACTCTCACGTTCACATCAATGAGCCCGGACGGACGGAGTGGGAGGGATTCCGTACAGCGACGCGCGCTGCGGCGGCGGGTGGTTACACGCTGCTTGTGGATATGCCGCTCAATTGTCTGCCTGCGACGACCACGGTGGCAGCGCTGGAAGAGAAGCGCAGAGTGGCCAATGGCCAGTGCCATGTGGACTGGATGCCGTGGGGCGGAGTTGTGAGCGACAACCTGGAGCACATCGAGAGTTTGGCGGCCGCAGGCGTGCCGGGATTCAAATGTTTCCTCATTCATCCAGGCATTGACGGTTTCACGATGGTCAACGAGAAGGAGCTGCGCGCGGCCCTGCCGCATGTCGCGCGAACCGGCTTGCCACTACTGGTACACGCGGAGCTGCCCGGGCTAGTGGATGAGGCAACGGAGCAATTGGCCGGAGCAGATTGGAGTAAGTACGCGACCTACCTGCGGTCGCGTCCTGACGAAGCAGAGCTTTCCGCGATTCGGCTGATGATCTCGCTGTGCCGCGAATATCGTTTCAGGCCGCACATCGTGCATCTGGCGACGAGCAATGCGCTGGAATTGTTGCGCGCCGCGAAACTGGAAGGCTTGCCGGTGAGCGTTGAAACTTGTCCGCACTATTTGCATTTCTCTTCGGACAAAATTCCAGACGGCCAGACGCTGTTCAAGTGCGCGCCGCCAATCCGCAGCCGCGAGAATTGCGAAAAGCTGTGGCAAGGGCTGCGAGAGAGAGTGATCGATCTTGTGGCGACGGATCATTCTCCCTGCCCGCCGCAGATGAAGCGCTTGAACGAGCGAAGCTTTCGAACTGCGTGGGGCGGGATCGCCAGTCTCTCGCTGGCACTGCCGGTGATGTGGACGGAGGCCAGCGCCCGCGGATTCACGCTTTGCGAAATCGCGCGATGGATGGCGGAGGGACCGGCGCGGCTGGCCGGATGTGATTCGCGCAAGGGCTGCATTGCGAAGGGATTCGACGCCGACTTCGTGGTGTTTGACCCGGAAGCGGAGTTCGCTGCGACAGAAGAGCATCTTCACTATCGTCACCGCGTTTCACCTTATTTGGGAGAAAAACTTCGCGGCGTGGTCAAGGCAACTTACCTGCGCGGAGATTGCATATTCGCCAACGGAGAATTTCCTGGAGAGCCAGCCGGACGAGAATTGCGGCGGTAACTGGCGCGCGGAAGCTTCAAATAGAGATTTGAAAGTCCTGGCATTTCATACAGAATACCGCCAGCAAGAAATTTATGACCGTCAGTCACATCGTCGGGGCAGCAGTGGCGCGCAAGGAGGGCCGGGACAAAGTCACCGGAGCGGCGCGCTACGTCGACGACATGGTTTTGCCCGGTATGATTTACGGCGCTACGGTGCGCAGCAGCGTGGCGCGCGGGAAAATCAAGAAGATTTCTTTTGGCTCAAGCGTGGATTGGAACGAATTTGTGGTCGTAAGCGCCAAGGACATTCCCGGGAAGAATTGCATCGCGCTGATCCTGGACGACCAGCCTTGCCTCGCCGCTGAAGCGGTGAATCATGCGGAAGAACCAATCCTGCTTCTGGCACATCCCGAGCGCCACAAGCTGCGAAAAGCGGTCGAAGCAGTTTCCATCGAGTATGAGGCGCTGCCCTCGATACACACCATTGAAGAAAGCGAGCAGAAATCCGCAGTCATTTGGGGCACGGACAATACCTTCAAGAGTTATCTCGTTGAAAAGGGTGACGTCGATTCCGTGTGGAAAGAAGCGGCGCACATCGTTGAGGGCGAGTATTTCACCGGCGCACAGGAGCAGTTATACATCGAGAATAATGGAGTGATCGCAGCGTTCGACGAGGAAAATGGCGTCACTGTCTGGGGCTCGCTGCAATGCCCGTACTACGTTCATAAGGCGCTGATGGTCCTTTGCGGGCTTCCCGATAATAAGGTCCGGGTCGTGCAAATGGAAACCGGGGGCGCGTTCGGCGGGAAGGAGGAATATCCGTCGATGATCGCGGCGCACGCGGCCTTGCTCGCGAGGAAGTCCGGCAAGCCGGTGAAAATCGTTTATGACCGTATGGAGGACATGGCAGCCACCACGAAGCGGCATCCTTCGCGGACGCGCCATCGCACGGCAGTGGACCGCGACGGAAAAATTCTCGGGGGCGAGATCGAATTCACCATCGATGGCGGCGCTTACGCAACATTATCGTCGGTCGTTCTGTCGCGCGGCACGATTCACGCAGGTGGACCTTATTACTGGCCGAGTGCGCGCATTCGCGCGAAAGCCGTGGCAACAAATACGCCGCCGCACGGGGCCTTTCGCGGATTCGGGGCGCCGCAAAGCCTGTTTGCCATGGAGCGGCACATGGACCGCATCGCCCAGGTTGTGGGAATCTCTCCAGTTGAAATTCGCCGGAGAAATTTCCTAAAGCCAGGCCAGGCGACAACAACCGAACAGATCATTCGGGAAAATATTCATCTGGATCGTTTGCTCGACCGGGCGCTGGAACTTTCAGACTATGACGCGAAGAAAAAACGCTTCGCAAAAGAAAATAAAACGGCCACGCGCAAAAAAGGGATCGGCATCGCCGCTTTTTTGCACGGCGCGGGATTCACCGGCTCCGGTGAACGCTATCTGAATTCGCTGGTCGGCGTGGAAGCAAGTGCCGATGGCAATGTTCGAGTGCTGGTCTCCAGCGCGGAATTCGGCCAGGGAACAAATACCGTGCTCTGTCAGATCGCAGCCGAGGCGTTGGGACTGCCGTATGAAGATGTCGCGATCGCGCGACCGGACACGACGGTCGTTCCGAACAGCGGCCCTACCGTGGCATCGCGCACGGCGATGATTGTTGGGAAATTGGTTCAGTCCGCAGCCAAGGGAATCCAGCAAACGCTCGCGAAGAGAGGAGTTTTGAAAGACGATTACACACCGGAACAGTTTCGCGCCGCGTGCCGCGAATATGTCGCGGCGCACGGGACGCTGAAGTCTTATGCGCGATATGGAGCGTCCGGCGATGTGTATTGGGACGATGACAAATATCGCGGCGAAGCGTACGCGGCCTTTGCCTGGGCTGTGTACGTCGCGGAAGTCACCGTGGATTTGACGGCTTACAGTGTGACCGTGGACGACTTCGTCGCGCTGCAGGAAGTCGGCAAGGTGATTAACCCGGTCCTGGCTGCTGGGCAGATTACCGGCGGTGTGGCGCAGGCGATCGGATTTGCGCTCTACGAGAAAGTCGTCTGGCAGAACGGCCGCATGATCAACAACCAGATGACGAATTACATCATGCCGACTTCCGCGGACCTGCCGCCGATCCGTGTATTTTTTGAAGAACTTGGCAACGTTCACGGCGCACATGGCGCCAAGGGCATCGGCGAACTGCCCATGGATGGACCAGCGCCGGCAATCGTAAATGCGGTGGAAGATGCGATTGGCGTGGGCTTCGATTCAATACCATTGCTGCCGGAAGATTTGTTCGAAGTACTACGTGATGAGTCTCTTGAAAAAGATGTTTCCTCTCCGATGCGAGGGCTAGCATGAATTCTTCGCCAGAGGAAAGCGCAAAGTGCGAAGTTTCGTTCATTGTCAACGGCGAGGCAAGGAAAGCATTTGTTCATCCAATGGAAAGATTGTTGGACGTGCTGCGGAATGAGCTGGGATTGACGGGCGCGAAAGAGGGATGCGGTGAGGGCGAATGCGGCTCGTGTTCGGTTCTGCTGGACGGCCTGCTTGTGAATAGTTGTCTCGTTCCCGTGGCGCAAGCGACCGGCGCGAGCATCATCACCATCGAAGGAATTTCAGCGCACGCTTTGATGAAGCCTTTGCAAGAGGCGTTCCTCGAATGCGGCGGCGCGCAGTGCGGCATCTGCACTCCGGGAATGATTCTTGCGGCGGTGCAGTTGCTTGAGAAAAAACCAGAGCCTGCCCTGGCAGATATACGAGAAGGGCTTGCCGGCAATCTTTGCCGCTGCACCGGCTACATGCAGATTTTCGAAGCGGTGGCGCGGGCAACGCGGCAAAGAGCTGCGAAATGAGAGCCGACCCAGCCGAATACAAACTTGTTTCCCCTGGCAGTCTACAGACGATTCTTTCTCTAATGGCAAGTGAGCCGGCTCAATGGCTGCCGATTGCCGGCGGGACCGACGTGATGGTTTTGTATTCGGCGGGTAAACTGCCCAATCGAAAATTGATCAACATCTGGAATATTCCCGAACTTCGGCAAATCGAAGCGTTTCCAGATAGAATTCGCATCGGCGCGGCCTGCACGTATACTGCACTTCGTCAGCATGAAATTGTTTTGCAGGAATTTCCGCTGTTGGCCACGGCGGCATCGTGGACCGGTGGAATTGCAAACCAGAATCGCGGGACTCTTGGAGGCAATATCGCGAACGCTTCGCCTGCAGCCGATTCCCTTCCCGCGCTGCTCGTTTACGATGCCGAAGTGACACTGATCTCTGCGCGCGGCGAGCGCCGGGTCGCTTATCGGAATTTTCATACGGGCTATAAGAAAACCGCGCTGGCTGCTGATGAGTTGATTCAAGAAATTTCGCTGCCGCGCCGATTTTCTGGATATTTTTCGTATGCCCGAAAGGTCGGAGCACGCCACGCGCAAGCTATTTCTAAAGTTTGCCTGGTCAGTCTGGGCCAAATCGCGAACGGCATCATTCGCGACGTGCATCTGGCGATGGGAAGCGTTGCGCCCATTCCTCTTCGGTTGAATGAAACAGAGCGTATGCTTACTGGAAGCAAAATCAAACCATCATTAATTGATGCGGCTGGGAAAAGCACAGTGAAGGAAATTCGGCCCATCGACGATATTCGTTCTACCGCTCGATATAGGTCGGCAGTGGCGGGCAATCTCGTCGCGGAATTTCTCGAGAAGCTTGCGGCTGAAGGAGCAAATTCGTGAGCGAAGTGCTCGCTCACTGGAACGGCTTGCCGCAGAAGGAAGCGGCGCGCGAGATTCTTCCCTGCTGCGGATCGAAAGCTTGGGCTGAGAGTTTGGCGTCGAAAAGGCCGATTCACGATGGCGCTTTGTTGATTGAAGTGTCGGATGCGATCTGGCGAAGCCTCGGCGAAGAGGATTGGCTGGAAGCGTTCCGGAGTCACCCGCGAATCGGCGAATCGCACGCGGAAGAAACTGTTGCGCCGCAATCTTCGGCGTGGTCCGAACAGGAGCAGCAGAAGGCTGCAGCGGCTGATGAAGCGGTAAAGATGGCGCTGAAATGGGGCAATCGCGAATACGAGCAAAAGTTCGGGACGATCTTCATTGTTTGCGCGACGGGGAAATCAGCCAGCGAAATTCTGGAGATTCTGCGGCGGCGGTTGCACAATGATGACGAAACTGAACTGCAGCAGGCCGCCGAGGAGCAGCGTCAAATCATGCACATTCGTTTGAAAAAATGGATCTCTGGATGAGCCGGATTTCCACGCATGTTCTGGATACAGCCAAGGGCAAACCCGCCGCGGGTGTCCCAGTGCGCTTGGAGCGTCAGGACTCTTCGGGCAAATGGCTTTCTCTCGCTTCGGCGCAAACGGATCAAGACGGAAGGTGCGAACAATTATTGCCGGACGGCGTAACGCTCGTAGAAGGCGTATATCGTCTGACGTTTGACACCGCGAAATATTTCGGTGTGTGCGACGTGGAGGGATTGTATCCGGCAGTTGAGGTTCTGTTTCGTGCTCGAAAAGGCGAAATGCGTTTTCACATTCCGTTGCTGCTGAGTCCGAACGGCTATACCACGTACCGAGGAAGTTGAGATGAGTTCGGCGATCCGCGAATGGCTGAATCTCGGTGTGCGATGGATTCACGTTTTCGCGGGGATCATGTGGGTTGGGCAGACGTATTACTTCACATGGCTTGATGGCCAGTTCGGAAAGCTCGAGAAGAAAGCAGCGGCGAGCGGGACAGCGCCGGCGGTTTGGATGGTGCACAGCGGAGGCTTTTACACCGTCGAGAAACAAAAATCACTGGGCGTCGCGGCGGAGCAAGTGCGTTGGTTTCGCTGGGAAGCATTGGTTACTTGGCTGGCTGGCGTGATTCTCCTTGTTCTTGTGTATTACCTTGGGGATGGCCTCATCGATCCGGATGTTGCGAACATTTCGAAGCAAGCGGGCATTGCGATCGGCATAGGCGCCATGGTGGCGGGATGGATCATCTATGATTTGGCGGTGCGCTCTCCGCTCGGAAAATCGCAGGCTGCGTTTGGGGGATTTGGTCTAGTGATGACAGCAGCGGCGGCGTGGGGATTGATGCACGTGTTCAGCGGCCGCGCTGCATATATTCATGTCGGAGCGATCTTCGGCACCATCATGACTCTGAATGTGTGGATGCGCATTCTTCCTGCCCAGCGCAAGATGATCGCGGCGGCGGCAGCGGGCGAGAAGTTCGATGCATCGCTCGCCGCGCAAGCGAAGTTGCGCTCGAAGCACAATACGTTCATGGCCGTGCCGGTCGTCTTTCTGATGCTGAGCAATCATTTTCCGGTCGCGACCTATGGGAACCGGAATGGCTGGCAGATTTTGGTGGGGCTGGTTGTGGCCGGCTGGCTGGCAGCGAAGCTTATCCGGGAGTTCTGAGTCCAACAAGGCGAGTGCCGTGGGCGAAGGTAGAATGCAGTGCTGACGACTACTGGCTTTACAGATCTCGCGGAAGAGGTGATCGCACGCTGCCGGAAGCTGGCGACGTTTTCAGAGGACACTGGGGGCACGCGGCGGACATTTCTTTCCGCGCCGATGAAGGATTGCCACCGCGAAGTTTCTTCCTGGATGAAAGTTCTTGGGATGAATGTGTCTGTGGATGTGGCCGGGAATTCACGAGGAATTTATCCGGCGGCGTCACCTGGCTCGCCCCGGATTTTGATGGGATCGCATTTGGATACGGTGCCGAATGCCGGCGCGTTTGACGGGATCTTGGGAGTCGTATTGGCCGTCGCCGTGGTGAAATCTTTGGACGGAATGAAGCTGCCGTTTGGGATCGAGGTCGTTGGATTTTCGGAAGAAGAGGGAGTGAGGTTTGGAGTTCCGTTTATTGGAAGCCGCGCCCTGGTCGGGCGAGTGGACGAGGAACTACTCGGGCGAAAAGATGAACTCGGAATCTCAGTTCGCGGAGCGATTCAAGATTTTGGGTTGAACCCGAACGAAATTTCCAAAGCCGCGCTGAGAGATGATGTTTTGGGATACATCGAGTTTCACATCGAGCAGGGGCCGGTGCTGGAAAATCTAGGGCGGCCGCTCGGAATCGTCGAAGCGATTGTGGGGCAGAACCGATTGGAGTTTGCATTTTCGGGACAGACCAACCACGCGGGAACTACGCCGATGAATTTGCGGCGCGATGCCCTGGCTGCGGCTGCGGAATGGATTGTGGCAGTAGAAAATCTGGCGCGACGCACAGCGGGAATCGTGGCGACCGTTGGATTTGTGGAAGCAAAGCCAGGCGCGACGAATGTGATTGCCGGTGAAGCGCGCGCTACGCTGGATATTCGCCACGCATCGGATCGAGAGCGAAGCGAGGCGCTGGATGAGTTGATCCGGCAAGCGGAATCAATCGCGACGCGGCGCGGCGTGACGGTGAAATGGCGGACGCTGCTTGCGCAACACGCCGTTGCAATGGATTCTTTTCTGACAGAACAGATCGCGCTTGCCATCCAAAAGGCCGGTTGCGAGCCGCATCGCATGGCCAGCGGCGCGGGGCATGATGCCATGATCCTGGCGGGAAAAGTTCCTGCGGCGATGGTGTTTTTGCGCACGCCGGGAGGCATCAGCCACGACCCGGCGGAGTCTGTGCATCTTGACGATGTCGCGCTCGCGCTGGAATGCGGAAATCATTTGCTGAAGCAGCTTGCGGCCTCGCAAGAATTTCTGGGAAGGACGTGCCGTGCATAACCTCGGTCAAACACGGAGCTCTCATCAACGAAATCACTTGCTGCTTACTCCAGACACTTTTGTGCGCACGGCTCTGCCGGGGATGAAGAATGTTTCCGCGATCGTTCACATCGGCCCGGCGCTGGGCGCGGCGTTCACCGAATACACTGCCGAATTTGAACCGAAAGGCGAGTTGGGAAATACTTCCGCGCAACGCTTCATTTACATCCTGGAAGGAACGGTGACGCTGGAGGCCAAGGGAAAGCGGTACGAACTTGGCGCGCGCGGCTATGCCTATTTGCCGGAAAGTTTTTCTCACCGAATCGTCGCTAAAGAAAAAAGCCAAGTTGCCGTGATTGAAAAGAACTACCAACGAGCCGATAAAATTGAGCCGCCGCGCTTGTTGGTTTCGAACGAAGATGCTGTTTCCTCGCATGCGCTCGACGGCGACTCGGATTTGCAGGTCAAATGCCTGCTACCTGACGAGCTGGAATTTAACTTTGCGGTGAATACCATGGTCTATCAACCGGGCGCTGCGCTCCGTATGGTGGAGATGCACGTGATGGAGCATGGGCTAATCATGCTTGAAGGAAGCGGCATCTACCGGCTAGGGGATTCCTGGTATCCGGTAACAGCGGGGGATTTTATTTGGATGGGACCGTGGTGCCCGCAATGGTTTGGCGCCATCGGAAAGGTGCCTGCCAAATATCTCATCTACAAAAACTGGAACAGGCATCCTCTCGGCGAAAAATGAAGAGGGCCGACAAGATGCCGGCGCTACTCCGAAAAAACAAATGAAATTGGAAATTGATCAGCAGCGGCTGAGCTTAGAAATTGAAACACTAGCCGCGATTTCGGACACGGAGCCTCCCGCGGTCACAAGAATTGTCTTCACCCCGACGGATTTGAGAGCACGGGCTTGGGTGATCGCACGCTGCAAAGAAGCCGGCCTCGCCGTGCAGCAGGATGCCATTGGAAATATTTTCGCGCGGTGGAAGGGCACCGACCCCGAGGCGCGTGCGATCGCCACAGGTTCGCACATTGATGCGATTCCGAATGCCGGCAAATATGATGGCGTTGTTGGAGTGCTTGGCGGACTCGAAGCGATACGGGCGCTGCAGCGGAGCGGATTCCGGCCGAGCAATTCGATTGAACTCCTTGTGTTCGCGACAGAAGAACCAACGCGCTTCGGAATCGGCTGCCTGGGAAGCCGCTTGCTTTCGGGAACACTCTCCGCGGAAGCCGCTGCCAAATTGAAAGATCGCGACGGCCAATCCGTGGATGAAGTTCGCCGAAAAGCAGGATTCAACGGGAGTCTTCGAGATGTGAAACTTCCAACAGGTTATTACAAAATCTTTGTTGAGTTGCACATCGAGCAGGGCCCGCTTCTCGAGCGTGAGGAGATACCGCTCGGAATCGTGAAGAGCATAGCGGCGCCAGCGAGTCTGCGGATTTCGGTCGAGGGCGCGGGCGGACATGCAGGCGGAGTGCTTATGCCTAGCCGCAAGGACGCGCTTTGCGCAGCCGCGGAGTTGATTCTGGCGGTCGAAGACGCCGCGCGTTCGAGCGGCGCAGTGGATACGGTGGCTACTGTTGGCGTTTGTGACGTTTTTCCAAGTGCGGTAAACAGCATCCCAAGCCGTGTCGGACTGACGATCGATCTTCGGGATACGGATCTAGCGCGGCGGGACGGCGTGATGAAGTCAATCGAAAGCGCGGTGGAGACGATCTCAAAGAAGCGCGGCGTTGTGATTCAGACAGAACTGATCAACGCCGATGCGCCGGCGGATTGCGCCCCCGAGGTGCGTGCGGCTCTTGCCGAATCCTGCCGAGAACACGGATTCCCGTTTCTCGATATGGTTAGCCGGGCCTATCACGATTCGCTCTTCCTTGCGCGGATTGCGCCGACCGGGATGCTCTTCATCCCTTGCCGCAATGGTTACAGTCATCGTCCCGATGAATACGCCGCTCCGGAAGATATCGCCCGTGGCGCGCTGGTCTTAGCCGAGTCCCTGGCAAAACTGTCCTCTTGAGCAGAATTCATCCGTGGCTGTTTGCCAGACACTGAACTTCAGTGTCGCCGGTACACCACCACGTCGTCTCCGTACGCTCCGCTCGGCGTGTAGGCGACGGTCCGCCGGCCCAGAAATTCCAATGCTTGCGTGTGCTGCGCGGGCAACGCATGGTTCGCCAGGAAAATGCCGCCATGGTTCATCATATGAGCGATGCTGCCCATCGCCAGCGCCTGCTGAAAAAGGTCGTAGTACACCAGCACGTTGGTTGCTACCACCAGATCGAATCCCTGTCCTTCGGGAAAATCCATTGTCTGAGTAACCACATTCATATCGAACCCTCGCATTTGCGCGGCATATCTCGGCCGTATGGCCACGGCACGTACCGTGACGTCGATTACGGGCGCAGGTACCGGCAGCGGCTTTACTTGCGCGCCCAACATTTCGCCGAACCTCTGCCAGTATGCAACGGCCTCTGGGCTCCACTCTGCGGAGACCAGTCGCGGCAGTTGTACCGTGTACGCTTGGCCCGCCCGGCCACGTTCCGCGAGCCTTGCGACGTGCGCGTTGACGGCGGCATTCAAGTCCGCGGTTACCACTGAAATTTCTTCGGCTTTGCCCAATCCCAGCTGCGCGACCGCTTCCAACATCGCGAAGGGCTGAATCGTTTGCACTGGATAAAAATCGTAGCCGTCGCGCTTGTCCGCAAAATCCAGCCCAGGCCCGATGACTAGGATCCGGTGAATCGTGCCCGGCTGGATCGCTCCTTTTCGCAACATTGTTTTTAGCGTATCTTCCAGCGCATAGTTGGGGAGTAAAGAAGTATCGGCAGACAAGCCCCGGTCATGGTAAAGGGTTCCTCGCGCCACTAGCTTTGCAGTTGGGTCGCTTGCTGCTTCGGACTCCTTCAGCCTTTCCTGATACGCACGCTGTTCAGCAACCAGCCGCCGCAGGTTTTCCTGGAGTTTCGCTTCGACGGATTCTTTCGCGATGCCCTTGCGCGCCAGGAACTCTTTGACGAATCGCAGCCTCTCGTTACGCATCCCATTCGGCAAGGCCACCGCCAGGGCATGGACTCGCGCCCGGGCCGCCGCGGTCAGCTCCCCTGCCTCCGACGCGGCACTCTCCGCACTCTCCAGGCGCGAAAGATTCGTATACGACGTGCCGTAAAGAATCAGATTGCTGATGGAATCTTCCACGCCTTGGTCCACGCGCGCGCGAACCTCCGCGTCGCGCGTGCACACCCAATCGTTCCACCCCGCAGAATCCTTGACATCGATGGTGGTGAGCCCCGCATCCGCGAACAGCTTCAGTGTCTCCGCCGCTTCTTCGAAACGGAGAAATCGCACTACGTGTTGTGCTGCCGAATAAGCTGCACAAACGAATGACACGAGGACCAAACAAGCGAGGGCCAGCCGCCTAGCTTTGATACCAGATAAGAATTCCCGGGCAACCCGCATCGTTGCCCGCATCTTAAGTCCAAGCCTCAGACCGAGTCAATTCAATACGGCTTTGGGCTTTCTCGGCGCGTGTTCATCCACCCGACCAATCCGCAAATGCCAAACCCAATCGCATTCAGCGTGCCGTGAATTCGTTCCATGCGCCCGAGCTCCACAAACGCTTGCAGCGGATATTCACCAAGCGCCCAGCTCGTCGCCAGCGCCATGCCAGCAACTACACAGCCGCTCGAGAGCAGCAGCATCGCTCGCGCAACCGCACGCACATTGCCGAGTGCGACGCGAACCATTCCCGTCGCCAGTCCGAATTGCCCAAGAACAATCAGAATCACCGCCGCCAGTTTCACTTTCGGCCCCACTAAGAACGCCAAGCCGAGCAGTCCCGGTCCCACAACTACGCCCGCCAGTGCCACGCCGAGCGCCTTGCGCCATCGCGTTTCTCGCAGCCGCTCGTATGTCAGTCCCGCAAGCACGGCAGACAAGAATCCTGCGAAGTGAAAATGAACCGCGGTGAGCAAAACGATGGGCTCTTGAAATCCCACGGGTTGCAAACCCAGGCGTGAAGCCACCAGCCATGTTCCGCCGACAATCAAATATCCCTCTCCCGCCGCAAAGCAGAATTGAGAGAAGGAACGTGCGCGATATCGCCAGAGTCGGCGCAAACCCCTTAGCGCGAAAGAAGCACAGACAACTAGCCATGCGGATGCGAATGACGCCGCGAGATCGCCAGCGGGAAGAAAAAAGGAAACTGTCGCGAGCGCCGCCGCCGCAAAAATAATCCATTGCAACGCTGGCCGCCGTGCAGTTGGAGCCTCAGAACCTTCCAGAGTAGGAATCAGCGATGTCGCAAGGGGAACCACAATCCAAGGCGCCAGCAGAAACAACAGTTCGATCACGCCCAGTTGCGGCCAGCCGCTCCAGGTTCCTCCAACCAGGACGAGCCACACCACGGTGCCGAGAACGACGACCAGGTAAAGGGATCTTCGCGCGTCGGAAGCATCACGCATCGCCGGCGCTTTCATGAAGCGTGCGCGAGCGCGGCCGCTCCGTATGTTATTGTCAGGAATATCGCCGCAAAGGTGAACGCCGCGTCACCAAGCCGATTGCTTCGCCGCAACGAAGCGTCGTAGTACAAAAGTTGAACCGGCGCACGGAACAACCAGAAAAGAGCTATCGCCGCCGCAAGAAATCGGCCGAGCCCACGGCCGCTCGCGAGTTCCGCGGCGAAGCCAAAGCTCACGAAAGCAAACAGCAGGACAACGCCGACGATATACACAGAATGCACGACAAAAATCTGCCGGATGATCGGCGCGACGCGCGACAAGTTTTCGCGGTATTTCAGTTTTTTCGGGATGAAAATGTTTGCGGTTGCAATTGCTATCTGCACAAAGCCTGCCAGCCACAGAAACAGCAGAATCGAACGCATAAGTTCCTCCTTGTGTGACCAGCTCCGTGCGCTGTTCAGCTCTGCCGCTGCGGGGCACCCATGAGATTGTTTTTGTCGCGTGGAATGAATCTGAACATGACGAACGCAAGAGAGCCCAACGTGATGACGAACCCAATCAGAGCATGCTTCATTTGCGTAGCCATCTCGAAGATCGCCGTCCTCTCCGGCCCGAGCTCGGGTTTATAGTCGAGAGCGAAGATCAGCGGGACGAGAACGAGCGTGACGTTGGAGAATGCTAACCAAAAGTTTGCGCGTTCCGTTGTGCCGCACAACTCTATCAGCAAAGTTCTTAGGTGCTTCTTGACGTAAACTACGATTCCCACAAACAAGACTGCCGCAAGGGCAATATCCAGAAGAAAGGCTGTGCTCGGGCTTATTCTCATGCGTTCTCCTTTCCAGATCTACGCTCGGCGGGAAATTTCGCCCGCCGGGCAGCTCGTCGCGGCACACTTGCGATTTGCGGCAATCCACCGATATCCTTTGCGCAGAATTTCCATCATGCCGGGAATTTTCGAAATCCATACCAGCGGCCGGCCCCACCAGATTTCGCGAGCCAGCGCCACCGCCGCGTCCGCGCCGCCGTACTGGCTTCCATCGCTCAGCAGAAATCTCATTTCAAAGAGCAATTCTTCCGGCGGCATTGCCAACAGCGCACTGACGCGCGGATCTTGCAGCGGCGCCAGCGCCATTCCCCGCCGCTCCAGAATCGGCGCGATCCACTTCGCGATGCGCGTGCAAAAGTTGCACTCCGCGTCCCAGAACAGCCAGCCTCGCGCGTGCCGCCCCTTCCCGTCCGTGTATTCACTCACCAGCGAAATCATGGTCCACCTGCGATTCCTTGCCGCGTCCGAATCTTCTCTGCGAATCTCAGCGCACTCTGCGTGTCTGCGTCTCTGCGTTATCTTTCTCTTTCAAGCGTTCGCCGCCTTTTTTCCAAGCAGCGTAATCACCTTCCCGCGCAGCTTCACCACGCCCTTGAGTGCGCCCGTCGGCATGCGGATAATCTCCTCGAACAATCCGGTCATTGCTGTCAAAAACTCCAGCATGCTCTCCAGCCGTTCTCGCGCGTAAGGATCACCCTGGGGATTGGACTTGGCCTCGCGCACACATTCCGCCAGGACATTCAACGTCGGATCGATCTCGCGGCGTTTGCGCTCCTCGGAAACAATCCGGAAAATCTCCCAGACGTCCTTGATTGATTCAAAATGGTCGCGCCGGTCGCCCAGCACGTGCACCACGCGCACGATGCGCCAGCCTTGCAGTTCGCGCAGGCTGGTGCTGACGTTCGAGCGAGCTACGGCTAGCGTCTCGGAAATCTCATCCGCCGGCAGCGGCTGTGGTGACAGAAACAGCAATGCATGCACCTGCGCCACTGTCCGGTTGATGCCCCACCGGGTGCCCATCTCCCCCCAATGCAAAATGAACTTCTGTGCCACCGGAGTTAGGCTGTTTTTTGTGGTTTCACTCATTTTTCCCTTCCAGGCCTCTCGTCCTGCTTGCTACGTTCGTCATATCTGTACTTTCTGTTATTACAGAATATACAGTTGCTTCCGTTCCCTGTCAAGCTCTTTTTTTACCTGTCCTCTTTCTGGACTTTCCCGCTTGGCTCCCCGCTGCTAACTTCTTAGCTGCTGGCTCGGAAATCTGGAAGAAGGGCTCTTGCGACAAATGCCTCAGAAACACAACCGTAACCCTTCCTGGATTGGAACTCTCCTTGGCTGCTTCGTCTGCTCCCTGGCGCTCTCTGCTGCGCCGGAGGAGGCTTCAGAAGACGCCTCTCTCGCAAGCGCAGTCTGCCCCATCGTGTATCAACTGGACCCATCCCCATCCTCGCGCGGGTACCGCTACAGCTTCTTTGGCAACAGCTTCTTCATTAACGAAGAGGGTTATCTGCTCACGGCCGCCCATGTTCTGGAAACCTTTCGTGACGGCGGCCAGCCCTACATCCTTGTGAGCCGCCGCAATGGGCCACCCCAGCTGCTTCAGGCTACTATCGTCGCGGTGGACGCGGAGCACGACGTCGCCATTCTTCGCGCGAACTCCAACCCGTTTAATTCGAGTTACAAGGTCACATTCTTAGCGCTCTCCAGTGAGCCGGTCTCAGTGGGTCAACCTGTTCTGGCCCTCTCTCTCCATCCACCCAAGCAGCAGAACGCGCACACCTTCGAAGTTCCGCGAGAGGACCGCTTCACCGGCGAAGTGCTCTCCTATGAGTCCGCGCAGCTGGAAAAGTCAGCTCCAACAGCCGAAGTTTTTCTCTTCAGCCATCCCGTGAATCTCGGTCAGAGCGGGTCCCCAGTGCTCTTACAAGACTCTCGAGCTGTAGTCGGCTTTGTCGAAGGCCGCTGGCTCCGCTCCAGCGGACTCTCCATTGCCAAGGCTTCCGCCGCGTCCACTCCGGGCGCTGCTGTGCCCATCCGCTACGCGATCGCTCTTCTGCAGCGGCGCTCTATCGCATGGCGCGCACCCTAGCCGTCAACATCTTCCCTGCCGTGCGCATCTCTTAAATTTCAAATTTGCTCCGCTGAATTCAAGCAACCACGGGTTCAGGTAGAATTGTGCCTAGCGGAGGGAACCAATGACCCCAAACGACTTTCGCCGTCTGGCCCTTAGCTTTCCCGAAACGTCCGAAAAGTCTCACATGGACCATCCGGACTTTCGTGTCGCAGGAAAACTCTTCGCCACGCTCGGCTACCCTGACAAGGACCACGCCATGGTCAAACTCACGCCCCTTGAGCAGGAAATGTTCGTCAAGGCCCAACCAAGCGTTTTCAATCCATGTGCCGGCGCATGGGGGCGTCGAGGCTGCACGAACGTGCGCCTGAAATCGGCGCGTAAACCCGCCCTGCACCGCGCTTTAGAAGCCGCGTGGCGCCTCGCCGCTCCGGGGCCGCTGTCCCGCCGGTTCGACGAAAATCGCTAAATTTTCATTTCTGTTTGGGAACTAATCGGCCGACCAAACGTCTATTCTTCAGCGAGTGGTCATTTGGCGCTAATGGGGGAGCCCATATGGCAAACTTTGCGCGTGACGTTCGATTTGGTCTCAGGCTGCTTCTCAAAAACCCCGGTTTCACTTCCGTAGCCCTTCTCGCTCTGATTCTTGGAATCGGCGCCAACACCGCCATCTTCAGCGTGGTTTACGCCACTCTTCTCTCCCCCATGCCCTACCCCAATCCGGACCAGCTTGTTATGGTCTGGTCGAAGATCAATGACAGCCGCAACGGTGTCTCTGCCGGGGACTTTCTCGACTGGAAGAGCCAGAGTACCGTCTTTCAGTCCATGTGCGCCTGGACTGGTGGCAATTTCGCGCTGGCCAGCTCCGACCATCCCGAGATGATCCAGACCAGGCTAACCACGCCGGGCTTCAACGACATGGTGGGAACTCCTTTCTTCTTGGGGCGGGATTTTCTGCCCGAGGAAGGCCAAGTCGGCAGGGAACATGTTGTGATCATGACTCACCGGCTGTGGATGGAGCGCTTCAGCAGCGACCGCGACATTATCGGCAAACCCATACGCTTGAACGGCCAACCTTACACGGTGGTTGGGGTGCTGGCTGTCGGCCAGCCCGACCGCCTGGAGGCGCAACTCTTTGTGCCGCTTGCCTTCAAACCCGAACAGATCAACCACGATTTTCATTTTGTTTTGGTGATGGGTCGGCTGAAACCGGGAGTCACAATCCAGCAAGCCAACGCGGACATGGACTCCGTTACGCGCCACATCGCCGAGGTCTACCCGAAATCCAACAAGGGCTGGGGCGCCACCGTCGAACCTCTTCAAAATGACTTTATCAGCAAAGACACCATCAAAAATCTCTGGCTGCTGATGGGCGCCGTCGGCTTCATCCTTTTGATCGCCTGCGTGAACGTGGCCAATCTTTTGCTCGCCCGCGGCACCGCGCGTCAAAGAGAAATAGCGGTCCGCGCCGCCCTTGGCGCAACACGCTGGCAGCTCTTCGGCCAGTTTCTGACCGAGAGTGTTGCATTGTCCTTGATTGGCGGCGTCTTGGGCATAAGTCTCGCCTGGGGTTTGCTCAAAGTGATCGTCGCCATGATTCCCCCCTTTACCCTGCCATCCGAAGCCGACTTTCGCTTGAACCTGCCGGTGCTGTTCTTCAGCCTAGCCGCATCGATCGTTTGTGGAGTGCTGTTCGGCTGCGCTCCCGCGTGGCAAACCACGCAGCTCAATTTGAGCGACACGTTAAAGGAATCCGGGCGTTCCTCGTCCACGTCAGTCGGCCGTCACGGATTGCGGCGCGCCCTGGTTGTCGTCGAATTTGCCATGGCACTGACTCTGCTGTCTGGTGCGGGCCTGGTCATTCACAGTTTCTGGAAATTGTCGCGCGTGGACCTCGGATTCCGGCAAGACCACATCCTCACGTTTTTTCTGCCCTTGACCAACGATCGTTTCACCCGCGCCGAACAAATCAACGCCTTCTATCGTCAGCTACTGGATAAGATTGGTGCGCTCCCGGGTGTCACCGCAGTTTCGGCTTCCACTGGCATGCCGATCATCGGCGTGAACTTCGGGATGCCGTTCAACCTGGCGGGACAGGCTGTTGACGATCCGTCCTCGCGCCCCGGTGCAGGCTTCAATATGGTCACTCCCGAATACTTCCGCACGTTTGGCGTCCGAATGCTTCAAGGCCGCGCTCTTACCGAACAAGACACCGCTGGTGGCCTGCCCGTCGCCGTCGTGAATGAAACTTTCCTGAAAAAATATCTGTCGAAAGTGGATCCTCTTACGCAGCGCGTTGTCGTCGAGCAGCTGATTCCCGGCGTGACCAAACTTGGCCCGCCCATCGAACGGCAGATTGTCGGCGTCTACCATGACGTTCACAACGGCGGAGTCCGACGCGAGGGCTTCCCGGAAATCGACGTTCCCTTCTGGCAATCACCTTGGCCATCAGCGGGCTTTGCGGTGCGTACGTTTGGCGATCCCGCTGGAATGGCGAAGAGCATTAACGCCGTAGTCCACACCTTGGATCCTGAGCTTCCTCTCGACCAGGTAAAAACCATGGACCAACTCGTCCATGAATCGCTGGCGAGCGACCGCTTCTCAACCGTGCTCTTCGCTAGTTTAGCCAGCCTCGCGCTGCTCCTCGCGGCCATCGGCATTTATGGCGTGATGTCGTTCGCCGTCGCGCAGCGCACTCACGAAATCGGATTGCGTATCGCTCTCGGGGCCGGTCCGCAGCAGGTGCTCCGCCTTGTGCTTGGTGAGGGGATGCTTCTGGCGCTGATCGGTTTGGGCGTGGGCGTGGCCGGCACGTATTTTGTCGGCCGCGTGATGAAGACCGTCTTGTATCAAGTGAGCGCGATGGATCCCGCTGCTATCAGCGCGGTCGCTGCGGTGCTCTTGCTATCCGCACTGCTCGCTTGCTACATCCCCGCGCGCCGCGCGACTCAAGTGGATCCCATGGTGGCCCTGCGCGACGAGTGACTTCCGAGCGGAGAACAAACTCGGCAGTCGGCGTGAGAGGAGTAAAGCAAGCTCAAGAGCTCTCCACCGTGGCAAGAATACAATCCAGCGCTTCGAGAACTCGGAACGCCCGAATTCACATGGGCGTAATCGTAGTATCTTCGGAGATAGACCTATTTCCAGATTGTTTCGAGTCTTGACACTAAACCTGCGCTGGCCTATGGTCTTGCGCAAGGAAGGTGGAAGTCGCAAGCTCCCGCCCACTCTAAGATTTCCGCTTTGGAGGTACCTCATGCCATTAAGCCTGATGACTCTATCCGTGGTGGATTCGCCGGTAACCTTGCAGGAAGGCCTGAAAATTCTCGAACGCGATGATCACCGCTGCCGGTACTGCGGATTGGACGGCAGGGCCAGTTTCGAGAATGCTCTCGTCATGCGCGTGGATTTCGTTGTTCCGCGGGCTCGCAAAGGAAAGAAGGATCCGAACAATCTGGTAGCCTGCTGCATTCCCTGCAACACCATCAAGGGCACACGCGTTTACGCCAGCTTCGATGAGGCCAAGGCCTTCGTGCTCAAAAAGCGGGAGGAGTTGCGGAAAAATTGGGAATCCAAGATTGCGCGGCCGCTCGCCAGGTCAGCGAACGCATAGAACACCGGCAAAACGCATCCACTCCCCGGAGGTTTGTGAATCGCGCGTGTAAACTTCTGTGTATCTGCGCGTCTGTCGAGGCCGCAGATCACCTTTGGCGGCTGCCAAGCACTTCCTGGCCCTGAGATTTCACTAAGAGGACCGCGCTTTGCTTGCCCGCCATTCCTTCGCCGAAAGAAAGCGCATGCACGGGCAGAAACCTTTGTGGTCGCCCGGGGCTTGGCAGGAATATTTGAGCGCCGCGTGGCTGCCGGCTCGGTGCCCGCAAGTACACATCTCTCGTGCAAGCTCAGGCGAAACTCGAACTCCGCGGCCACGTCGAGCAGCCGCCGGTGTTGCGCTTTCAGATTTCTTGCTAGTCACGGTTATTCTCCCGATGCATTCCCGCCGTGGCCGTTCCGCCGGGCGGTCTCGTTCTCTTAGTCTCGCACCTATGCTGCCAAATATCAAAGAAGCCAACCGCAGGGGACGGTCGAATTTCTGGGGCCAGCCGTTGAGGGGGATGACTCGTTCCTATAGTCTGCGCCTCTGCCCTGGGAACTACAACCTAATTTAAGCGGGCGGTCGAATCCGCTGTTGAAAATGGCCGCCCCCGGGGAGAAACGAGGCGCCGCTTCCCTAGTCTCATCGCACTTCCTGCATGGTCGCCACCAGTTCCGGAATCTCGATGCGGATTACCGTGCCCTCCCCGGGCCGGCTCTCGATATCCAGATGAAAATCCGTTCCGTACAATACGCGCAGCCTCTCTCGCACGTTGCTCAGCCCAATGCCTTCCACGTACACATGGGGCAATTTTTCCTCGGAGATGCCGACACCATTGTCCGCAATCTCGATGAGCAGCCGCCCCTCGCGGTTGGTGGTCCTCAATTCGATCTTTCCGCCTCCCAGCTTTGGCGCGAGCCCATGCTTCAGGCAATTCTCCACCATCGGCTGGAGCAGCATGCTGGGCACAAACGATTCGAGTGCAGTATCGTCAATGTCCTTCACGATGTCCAGATTGTCTTTTCCGAAACGCGCCACTTCGATGTCCAAATAATCGTCGATGAATTGCAGCTCCTCGCGCAGCGGCACAAACGTTTCATGTTTGCGCAGCAGCCGCCGCAGAATGTTGCTCAGCTTCAGCACCACCCCGCGCGCCGAATCCGGATCAAAGCGGATTAGCGCCGACACGGTGTTAAGGGTGTTGAACAGAAAATGCGGATTGATCTGGCTGGAAAGCGCATCCATGCGCGCCTTCAGTAGCAGTTGCTGGTGGCGCTCGAGGTTCATCTCGATGCGCGTGTTGTTCCAAATCTTCAACGGAGCGGCCACGGACATCAGCGTCGCGATTACGGTAAGCCCCAGCCACCAGTTCCAGTGCGCGTCAATCGCGAAAAGCCATTTCGGTTTTGTCGCCAGAACGAGCGCCACGCGCCCCAACTCCAGGCCCACGCATACCCCCAATGGCGCCATCTCCCATGACAACTCCGCTTTGCGCAGCAGCTTCACGGTGGCTTTCGGAATGTTCAGAAAGGTGAACGGTCCGAAGTTCCAGAGGTCTTCTTTGTTGGGAATCGCCTGGCGAATTAGTCCTCCAAGCAATCCCGCTGTGGAGGCCGCGGGCATCGCCAGCCATTCGTGCGAAATCAGCGCCGGAATGGTGATGATAGCGCCGCCGATCGGCCCCACCACGCGTCCCCCAAGCAGCCCCATGAGAAAAGCGCCTTCGAGTGACAAATCCGCGAACGAATACGGGGGCCCGCCCACAAGACGCAACGTCACACCGACGATCAGCGCCGGCGTCATGAACAGCATCAGTTTGAGTTTTTGATCCGGGTCGCGTTGCTCGGTGAAAAGCACGCGGCGAAACGTGTTCCACCGCGCCAGAAGCGCGGAGATGGACGACGCCACGCCCACCTTCAGCAGCAGGGTAAACAGTAGGTCCCGAACGGATGTTGCCGTATCCATATTGCGTTGCGCGTCTCAGGCTAACGCTAAACAATCCGCTCCTCGATGTAAAGCCTGCAACTCGGCTTGTTGCTCAAGATTCGGCTCCCCCGCTTGGGTGGCAGCGTGGCCGGCGGGAAATTCCTGTTTCCGATTGCCCAAATTCCTGAGACCATTCGCAAGAGAAATGGCGCCGCCATAAATCTTTCTACGGGAGAATGCAAATGAAGATTACAAACATCGGAGACCGTCAGAACTGGGCAATTTATCTTGCGTTCGCCGCATTGCTTGTATCGTTGACTACATGCAGCCGCTCCGCTCCTGTAGGCGCGTCTACAGTAGAAAACAACGATCCTTGGAAAAGTGAGCGACAGTATCCACCGTTGGTTTTCAGTAGCAACGCGTGGCTGGATTGCTCGATTTCTTCCAGCGCGAACGGGCGACAGGTCATGAACACGACGTCCGGCCAGGGATTCACGTTCGATGCGACCATGCTTCCGATTGAAAAGAGCAAACTGCAGGTCATCGGTCAAAGCGGGATGAAATACAAGTTTGATTCCTTTCCTATCGCCGCGGTCAAAGCTCGTTTTACCGGCCTGGGGGACGGCTTGATTACCGAAATGAAGTCGGAAGTGGAGGTTGCTGTCGCGCGGTACAGTCAGCCGGGCGGCCCTGGGACCGCGATTCATTTCACGGCCGCGGACATCGGTGCGGATTCGGCCTATGTCGAATTTACGGGAGTATTCGTTCGAACGAGCGATAGCAAGCGCTTTCCTTTTCGCGTGCTCTTCGGCCGCGTTTCGGAGGGAAGCGGCACGGTTGTCCCGTTCAGCGCCGCGCCGGAAACCCGGCTTCTGAGCAAGAACGTGACTCTGGGAAGTTTGCAACGCCCGGTGACAGTAACGACGGCGCTGTACGAGGCGGAAGAGGATGTTGCTAAATTGAAAATCAAATGAGATTGAGGTCAACAATTGTGCCGGTGAATTCGTGGGAGGGCACGGCCCCTGTTATACTTTTTAGTTCCCATGGACAGAACATCGCAAGCGAGGAAACGAACAAAGAAAACAAACACCGGGGCGCAGATAGCGGCGCATGCGGAATTGCCCACGCGTTATGGCCGCTTCACCATTTACGGCTTCAAGGGACGCGGTCCGCAGGAAGAAGCGGTGGCGTTGGTTCGCGGCAACTTAAACGGAAGAACTGCTCCCCTGGTGCGCGTCCATTCGCAGTGCTTGACTGGCGACGTTCTCGCGTCTCTTCGGTGTGACTGCCGCGCGCAGCTCGAACTGTCCATGAAAAAAATCGGCCAGGCAGGCTCGGGAATTTTGCTCTACCTGCCGCAAGAAGGCCGCGGCATCGGGTTGATGAACAAACTGCGGGCTTACCAATTGCAGGACGACGGCATGGACACCGTGGAAGCCAATGAAACGCTGGGGTTCGCGGCCGACGCTCGAGATTACGAATTCTCAGCGCAAATTCTGAAAAAACTCGGCGCAACGAAGATTCGCTTGCTTTCCAACAATCCGGAGAAAGTTCGCCAGCTCGAAAGCTCGGGCATCCGCGTCGTCGAGCGCCTGCCATGCCAGCCGCGTGTCTCTAGAATTTCACGGGCGTACCTCAAGACCAAAAAACGCAAGATGGGGCATCTTCTGGAAGGAGTCTGAATCGGGAGGCGCTGCTTCTAACCTCCGCCGACGAACTGCACAATCTCGTAGCGGTCTCCTGCTTCTACTTTGGTTTCCGCCCACTTCGGTCGCGGCAAAATCTCCAAATTCCGTTCGATGGCCACGCGGCCGGAGCTGAGGCCCAAATCGCCGAGCAAGTCGGTCACGGTAGCGCCCGCTTTCGCTGCGCGATTTTCGCCGTTCACCACAATTGAAATCGTTGTCTGCATTTGCTAACTCGCGGATGGCACACGGGGCTTGGTGCGCAACTGAAACCGCAAGTGCCCCTTGGCATTTCCATGCGAAGCTTCAATGACCAGCGCGGGCTCGCCGCCTGCAAGACGAGGCATATCAAATTCGAGTCGGGCACGCCCGAAGTCGCTGGTTTTCGTGGAAAACTGTGTCACTTCCGCCGCGCCATCCACGCGGGCGTTCACCGTAGCTCCGCCCACAGCTTGGCTAGCTTCATTTCGAACAGCGACCTGCAACAGGGCGTGTTTGCCGGTGAGCCATGTCTTTGCGTTTATCAATTCCAGTGACAGAACTCCGGACGCCGGCTTGGCATCGCGCGACGCTGCCGGCGCAGAAACCTGCTCGTCGTGCGGAAGCGGAAGACGCAGCGCGCCGCTTCGAAGCTCCTCGATGACGGCGTGGTGCTGCTCATCCAGGCGTCGTTTAAGGGCTTGTTCGTGCTCCGGGTCCAACGGAAGCAGGTCAAAGTAATTGTTCGTTCGGCGGTGCAGCACGCGTCCGTGAAAATAAACGGTGGTGTCAATCAGCGCGGTAGCGGTGCCGCGATCCTCCGTTTGCACGTGATACGTCGTGTCGCCTGCTTTCACGTTGGTATTGTGACCGAAAAGCATTTCCAAGTTTGCTCCGGCCTGCGCGCCGAGTTGAACTCGCCTCGCAGATGTCTTTCCGCCGCATTTGACCGAGTGGCGCTTGAATCGCTATTATAACTCTTCGCCTATGAGTGGTTCCGGATTACATACGTATGCTCCGCTTCTCTTACACCTGCTGATTGCCGGGGTTCTCGCCGGTGCGCTGACCGCCGTTTCCGTCCTAGTGGGCTGGCGGCGCCCGACCCGGGCCAAACTGCAGCCATACGAGTGCGGCATGGAACCCACGGGCGACGCGCGTGAGCCCTTCTCAGTCAAGTTTTACCTCGTTGCGATGGTTTTCATTCTGTTCGATGTGGAAGCCATCTTCCTGTACCCCTGGGCCTACATCTTTCGCGATATGGCGATGAAGCCTCAGACGCGGTGGTACGGCTTCGGGGAGATGATGCTCTACATTGCCATCCTGTTGGTCGGTTATTTGTATCTCTGGAAAAAAGGCGCGCTGGACTGGCATAAATAGCCGGCGCATGTGGAATTGGAAATCGTGACGGAGTCTTCCAGCAAAAACGCTAATGTTGTAGCTGAATGCCTGCGTTCGTGGAACCCGAAAGCAGTTGTGGAAGTGATTGAATTCCGGGGCGAAACCACGATTGTAGTGCCGAGAGAACTCCTGCGAGCCGCCGCGGAGCGCTGCCGGGACGATGCCAAGCTAAAGTACAACCTCCTGACCGATGCCACCTGCGTGGACCGCTACCCCGCCGAACCGCGATTCGAATTGAATTATCACCTTGTTTCTATCCCGCGACGTGAAAAAGTGCGGTTGCGGGTATGGCTGGGCGGCGATGATCCGGTTGTCGATTCGCTGGTTCCCGTCTGGACGGGCGCGAATTGGCTGGAGCGAGAAGTTTTCGATCTCTTCGGCATTCGTTTTTTGGGCCATCCGGATTTGCGGCGCATCTTACTTCCAGATGACTGGGAAGGCTATCCCTTGCGCAGAGACTATCCCGTTGAGGGCTACCGCGATGTTCCAAGCACCGGTGAACTCTTCCGGAAGAGCAGCACACCATGACAACTGTTGAAACCGCAATCGGAACAGCAAAAACGATGGTCCTCAACATGGGACCTCAGCACCCGTCGACGCATGGGGTGTTGCGCATTTTGCTCGAGCTCGACGGCGAAACAGTGGTGAAAGCAATTCCGGATCTCGGCTACTTGCACACCGGAATCGAAAAGTCCTGCGAGGATAAGACCTATTCTCAGGCCATTACCCTCACGGACCGGATGGATTACCTGAATCCGCTGGGAAACAACCTGGTGTATTGCCTGGCAGTGGAAAAGCTGCTCGGCCTGGAGGTGCCCAAGCGCGCGCAATACATCCGGGTAATGATGGTGGAACTGCAGCGGATTTCTTCACACCTAGTGTGGCTCGGGACGCACGCGATCGACCTTGGGGCGATGAGCGTTTTTCTTTACTGCTTCCGGGAGCGTGAGGAGATTTTGAAGATTTTTGAGTTGTTCACCGGACAGCGCATGATGACCAGCTACATTCGCATCGGAGGCCTCGCGCTGGATCCCCCGGCAGGCTGGCGGCAGGCGGTGGAGCGCTTTCTGAAAATGATGCCCAGCCGCGTAGATGAGTATGAAACGCTATTGACGGAAAACCGCATCTGGATCGGGCGCACCAAGGGCATCGGATATATTTCGGCTGAAGATGCCATCGCGCTCAGTATGACCGGCCCAACGCTGCGCGCCGCTGGCGTGGCCTACGACAACCGGAAGCTGTTTCCTTATTCGAGCTATGAAGAATTCGATTTCAGCGTCCCGACACGGACGGAATCCGATTGTTACGCGCGGTACTTGGTGCGCGTAGCAGAGATGCGCGAAAGCTTGAAAATCATCCGCCAAGCGCTCGGCAAGATCAAGGATGATGGGCCGATCAAGGCGGAAGCGCCGGGCATCATACCGCCGCAGCGCGAAAAGATGAAGACAGAGATGGAAGCTCTCATCTACCACTTCAAGATTTTCACCGAGGGATTTTCGCCGGCGCCGGGCGAGGTGTTTGTTACCGTGGAATCGCCTCGCGGGGAGCTGGGCTGTTTCATCGCCAGCGACGGTTCGCCGAAGCCGCTGCGCGTGCACTTCCGTGGACCTTCCTATATCAATTTGCAGGCCCTGCCCAAGCTGATTGAAGGCCAGTTGATTTCGGACGTCATCGCCTGCATCGGCACAATCGACATCGTTCTCGGAGAAGTCGACAGGTAATCATGGAACTTTCCGCAGCACTTTCCGCGAAGTTTGAAAAGTTGCAGGGCAGCTACCCGGTAAAGCGGAGCGCTCTAATTCCGATGCTGATGTACGCGCAGGATGAGTACGGGTGTGTCAGCGACGAAATGATCGCGGAGATCGGCCAGCGGCTGGACCTCAACAACGTGCAGGTCGAGGAGACCCTGGCGTATTATTCGATGCTGCACCGCAAGCCCTGGGGCAAGCATCACGTGCAGATTTGCACCAACGTTGCCTGCATGTTGATGGGCGGGAACGAACTGCTGGAGCGCGCGAAGAAACGGCTGGAGATCGGGCACAAGGAAACGACGCAGGATGGAGTTTTCTCGTTGGAAGAAGTGGAATGCATCGGCGCTTGCACGGGCGCGCCCGCCATGCAGGTCAACTACGATTTTTTCGAAAACCTGACGGCGCTCAAGTTTGACCGCATCATCGAAGAGCTGGATGCGGGCAAGCATCCCGCGCCCGAGCCGGTGACTTCCGGCGCTCTGCATGAACGGCATGCGCAGGAAACGCCGCTCATCAGCCGGCGCTGGGGCATGAAAGATTCTCACAAGATCGATGTTTACCTGATGCAGGGCGGCTATCAGGCCATGGAAAAAGTGCTGAAGGAGATGACCCCCGAGAGCGTGATCGACGAAGTGAAAAAGTCGAACTTGCGCGGACGCGGGGGCGCGGGCTTTCCCACGGGAATGAAATGGTCGTTCGTGCCTAAGGATTCGCCGAAACCAAAGTACGTGATTTGCAACGCGGATGAATCGGAGCCGGGAACCTGCAAAGACCGGCCGTTGATGGAAATGGACCCCCATCAACTCATCGAAGGAATGGTCATAGCGGGACGCGCCATCAATTCGCACCAGGGCTTCATTTACATTCGCGGCGAGTACCGCTACGTGCTGGACATCGTGGACGCGGCGCTCGCCGAAGCGTATGCGCGCGGATACCTGGGAAAGAATATTCTTGGCACGGGATTTGATTTCGATTTGCTGACGCATACCGGAGCGGGCGCTTACGAATGCGGCGAAGAGTCCGCGCTGATGGAATCTCTCGAAGGCAAGCGCGGGTATCCGCGGATCAAGCCGCCCTTCCCTGCCGTAGTGGGATTGTACGGATGCCCGACAATCATCAATAACGTCGAGACATTGAGTGCCGTGCCGTCCATCATCCGCGAAGGTGGCGACGCGTACGCGAATCGCGGCACTCCGAAAAATGGCGGCACGCGCATGCTGTGTATCGCTGGACACGTCGAAAAGCCCGGAATCTACGAAGTGCCTCTGGGCATGAACATGAAAAAGTTTATTTACGAGGTTGCAGGAGGAATCCCGGGAGGAAAGAAGCTGAAGGCGGTGATTCCCGGAGGAAGTTCCTGCCCGCTGATGAACGCCGACGAGATCGACATTCCGATGGACTACGATTCGGTGGCGAAAGCGGGTTCGATGCTGGGCTCCGGCGGCATGGTGATCATGGACGAAGACACCTGCATGGTCGACATGGCTCGCCGGATCATGCATTTCTACGCGCACGAATCGTGCGGCTGGTGCATCCCCTGCCGCGAAGGAACGACCTGGCTGCGCAAGATGTTGGAGAGGTTTCACGCCGGCATGGGGCGCGTGGAAGACATTGACATCATCGCCGACCTGGCGAAGAACATGCTGGGCCGGACGTTTTGCCCGCTCGGAGACGCTGCGGCAATGCCTACGATCAGCATCATGAAGAAGTGGCGCGGCGAATTTGAGGAACACTTGAGAGGGCCGTGTCCGAGCAAATCCGCGGAAGCGCTGCTTGCACGATAGGAATCCATGGCCGAACAGAAACTGATCAAGCTGAAAATCAACGAGCGCGAAGTGCAGGTGCCGCAGGGCACTCTGGTAATTGAAGCGACGCGGCGCATGGGCACGGAAGTGCCTTCGTTCTGCTACTACCCGGGGCTCTCGCTGCAAGCGGCATGCCGTATGTGTCTGGTCGAAGTGGAAAAAGCGCCAAAGCTACAGACTGCGTGTACGCTGGTGGCGACGGAAGGCATGGTTGTTCGAACGGACACCGAGCAGGTGCGGCAAGCTCGCAAGTACATGCTCGAATTCCTGCTGACGAATCACCCCCTGGATTGCCCCGTGTGCGACAAGGGCGGCGAGTGCGAATTGCAGGACATGGTGTTTCGCTACGGCGCGGACTCCAGCCGCTTCGTCGAAGAAAAAATTCACCGGCCAGAAGAAAAATGGTCGGAGCTGGTTTATTACGATGCGCCGCGCTGCATTCTGTGCTTCCGGTGCGTGCGCGTGTGCGATGAAGGCATGGATGTGAAGGCGCTGGGCGTAGGAATGCGTGGGGCCAACAGCGTCATCATTCCGAATCGCGAGGATCACCTGGAGTGCGAAGAGTGCGGGATGTGCATCGATATTTGCCCGGTGGGCGCTCTGACCAGCGGGACGTACCGCTACAAAACGCGGCCGTGGGAGATGGCCTACGTTTCAACCGTGTGTACGCACTGTTCGAATGGTTGCAAAACAACTCTGAGCGTGCGCAACCACGAAATTCTGCGCTCGAATAACCGGGACCTCAGCGGGATCAACAAGGATTTTCTTTGCGTGAAGGGGCGCTTTGGATTTGACTTCACGAAGCACGCCGAGCGTATCCGCCAACCGCTCGTTCGCAAGGGCGGCAAACTTTATCCCGTGTCGTGGGAAGAAGCCGCGCAAGCAGCAGCGAGCAAGCTGAAAGCGGTGTGCGACACGGGCGGCGCTGATGCGGTTGGGTTCATCGGTTCGAATCGTACTTCCAATGAAGAGAATTATTTGCTGCAGCGCATGGCGCGCGCGACGTTTGGAACAAACAACATTGATCATCACCGCACCTCGGATTACACCGGATTGATTACCGCCCTTGGCGAGCGCGCGGGCGATTCCTTGCTGACGATGGAACAGTTGTATCAATCGAAGGCAGTTTTGCTAGTTGGCAACGATCCGACGGATCAGAACCCGCTCGTTGCTTGGCAGATTCGCAGCGGAATTCGCCATCACGGAACGAAACTGTTCGTCATCAATTCCAACGAAATCAAGCTGAAGCGCAAGGCCACACAGTTTGTGAAAGTCAATGTCGGCCAGGAAGCCGCTGTGCTGAAGTGGCTGGCGCACGAAGAAGGACAATTTTCACCCGAACTCGTGGAACAACTGGTGCAGTTGAAAGCCGGGCTCGAGGCAATCGGCGATGTTGCCACTGTTTTTGGAGCGGAAGTTTCCGGCGCAGCGATTGCGACGCTCGTCGCTTTCGGTTCGAAACTTCCTGGGAAGACACGCTACATGGCGCTTGGCGATTACGCAAATTCGCGCGGCGCGGCAGACATGGGCGTGTTGCCCGATCGTTTGCCGGGCTATGCATACGTTGGAAATCCGCACGCGCACGAGTCTTTTGAGAAAGTCTGGGGCTGCGGGCCGATTCCGACGAAGCCGGGGCTGACAGCGCCACAACTGGTGGAAGCGGCGCAGGCCGGAAAATTGAAAGCGCTTTACGTTGTGGGAGCGAATCCGCTGGCGCATTTCGGCACGCCAAATCTGGGCCGCGGAAAACTCGAACTGTTGATCGTTCACGAAATGTTCCTGACAGAAACCGCAAAAGTCGCGGACGTCATCTTTCCCGCGGCTTCGGCGTACGAAAAGGACGGCACGGTCACCAACACTTCGGGCGAAATTCAAATGCTGCACAAAGGCGCGGAAGTGATGGGGCCGCGAAGCGATTTCGATCTGCTTAGGATTCTGTCGCATCAACTGGAAAAGCTCGGGCTGGGCAAGGCCTTTCATTACAAGACCCCGGCTGCAGTGTTTGACGAAATTCGCAAAGCAATGAGTGGGTATGACGTGCAGCCCGCGGGGCTGCTGCTGGGCGGCGCCCAACCGTCGCGTGTGCAGTTTGCGAGGAACGGGCACGCGCCGTACGACGTGCCGGTGGGATTGATTCGCTCCGCGAAGGACACTTTGTTTACGAGCGGGACGCTCGGGCGCTTCTGCACCTTGATGGAATCCCTGCCGGAGGCCAAGACCGCGCCGTGAATTCTTTCTTCTCCAATTTATGGTCCGCAAACGCCGAACTGGTTATTACCATCGTCAAGATCGTGCTTCTGCTGTTCATCGTGTTGACCGTGAATGCGTATCTGACGTGGTTCGAGCGCAAAGTCGTGGCGCACATGCAATCTCGCTGGGGGCCGTACCGCGTGGGGCCTCACGGATTACTGCAGCCGCTGGCGGACGGCGTGAAGTTCCTCTTCAAGGAAGACCCGACTCCGGCGGGCGTGGATAAATTCGTCTATTACCTGGCGCCGCTGCTGGCTTTGGCGCTTGCCCTCACTGGAATTGCGCTGATCCCGTTCGGCCCAGACCCAATCCGGCTCTTCGGGCACGACATTTATCTGGGGATCGCGCCTCCCGACGTAAATATCGGAATCCTGGCGTTGTTTGCGATCACCGCAATGGGCGTCTATGGCGTGACGCTGGCGGGATGGTCTTCGAACAACAAGTATTCTTTGCTCGGCGGGCTGCGCAGCTCGGCGCAGATGATCAGTTACGAGCTGGCGATGACGATGTCTGTTGTCGGCGTTCTGCTCATGGCAGGCAGCTTCAATTTGAAAAAAATCATTGAGGCCCAAGCGCACCATCCGGAATGGGGAATCTTGGGCTGGAACATCTGGCCGCAAATTCTGGGATTTTTTTGTTTTTTCGTTGCGGCGATTGCGGAAACTAACCGCGCGCCGTTCGATCTCCCCGAAGCAGAGTCGGAGCTGGTCGCTGGATTTCACACGGAGTATGCCAGCTTTAAATTTGCGATGTTTTTTATCGCTGAATACACCAGCATGATCACCGTTTCATGCTTGTGCTCGATCATGTTTTTCGGCGGATGGCTGTCTCCTTTCCCCGCTTCCTGGAGGTTCGCGCACTATCTGCCATCGGCGATTCTGATTGCGTTCGGGCTGTGGGTGATTTGGGATGGAATCCGCTATGAAACCATCTTCGGCCGAATTATTTTGCCTGGCGCGGGAACGGTGATCGCCGGGCTGGGCGCGGTTTTTGTCTTGTTTCCAAACGTGAATGAATTTATCCAAGGGCCATTCTGGTTGCTGTCCAAGATACTTGTTTTTCTGTTCGTATATGTGTGGATGCGCGGAACATTGCCGCGTTTCCGCTATGACCAGCTGATGGCCTTCGGTTGGAAATTGCTGCTTCCGCTGTCGATCGTAAATGTGATTGCCACTAGCTTCATCATCTTGGCGAAGATGACTTGGGGTACGAAATGACGCCTCAATTGGTCGTTTTCTTCGTGCTCGCGGCACTGGCCGTGATTGGCGCGGTCAGCCTCATCCTGCAGAAGCATCCGATTCATAGCGCGCTGTCCCTGATTGTGGTGATGGTCGCGTTGGCGGGACTCTATCTGCTGCTCGGAGCGGAGTTCGTCGCCGCCGTGCAGATTATTGTGTATGGCGGCGCGATCATGGTGCTGTTCGTGTTCGTGATTATGCTCTTGAATGCGGGCGTTGAAGAGCACACCAGTATTTCCAAGATGGCTGGAGCGCCGGGTCTGCTGCTGGTCGTGGCGCTGGCAGGCTTGATTGCAGCGACGATTGCGCGCTCGACAGCCAGCATACAATCCACGCCGCAAACCGGGCAGATGGCTTCCACGTTCGGAATTTCAAACATGATTTTCAAGGAATTTGTGTACCCGTTCGAACTGACTTCGTTCCTCATTCTCGTGGCGGTGCTTGGAGCTACGGTGCTGGCACAGCGGGAGAAGAGTTGAGATGGTGCCGACGAACTATTATGTGATTCTGAGTGCGATCCTGTTCGGGCTGGGCGTGTTCGCATTTATTTTTAAGCGCAATGTCATCACGATTTTCATGTCCATCGAGTTGATGCTGAACGCAGTCAATCTCGCTTTTGTGGCCTTCAGCCAGGCGCTGGGGAAATTGGACGGGCAGGTATTTGTGCTGTTCGTGATTGTGGTGGCGGCAGCCGAAGCGGCCGTGGGACTGGGAATCATCATTTTAATTGCGCGCAACCGGCAGACGCTCAACGTCGAACGTGTGGACCTTCTTAAACTCTAATGCCGACGTACCCGATGCTCGAATACTTATGGATTGTTCCCCTGCTGCCCCTGCTGGGCTCGGCGGTCAATGGACTTTTTGGCGCGAAGTGGCCGAATAAAATTGTCAACCTCGCAGCGATCGGCTCGACGGGACTGTCATTTCTCGGCGCGCTGGAAGCGGTCCGCGAGTTTTTTGATTACTTCGCACAGAATCATCAGGCTTTTCACAAGCCATTCTTCACCTGGATTGCCGCCGGTAATTTCCGCGCCGGTTTCGACCTGCAGATGGACCAGCTCACTGTCGTAATGGTTCTAGTGGTGACCGGAGTCGGCTGGCTCATTCACATTTACGCGACCGGCTACATGGCGCATGAAGGCGGATACTACCGCTTCTTTTCCTACCTCAACCTGTTCATGTTTTTCATGCTGATCCTAGTGCTGGCGGCGAACTACGTGCTGCTTTTCGTTGGCTGGGAAGGCGTTGGACTCTCAAGCTATCTGCTGATCGGATTTTATTTCCTTAAAAAATCCGCTGCGGATGCGGGCAAGAAAGCTTTTATCGTCAATCGCATCGGCGATTTTGGATTCATGCTCGGCATGTTTTTGCTTTTCAAGACGTTTGGCACGTTGGATTTCGTTCAGCTTTTCGCGAGGGCCGATCCGTGGCCGGCAGAAACGATGGGGCACCTTGGCACGTTCACGATCGCCTGCTTGTTGCTTTTCATGGGTGCCTGCGGAAAGTCGGCGCAACTTCCGCTGTATGTCTGGCTGCCGGACGCCATGGAAGGGCCGACGCCGGTCAGCGCGTTGATCCACGCGGCGACCATGGTCACCGCGGGCGTGTATGTTGTCGCCCGGTCGCACATTTTATTTGCCCACTCTGAAACGGCCATGCTGGCCGTCGCCATCATCGGATGTGCCACGGCGTTCTTCGCGGCGACTATCGGACTCGTGCAGACCGACATCAAGAAAGTTCTCGCGTATTCCACTGTCAGTCAACTGGGCTACATGTTTCTCGCGTGCGGCGTTGGCGCTTTTTCGGCGGGTATTTTTCACTTGATGACGCACGCGTTCTTTAAGGCACTTCTCTTTCTGGCAGCGGGCAGCGTGATTCATGCCATGGGCGGCGAGCAGGACATGAACCGCATGGGCGGACTGAGCAAAAAGATTCGCTGGACCTACTTGACGATGCTGACGGCCACTCTGGCCATCGCCGGATTTCCTCCTTTTGCCGGATTTTTCAGCAAGGACTCGATTCTGCTGAGCGCGTTCCAGAACGAATACGGCGGGCGCAAAGTTGGATACACGCTTTACGCCTTCGGCCTCGCCACGGCGCTGCTGACCGCGTTCTACATGTTCCGGCTGATCTTCCTGGCGTTTAAAGGCAAGCCGCGCTACGACGAGCATAAGGTTCACGTGCACGAGTCGACGAAGAGCATGCTTGTGCCGCTGGTGATTTTGGCCGTGCTCTCGACTGTGGGAGGCTGGTTGGCCGCGCCTGCTTTCCTGCCGGGTGGAACGGATTATTTCACAAGATTTCTGCAGCCGGTTTTCGGCGGCGTGGAAGTTGGCGGAACAGAAATCGAAGCGCACTCGTTAGAAATTACACTCGCGATTGTGGCCGTAATCACGGCTCTAGCTGGATGGGCGTTTGCTTACTGGATGTATATCAGGCAACGCGGGAGAGCGGACGAGCTAGCGAAGTCGTTGAAGCCCGCTTACACGACTTTGCTGAACAAGTATTACGTGGACGAACTGTACGCGGCTGTCGTGGTTCGGCCGCTGCTGTGGATTTCCACCAATGTGCTCTGGAAAACAGCCGATGTAGCCGGCATCGACGGAGCGGTGAATGGCATTGCAGAAGGCGCGACGACCATCGGCGACGGCGTGCGGCACGTGCAATCCGGAAACACGCGCAGCTACGCGGTGTGGGTGGTTGTGGGCGCAATTGTGATCATCGCCGTCATCCTCTTCTGGCCGGCAACTGGAAAACCGGTCCTGGGGTTGGTGCATTGATGCTGCACGGCGGACACTTGCTTTCGGTGGTGATCTTCTTCCCTGCTGTGGGAGCGCTGGCGCTTTTGCTGCTGCGTGGCGACGATCACAAATTCATCCGAATCACTGCGCTGACCGTGTCAATAGTCGAGTTTCTTTTCTCCCTGCAGATGCTTTGGTATATGCCCGTCGGGGCCAGTGGCTATCACCTGGATGAATTCGCCAAGTGGATCAATCAGCCTCCGATCAATTATCACCTGGGCGTTGATGGAATCAGTTTATTTCTCGTCATCCTCACGACTTTCCTGACGCCCATTTCCATTCTGGCGTCTTGGAAGAGCATTGAACATCGCGTCAAAGAATTCTTCGTGATGCTGCTGATGCTGGAAGTTGGCGTTGTGGGAGTATTTCTGTCGCTGGACCTTTTCCTCTTTTTCCTTTTCTGGGAAGTAATGCTGATCCCGATGGCCCTGCTGATCGGCATCTGGGGGCACGAGCGCCGCGTATACGCAGCCGTGAAATTTGTACTGTACACGATGGCGGGCTCGATCCTGATGCTAGTCGGAATTATCTGGCTGTACAACGCCACGGGCACATTTGATCTTCCCGCGATTCAAGTGCTGCTGCACACTCCGGCTTCGCAAGGCGGTCTGGAACTCGCGCCGAGAACTGAGATGCTGCTCTTCCTGGCGTTCTTTGTCGCCTTTGCGATCAAGGTGCCGCTCTTCCCGCTGCACACCTGGCTGCCGGACGCGCACGTGGAAGCTCCCACGGCTGGCTCGGTGATGCTGGCAGGGGTGCTACTGAAGATGGGCACCTACGGCATGATACGTTTCTGCCTGCCGCTCTTCCCTGAAGCCTCTCGCCGCTCAGCAGGTTGGGTGGCCGCGCTGGCCATTATCGGCATCATTTATGGGGCGCTGGTGGCCATGGTCCAGCCGAACTTGAAAAAGCTCGTCGCTTACTCGTCGGTGAGCCACCTCGGCTTCGTGGTGCTGGGCATTTTCGCGTTTCACAACATTTCCATGCAGGGCGCGGTTTACCAGATGCTGGCGCATGGCATCTCCACTGGCGCTCTCTTCCTGCTTGTGGGCATGTTGCACGACCGGCGGCACACCTTTGAAATTAGCGAGTACGGCGGGCTAGCCACGCCGATGCCAAAGCTGGCGGCGTTCTTCCTTTTTGTGGCGCTCTCCTCACTTGGTTTGCCGATGCTCAATGGTTTTGTCGGCGAATACCTGGTCCTGCTTGGCACGTATCAAAGGCACTGGGGCTGGGCTTCGTGGGCGGCGCTCGGCGTGATTCTATCCGCTTGCTACTTACTGTGGTCGTATCAGAGAGTGTTCTTCGGCGAAATCACGCGGGAGAAAAACCGCACGTTGCCGGATGCCTCGGCGCGTGAAAAGTGGATTCTGGCGACCATGGCGGTCGTCACTTTGTGGATGGGCATTGGCTCCACGTTTATCACCAAGCGGACGGCCGCCGACGCGCAAAACGTGATCGATCAAGTCGAACCGCAGCGCGCGTATGAGGCAACGGCGCCGAGCGGTTCTCTTCCACAGGCCAAACACGATTCTGCAATCGCCGCCGCGAAAATCATTCCTACTGAAAGGCGGGGAATCCGCTAAATGCTGCCGCGCGCCATCGACGCTTATCGAGTGCTTCCAGAATTGGTGTGGTGCGGCTTCGGCGTGCTGTTGATGCTGACGCAGCCGTTTGTGCGCAGCCGCCACTTTTTTACGTTTCTTGCATTGATTGGCACGCTGGCCGGGACGGCCGCATCCGTCACTGCGGTAATGCACACAGGACCGGCATTCGGCGGGCTGGTGCAATCCGATTCGTTCAGTTTCTTTTTCCGGCTACTGGTGGGCGCGGTCGCGTTTCTGGTGGTGCTGGCGGCAAGTCCCTACCTTGAGCGAGAGCGGCTGCCCTTTGCGGAGTTTTACTCGCTGCTGCTCTTTGCCGCTGCCGGCATGGGCGTGCTGGCTTCCGCGCAAGAACTGCTCACCGCGTTCATCGGCCTGGAAATGAGTTCGATTTCCAGCTACATCCTGGCGGGTTACAGGCGCGACGCGCTGAAGTCCAGCGAATCGGCGATGAAGTATTTCCTGCTGGGCTCGTTTGCGACTGCGTTCTTTCTTTACGGGATTGCGCTGGTGTACGGCTCGAGCGGCACGACCATGTTGGTCAAGATGGACTCGACTGAACTCCTTCACAGCACGCTTTTCGAGCTTGGACTGGCCATGATCCTGATTGGGCTGGGCTTCAAGGTGGCCGCCGCGCCTTTCCAGGTGTGGACTCCGGACGTGTACGAAGGCGCGCCGACTCCGGTTACGGCGCTATTTTCGGCGGGACCGAAGGCTGCGGCCTTTGCTTTGTTGCTGCGCATCTTTGCGACGGTTCCAGCGGCGACGCACTTTTGGTTCTGGGCTTTCTGGGCGCTCGCGGCGCTCACGATGTTTGCCGGAAACCTGGGTGCGTTGGTGCAGACAAACGTCAAGCGGCTGCTGGCGTACAGCTCCATCGCGCACGCGGGTTACATCTTGGTAGCGTTTGCTGCGGTCACTTCCATGGCGCAGGGCGAAGGCGGCCCGGCCAATGCTGCGCCAGCTTATGCCGCGGTGCTGTTTTATCTGCTCAGCTATGCGCTGATGAAGCTGGGGGCGTTCACGATTGTTTCGCAGTTGGGCGGCGCTGGCGAAAAGAATCTTTCGCTGGACGACTATGCGGGACTGTCGCAGCGGCAGCCGTGGGTGGCGGCGGCGCTGAGCGTTTACCTGCTTTCGCTGCTCGGATTGCCGGTTACCGCGGGCTTTTTCGGAAAATTTTATATTTTCAAGGCGGCGGTGAATTCGCACCTGTTGTGGCTTGCGGTGCTGATGGCGATTAACAGCATAATCGGAGCTTACTACTACCTGCGCGTGATCGTGGTGATGTACATGCGGGAGTCCAGCGCGGAAGCTGCGTCGGCTCCGCGCGTGGGATTTCCGCTAACGGTGAATTTCGTTTTAGCGTTCACGGTGGCGGGCACACTGTACTTTGGGCTGTTTCCCAACCAGGTGCTGAACTTCATTCTTCAGCCGACGCTTCTCGGACGGTAGTCTGGAATGGCGCAGCGGCACATTTGGAGAGTGTGACCGCATTGTTCGCAAAACAAAGCCGCCACCTTGACGCGCAGTCCTTTTTCATAGAAGTTCGGCCTCCAAGTCACCCAAAACCCACCTGTCCCCAAATTGCCCAAAAATTGCTCTTCACAAATCCCTAATCCGTGCTATACTTGCTGCTGTAGATAACTGCGTATGGAGTGCGGGAGCTAGCTCCCGCTTTTCTTTTTCAGGGCAACCATTCCGGCGCCAGCAAGCCCCAAACAACCAAAATCGCACCCTTTAGAATCAATGACTTACGAAATGCAATTTTCGTAAGTCCTTTTCTTTGATATTCGTACAAATTGGTAGGGGGGTGGGGGCGGGCAGGTCCATGTCCTAAACATCGGCTCCGCATTTCAACCGCAGGGCCCAGCATCTCGCGTCACGTCCTGCCAAAAAGAAAACGGCCCGGGGGCTTGCGCCGCCGGGCCGTTTGCAATGGAATCGAGTCTGAAGGTTACAGCTTCAAGTAGAGGAGGAAGCCCACGGCGAAAGTGAAAAGCGTGAGGGTTTCCACGAAGACAATGCCCAGCAACATGGCCGCGCGAATGTTGTCCGCAGCTCCCGGATTGCGCGCAATACCCTCGCAGGCCGACGAGACGATCCGGCCCTGCCCGAAGGCACCTCCGAACGCTGCAATAGCCACACCGAATCCCGCGGCGATAATCAGCGCCGTGGGATTGATGGGCGGCTTTTCCACAGCACCGCTGGCTTGTGCGAACGACGCCGGAGCGACAATCAAGATGGCCAGAAACACCATCAGAACAACTGCTGTTTTCTTCATTACTTCCTCCTCATGAATTAGCCGCCAGGAGGTGGTTCCCGGACACCGAGCAGCCGGGCTCACGCTGAAGCGGCGCACCGAAACTCAATGGCTTCGTCAGTGGTGATCCGACGCAGCCATGCCGATATACACAGACGGCAGGACCGTAAATACATAGGTCTGCACGACGGAAACAAAAATGTGCAAAGCAACGAAAATCAGTGGAATCAGCGCCGGGAAAATGCCTAGAATCACCCCGAACACGGGAGACTTGGTCAGTCCCCACACCACTGGCCCGGTGAAAAGTCCTAGAAACAGACCGTAAATCATGTCGCTCGCAAAAATATTGGCCCACAGCCGGACGGTAAGCGACATCAACCGAGCTGTAGTGCTGAGGAGTTCAACGGGAACAATCAGAATCCAAAGGGACCAGTGCACTCCGCCTGTAAACGTACCAAGATAGCCCACGGGTCCATGATGCTTGAGGCCCTGCCAATTGAAATAAACAAAAGTAACGATGGCACAAGCAAATGGCACTGAGACATTCGCGGTGGGAGAGGAGAACAGCGGAAATACGCCAAGCAAATTGGACAAGAGGATGAAAAGAGAAACGGAGCCAACCAGAGGCACGTACTTTATCCAATGATGACCCGAATTCTCTTTCAGGATGTCATTCAACCCGAAGCCCATGGGGTTCGTGAGCAATAGTTCCGCCACCTGCTGCATGCCACCTGGCCGTTCCACCGAAAGCCGGGAGCGAAGGACGAGAGCCAGCACCGTACCCAACAGCAAAACGCAAAGGGCCATGACGACATGCTCGGGAATGGGCGCCTCGGGATTGTTCGGCTTGATGTGCAGCGCTGAAAGAATGGCAAGGGCGAATCCCCCGAAAATCCTGTTCACGAGCTGCGCAAGCCAACTGATGTGGTTTTCCATTCGCTAGTCCACAGGATGCAAGATTTCGTACACACTCGCCCCGATTGCCGCGACTGCCAGAGCAAACAAACCCACAACCATGCTCAAAAGGGGAACCTTCAGATATTCAAAAATAACATACGCGGTGAAGGCTATCAAGCTGTAGCGAAAGAGGATCAAGAAGTACGTCACGATGGGAACTCGGGGATTCTGCGAGCCAGCTTGAACCTTTGATGCGAGTACGAACGTGTTTGCACCGCGACGGAGCCAGCGGAAATTCAGCCAGGCGAGCACAGTACCAATCACGAGCCCCGCTCCCCACCTTGTATGACCTAGCAAGGCGACGATCACACCTGGCGTGAAGCCCAGGAAAAGCGTGAGCCACGCGATGCGCCGCTCCGTCACCCGGCCGCGGGACGCCTCAACTTCGGTTGGAGCCATCTTTGCTTCCTGGAAACCGCCGCAAGATGTCGCGGATTCCCGCAAAGAATCCTACGGCACCCAGCAGGAGGGTGAACACCATCCTGGTATGCAGCCAGTGATCAAGCAAATACCCTATTAGCCCGCCAACGATGACGGCAGCCACGAGGACGAAAGGGAGTTCCATCGCAAGCGCGAACTGGTTGGAGAAGTTTTTCGCTTTGTCCCTGGCCGGTTCCTGAGGGTTGGTCTCGTCTTGCTTATTGTCCGAAGGCATATTGGGCGAGCCGCGTGAACGGCTCAGGATACAACCCGGCGGCGAGGGTGACAAACACAGCGATTCCGAGGGCGACGGCCTGGGCGCTGGTCATCACGGGAGGCGGCGCTTCGCCAGGCTGCTTGAGCCAGGCGTGCACGACGATGCGGAAGTAGTAGTAGAGCGCCGGGACGATATACAAAACCGCAAAGACGGCGAGCACCGGATGGTGCGTTTCGATCAGCGAAAGGAAAATGAAATATTTGCCCATGAAGCCGGCGGTCGGCGGGATGCCCGCCAGCGAAAGCATGAAAATTAGCAGCAGAACTGCGGCAGCGGGGCTGCGCTGGTAGAGGCCGTTCAAGTCGTCGAGTTCATCGCCAATGAGGCCTTTCTGGCGGAGCACTATGATGACCGCGAAAGCGCCAGCGGTCATGAACACGTAGCCGAAAAGATAGAAAGCGATTCCCGTCAAGGCCGTGCCGTTCGCCGAGACGAGGCCGAGTAGGATGTAACCCACGTGTGAAATCGAGGAGTAGGCGAGGAGACGCTTGACATTCGTCTGCGTCAGCGCGGCGAGGTTGCCCCAGGTGAGCGAGGCAACAGCAATGCCCGCGATCAGATAAATCCACGCGACCTGCGTGCTGCGAAACACGAACATCAACCGCAAAAGCAGAGCGAAACTCGCGGTCTTGGAGGCGACGCTGACGTAAGCAGATATTGGCGTTGGCGCGCCCTCATAAACATCTGGCGCCCACTGATGAAATGGCACCGCGGCTACCTTGAAGAACAGTCCTGCGAGAATCGTGACAAAAGCAAGAATAGCCAGCCAATCCGGCGAGCCACTTTGTACCGAAGTCCGGAGACGAAAGTCGAGAGCCGCGCCAATCTGTCCGATGTTCGATGAGGGTCGCATGTGGCTTTGAGAAAAGGCGCTGAGACCGTACAGGATGGAAAAACCATAAGCCAGAATTCCGGAACTGAACGCGCCGAGCAGTACATATTTCAGCGCGGCCTCATTCGAGCGCTTCTCACGGCGCAAGAATCCGGTGAGCACATAGAAGCTCAGGGCCATGGTCTCGAGACCGAGGAACAGCACGATCAAGTCCACGCCGGAAGCCATGAACATCATTCCGACGCAGGCAAACAGCAGCAGCGCGTAGTATTCGCCCTCCTGCTCCTTCTCGATTTCCAGGTATTTCACGGAAAGAAGAATCACCAGCGCCGTAGCGGCAAGAAACAGAGTCGCGAAGAAAAGGAAGAACGGATCGACCACGACGGAATCGTGGAATCCGGCGAATTCGCCCCGTTCCGCGACAGTGGCGCGGAGCTTCCAGAGCGTGACGGCGCTGAACACGGTGCCTACGAGGGCGGCCTTGGCATAGAAATCCTTGAAGAGCATCCTCCAAAACCAATTCTCTTCCGCCGATTCTTCTACAGAAGAGCCTAGGATGAGAATGGCTAAGCCAAAGAGGGTGAGCTCCATCTCCGGGAGAAGGACGACGCCATCGCCCCGGAAATAACTAAGAATCGAGTTGATAAGAGGAGTGTTCATGCGGGCGGGCTATTTCGTCTCCGCCGCAGCGGCGTGGAGTTCCGCTGTAGGCAACTTCGCCTGTTGCGCTTTGTAGAAATCCGGATTCACCCGTCTGACGATGTTCTCAACGGGCTTTTCGATGAGCGCGAAGAATGGCTTGGGGTAGATGCCGATCCAGAACGCCAGAATCACGAGGGGGACGAGCGTGGCATACTCGCGAAGGTTCAAGTCTGGCAATTCTTCATTGGCAAATTGCGTGACTGGGCCGAACATCACGCGCTGGTAAAGCCACAGCAGGTATGCCGCGCCCAGCACGACGCCGAGCGAGCCCCAAGCGGCCCAAGCCTTGTTCACCTGAAACGCGCCCTGCAAAATCGTGAACTCTCCGATGAAGCCGTTTAGCAGCGGCATGCCGAGCGAGCTGAGGCTGATAATCAGATAGATGGCGGCGAAATTGGGCATGGGCGTCGCCAAGCCGCCGAATTCGGAAATCATGCGCGTGTGGCGGCGTTCGTAGAGCACACCGACGATCAAGAAGAGCGCGCCGGTGGAGATGCCGTGGTTGATCTGCTGGAGGACGCTGCCGGACAGGCCGTTGGGCGTGAGCGCGAAAATCCCCAGCGTGCAGAAGCCGAGATGGCTGACCGAGCTGTAGGCGATCAGGCGCTTCATGTCTTTCTGCATGAGGCAAACTAGCGCGCCATAGATGATGCCGATCAAAGAAAGCACGATGACGATTTGAATGATCTTGTGGCGCAGGAGCGGATCACTTGGCAGGAGTGGAAGCGAGAAGCGGATGAAGCCATACGTGCCCATTTTCAGCAGGACGCCAGCGAGGATGACGGAGCCGGCCGTGGGCGCTTCGGTATGCGCGTCGGGGAGCCAAGTGTGGAACGGGAACATCGGCACTTTGATGGCAAAGGCGAAGAAGAAGCCCCAGAATAGCCAGACTTTCAGCGGGTCGGCGAAATTCTGGGCCGCAGCTAGCAGGTAAGGAATGGAGAACGAGTGCGTCGTCTCTCCAGGCGGAATAGGCGTGTAGAAATAAAGGGCCAGAATTGCCAAGAGCATTACAACGGAACCGGCGAGCGTGTACAGGAAAAACTTGATGGCGGCGTAGAGGCGGCGGTCGCTGCCCCAAACGCCGATGAGGAAGTACATGGGGACGAGCATCACTTCCCAGAAAACGTAAAAGAGGAAGAAATCCAGAGAAACGAAAACGCCAATCATGCCGGTCTGGAGCAGCAGAAGCAGAATGTAGTATTCCTTGGTGCGCAGATGAATGGCGCTCCACGACGACAGGATGGCGATCATCCCGAGGAACGTGGTGAGCATGACAAGCAGGAGGCTGATGCCGTCGATGCCGAGATGGTATTTCGCGCCGATGGAAGGGATCCACGTGGCGGTTTCCTCGAACGAAAAAGGCTTGTCCCCCGGGTTCCACCAGCGAACCAGCGGAAGCGAGACAAGGAACCCGAGCACGCCAAAGACATTGCCGGCGATTTTGTGTGCTTGCTCGTTCTCGCGTGGGATGAAGAGCATGAGCAGCGCGCCCACGAGCGGAGTAAACAAGACCGCGCTCAAGATGTGATGTGCAAAAAAGTCCATTCTTATCGCCTCTCAGCGCACGCCGCGCAGCATGACCTGCACGTGGTGCCCGTAATACGCCAGAAGAACGACTAACCCGACCAAAATCAGCATCGCGTAGCTGGAAAACATTCCGGTTTGCAGCAAGCGCACCGGATAACTGAAGAGTTGTATCATCTTCGCGCCAAAATTCAGCAGCCCATCGATGATCCACTTGTCCCACCACATCGACAAAGTTGAGCCGAAGCGGGCGAGCCAGCCCGCGCCGTCCACGCCGACGCCATCGATAACGTTGGCGTCGAAGCGGCCGAGCAAAGTACCAAGGTCCTTGGTGCGATCCACGACTGCCGCGTCATAAATTTCGTCGACGTAATATTTGTGTAGAAGCAATTGGTAGAGTCGCGGAAACTTTTTGGCGACAAGTTCGGGCGCGATCCTCTTAGCACAATAGAGTTGGTAGGCTAGGATAATTCCGGCGACTGCAATCCCGAGCGAGGCTCCCATTAACAAAAGCTCTTTGAGAACGGCATGATGCGCGATGTTAACTTCGCCCGTCTCAGGCAGAACGCCCTTCAGGATGGGGTCAAGAAACTTCTCGAAGCGGTTCTCTCCGCCGAAAGCCTCGGGCCAACCAATCCAACCGCCAACGATGGAGAATCCGGCGAGAATCATGAGCGGAACGGTCATCGCACGCGGTGATTCGTGAATATGTTTCTCGACATGCTCTTCGGCGCGGCAGTAACCGAAGAAAGTAAGGAAGAGCAGGCGGAACATGTAAAACGCAGTCAGGCCGGCGGTGATGAAGCCGACAATCCACAGCAAGAAAAAGCGGTCGAACGCGCGACCGAGAATTTCATCTTTGCTGAAGAATCCGGCGAAGGGAAAAATTCCCGCGATCGCCAAAGTCGCGACGGCAAACGTTTTCGCGGTATTCGGAATCTTGTCCCATAATCCGCCCATCTTGCGAATGTCCTGCTCTCCAGACATGGCGTGAATCACGCTGCCTGCGCCGAGGAACAAGAGCGCCTTGAAGAAGGCGTGGGTCATCAGGTGAAAGATTCCGGCCGCGAACGCGCCGACGCCGAGGGCCAGGAACATGTAGCCAAGCTGGCTGATGGTCGAATAAGCGAGCACCTTTTTAATATCGTTCTGCACCAGGGCCATGGAAGCCGCAAAAATCGCGGTTGTGGCTCCCACTATCGCAACGACATCCATTGCGAAAGGCGCAAGCTGGTAGATGGCGTTCATGCGCGCGACCATGTACACGCCTGCGGTCACCATGGTAGCGGCGTGGATCAATGCGCTGACAGGCGTTGGGCCTTCCATGGCGTCGGGGAGCCAAACGTAGAGAGGAATTTGCGCTGATTTGCCCATCGCTCCGACAAATAACAAAAGGGCGATGGCGGTCAGAACCGGCGCTCCGTAGCTCAAAGCGTGCGCGTCCACGCCAGACTTCAGCGCCTGGAGAATTCCTGAAGCACCTGCGGCATCCGGCAAGCCCTGCGAAGTAAACCGGACGGTGCCCAGAGTCACCGCAGTCAGGAGAATGCCAAGGATGAAGCCGGCGTCGCCGATGCGGTTGACGATGAAGGCTTTCTTGCCGGCGTCGGAAGCGGATTTTTTGAGGAAATAAAAACCAATGAGCAAGTAGCTGCACAAGCCAACGCCTTCCCAGCCGACGAACATGAGCAGCATGTTGTTCGCCAGGACCAGCGTCAGCATGGCGAACATGAAGAGATTCATATAACCGAAGAAGCGGTAGTAGCCGCCTTCGTGTCCCATGTACCCGATGGAGTAAACGTGAATCAGGAAGCCGACGCCGGTAACGACGAGAACCATTACGCACGAAAGTGGATCAAGGAGGAATCCCCAGTCGGCAACGAAGCGGACGACATGCGCGGCGTGCTCGGTTCCAACTCGCATCGGGCCGGGAGTCAGCCATTCAAACAGGATTTGCTGAGCGACGCGATTCTGTGGCGCCGCGGCGAGCAATTGAATCACCGCGCCTGCCGAGTAAATGAACGACAAGCCGACGCTTCCGACGCAGAGCACGCTGACGGCTGAGTTGGGCAAGCGCTTGCCGAAGAAAAGCATCAGCGCCGCTGTGGCCAGAGGAAACAGCGGGATCATCCAGAGATGATCGAGAAAGTAGCCCGTGGGCGTCATGCCGGTTTGTTTTCTTCTTTCATGTCGTTCGCTACCACTTCAGCAAATCCATTTCGTCTTCCAAAACCGTTTCGCGGTTGCGGAAGAACGCGATGATGATTCCGAGCGCCACGGCGGCCTCCGCAGCCGCATCGGCAATGATGAACAGCGCGAAGACCTGCCCGCCCACGTCGCCGTACAAACGGGAAAAGGCCACAAGGTTAATGTTCACGGCGTTCAGAATCAGCTCGATAGACATAAGCACGACGATGACGTTGCGCCGCGTGACGACTCCGATCACGCCGATGATGAAGAGCGCAAGACTCAGGAACAGGTAGTTCTCAATCGGAAGCATCGCTGCGTTACGTCCTTTTCTTGGCCATGACGACGGCGCCGATCATGGCCACCAGCAACAAGACCGAGGCAATCTCAAACGGCAATAAATAGGATTCGAACAGACTGTGCGCTACCGTCTCGGAATTGGGCGGCAAATGCTCCGCGGCCGCAGCCGTCAGCACCGGCAACCCCTGCCCGGGCATTTTCCCGGAAGACCAAACCATGAGGCCGACCTGGCCAGCAAGCGCCAGCGCGACGAGGAGCGCCACCCACTTTTTCCGCGCGAACTGAATTTGCTGGAGCGCCACATCCAAATTGACCAGCATGATCACGAAAACGAAAAGCACCATGATCCCGCCGACGTAAAGAATGATCTGCACGATAAACAAGAACTCGGCGCGCAACTGCAAGAAAATTCCCGCGATGGCGAGCAGCGCGGTGATCAGAAAGATGGCGCCGTGGACTACGTTTCGGCGCGTCACCATGAGGGCCGCGCTGGCCACGGCGATGGCGGCGAAAAAATAAAAGAGGACTTTATCCAGCATAGAAATCCGAGGCGGTGTTGGGCTGCTGCCGCTCGTCATGTTCTTTCTCTGCGGCCAGGATGAGCAACGCAGCGACGAGCGCAATGACGGCCGCGGGAGTCGTCACCAGAAGCAGTCCCCAGCCGTGCAAATTAAAGTACGACCCGGCGATCAGGGCCACGCCAACCAGCAAAACATTGATGATGGATAGCGGGATCAGAAAATGCCAGCCCAGGCGCATCAACTGGTCAAAGCGGTACCGCGGTATCGTGAATCGCAGCCACATGAAGAAATAGATGTAGAGGCTCACTTTGAAAATGAACCAGAAGCCGCCGTGAATGCCGGCGTAGAACGGTTTGGCAATCGGCACAAGCACGGGCACGGCCAGGACCAGACCCACGACGAAACATAATCCCGCCACCGCCATCATGAACATCTGCTGCACACGCACCGGCTGCTTTGGCACGCGAACGATGCAATAGGCGCCGACAGCCACCATCAAAAGGGTCGGAACAAAATCCAGAAAGTTCAGCCAGGGAACGTGCGAAAAGGGCCGGAGCCAGCCGCCGAGGAACAACGTTGTGGCCACGGAAGCCACCACGATCATGTTCGTGTATTCGGCGAGAAAGTAGAGCGACCAGCGGAATCCGCTGAACTCCGTCATGTAACCGGCGACGAGTTCGGACTCCGCTTCCGGCAAATCGAACGGTGCGCGGTTGGTCTCCGCAATGGAAGCGACTAGATAGGTAAAGAAGGCCACCGGCGCCAGCATCACGTACCAGATACCCTCTTTGCTCTGCGCTTCCACGATCGATTTGATATTCAGCGTACCGGTGAATAAGAGCGCGCTCACCAGCGCCATTCCCGCGGCAGTCTCGTAGCTCACCAACTGCGCGGAACTGCGCAGCGCGCCCATCAGCGAATAGTGGCTGTTCGAGGCCCATCCGCCCAGCACAATGCCGAAAATTCCCAACGCGCTGATGCCCACGACGAAGAGAATGCCAATGTTGATGTCCTGAGCAATCTGGAATGCTGGTCCGATCGCCAAACCAGCCAGCGAAAGCAGCGCGGCGCCGACGGAAAGCACCGGCGCGAGCCAGAAGACGAGTTTGTCTGCATTGTCCGGGATGATGTCTTCCTTGATGAGCAGTTTCAGCGCATCGGCGATGGGCTGCAGCAAACCGTGCGGCCCCACGCGCATGGGACCGAGCCGCGCCTGCATGTCCGCCATGAGTTTGCGTTCCACCAGCACGATGTAGCCCACGATCAGCGGCAGGATGGCGACAATGACCACGCCACAGAGTAGCGGTGCCCAGTAGAGCTTCACAAACTCGATGGTTGCCTGGATGGCGGCACTCATCAGCGGTCCACTTCTCCGAGCACAATATCAATCGTTCCGATGATGGCCACCACATCGGCCACCAGATGTCCTCGCACCATGCGGTCGAACGCCTGCAAATTGATGAACGACGGCGGCCGGATGTGTACGCGATACGGCATCACTGTGCCGTCGCTCACTATGTAGTAGCCGATTTCGCCCTTGGGCGCTTCAATCGCGTGATAAACCTCGCCCGGAGGCGGCTTCAGCACCTTCCCCACTTTGGCCATGATCGGCCCAGCGGGAATATTCTCGATGGCTTGCAAGCAGATCAGCCGCGATTGCCGCATCTCCTCCATGCGGACCAGATAACGATCGTAAGTGTCGCCCGTCGTGCCGACAGGAATTTCGAATTTGTATTGATCGTAGGCCGCGTAAGGCGCGGCTTTGCGAATGTCCCATTTCACGCCGCTGGCGCGCAGCACCGGCCCAGTTACGCCAAAGGCAATGGCGTCTGCCGCGGTCAGAATTCCCACGCCCTTGGTGCGGCCAATCCAGATGCGGTTTTGCGTGAGCAGCGTCTCGTATTCCACGATGCGCGATTCAAAATCCTTGCAGAAACGTTCGACGTCTTTCTCGAACGTGTCGTAAGCCTCGTACTGCAGCCCGCCAATGCGGAACGCATGGGTCGTCAGCCGCGCACCGCAGTATTTTTCAAAAATCTTCAGAATTTCTTCGCGTTCGCGGAAGCAGTAGAAGAGTGGAGTGAGCGCGCCGATATCCAGAGCATGCGTTCCGAGCCACAGGAGATGGCTGGCGATTCTCTGCAGCTCCGTCAGGATGGTTCGAATCACGCGCGCCCGCGGCGGAGCCTCCACCACCAGCAGTTTCTCCACTGCCTCGCAATATCCCAGGCCGCTGCTCACGGCCGCGACATAATCCATGCGGTCGACATACGGAGCAAATTGCTGATACGTGCGGTTCTCCGCGATCTTCTCGACGCCCCGGTGCAAATACCCGATGATGCATTCCGAGCCGATCACGCGCTCGCCATCGAGCTTCAATTTGACGCGCAACACGCCGTGCGTGGACGGATGCTGTGGCCCCATGTTGATGACCAGCTCGTCCGCGCCCAACACCGTCTTGTGATCGTTTGTGGTATCGACGCTCAGAGTCGTTTTCCCTTTGAAACTGAAATCGCTTTACTGACCGCTCTCAATGCCAAGATTTTCCCGAACCCAGGCGGTATCCTGCTGCAAGATATCGTAGTCCTTCCGCAGCGGATAGCCTTGCCACTCATCCGGCAAGAGAATGCGTTTCAAATCCGGGTGCCCGGAAAAAGCAATCCCGAACATATCGAACACTTCGCGTTCCTGCCAATTCGCCGCCGGCCAAACACTCACGACGCTTGGCACTGCTTCACCGTCCGCCGCATGCACTTTCACTCTCAGCCGTTCGTTTTTCGGGAAAGAGTACAAATCGAGAACAACATCGAAACGCTTTTCGCGCTTCGGCCAGTCGACGGCCGTCAAGTCGGCAAGCATGTCGAATTTCTCTTCGTCGCGCAGGTGCAGAGAGATTTCCACGAGTTGAGCGCGATCCACAGTCAGAATGGCTTGCTTGCGGTCTTCGATCGCTTCGAGAAGAGCGGCGCCAAACTTGGCGCGAAAGCGCGTGACGAATTCATTGTTGAGAGGAGTCTGGAGGACGACCGGCGGTCTTGGCGCGGCAGGAGCCGCCGCTTTTGGAGGAGCTGCGGGCGCACCTGCGCCGACTGGTTTGGCAGCGGGAGGAGACACAGGGGGCGCGGCGCTTGCGGGCTGGTCGCCCGTGGGGACTTGAGGCGGTTTAGGTTCCTTGGGCTCGTCAGCCATGGACCCGGGGTTCAACAGGCCGCAGTGAACCTTTGCAGTTACAGTTCACAAACTACATCAAGGAAGCAGCCGAAAATTCAAACGCCGCGTTTCTAACACACGCCGCCAACCGAGTCAATCATAACAACTTGCAAACAGTAATGGGGGGGTTGGGAAAAGAAAGGAACTGCGCCTTACACCCACTCAAGGGCACCCTTTTTGTATAGCCACAGATAACCTACGAGCAGGATTCCGAGGAACACGACCATTGAAACGAGGGCAAACAGGCCCTGGTGCATTGCGACCCAGCCCTTATAGAGAATTGCCCAGGGAATGAGGAACATCGTTTCCACGTCGAAAATCACAAACAGCATCGCCACGATGTAAAACCTTACTGAGTAACGTCCTCGCGCATCGCTCTCCGGAGGAATCCCGCACTCATAGGGCTTCAGCTTCGCCCCGAGCGATGTGGATGCAGGCCGAATAAACTTTGCAAGAACCAGTGTCACGGCGGGAAACGCGATCACCAGCACCGCGTAGACCAACACCGGAATGTATGCGCTCTGCATCGCTCCCTCACACGCAGCATCCTACCACCGTTGTCAATACTGGGCCGGCCTACTTTTCGAAAAGCAGCTCTCCGGCGCGGCTGGTGGCCTTCACCACCGCCTTGATGAGCGTCACACGGAGCTTGCCTTCTTCCAATTCCATAATTCCGTCGATAGTGCATCCGGCGGGCGTGGTGACGGCGTCTTTCAGCAGCGCCGGGTGATCGCCGGTTTCCAAAACCACGCTGGCCGCGCCCTTCATCGTCTGTGCTGCGAGCAGTGTCGCCACGTCGCGCGGAAGACCTACTTTCACGCCGGCTTCCGCGAGCGACTCGAGAATGATGTAGGCAAACGCCGGGCCGCTCGCCGAAAGCCCGGTAACGGCGTCCATATTTTTTTCGTCGACGACAACGGTGCGCCCGACGGCGTTGAACATTGCCCGTGCCGTCTCGAGATGGTCTGTTCCTGCATGTGCACCGCGGCAAATTCCAGTCATTCCGCATCCCACGGACGCAGGCGTATTGGGCATTGCGCGCACCACGGGGACTTTTCCGCCGAGGCGCTGCTCGATATAGCTTGTCGGCACGGACGCGGCCACGGAAATGACCAATGTCTTCTCATTCACCTCAGGCGCGATCTCCTTCAATACATCGCCGACGACTTGCGGCTTCACGCCGAGGAGGACGATGTCAGCGCCGCGCGCCGCCTTGGCGTTTTCGGTGGTCACAGAAACGCCAAGTTCCTTGGCTAAAGCCGAGGCCTTTTCCGAATGCTTCACCGTCGCGCTAACGCGTTTCGGTGAGAAGAGCTCTTGCTTCAGGTAGGCTCGCAACAGAATCCCGCCAAGCTTTCCCGTGCCCAGCACCGCCAGTTTTTTGTCCGAAAGTTTGTGCGCCATGGTGCAATCATTCTTGACTTGAAAGAGCAATCGGTCAACCCAAGAATCTAGGATGCCGCCGCTC
>Ga0209648_10000056_pt1 | contig 69057 bp, 54 predicted proteins | sample GraSoi2013_115cm_FD_185830 | JGI IMG/M metagenome (GOLD analysis project Ga0209648, IMG submission 185830) | Grasslands soil microbial communities from the Angelo Coastal Reserve, California, USA - Sample 9_17_2013_115cm (SPAdes) (version 2) | ecosystem: Environmental > Terrestrial > Soil >... | reverse complement strand
CGACAGCAGCGGCGCGCCGTCCCCGCCTCGGGCGCCACTTGCCTCACGCAATTGCGACTGCCGCAGGTTAAGGGATGTTTAACCCATACCGGCCAGGGAATGTCGGTGCCTTTGCGCGACGCGGTGAGGCATCGCTACGGTGGTGGGCAGAGCCCGGCGAAGCCGAGTAGAGAACGTGCCGGCCCGGGGAAGGCTGACATGGCACCAAAGGTTCTCCGGGCTCTCCGTGCTGTCGGCCGTGTCAGGCCGACAGCGGCACAAGCGGGCGGGAGCCGACCTGCAAACGGGGGTTGTGCAGCACGCCCCGCCCGCTTGCTCAGGCCGTACTACCGGTCTCGCCGACTCCGGTCTGGCCGGCCGCCGGCTTGACGCCCTGCAGCACTTCCTCCGCCACGGCGCGCATGGTCATCCGGCGATCCATCGAGCTCTTCTGGATCCAGCGGAACGCCTCTGCCTCGGTGATCCCTCGTTCAGACTGGAGCAGCCCCTTGGCGCGGTCCAGCACCTTTCGTACCTCCAGCCGGTCCTTGAGGTTCGCGACCTCGGACTCGAGAGCCGTGAGCTCCTGGAATCGGCTCACCGCGATCTCGATCGCCGGAACGAGATCAGCCTTGGTGAAGGGCTTGACCAGGAACGCCATCGCGCCGACGTCCCGGGCCCGCAGCACCAGGTCGCGCTGCGAGAACGCGGTGAGGATGACCACGGGGGCCAGGTGCTCCGCCGTGATCCGCTCGGCGGCCGAGATCCCGTCCAGACCAGGCATCTTGATGTCCATGATCACCAAGTCCGGCCGGAGGCTCTCGGTCAGCTTGACAGCGGCCTCGCCGTCCGATGCCTCGCCAGCGACGACGTAGCCATCCTCCTCAAGCATCTCCTTGAGATCGAGGCGGATCAGTGCCTCATCCTCGGCGATCACCACGCGAAACGGAGTCTGGTTCACCCGCTGAGCGTATCGTGACCCGGTAGATTGACATCTGGCCGCACCTGCCCCCGAAGTTGGTTCAGCCGCGATGCCTCCGTCAGGTTAGTCCCTATAGTTTGATATAGTATGAGGCATCACAAATGCCGGAATGGCGTAATTGGCAAACGCGGATGTCTCAAAAGCATCTGTCCGAGAGGGCGTGCGGGTTCGAGTCCCGCTTCCGGCACCCACCCACCCAGTGTCACGTCGATAGGACTGGGCCTGCGCTCTCCAGCGGGACAGGGCGCCGCGCCGCTACGATGAGCCGGTGCCGCCGCGCGCCATCGATTTCCACGTGCATCTGCCCACGCCCGACTGGCTGGACGGCAGCATGGCCGGCTACGTGGAGGCGGCTGAGGCGTATTTCCGGTCGCCGGTGCAGCGAGGCTCACTGGGCGATCTCGCGGCGAGATACCGCCAGCTTGAGGTGATGGCGGTGCTGCTGGCGTGGGACGCCGAGACCGCGACCGGGCGGCCTCGCGTGCCTAACGGCACCGTCGCGGACGCGTGCCGTGCGTACCCGGATGTGTTCACCGGGTTCGGCTCCGTGGACCCGCACAAGGGCGAAGCGGCCGTGGCCGAGGTAGCGGAGATTGCCGCGGCCGGCCTGCGCGGGGTGAAATTCCACCCGTCACTGCAGGCCTTTGCCCCGGACGATCCCGCTTACTGGCCGGTCTTCGCCGCGTGCCAGGAGCACGGCCTCATCGCCCTCTTCCACACCGGCACCAGCGGGATCGGCGCGCGCCAGCCCGGCGGCCAGGGCATCCGGCTTGATTACGCCCAGCCCCTACGGCTCGACCCGGTCGCCGCCGCCTACCCCGACCTGACCATCGTGGCGGCGCATTTCGGCTGGCCCTGGCATATGGAACTGGTCGCAATCGCGCTGCACAAGACCAACGTGTACATCGATATCTCCGGCTGGTCGCCGCGCCGGATCCCGGCGGAGGTGATCAGCGAGCTGCGCGGGCGGCTGTCTGGGCAGTTCCTCTGGGGCAGTGACTTCCCCTTCCTGACCCCCGAGCGCTGCCTGGCCGAGTTCGAGGCCCTGGGCCTTTCCGACGACGTCCAGGACACGGTGCTCCGGGCCAACGCCTCGCGCATCCTCGGTCTCAGCTAGCCCGCTGACCGAACGCATGGGCCAAGGCTGCCTCGCCACGGCCTGCCTGACGAAGCGCCCTGGCTATCTGCATGGCGACAAGCTCCGGATTGTCCCGAACGACGAATGCGGGGAAGCGCAGCACCCGGTACCCATCGATGGTCAGTTCGTTGTCCCGCTGCATGTCTTCCCACCAGGCACGAGCGTCCATATGCCAACGCCCGTCGATCTCCACCACGAGGCGCGCCCCCTCCCATACGGCATCCAGCCATCGGCGTCCTTGCTCGTCCACTCGCTCGAACTGGCGGTCAGGCTCGGGGAGCCCAAAGCGCCGGACCAGGTCGCAGAAGTCGAGCTCGGATAGCGCCTCTGCGCCGCCAGCAACATCCGCGAGCCAGCGGCTGCTCGCACAGCCGCTGGTGACCACATTTGCCGGGGACGGCGCGGGGGCGGGCGAGCGTGACACGTCAGGTGAGGGGGCGGGCGGTGGGCGGGATCGCCACGGGAAGCGTGGTGTCGCCGGCCAGGTAGCGGTCGACGGCTGCCGCGGCCGACCTGCCCTCGGCGATGGCCCACACGATCAGCGACTGGCCGCGGCCCATGTCCCCGGCGGCGAAGACGCCGGGGACCGAGGTCGCATACGAGCCGTCCCTGGTCACGTTGCCACGCGCGTCAAAGTCGACGCCGAGGCCGGTGAGCAGCTCGCCGCGTTCCGCGCCGGTGAATCCCATGGCGAGCAGGACCAGATCACACCGCAGCTCCCGTTCGGTGCCGGGCACGGGATTGAAGCCGCGCCCCGACGGCTCGACCTCTATCAGCCGCAGGGCCCGCACCCGGCCCGCCTCGTCGCCCAGGAACTCCTGCGTGGAGACGGCGTAGACGCGGTCGCCGCCTTCCTCGTGAGCGCTGGACACCCGGTAGATCATCGGATAGGTCGGCCACGGCTGGCTGTCGCTGCGCCGCTCCGGCGGATGGGGCATGATCTCCAGCTGAGTCACGGACGCCGGCCCCTGCCGCAGAACCGTCCCGAGGCAGTCGGCGCCGGTGTCGCCGCCGCCGATGATCACCACGTGGCGGCCCAGAGCCGAGATCGCCGGCCCGCGCCCGATAGAGGCCAGGCCAGACGCCAGCCCGCGCCCGCCAGAGGCCGGGCCAGACGCCAGCCCGGCGCGGCCGCCCCCGGCGCCAAGCAGGCCGTCGGCCACCGAACGGTTGGCGAGCGGCAGGTACTCCATCGCCTGGTGAATGCCGTCCAGCCCGGCACCGGGCACCGGCAAGTCCCGCGGCACGGTACAACCGCCCGCGAGCACGATCGCGTCGTAATCGTCGCGCAGCTCGTCGGCCGCTATGTCGACGCCGACGTGCACGCCGCACCGGAACACCGTTCCCTCGGCCAGCATCTGCACCAGCCGCCGGTCCAGGTGCCGCTTCTCCAGCTTGAACTCGGGAATCCCGTAGCGGAGCAGGCCGCCCGGCCGATCGGCCCGCTCGTACACCGTCACCGCGTGACCGGCCCGGGTGAGCTGCTGGGCCGCGGCCAGCCCGGCCGGCCCTGACCCGACCACGGCCACCCGCCGGCCCACCGCGGCCGCGGCCGCCGAGGCCCGCTGCGGCGGCACCCAGCCCTCGGCCCAGGCCCGGTCGATGATCTCCACCTCGACCTGCTTGATCGCCACCGGATCCGCGTTGATCCCGAGCACGCAGGCGGCCTCGCACGGCGCCGGGCACAGCCGCCCGGTGAACTCGGGGAAGTTGTTGGTCGCGTGCAGCCGCTCGGCCGCGGCCCGCCAGTCGCTGGCCCAGACCAGGTCGTTCCACTCCGGAATCAGGTTCCCGAGCGGGCAGCCGTTATGGCAGAACGGGATGCCGCAATCCATGCACCGCCCGGCCTGGCGCTCCAGCTCGCCCTGGCTGAACTCGGTATACACCTCCCGCCAGTCCCGGATCCGGACGTCAACCGGCCGCCTCGCCGGAGTCTGCCGCGGCGTGGTCAGGAAGCCCTTGGGATCCGCCATGGTGACCAGCCCCTCAGCCGCGCGCCGCGGCCATGACGGCCTCGTTCACGTCGAGCCCGTCGCGCTCGGCGCGGCGCGCCGCGGCCAGGACCCGCTTGTAATCCTTCGGCATGACCTTCCCGAACCGGCCCAGCGCCGACGTCCAGTCGGCCAGCAGCCGGCCAGCGACCGCGGAGCCGGTCTCGGCGCGGTGCCGCTCGACCAGGTCCCGCAGGAACTCGGCGTCCTCGGCGTCGAGCGGCTCGGTGTCGACCATCTCGACGTTCACCATTCCCGGGTCGGGATCGAGCAGGTAGGCGATGCCGCCGGACATGCCGGCCGCGAAGTTCCGGCCGACCGGGCCGAGCACGGCCACCCGCCCGCCGGTCATGTACTCGCAGCCGTGGTCGCCGGTTCCCTCGGCCACCGCGGTGGCGCCCGAGTTCCGGACGCAGAACCGCTCGCCGACCACGCCGCGCAGGAACATCTCGCCGCCGGTCGCGCCATAGCCGATCACATTGCCCGCGATCACCTGCTGCTCGGCATTGAACGGCGCGTCCGGATCGGGCGCGGCGATGATCCGCCCGCCTGACAGCCCCTTGCCGAGGTAGTCGTTGGCGTCGCCGGCCAGCCGCAGCGTCACGCCGCGGGGCAGGAACGCCCCGAACGACTGGCCGGCCGACCCGCGGAACGAGACGTCGATCGTATTGTCGGGCAGACCCTGGCCGCCCCACCGCCGGGTCACCTCGTAACCGAGCATCGTTCCGACGGTCCGGTTGACGTTGCGGACGGGAAGCTCCAGGGTGACCGGCGACCCGTCGGCCAGCGCCCCTTCGGCGAGCTGGATCAGCGTGTTGTCGAGGGCCCGGTCCAGGCCGTGGTCCTGGACGGTAACGGCGTGCCGGGCGGCACCCGGCCCCAGCTCGGGGACGTGCAGCACCGGGGCGAGGTCGAGGCCTACTGCCTTCCAGTGCTCGACGGCCGCCGCGGTGTCCAGCAGATCGGCGCGGCCGACGGCCTCCTCCAGCGTGCGGAACCCGAGCCGGGCCAGGTACTCCCTGACCTCCTGGGCGAGGAACTCGAAGAACGTCACCACGAACTCCGGCCGGCCGGTGAAACGCTCGCGCAGCTCGGGATTCTGGGTGGCGACGCCGACCGGGCAGGTGTCCAGGTGGCAGACCCGCATCAGCACGCAGCCCGCCACCACCAGCGGCGCGGTGGCGAAGCCGAACTCCTCCGCGCCGAGCAGCGCGGCGACGATCACGTCGCGGCCGGTCTTCAGCTGCCCGTCCACCTGGACTACGATCCGGTCCCGCAGGCCGTTGCGGAGCAGCGTCTGCTGGGTCTCGGCCAGCCCTAGCTCCCACGGGGCCCCGGCGTGCTTGATGCTAGTCAGCGGCGCGGCGCCGGTGCCGCCGTCGTGCCCGGAGATCAGCACCACGTCCGCGTGGGCCTTGGACACGCCCGCGGCCACGGTGCCGACCCCGACCTCGGCGACGAGCTTGACGTGCACCCGCGCGGCCGGGTTGGCGTTCTTCAGGTCGTGGATCAGCTGGGCGAGATCCTCGATCGAGTAGATGTCGTGATGCGGCGGCGGCGAGATCAGGCCGACCCCCGGGGTGGAGTACCTGGTCTGGGCGATCCACGGGTAAACCTTGTGCCCGGGCAGCTGGCCGCCTTCTCCCGGCTTGGCCCCCTGCGCCATCTTGATCTGCAGGTCGCTGGCGTTGACCAGGTACTCGCTGGTCACGCCGAACCGGCCGCTGGCCACCTGCTTGACGGCGGACCGGCGCAGGTCCCCGTTGGGATCGGGCGCGTAGCGGTCCGGGTCCTCCCCGCCCTCGCCAGTGTTGGACCGGCCGCCGAGGCGGTTCATCGCGATCGCCAGGGTCTGATGCGCCTCGGCCGAGATCGAGCCGTACGACATCGCACCGGTGGAGAACCGCCGCACGATGCTGGCGACCGGCTCCACCTCGTCGATCGGCACCGGCGGTCGCATGGGCACCGGTGGTCGCATGGGCACCGGCGGTCGCATGGGCACCGGCGGTCGCATGGGCACCGGCTCGGCACCCGGGCCGCGCGCTTCCAGACCGCGGATGCGTAGCAGGCCGCGCAGCGTCATCAGCCGCGCCGACTGGTCGTCCACCAGACTGGTGTACTCGGCGAAGATCTCCTGCCGCCGGCTTCGCGTGGCGTGCTGGAGCTTGAACACCGTCTCTGGGTTGAACAGGTGCGGCTCCCCCTCGCGCCGCCACTGGTACTCACCGCCGGTCTCCAGCCGCCGGTGCGCGGGCCGCACGCCGCGCGCGGGAAACGCCCGGGCGTGGCGCGCGGCAGCCTCGGCGGCGAGCTGGTCGAAGCCGATGCCGCCGAGGCGGGACGACGTTCCGGCGAAGCAGGACTCGATGACCTCCGCGCCGATCCCGATCGCCTCGAAGATCTGGGCTCCGGTGTAGGAGGCGACCGTGGACACGCCCATCTTGGACATGATCTTCAGCAGCCCCTTGCCGAGGGCCTTGATGAGATTGGCCACCGCCTGCCGGGTCGTGATTCCGTCCAGCGCCCCGCTGCGGACTATGTCCTCGACCGACTCGATGGCCAGGTAGGGACACACGCAGGACGCCCCGTAGCCGACGAGCAGCGCGATGTGGTGGCATTCGCGCGCGTCTCCCGCCTCCACGATCAGGCCGACCCTGGTCCGGGTCCGCTCCCTGATCAGATGATGGTGCACCGCGCCGGTGAGCAGCAGCGACGGAATCGGCGCGGCATCGCGGGGGGCCGCGGGGGGCTGGTCCCGCAGGCCAGCGCGGCCGTGGCGCGCGGCACGGCCCCCGGGGCTGGCCCGGTCCGACAGCACGATGATGCGGGCGCCGTCACCGATGGCAGCGGACACCTCGGCCCGGATCTCGTCCAGCCGCCGGCGCAGCCCGGCGCCGCCTTCGGCGACCGGATACCTGCCGTCCACGATGTGGACGGCGAAGCCAGGCAGGTCGCCGTCGTCGTTGATATGGATGATCTTGGCGAGGTCACCGTCGCTGATCACCGGATACGGCAGCACGACCTGGCGGCAGGAAGCCGGGCCCGGGGCGAAGAGGTTGCGCTCCGGGCCGGTCGTGGACGCCAGGGAGGTGACCAGCTCCTCCCGGATCGCGTCCAGCGGCGGGTTGGTGACCTGGGCGAACAGCTGCGTGAAGTAGTCGAAGATCAGGCGCGGCCGGTCGGAGAGGACTGCCACGGGGGTGTCGCTGCCCATGGACCCGAGCGGCTCGCCGCCGGTGCGGGCCATGGGCGCCAGGATGACCCGCAGCTCCTCCTCGGTGTACCCGAACAGCTGCTGCCGTGTCGCCAGCGTCTGGCCGCGGTAGCGTGGCACGTCTCTGTCACCGGCGCGGTCGGGCAAATCGTCGAGGTGCAGCAGCCCGGCATGCAGCCATTCCTGGTACGGATGCTCGGCCGCGAGCTGGGACTTGACCTCCCCGTCCTCGATGATCCGGCCCGCCGAGGTGTCGGCCAGGAAGATCCGGCCCGGCTGCAGCCTGCCCTTGCGGACCACCGTAGCGGGGTCGATGTCCAGGACGCCGACCTCGCTGGCCAGCACGACCAGGCCGTCGCTGGTCACCCAGTACCGGCCCGGGCGCAGCCCGTTGCGGTCCAGCACCGCCCCGATCACGGTCCCGTCGGTGAACGCGATCAGCGCCGGCCCGTCCCACGGCTCCATCAGGGTCGCGTGGAAGCGGTAGAAGGCCCGCAGCGCCGGGTCCATCCGCTCGTGGTTCTCCCACGGCTCGGGAATCATCATCAGCACCGCGTGCGGCAGCGACCGCCCGCCCATATGCAGCAGTTCCAGGCACGCGTCGAAGCTCGCCGAGTCGCTGGCCGACTCGTCCAGGATCGGCAGCAGCCGCTCGATCCCCCGCCCTTCGGCGTCGGGCTCGATGAGATCGGTGGCCAGGAGCGCCTCGCGGGCCCGCATCCAGTTGCGGTTGCCCCGGACCGTGTTGATCTCGCCGTTGTGCGCGATGAACCGGTACGGATGGGCCAGCGGCCAGGAGGGAAACGTGTTCGTGGAGAACCTGGAGTGGACGAGGGCCAGGGCCGAGTGGTACCTGGGATCGGACAGGTCCGGGTAGAAGTCGCCCAGCTGAAGCGCGGTGAGCATGCCCTTGTAGACGATCGTCGCCGACGACAGGCTCGCGAAGTACACCGCTTCCTCATGCTCCGCGCGCTTGCGCAGGCAGAACGCCCGCCGGTCGAGGGCAAGGCCCCGCTCGCCCCGCGGCGATGTCACGAAGAGCTGCGCCAGGTGCGGTAGCACGGCGCGGGCGCCCAGGCCGCAGTGCGCCGGGTCGTGCGGAACGTCGCGCCAGCCCAGGACGGCGAGGCCCTCCAGCGCGGCGATCCGCTCGACGGCGGCGATCGCGCGGGCGCGGTCGGCCTCTCCGGCCGGCAGCAACACCATCCCGGCCGCGTAGCCGCCGGGCTCGGGCAGGCTGAACTCGCAGGCAGCGCGGAACATCCGGTCCGGGATCTGGGTCAGGATGCCGGCCCCGTCGCCGGTGTCAGGGTCGCTGCCCTTCGCGCCCCGGTGTTCCAGGTTCCGCAGCACGGTGAGTGCCTGGGTCACTATGTGGTGGCTGCGGCGACCGGACAGGTCCGCCACGAACCCGACACCGCAGGCGTCGTGCTCGTAACGGCCGTCGTAAAGGCCCTGGGTTCCGCGGTCTGCAGCAGGCGCCATCAATACTCCTGTCGTCCGGTCCGCCATAGTGTCTGCCATGCGGGTCGGGACGACATTGGCCCTGCGGTGGGCTTGCTGAGGAGGCTAGCTACTCAGGGCGCCGCGCCCATTGTAACGAGAATGTTGCCTGGGATGCGATCTGGAAGGTCGTCGGTTGCGGGAGCACGCTGTGTCTGCGGCTAGCTCATGCACCGCGGTCGCGCACGCCGGCGGCCAGGTCCGATGCCAGGTCTCGCACCGCGGCGATGCCGGCGCTGGCATCATCGGCGTCGAGCAGGCGGCTCACGAACGCGGATCCCACGACGACCCCGTCCGCGAAGCCGGCCACCTGCGCGGCCTGAGCCCGGTCACGAACGCCGAGCCCGACCGCGACGGGCAGGCTGGTACAGTTTCGGACCCGCCGGACCAGCCCTGCCGCCTGGCTGCCCACGGTGTCACGAGCTCCCGTGGTACCCATGAGCGAGGCCGCGTAAACGAACCCGCCGCAGACTGACGTGATCAGCTTGATGCGCTCGGCGGACGAGCTCGGCGCAACCAGGAAGACCGGGTCGAGCGCGTGGGCTGCTGCGGCCTCCAGCCACGCACCGGCCTCCTCCGGCGTCAGGTCCGGGGTGATCAGCCCGCTGCCCCCGGCATCCGCCAGGTCCCGCGCGAACGCGGCCACGCCGTAGTGATCTATCGGATTCCAGTAGGTCATGACCAGGACCGGCACGCCGGTGCTTCGCACGGCCTCGACGGTATGCAGCACATCGGCCACCCGGGTGCCCGTGGCCAGCGCGCGGCGGGTGGCCTCCTGGATGACCGGGCCGTCAATCAGCGGGTCGGAATACGGCAGGCCGATCTCCACGATGTCGGCCCCCGCCTCGGCCATGGCCGTCGCCGCCGCGATCGCCCCGGGAACGGACGGAAACCCGGCGGGCAGGTATCCGACGAGCGCCGCCCGGGTCTCGCCCGCGGCCCTCGCGAACGCAGCAGAGACCGTCCGCGGCGCCTGCAGCCCCTCCAGCGCGCTCATAATCCTGTCCTGGCGACGTGCCCGAACCACCGGGCCGCGATATCCACGTCCTTGTCGCCGCGGCCGGACAGGTTCACCAGCAGCAGCGCGTCGGCGCCGAGCTCCGGCCCGAGCTGCAGCGCCCCGGCCAGGGCGTGGGCGGACTCGATCGCCGGGATGATCCCCTCGGTCCGGCACAGCGTGGCGAAGGCGCCCATCGCCTCGGTATCGGTGATCGCGCGGTAGCTGGCCCGGCCGGTGTCGTGCAGCCAGGCATGCTCAGGGCCGACCCCCGGGTAGTCGAGGCCCGCGGACACCGAGTGGGTCGGGCGGGTCTGCCCGTCGGAGTCCTGGAGCAGGTAAGTCCGCATGCCATGGATCACGCCCGCGGATCCGCCGACCAAGGTCGCGGCGTGGCGGCCGCTGGCCAGCCCGTCACCGCCGGCCTCGCAGCCGATCAGCGCGACGCTGCCGTCCGGGATGAACGCATGGAACACGCCGATGGCGTTGGAGCCACCGCCGACGCAGGCGATCACGGCATCGGGAAGCCGCCCGGCGGCGGTCAGGACCTGCTCCCGCGCCTCGACGCCGATGACGCGCTGGAAATCACGGACCATAACGGGAAACGGGTGCGGCCCCATCACTGAGCCGATGCAGTAGTGGGTCGTGTCGACGGTGGTCACCCAGTCCCGGAACGCCTCGTTGATGGCGTCCTTCAGCGTCTGGCTGCCGGTCGTCACACTGATCACCTCGGCGCCGAGCATCCGCATCCGCGCCACGTTCAGGGCCTGCCGCCTGGTGTCTTCCTCGCCCATGTAGACCGTGCAGTCGAGGCCGAGCAGGGCGCACGCGGTGGCGGCGGCCACGCCGTGCTGGCCCGCCCCGGTCTCGGCGATCACCCGCGTCTTGCCCATCCGCCTGGTGAGCAGCGCCTGGCCCAGGACATTGTTGATCTTGTGGGAGCCGGTGTGCGCCAGGTCCTCCCGCTTCAGGAACACCCGGCCGCCTCCCGCCTCGGCGGCGAACCGCGGCACCTCGGTCAGCAGCGTGGGGCGGCCGGCGTAGTCGCGCAGCAGCACGGCAAGATCGGCCTGGAACCCGGGATCGGCCTGGGCCGAGAGGTATGCGACGGTCAGTTCGTCCAGGGCCGACATCAGCGCCTCGGGCGCGAGCCTCCCACCGTATCGACCGAAATGCCCCGTTGCGTCCGGCACCGCCACGGCCGGCACAGCGGGGGCTACCTGCGACTCGCTCATCCCCGGTCCCCGCGCAGCGCCGGGTGCGAGCCCGCGGTTACCAGGTCGGCTACCGCCGACCGCGGGTCCTTGCCGGTGACCAGGCTCTCTCCGACGAGCACGGCGTCGGCGCCCGCGGCCGCGTAGGCGAGCAGATCATGCGGGCCGCGAATCCCCGACTCAGCGATCTTGACCACTCCGTCAGGAACCCGCGGGGCGAGCCGCGCGAACACGCTGCGGTCGACCTCGAGCGTGGCCAGGTTCCTCGCGTTGACGCCGATGATCTTCGCCCCGGCCTCGAGCGCGCGGTCTAGCTCGCTGTCGGTGTGCACCTCGACCAGGGGCACCAGGTCGATCGAGACCGCCCGCTCCACCAGGGAGACGAGCGCGTTCTGAGGCAGCGCCGCCACGATGAGCAGCACCATGTCGGCCCCGTGCGCCCGGGCCTCCCAGAGCTGGTACGAGCTGATGACGAAGTCTTTGCGCAGCACCGGCACCTGCACCGCGTCGCGCACCGCCATCAGGTCCTCCAGGCTGCCGCCGAACCGCCGCGGCTCGGTCAGGACGCTGATGACGCGCGCGCCGCCGGCCTCGTAGTCCATGGCCAGCGCCGCGGGATCGGCGATCGCGGCCAGCGCGCCCTTGGACGGGCTCGCGCGCTTGACCTCGGCGATGACCGCCACGTCCTCGCCCTTGAGCGCGCCCAGGACGTTACGGGGCGGATCGGCCCGGGCCGCCACCTGCTTCAGGCGGTCGAGCGGGACCTTCCGCTGCCGCGCCACGAGGTCAACACGCACTCCCTCGAGGATCTCGTCGAGCACGCTCACGCGGTTCTGCCGCCCCCTCGGGTGGGATGCCTTGCGTCCCCGATCGTAGCGAGAGCTCCAGGGCTACCCCGCAGGACCCCTGCCCCAGGGTCCCGGCCGGGGGCCTGCCCGGGCGCGGGCGTCGCCCGCCGCGCCCCGCCCCACGGCCTGCCAGAGCCTCCTGCCGCGATGGCCCCGGGCCGGGCCGCCGCGCTCACCGCTCACCTCCGCGGGGGTTGTCCGCCACGCCCGGAACCATGGAGTCTCCGTCGCGCCCCCCGAAGCGCTGGTCAGGCGCGTCCCGAACCCGGGACGCGCCTTGTCCGGATCAGCACCGGATCGCGCCGCGCTATTCCCGCCGGTATCTCATGCTTTCCGTGGGCCCGCCGTCGCGGGGCTATCCCGTGAGAGCCCTAATCCCCGCCCGTGGGGTCCTCGCCCCTGCTCAGCGACTCCCAGATCGCTGCGGAATCCCCGTTCCGGTCGCCGCGATCCCCCGCCGGGACCGCTGATGGCCGACCAGCGGGCCCGCCGGGCCGGTCGAACCGGCCGGACATCACCGGCAGCCGCTCCGCCCGCCAGATCACCAGCGCTCCGGCGGCGATCACCGCGAGCGCACCGGCCAGGGCGGCCCCGCGCCAGGGAAAGCTCACGAAGACCACGTGCCCGGGGAAGCCGGAAAGCGGCGTTCCCGCCGCGGCGGAGCTTCCGGTGGTCGAGCCAGCACCAGCTCCCGAGCCGGCCTGGGCACCGACGCTGGCCGATGCGGCCGCCAGCACGTCGGCCGCCGAGATCCCGGTGCCGACTGCCACGGCTATTCCCGCGCCGAATCCGGCCAGCATGACTCCGGCGATACGGCGCAGCGCCCGCCGGGTGGCCAGGACAGCCGCCAGGCCTGCCAGCGCGGCCAGCGCCAGCGCGCCCGCGGCGGGCACGAGGGCCTGGCCTGACACCGTCGTGACGCTGGCCGGAAGCGGGCTGGGCGCTGCCGTGTCGACGTGGGCCCAGCCCTGTCGCATCACGAGCAGCACCAGGCCCGCCCCGGCCGCGCCGAGCAGCAGCACCAGCGTCAGCTCCTGCCGCGGCTGACGGCGACGGGAACGCGCGGGGTTTCCCGCGGTCATCTGCGGCCCTCCCATCGCCTCCCGGATACCGGCGGATGTCCCGGCCGGTCGCCGCCAGCATAGGCCGGCCTGCTGCCGCGCTCGGCCGCGCTCGCCAGCCATTCCCTGCCGGGGACCGGTGGTTTACCATCACACGATGAGGTATGCCCGGGATGAGCGCCTTGCCCTATGCGCCCTGCTCGACGAGGCAGGTCCCCGGGAGCCGACGCTGTGCCAGGGGTGGGCCACTCTCGATCTGGCGGCGCACCTAGTGCTCAGGGAGCACAGGCCCGACGCCGGGGCGGGCGTGCTCGGGGGACCGCTGGCCGGGCATACCCGCAGGGTCCAGCTCAGGCTGATGCAGCGGACGCCGTATCCGCGCCTGGTCGAGATCATCAGGAGCGGGCCGCCGAGGCTATCGCTGTTCGGGCTCCCCGGCATGGATGAGCGGGCCAACCTGGTGGAGTACTTCGTCCACCACGAGGACGTGCGCCGCGCCCGGCCGGGCTGGGAGCCGCGCGAGCTGGACCAGGGCCTGGCCGACGCGCTCTGGCACCGGCTCGGCATGGCCAGGTTCCTGCTGCGGAAGGCACCCGTCGGCGTCGAGCTCGCCCGGGACGACAAGCCAGAGTCCGGGCCGGGAGGCAGGGGCGGGTCACGGGTCCGGATCACCGCCAAGGCCCGGACTCCCGTGGTGACCGTCACCGGGACGCCCGCGGAACTCACCATGTGGGCGCTCGGCCGGACCGCCGCGGCCCGGGTCAGGCTCGACGGCAGCGAGGCAGACCTCAAGGCGCTCACCGCCGCCAGCTGGCACCTGTAGAGCCACCCGCGGGCTCGGCGCCTGCCACTCACCATCGCTGGCATCGGCTGGAGTCGGCGAGGGATTGTAATCTCCGTTAGCGTGGCTGAACAGCACGGCAGTATTACGTATTGCCAGACTAATTGCTAATTGTGCCTGAACGCATAGCGACAAAAGCGGATACAGAAATTCCCTCTCTGGTTTGCCACCGTTCGTGAACGATATGGCTGACGTCTGAATTGCGGACATCTTTCGGTCACGTTCCCCCGCGACGATGCTCGCGTCCTGACCCATGTGGTCGTGCAGGTCGGAGGGGTGAAGGTGAGAAGGAAGAAGACGGGCGTTGCCATTGCGGCAGTTGTTGGCAGCGTCGTGCTGGCCGCCGGCTGCGGCAGCAGCAGTAGCTCATCGAGCGGCCAGGGCAGCGTGAATGCCGCCACCGCCACGTCACTGGCCGCGTTCGGCGGCATGAGCGGCCTGGTTAAGGCGGCCAAGGCCGAGGGCCACCTCAACGTCATCACGCTGCCGAGCAACTGGGCCAACTACGGCACCATCATGAAGGACTTCACGGCGAAGTACGGCATCCAGATCACCGATGCCAACCCCGAGGGCTCCAGCCAGGACGAGATCAACGCGATGCAGCAGCTGAAGGGCCAGAGCCGCACGCCCGACGTCCTGGACATGGGCACGGCCTTCGCGATCAAGGCCGACCAGGAGGGCCTGCTGGCTTCGTACCAGGTGGCGTCCTGGGCCAACATCCCGGCCGCCTCCAAGGCATCCGATGCCACCTGGTACGGCGACTACGGCGGCTACGTCGCGATCGGCTACGACCCCGCGAAGGTGAAGGTCGCGCCGACGTCGTTCAAGAGCCTGCTGAACCCCGCCTACAAGAACCAGATCGCGATCAACAACAACCCGACCCAGGCCAGTGCCGCCTTCTCCGCGGTCTGGGCGGCGGCTCTGGCCACTGGCGGCTCGTTCGCCAACATCGAGCCGGGCATTCAGTTCTTCGGCAAGCTGCACAAGCTGGGCAACTTCGTGCCGGTCGTCGGCGGGCCGACCACCGTCCAGAACGGCAGCACGCCGATCCTGATCTGGTGGGACTACCTGCTCGCCTCGGAGGTGAAACCGGTCGTTCCTGGTTTCAAGATCGTGATCCCGTCGGACGGGCACTTCGCCGCTTACTATGACCAGGCGATCAGCAAGACCGCCCCGGATCCGGCGGCGGCGCGGCTGTGGGAGGAGTACCTCTACACGGTCGCCGGGCAGAACCTCTGGCTCGAAGGCGCCGCGCGCCCGATCGAGCTGCCGAACCTGGTCAGCGCGGGCACGGTGAACCAGACCGCGCTCGCCGCGCTGCCTCCGGCGCCCTCCGGCACGCTGATCTTCCCGTCGCAGTCGCAGACCAGCGCGGCGGAGAACCTGGTCGCGCAGCAGTGGGCGAAGAGCGTGCTCGGGTAGCCGATGGCGGGCAATACCGCCGTGGCCGCGTCCCCCGGGACCATCCCGGGTCCCGGGGGACGGCCCGGCGCCATCGCGCTCTCCGTACTGCGCCCGGTGCTCAGGTTCGCCGGCGTGGTGCCGTTCACCGTCTACGTGCTGGCCGGGCTGCTGGCGCCTACCGTGGCCGTGGCCGTCGGAGCGTTCCAGGACTCGGTCACCGGCAAGTTCACGCTCAGCAACGCCCGTATCGCCACCCACGGCATCTACCTCGAGGGCTTTCGCCAGAGCATAGAGCTCTCGCTGCTCTCCGCGATCATTCCCGGCGTCCTGGGGCTGCTCGTCGCCTACGCCATCCACACCGCGCGGCGCGCCTCGGTGCTGCGCCGGATCGCCATCACCGCCTCCGGGGTGTTCGCCAACTTCGGCGGCGTGCCGCTGGCGTTCCTGTTCATCGCGTCCCTGGGCACCACCGGCATCGTCACCGGATGGCTGAAGGATCTGGGGTTCAACATCTACGCCGGGCATTTCTCGCTGTTCACCTTCACCGGCGTGCTGCTCGCCTACATGTACTTCCAGATCCCGCTGATGGTGCTGGTGATCTTGCCCGCGCTGGAGGGCCTGCGGCCGGCCTGGCGCGAGGCGGCCGAGAACATGGGCGCCCGGACCTGGCAGTACTGGCGCTACGTGGGCGGCCCGGTGCTGGCGCCGGCGTTCCTCGGCTGCCTGCTGCTGCTGTTCGGCAGTGCCTTTGCCGCCTACGCCACGGCCAACGCCATGACCGCGGGCGCCCTGGCGCTCACGCCGATCCAGATCGGGACGTTCCTGAACGGCAACGTCCTGGCCGGCCAGCAGAACGTCGGAAAGGCACTCGGCCTGGGCATGGTGATCATCATCGCGGTCGTCATGATCGTGTACACGATGCTGCAGCGCAGGGCGGCGCGATGGCTGCAGTAGCGGGGACCGAGAGGGCCGACCAGGCGGCGGTACCGCCCGGGACGGCGCGCCGGCGGCGATCGAGGCCGCCGGCCTGGCGGTGGATCATCCTGGTGATCGCGGGCGCGTACTTCCTGATCCCGCTCTACGCGGCGCTGCGGTTCGCGGGCTTCAAGGCGTTTCCCTCGGTGCTGCACCAGTCCGGCTTCACCGGCGCGCTCGCGCTGTCCGTGCGGCTGGCCGTGATCACCACCGTGATCACCCTGGTCCTGATGGTGCCCACGACGGTCTACGTCCACCTGCGACTGCCCCGGCTGCGCCGGCTGCTCGAGGCGGTCACGATCCTGCCCATCGTGATCCCGCCGGTGGTGCTGATCGTCGGCGTGCTGCAGATCTCGCCGGGGAGCCTCAAGTCGTCGGCCAACCTGCTCGCGCTGGAGTACGTGGTCCTGGCGATGCCGTTCGCCTACCGGTCAATCGACGCAGGCCTGCGGGCCCTCGACCTCAGGACGCTGGTCGACGCGTCGAACTCGCTCGGGGCCGGCTGGCCGTCCACCCTGTGGCGGGTCATACTCCCCAACCTCCGCACCGCGATGCTGTCAGCCACGGTCCTCACCATCGCGCTGGTGCTGGGCGAGTACACGATGGCCAGCCTGGACCTCTACCAGACGTTCCCGGTCTGGATCGTGAACTTCGAGCAGACCAGCGGCCCGGTGTCGGTCGCCTCCTCCCTGCTCGCGCTGTTCGTGACCTGGCTCTTCCTGATGGTTATTGCGACACTGGGCAGCAGGCGGGCGGCCAGGACCGGCGGCAGCCAGGCCACGCTCTTCTCTGTGGTGCGGCGTGACACCGGGGGGACTCGATGACGACCAACATCGCCGCGGGGACCGCGGGCGGCGGGCTGTCCGGCCGCGATCACCCGGACACTGGCGCGCCCGTCATCCTGCGGGAGCTGGGGCGCTCGTTCGGCAACGTGCGGGCGCTCGACGGGCTGTCACTGGAGATCACGCCCGGGGAGTTCCTGGCCCTGCTCGGCCCGTCCGGCTGCGGCAAGACCACGGCCCTGCGCATCGTGGCCGGCTTCGAGACCGCCGATGCCGGCTACGTCGCCGTGGACGGCAAGGACGTCTCGTCGATCCCGGCCGCCAAGCGCGACATGGGCATGGTGTTCCAGAGCTACAGCCTGTTCCCGAACATGACCGCACTCGACAATGTCGGGTTCGGGCTGCGGATGCGCAAGCATCGCTCGGGCGAGCGGAACCGGCGCGCCGGTGAACTGCTCGAGATGGTCGGCCTCACCGAGCACGCCAGGAAGTACCCGCACCAGCTGTCCGGCGGCCAGCAGCAGCGCGTCGCGCTGGCCCGGGCCCTGGCCATCGAGCCGCGGGTGCTGCTCCTCGATGAGCCGCTGTCGGCCCTGGACGCCAAGGTGCGGCTGCAGCTGCGGGAGCAGATCCGCCTCCTGCAGCAGCGGCTCGGCATCACGACGATCTTCGTCACCCACGATCAAGAGGAAGCGCTCTCCATGGCCGACCGGGTCGGCGTGATGCGAGACGGCCAGCTCGAGCAGGTCGCGGAGCCCAGCGAGCTGTACGCGCACCCGGCTACCCCGTTCGTCGCAGAGTTCGTCGGCACGATGAACCGGATCCCGGCCGGGCTGCTGGCCGCGGGCCAGGTCCGCGCGATCGGCGATGCGGTCCAGCGCCTGGACGGCGCGGACGGCGCGGTCCCGGGAGACGTGGACCTGCTGGTCCGGCCGGAGGAGCTCCGGATCGCAGCCGTCCCGGGCGGCAACGGGATCGTGACCGACCGGACGTTCCTCGGCTCGATGACCCGGGTCAGCGTGCGGCTCTCCGGCGACGTCACCGTCAAGGTCGACCTGCTGAGCACCGAGGCCGCCGCCATGCCGCCGGGCACGTCCGTGGAGATCAGGCTGGCGGGGACGCCGGTCCTGGTCGCCGAGCGCCGGTGACCGCGAACCGCTGACCCGTCGGCGCGTCCCGTGCCTCAGCCGGCGATGCCGAGCAGCGGCAGCAGATCGGCGACCGTGTCCACGATCACCGGCGCCTGAGCCCGCTCCAGCTCTTCCCGGCTGGCCGAGCCGGTCAGCACCCCGGCCACCAGGCCGGCTCCCGCCCGCAGGCCGGACTCCACGTCGCTCGCGGTGTCCCCCGCGACGGCGAGCTCGCTGACCGCTCCCCCGCCGAGCCGCAGCAGCGCGGTCAGCGGCAGGTCGGGCCACGGCCGGCCGCGGCCCGCGTCCGCGGGCGAGAGCGCCAGGTCGATCAGCGGCCGCCAGTCCAGCGCGTCGAGCAGGGCATCCCTGGTGACCGGGGAGAATCCGGTGGCCAGGCAGACCCTGATCCCGGCCGCCCGCAGCGCGGTGAGGGTCTCGGCCGCGCCCGGCAGCGGAACGACGGCGCCGGCCCGCACCGACGCGGCATAGTGCTCCTCGAAGGCAGCGTTCGCCTTCTGCGCGGCATCCTCGGCGCCGAGGATGTGCCGGAACACCTCGATCTTGGACTGGCCCATGGTCTGGTGCACGAAGGCCAGCGCCTCGTCGTAGCCCGGCGTGCCTGCAGGCAGCCCGAATTGCTCGGCCGCGGCGGAGAACGCAGCGATGACGCTGCCGTCATCGGCCACCGTGGTGCCGGCCATGTCCAGGCAGGCGACGGTGATCGGCATCTAAGCGGGCTCCGATGCCGGTGTCTCGGACGCCAGTGTCACAGATACCAGTGTCACGGATGCCAGTATCACGCGAACGTCTCCTCGGCGATAGCGGGGGCGCAGGTCATGCCCCGGCCGCCCGGGCCGGTGACCAGAACCACGCCCGGCGCGATCTCGGACCGGTGATACAGCTCGGGACCGGCGGCGAGTTCCTCCCAGGCGGCCCTGGCCCGCAGCGCCAGGCTCAGCTCGGGTCCGGGCGCGCGGCCGCTGACCCAGATCAGGCCGAAGTTCCGGACGCTCGCGCCCCGTGGCTCCGGCTCACGCTCGAGGTGCAGCACGTCCAGCCCGCGCCGCCTGGCTGCCACCGCGTGCCAGGTGCCCAGCACGCCGCCCCCGACCACCACCACACGCTCCATGGCCCGGCACCCCTTCCCTGCAGCCAGCCCCCGTCAGTTCGGCCCAGTCAATCGTGCCGCGGTGACGATGCGGTAAATAGCCGCAATCCGCCCTGGCGGCCACGCCGTTGATCGCCGGCTGTTGATCGCCAGCCACTGGCATCGCTTCCGGGTAGCCTCGCCAGGTGAGCGAGGTCAGGTGTTTCGGCTGCGGTGCGCTGGCCCCGGATATCCGCGGGCCCGTGCACGGCTACATGCTCGCGGCGCCCGGCTGCTGGTCCCTCTACACCGGGCTCGAGGACTGGAAGATCGGGTTGTCCGGCCCGCGCCGGATCGATACCGCCCAGTGGATGATCGACTCGTACGCGGTCCAGCACGCGACCAACCCGGACCGCCGTAACCGCCAGTCGGTCGCCGTTCACCTGATGAGCCTGTGCGCCGCCCTCGAACACGATGTCCCCGGCGCCAGGCTGGGCCTGATGCTGGGCACCTGGGCTCACCGCCCGGGCGGCTACCCGGTGCTCGAGCCACGCCCCACCGCGTACGCGCTCACCGTCCGGGACGTGGCCGACGCCGACGCTGCTGCGCGCGTCGGCGTGGTGCGGCTGTGGGCGGAGATGACATGGTCGGCGTGGTCCGAGCATCACGAGCAGGTGCGTGCCTGGCTCGCCGCGCCGACCCACCCGGGCTTCGGCTGGCCGCGCTAGGCCCGCCGCCGGCCAGGCTTCAGCCGCGGCACGGGCCGTTCGACATGCTGGCCTACGCTAGTGCCGCAGCCCCTTCTCCACCCGGGACACAACGGAGGTCAGATGGGTCACGTACTGGGCGTCGACATCGGTGGGACGGGTATTAAGGCTGCGCCGGTGGACCTGGATACCGGGACACTGCTCGCCGAGCGGGTCAAGCTGGACACGCCGCACCCCGCGGAGCCCGCGGCGGTCGCCAGCGTCGTCCGCGAGCTGGTGACGAGCTTCTCCTGGACCGGCCCGGCAGGCATCACCTTTCCCGGCGTCGTGATAGACGGGACGATCTGGACCGCCGCTAATGTCGACAAGGTATGGGTCGGGACGGATGCCCGCCATCTCTTCGGGACCGCCACGGGCCTGGCGGTCAGCGTGATCAACGACGCCGACGCGGCTGGGCTGGCCGAGATGAGATTCGGCGCCGGCGCCGGCCGCAAGGGCACGGTGCTGATGCTGACCCTGGGCACCGGGATCGGCAGCGCCCTGTTCATCAACGGCATCCTGGTACCGAACACCGAGTTCGGCCACATCGAGATCCGCGGCAAGGAAGCAGAGAAGCGCGCTTCCGAGATCGTGCGCGAGGAGCACGAGCTCAGCTGGGGTAAATGGGCCGGGCGTGTCGACGAGTACCTGGAGCACATGGAGATGCTGCTGTCGCCTCAGCTGATCATCATTGGCGGCGGCATCAGCAGAAAGTCGGATAAGTTCCTGCCGCTGCTGACCGGCCTGCGCGCCACGGTCGTGCCGGCGAAGCTGCACAACGACGCCGGGATCGTCGGCGCTGCCATGGCGGCCGCCTGAGCCACCCAACTGACTCGGCACGTGCCAGGCCCTCACCCCCCGGGCCAGATGTGACTTAAGCCGTTCGTCATTACGTAACGTCACTGTGCTGTTACTATCAGCGAGTGACTCCGGTCAGGGACATTCCTTCGCCGGGTTCTCGGTCCCGCGCCATCAGCCTTCCCCGGGGGCAGTGGCCCGGCCGCGACATGCGGCCGGGCCACCCGCGCTTCTGCCACTCGATCCGGCGGCCAACCGGTGCCAACAGGTCAAGGCTCGCCTCGTCGGCCCAGTGAAGATCCTCCATAACGACGATTACGGCCCGGTGGGGGGGACGGCGCGGCCCTGGCGCGGTGGCGCGTAGGCGTGCAGCGGCGCGGGCCGATTCCGGCGCGCCCTGAGCAGGGCGATCATCTCGATGCTCCCGGCGGTGAGTCCGGCGGTGAGCGGCCAGAACGCGAGCGGGCCGTGCCCGGCCAGCATCAGCGGCACGCGCAGCAGGGTGCCGGGCCGGCCGATCGCGAGAGTGCGGTTGAAGGCGGCCGCGCCGGAATGCTGGCCGATCCACATGGCAATCAGCGTCGCGGCCAGCCCGCCGGCCAGGACTCCGGCCATCGCCAGTGCGCCGTGCCGCCGGACCGCCAGCGCGTAGCCGAGCAGCCCGGAAATGATGCCGCCTGCCGCGGTCAGCAGCGTGAACCAGGCGTCGGCGGCGATAAAGGCGTTCGTCTCCGGGTTCACCACGCTGGCGGAGCCGCGGCCGGCCACGACAGCCAGCGCGCGCGGCGCGAGCGCCGCCCAGAGGAAGCCGGTCGCCGCGCCCAGCAGCGCCGTCCCCGCGATCACCGCGGCGAGCGCGATCAGGGCGGCCAGCGTTGGATGGCTCGCGCCGACCCCTCGGCCGCCGGGCCGACGGCCAGAGCCGGTCTGCCCGTCACCCGGCTGAGCCAGGCCAGAGCCGGTCTGCCCGTCACCCGGCTGAGCCAGGCCAGAGCCGGCCCGCCCGTCACCCGGCTCGCGGCCAGAGCCGGTCTGCCCGTCACCCGGCTCGCGGCCAGAGCCGGAAGGGGGCGGAAGCTGACTGGGTTCGGCCATCAGAACCTCCGGGAGGGGACCGCCGTCCCCAGGTGGCGGGGGTATCGCGCCGCCCGGCGTGTCGCACCGATCAGACAGACGGGCGGGCTGCACATAGTCGCTCCGTAACCAGGGCCCGGCCGGGCTCTGGGTCAGGTCGCGGAAGTGGCCTGGCGAAACTGACAGGTTCAGCCGTCAGAGCAGTCACTCTCCGCAGAAGAGTACGTGACCCGGAGACCCGGCGGGGCGGCCCGGCCAGGCGACAGGCCTGGCCGGGCGAAATTTGCGATCATGCCCGGATCTGGGGCAATTAGCCTCAAGGAACGCGGTCCGGCCCCGGCAGCGAATGCGGTTGACGGGCCGCTCGTATACTGATATCACTTTTCTGGGGAACGCCGGTCGGCGTTCCCGGCGCCACCGGAACGCCTGGCGCCGCGGGGAACCTTGCTAGTTTGGGCGTGAGCGATGGGTCGGCCCGGTACCCGGTACACACGCTTGCGACGAGGAAGCGGCGGCATGATCGAGGTACGCGATGTGACCAAGCGCTACGGCGACAAGATGGCCGTCGACCACCTGAGCTTCAGCGTCGAGCCGGGGAGGGTCACCGGGTTTCTCGGGCCGAACGGCGCCGGCAAGTCCACCACCATGCGGCTCGTGCTCGGCCTCGACTATCCGAACGCCGGGTCGGCGACGATCAACGGTAAGCCCTACCATGAGCTGTCCCGGCCGTTGCGCACCGTCGGCGCGCTGCTCGAGGCCAAGTCGGTGCACGGCGGCCGGAGCGCCCGTAATCACCTCCTGTTCCTCGCCCAGACGCAGGGACTGCCGCGCCGCCGGGTGGACGAGATGCTCGCGCTGGTCGGACTGCTTGAGGTGGCCGACAAGCGGGCGGGCGGCTTCTCGCTCGGCATGAGCCAGCGGCTCGGCATCGCCGCGGCCCTGCTCGGCGACCCGGAGGTGCTGCTCCTGGACGAGCCGGTGAACGGGCTCGACCCCGAGGGCGTGCTGTGGATCAGGAACCTGATGAAGCATCTGGCCGTCGAGGGCCGGACCATCCTGGTGTCCAGTCACCTGATGAACGAGATGGCCGTCACCGCCGACCACCTGATCGTGATCGGCCGGGGCAGGCTCATCACCGAGTCCAGCACCGAGGACGTGATCGCCCGCAGCGCGGACAAGTCGGTCCGCGTGCGCAGCCCGGAAGCCGCGCGGCTAGCCAAGCTGATCGAGGCGGCGGGCGGCACGGCCGCGGCGGGCGACAAGGCGGCGCCGGGCGGGACGGTCACCCCCGGCGCGGCGGCCGCGGGCGGGCCTGCTCCGGCCAACGGCGCCGGGCTGCTGACGGTCACGGGCCTGGACGCGGCGCGGATCGGGGAGCTCGCGGCGTCCGCGCAGATCGTGCTGCACGAGCTGACCCCGCTGGCCTCGCTGGAAGAGGCGTTCATGGAACTGACGTCCGGCAGCCTGGAGTTCGGCAGGCGCGAGCCGGGCCCGGTGGACGTTAGGAAGCCTGATCCGGTGGACGTTAGGGACGGGAGTGCCCGATGACGACCGAATCGCCCGCAGCGCCGGCCCGCGTGCCCGCCGTTCCCGCGGCCGGGAGCCACACCCTGGCCGGCAACCTGCTGAGCGCGGAGTGGACGAAGGTCCGCTCGGTCCGCTCCACGGTCTGGACGCTGACCCTGTTCGTCGTACTCACCCTCGGCCTCACCGCGCTGTTCACGTGGCTGACCGTGTCCAACTGGAACGGCGCGCATGCGGCGGACCGGGACGCGAGGGTCGTGCTCGATCCGGTCGGGTTCATCCTGGGCTCGGGGCTCGGGCTGGGCCAGCTCACGATCTGCGTGCTGGGCGTCCTGGTGATCACGACGGAGTACTCGACCGGCGTGATCCGGGCCTCGCTGCTGGCCGTGCCGCGGCGGATCGAGATGCTGGCCGCCAAGGTCGTGGTGTTCGCCGCGCTGATGATCGTGGTGGCGGAGATCATCGCGTTCGGCTCGTTCTTCATCGGCGCGGCGCTCCTGCACAGCCGCGTGCCCGTGTCGCTGGGCGACCGCAACGTCACCCGCGCGGTGGTCGGCGCCGGGCTCTACCTAACCGTGCTCGGCCTGTTCTCGCTGGCGATCGGCACGCTGATCCGGCACACCGCCGGCGCCATCACCACGGCCATCGGCGTCGTGTTCGTGCTGCCCATCCTGGCCGGGCTGCTCCCGGGCAGCTGGGGCGCGCACGTCAACGGCTACCTGCCCGAGCAGGCCGGGACGCTGATCGGCCAGCAGCATCCGCCGCCCGACGGCAACGTCCTGTCGGCCTGGCAGGGGTTCGGGGTCTTCTGCCTCTGGACCGTGGTACTGCTCGGCATCGCCGCGTACCTGCTGCAGCGCCGCGACGCCTAGATCGTTGACCGGGGTATCCGCGCAGGTCGCGGGCGTAGTGCTTGATCCGCGGGCCCTTCCGCCGGGCGGAGCGGGGCCCGCCGACGCCTGGCAAAGCCGTTTTGGCGGAGCGCCCGGGCTGAAACGTGGTCACAAGCGGTCGTGGGAACAGCCGCTGCTGTCCACAAAGTCCGCCAGCCGGACGGGACGGCGGGAGCCTTGTCCGATTTTGCCCGCTCCCTCCCAGTAGCGCGCGCCGCTGAACTCAGGCACGAGTTCCCGGTCGTCGATCTAGCCGGCCGGAGGCGCCGACGCCTACGTGGCCGGCGCCGCCGAGGGCGCGCCAAGGCTGGCGTGCACGTCGCGCACCCTCTGGTGGGCGCGGCTGACATCGTCGCGGTCAGATTCCTCGCCGACCGATGCGGTGCTCAGCCGCTCGATCATCGCGGCCTGGTCGAGCAGTAGCTGGCGGTCCTCCGGCGCGGTCGCCCGTTCCATGATCTTCGCAAGCGCGTCAAGCTGCCTGATCATCACCGCGGGCATGCCGCGGCCGGCCTGGCGGACCTTCTCGAACGCGCGCTGGACCAGGCGCTCGTAGGTGATTTCCGTAGAGATGAGCCGCACCGCGCCGGCGGCGTCGCGGTAGACACGCGTGGGCTGCCACCGGCCTGTCACCTTGCACAGGCTGTCCCCGATCCAGTCAATGCAGGTCAGGGCCGTGAAGGTATCGTTGATCGCAGAGGAAAGCGCCCGGATGCAGATCTCGACCAGCTGGTCGATGCCGAACGCGACGTCCTGGGCCAGGGTCCGGTACGGGCCCGTGACGTGGCCCCGGGCCAGCTCGCGCGCCACCTGGTCGGCGGCGCTGGTGGGCCACACCGTCGCGTAGGGGTGACCCTGGACGAGGAAGTGGCCGGGCCGGTACCGCACGTGGATCACGGCGTCCTTCTCGGCGGCGATCCGGACCAGGGTCCGGTGCTGGATGTACTGCAGGTAGCCGCTGCGCGGCGCCGCCACGTCGCCGCCGGGGCCGTCCATGTCCGCGATGAGCAGCGTGGCGAGCTGGGCGCCGGCGCCCACCGTGGGGTCGCCGGCCTGCAGCTCGATCGCCTTGGCCAGATCGCCGGCGATGCCCGCGATCACCTGGGGCAGCTGGATCTGCACGGCGATGTGGTGCAGGAAGTAGATGAGCACCGCGAGGTCGGCGACCATCAGGAACAGCATCACCGTGATGCTGATGTGCGGCACGAAGTCTCCGTGCGCGCCCGGGGCGATCGACCCGAGCGCCAGAATGGCGTAGACGAACGTCGCCACGAACGTCCCGAGCGTGAGCTGCGTGCCGCGGTCGCGGATGAAGTTGCGCAGCATGCGGGGCCCGAACTGGGTGGACGTCAGGGTCAGGGCGACGATCACGATCGAGAACACCACGCCCACGACCGTGATGATGGCCGCGGCGATCGCGGTCAGGATCTGTCGCGCGGCATCGGCCGATCCGCTGATCGCCCACCCGGGCACCCGGAACACCCCGTCGTAGGCGGCACGGTCCAGCGCGTAGGTGCCGGCGAACAGCAGCGCGGCGATGAGGACCTCGACCGCGGGAACCAGCCACAGGTTGGTGCGCAGCACCTCACGGCGCCACTCCGAGCCACGCAAGAGCCTACCGATCACCGTGATGGCTCCCGGCTCCGCCGAATTGCTCGTGGAGCTTGCTCCGCGTCGGGGGGTTGAAGGGGGTCGTCCCCCCTAGGGCAAATACTGCTGACATGGCGAGCCCTCCCCAGGAACGCAAGCAAACGCCGACCAGGCTTCCCGGCTCACCGCATTCGATTCTAACGCGTCGCATACGGGACCAGCCCGGTAGGCGAGCCGCGCCGCAGCTGGCGAGCCTGCTCCGGCCGTCGCTCAGCCCGTGCAGGCCGGCCCGAGCAGCTGCTTCAGGTCGGCCAGCAGCGACGGCGACGGCCTGACCCGCAGCTTGTCATCCAGCTTAACGACCTTGGTCCGGGAGCCGGAGAGCAGCTTCAGGTGCACCTCGGTGGGTCCGGGATGGGTGCTCAGCACCTCCCTGAGCCGCTCGATCACGGGCGGCACGCAGCGCGCCTCCATGATCGACAGCACGAAAGGGCCCTGATCGCCCGCGGTCAGCTCGGGGACGCTCACCTCCATCGCGACCAGCTTGGGCACCTCCTCGCGCCGGTCCAGCCGCCCCTTCACCACCACGATCGCGTCGTCGATGACCATGGTCATGCAGGTCTGGTAGGTGGCCGGGAAGAACAGCACCTCGATCGCGCCCTCGAGGTCCTCCAGCGTGGCCGCCGCCCAGGCCGCTCCCTGCTTGGTGACCTTGCGCTGGACACCGGACAGGATCCCTCCCACGGTGACCAGCTGGCCGTCGGCCCAGTCGGGTCGCTGGCCGCGTTCTGTGTCTTCCTCGGCGGAGCCGATGAGCTGCGCGATCGAACAGTCGGTCGCGGCCCCCATCACGTGGTCGAGGCCGAGCAGCGGGTGATCGGAGACATACAGGCCGAGCATCTCGCGCTCGAAGCCGAGCAGCGTGGGCTTCTCCCACTCGCCGTCGGGCACCGGCACGTCGAACGCGGCCGCGGCCTCGGTGTCGTCGCCGAACAGCGAGTCCTGGCCGATCGCCTCGTTACGTTTGACGTCGATCACGGTGTCGATGGCCTGCTCGTGGATGAGCAGCAGGCCCTTGCGCGGGCTGCCGAACGAGTCGAAGGCGCCCGCCTTGATCAGCGACTCGATCACCCGCTTGTTGCAAACGTTCACGGGGACCTTGCGCAGGAAGTCGGCGAAGCTCTCGAACGCGCCTTTCGACTTCCGGGCCGCCACGACCGACTCCACCACGGCGGTGCCGACGTTGCGGACCGCGGCCATGCCGAACCTGATGTCCTCGCCGACTGGCGTGAACATCGCCGTCGAGGCGTTCACGTCCGGCGGCAGGACCTTGATGCCCATCCGCCGGCACTCGTTCAGATAAAGGGCCGACTTGTCCTTGTCTCCCGCCACCGAGGTCAGCAGCCCGGCCATGTACTCGGCCGGGAAGTTGGCCTTGAGGTAGGCCGTCCAGTAGGAAATCAGCCCGTACCCGGCCGCGTGCGCCTTATTGAATGCGTAGCCGGAGAACGGGACCATCACGTCCCAGATGGTCTTGATCGCGCCGTCGGAGTAGCCGTTGGCCTTCATGCCGGCCGCGAACGGCTCGTACTCCTTGTCCAGGATCTCCTTCTTCTTCTTGCCCATGGCCCGGCGCAGCAGGTCGGCCTTGCCGGGGGAATACCCCGCCAGCTTCTGCGCGGCGAACATCACGTCCTCCTGGTAGACCAGCAGGCCGTAGCTGTCGCCCAGGATGTCCTCCAGTGGCTCGGCAAGGTCGGGGTGGATCGGGGTGACCGCGGCGCGGCCGGTCTTGCGGTCGGCGTAGACCGGGGCGCTGGCCATGGGGCCCGGCCGGTACAGCGCGATGACCGCGGCGATGTCGCCGAACTTGTCGGTCCGCATGGCCCGCAGCAGCGCCCGCATCGGGCCGCCGTCGAGCTGGAATACCCCGAGAGTGTCACCACGGGCCAGTAGCTCGTAGGTGGGCTTGTCGTCCAGGCCGAGGGTGTCCAGGTCGATCTCGATGCCGCGGTTGTCGGCGATGCCGCGGATCGCGTCGTCGAGCACGGTCAGGTTGCGCAGCCCGAGGAAGTCCATCTTGAGCAGGCCGATGTCCTCGCACGCGGGATAGTCGAACTGCGTGATCACCGCGCCGTCCGCCTCGCGCTTCCAGACCGGGATGTGATCGAGCAGCGGCTCGCTGCTCATGATCACGCCGGCCGCGTGCACGCCCGCCTGCCGGATCAGGCCCTCCAGGCCCCGCGCGGTGTCGATGACCTGCTTGACCTCGGCCTCGGACTCATACAGGGCACGGATCTCGCCGGCCTCGCCGTACCGCGGGTGGTCCGGATCGAACACCCCGGACAGCGGCATGTCCTTGCCTAGGACAGGCGGGGGAAAGGCCTTGGTGATCCGGTCGCCGAGGGCGTAGGGGAAGCCGAGCACCCGGGACGCGTCCTTGACCGCCGCCTTGGCCTTGATCGTGCCGTAGGTGATGATCTGCGCGACCCGGTCGTCGCCGTACTTCTCGGTGACATAACGGATGACGTCGCCGCGCCGGCGCTCGTCGAAGTCGACATCAACGTCCGGCATAGACACGCGCTCGGGGTTCAGGAACCGTTCGAAGACCAGGCCGTGAAATATCGGGTCCAGGTCGGTGATGCCGAGCGCGTAGGACACGATCGAGCCGCCCGCCGAGCCGCGGCACGGCCCCACCCGGATACCGTTCCGCTTGGCCCACATGATGAAGTCCGCGACGACCAGGAAGTACGAGCAGAATCCCATCTGCTCGATGACGCCGATCTCGTACTCGGCCTGGGCGCGGCGCTGCTCGTCGTAACCGCCGGGGTAGCGGCGGTCCATCCCGCGCCAGGCTTCCTTGCGGAACCAGCTCGACTCGGTCTCGCCGTCGGGCAGCGGGAACTTCGGCATCAGGTTGGACTTGGTGAACTCGACATTCGCGCGCTCGGCGATCAGCAGGGTCGCGTCGCACCCGGCCTGCCATTCAGGGTCCGTGCTGAGCGCCCGCATCTGCTGCGGGGTTTTGACGTAGTAGCCGGTGCCGTCAAGCCTGAACCGGTCAGGGTCGGCCAGGTTCGTGGCGGTCTGCACGCAGAGCAGCGCCTCGTGGGCGCCAGCGTCCGCCTCGCGGGTGTAATGCAGGTCGTTGGTGGCGACATACGGCAGCTTCAGGCCGGTGGCGATGCGCCGCAGCTTGTCCCGGACGCGCAGCTCGACGTCGAGGCCGTGATCCATGAGCTCGACGAAGAAGTTGTCCGCCCCGAAGATGTCCCGGTAGGCGGCCGCGGCCTCGAGGGCCTGGCGGTCCTGGCCGAGCCGGAGCCGGGTCTGCACCTCCCCGCCGGGGCAGCCGGTGGTGGCGATGATGCCCTTGGCGAAGGAGGCGAGCAGCTCGCGGTCCATCCGGGGCTTGCGGAAGTAGCCCTCCAGCGAGGCCACCGAGGCCAGCTTGAACAGGTTGTGCATGCCCTCGGTGGTCTCGGCCAGCAGGGTCATGTGGGTGTACGCGCCCGCGCCGGAGACGTCGTCGTCCTTCTGCGCCGGGGTGCCCCACCGGACCGGCTGCTTGTGCCCCCGGTGCTCGGGCGCTACGTACGCCTCGATGCCGATGATCGGCTTGATGCCGGCCGCGCGTGCCTTCGCCCAGAAATCATAGGCGCCGTAGAGATTGCCGTGGTCGGTCATGGCGATCGCCGGCATGCCCGATCTCTCGCACTCGGCGAACAGGTCCTTCAGCCGCGCGGCACCATCCAGCATCGAGTACTCGGTGTGCACGTGCAGGTGAACGAAGCCCGATCCTGGCCGCCCCGTGGCTGCCGCCATGAAGTATCGCCTCCTTCGGGCATGCGTCACGGCGCCCACGACGGGGCGTTCCTGAAACGGGGCCGGGGGAAGTGACCGCCACGTAGCGCCTGCGGAACTGGCCCTTGAGGCCGCCGCGGGCGCACGCGTCGATCCGGCTCATCGAGCCTATCGGAACCCGCCGATACCGCAGACCCGACACACCGGATGCATCGAAGGCCCCGGAATGCCCGGCTCAGACGACCCTGAGCCAGCTACGCCAGGCCGGCCTGCCAGCACGCGCCCAGCCCGGCCGGGCCGTGACTCACGACTCGCCGCGCAGCACGTCCAGCGCGTGCGAGAGGTCGGCCGGGTAGGCGCTGGCGAACTCGACCCGGCGGCCGTCCGCGGGATGGGCGAACCCCAATCGCACCGCGTGCAGCCACTGCCGGGTCAGGCCGAGCCGCGCGGCCAGCACCGGGTCGCCGCCGTACAGCCGGTCGCCGACGCAAGGATGCCGGATCGCGGCCATGTGCACCCGGATCTGGTGGGTGCGCCCGGTCTCCAGGATGATCTCTGTCAGGCTAGCGGCCCGGAACGCCTCGAGGGTGTCGTAATGCGTGACCGAGGGACGCCCTCCGGCGACGACCGCGAACCGGCCATCGCCGGACGGGTGCCGGGCAATCGGCGCGTCCACCGTGCCGCGCAGCGGATCCGGGTGCCCCTGAACCAGGGCATGGTAGATCTTGTCCACCTCCCGGTCCCGGAACGCGCGCTTCAGCGCGCTGTAGGCCCGCTCGCTCTTGGCCAGCACCATGAGCCCTGAGGTGCTGGCGTCCAGCCGGTGCACGACGCCCTGGCGCTCGGCTGCGCCGCCCGTGGCGATCGAGTGGCCGGCGGCCAGCAGGCCCTGCAGCACGGTCGGCCCGTTCCAGCCGGGCGTCGGGTGGGCCGCGACGCCCGGCGGCTTGTCCACGACCACGATGTCGGCATCCTCGTACACCACCAGCAGGCCGGGCACGGGCTCCGGCTCGGGCTGTGGCTGGGCCGGCGGCGGCAGCGTCACGTCCAGCCATTCCCCGGCCGGCACCCGGTCCGACTTGGTAGCCGGCCGCCCGCCCACGAGGACCGAGCCGGCGCCGATCAGCTCGGCCGCCCTGGCCCGGGACAGGCCGAACATCCGGGACAGCGCGGAGTCCAGGCGCTCGCCATCCAGACCGTCCGGAACGGGCACCCGGCGCTGGCCCGGCGGCGTCATCCGCGGCCGCCTCCCGAGGGATGCCCCTGGCGGGGCCGCTCGCGCCGGGGCGGCTCAGGCCCGGGCTGGGGATCGGGGGCCTGCACCTTCCCGTCAAGCTGGTACCCGCGCGCCGCGATCAGGACCATGAGCACGCCGCCGCAGACGATCGCCGAGTCGGCCAGGTTGAACACCGGCCAGTGCGGCAGCTCGATCCAGTCCACGACCCAGCCGCGGAACGGCCCGGGGGAGCGGAAGATCCGGTCGGCCAGGTTCCCCATGGCCCCGCCGAGGAGCAGCCCGAGCGCCACCGCCCACGGCAGGCTGTGGATCCGCCGCGACGTGCGCAGAATGAAGACGATCACCCCGACCGCGATCAGGGTGAACACGACGGTCATCGACGTGCCGATGCTGAACGCGGCGCCTGAGTTCCGTGACTCGCGGAGGGTCAGCAGCCCGCCCAGGAGCCGGATCGGCGGCCGGTCCGACAGCGTCGCCACCACGACTGCCTTCGAGACGATGTCCAGGGCGAGTACTCCCGCCGCGATCGCGAGCAGGATGCCCACCCGCCGCCTGGCAGGCTGCGACGCGACGTGCTCGTCTGGCCGGTCCGGCCCGGCCGCCGCCGGGCCGGTCAGCGGCGCTCCTCGCGCTGCTTGCAGGCCACGCACAAGACCGCGCGCGGGAAGGCCTGCAGCCGCGCCTTGCCGATCGGCTCGCCGCACGATTCGCAGGTGCCGTACGTGCCCGCGTCTATCCTGGCCAGCGCGTGCTCGGTCTGCGCCAGGAGCTCGCGGGCGTTGTGAGTGAGGGCGAGCTCGTGCTCCCGCTCGTAGGTCTTCGCGCCCACGTCGGCCTGATCATCCCCGGCGTCGCCGACCGCGTCGCCGAGCCGGGACGCGATGTCCGACTCGGCCCGCTCGATGTCCGCGCGCAGCTCCTCGGCCTCCGCGGCCAGCTTGTCGCGTACCGTGGCGAGCTCGGCTTCGGTCCAGCGCCGTTCCCCCGGCCGCACCGGAAGCGCGGCAGCGCCTGAACGTGCGGCAGCGGTCATCGAGGTCGCGGCGCTGAGACCCCCGGCGTTCGGGCCGGGGAGGAGGCGCCGCTTCCCTCCCTCCGTATTGTCAGTGCCCTGCGATATTTTCAGCGAGTCGGTGGCGAGAGCCAGGCCGTCGGCGTGCACCACCGCCGCAGGGCACGCGGTGGCAGCGCGGGGAGCCGTCTAGCGCAGTCAGGCACGGCGATGAACCGCGAACCAGCAGCGCAGCCCGCGAGGACTGCGGCTGAAATCCCCGGCCTTCAGGCGGATGGAGGACGTCAATTCCGGCCTCCCTCGGGTGCCACTAGGTAATGATCTTCGTTGCGGGCAGTCACGAGAGGATAAGTGGTTTTGGGGGCCACTGCAAACACGCCCGCCGGCGGCACCGGAAAGACCGGCCGCCGGCCGGCGGGCCGGGTGATGCGAGGGGCGCCCGGCCCGGGTCGGGGCGGCGGGCCTGCGGGCAGCAAAACGGGTACGGGGGGCGGCCGGGCATCGGCTATCCTGGCATACTGCACGGCGCTGATGGGGACAGCTGCCGCTGCGGCGGCCAGGAGCGACCGGGGATGGTGCGAGCCCGGGGATACGTGCAGCGGACCAGATCACCCCGGAGCCGCCGGAAGAACGGCCCCCGCGCCGGCCGCCTGGCCGGCCGAGGCTCAGTAGAACCGGCAGCAGAACGGAACCGAGAGGGTCGCAAACGGGCCGGCAGGCCACGATCGCGGCCAAGGAGGGTGGTACCGCGGGGCCGCCGCCGGCGTGCCTCGTCCCTCCGGCGCAGCCGTGCGAGCGGGCCCGAGCAGGGGTCCGGGGTCGCCCCCGGGCCAGTACCGTCCCGGACCTGATCAGCGCGACAACCCGCGAGAGGTCACCCACCATGCCGCGCCCAGATCCAGATGACCCGAAGCCTCCCGCCGCGCAGCATCAGGCCGCGCAGCAAGAAGCCGCGCAGCGGCCCTACCCCGAACTGCCCGCGGTCGTCGACCTGCCGGCGATCGAGCGGGAGGTGCTGGCCCGCTGGCGGGAGGGCAGGCTCTTTGAGCGGTCCCTGGAGCAGACGTCGGCCGGGAGGCCGTGGACGTTCTACGAGGGCCCGCCGACCGCGAACGGCATGCCGGGCGTGCACCACGTGGAGGCGCGGGTCTTCAAGGATCTGTTCCCCCGCTTCAAGACCATGCAGGGCTTCCACGTGCCGCGCCAGGGCGGCTGGGACTGCCACGGGCTGCCGGTCGAGGTGGCCGTGGAGCAGGAACTCGGCCTGTCGGGGAAGAAGGAGATCGAGGCTTACGGCATCGCGGAGTTCAACGCGAGGTGCCGCGAGTCGGTGCTGCGGCACGTGGACGCGTTCGAGGCGCTCACCGAGCGGATGGGCTACTGGGTCGACCTGCAGCATGCCTACCGCACCATGGACTCGGACTACATCGAGTCGGTCTGGTGGTCGCTGAAGGTCATCTTCGACCGGGGGCTGCTGATCCAGGACTACCGGATCAGCCCCTACTGCCCCCGCTGCGGGACGCCGCTGTCCGACCACGAGATGGGGCAGCCGGACGTCTACCGGACGGTGTCCGACCCCTCGGTGACCGTCCGCTTCCCGCTGCTTACCCTGCCGGAAACGGCGGATCCCCAGCTCAGCGGCGCCGACCTGCTGGTCTGGACGACCACGCCGTGGACGCTGGTGTCCAACACCGCGGTCGCCGTGCACCCCGACGAAACCTACGTAATCGCCCGCAAGTCCGGCGTCGGCGACCGCGTGGTGGTCGCCGAGTCCCTGTTCGGGCGGGTGCTCGGCGAGGGCTGGCATATTGTCGCCCGGGTCAGGGGTGCCGAGCTCGCCGGGGCCACCTACCAGCCTCCGTTCAGCCTGGTCAGCATTCCCGACGCGCACGTGGTGGTCACCGGCGCCTTCGTGACCACTGAGGACGGGACAGGACTGGTGCACCTGGCCCCGGCTTTCGGCGCGGACGACATGGAAACCGGGCGGGCCCACGGCCTGCCGGTCGTCAACCCGATCCGCGGCGACGGCCACTTCGAGGACAGCGTGCCGCTGGTCGGCGGGATGTTCTTCAAGGACGCCGACGCGACCCTGGTCAACGACCTGGCCGACCGAGGGCTGCTGTTCCGGTCGCAGCTGCACGAGCACAGCTACCCGCACTGCTGGCGGTGCCACACGCCGCTGCTCTACTACGCGCTGCCGTCCTGGTTCATCCGCACCACCGCGATCAAGGATCAGCTGCTGGCCGAGAACGAGAAGACCAACTGGCAGCCGCCCACGATCAAGCACGGCCGCTACGGCGAGTGGCTGCGCAACAACGTGGACTGGGCGCTGTCGCGGACCAGGTACTGGGGCACCCCGCTGCCGCTGTGGGTGTGCCCGCAGCAGCACGCGACCTGCGTCGGGTCGCTGGCCGAGCTGTCCGAGCTGGCCGACCGCGACCTGACCCGGCTGGACCCGCACCGGCCGTACGTGGACGAGGTGGTGATCACCTGCCGCCAGTGCGGGAGCCAGGCACGCCGGGTGCCGGAGGTGATCGACGCCTGGTACGACTCGGGATCGATGCCGTTCGCGCGGCACGGCGCGCCGCTGCGCAACGAGAACGCGTTCGAGCGCTCGTTCCCGGCCCAGTTCATCTGCGAGGCGATCGACCAGACCCGCGGCTGGTTCTACTCGCTGATGGCGGTCAGCACGCTGGTCTTCGGCCGGTCATCCTACGAGAACGTGGTCTGCCTCGGCCTGGTGATCGACGAGCGCGGCCGCAAGATGAGCAAGCACCTCGGCAACGTCCTGGAGCCGATCCCGCTGATGGATGCTCACGGGGCGGACGCGCTGCGCTGGTTCTTCGCGGCGTCCGGGTCGCCGTGGGCCACCCGCCGGGTGGGGCACGCCACCCTCGAGGAGATCGTGCGCAAGGTGCTGCTGACCTACTGGAACACCGTGTCGTTCCTGGTGCTCTACGCGAACGCCGCTGCCGCACCGGGCGCTGCCGCCGAGGCCGCCGGGGCGCAGCGGTTGCCGGAGGCTCCTGCGGTGGGCGCCCGGCCGGTACTCGACCGGTGGCTGCTGAGCGAGCTGCACGCGCTGGTGCGCGACGTCACGATCGCCCTGGAGGGGTTCGACTCCGCCATGGCGGGCCGCAGGATCGGCGCGTTCATCGACGATCTGTCCAACTGGTACGTCCGCAGGTCCCGGCGCAGGTTCTGGGAGGGCCCGGGTACTGACCGCGGCGCGGCGGCCTTCGCCACCCTGCACGAGTGCCTGGAGACGCTGACCAGGCTGATGGCGCCGGTGACCCCGTTCCTGACCGACTACGTCTGGGGCGTGCTGCGCCCTTCCGGCTCCCCCGACTCGGTGCACCTGGCCTCCTGGCCGACGGCGGACGCCGGCCTGATCGACGAGCGCCTCTCCGCGCAGATGGCGCTGGCCAGGCGAGTGGTAGAACTCGGCCGCTCGGCGCGCGCCGCCGCGGTGGTGCGGGTCCGCCAGCCGCTCGCGCGCGCTCTCGTCGGCGCGGCGGGATTCGCCGGCCTGCCCGACGACCTGAGGGCCCAGATCGCCGAGGAGCTTAACGTCCGCGAGCTTGACACGCTCGCGGCCGTGGCCGAGGGCCTGGTGGACTACACGGTGAAGCCGAGCTACCGCGCGCTCGGCGGGCGCTTCGGCAAGGGGACTCCGGCGGTGGCCGCGGCGATCGAGGCCGCGGACGCCGCGGCGCTGGCGGCGGAGCTGAGCTCGGGAGCCAAGGCCTGGGTCGAGGTGGACGGGGTGCCGGTGAGCCTCGGGCCCGATGACGTCATCGTGACCCAGGTCCCCCGCTCCGGCTGGGCGGTGGCGTCCGGCGGCGGCGAGACGGTGGCGCTAGAGATCGCCATCACCCCGGAGCTGCGCCGGGAGGGCCTCGCCCGCGAGGTCGTCCGGCTGGTGCAGGACGCGCGCAAGAACGACGGCCTGGAGGTCAGCGACCGGATCTCGCTGCGCTGGAGTACCGCGGATCCCGAGCTCGCCGCCGCTCTGACCGAGCACGGGACGATGATCAGCAACGAAGTGCTCGCCGTAGACTACGGGCCCAGGCCCGGCGACGGCACGGATCAGAGCGCGCGCGAGCACGTCGAGGCTGACCTGGGACTCGTGTTCTGGATCCGCCGCGCCGAGCCCGGCGAGTAGCTCTGCTCGCGGGGCTTGCTCCGCGGCGGGGGTCGAAGGGGGGTCAGTCCCCCGGGGTCAGTCCCCGCTAGCTGCGCTGGTCGCCGGCCAGTTCCTGCTCGGGCCGGCAGGCCTTGCAGGGCACGTAGCTGGCCACCTCGGCGGCCTGCAGCGTCATGGCGGCCAAATCCTCGGAACCGAGGAAGCGGATCAGGATGCACTCGCTGCGGTGATATCTGGAGATGCCCGGGACGACAGTGACCTCGGGGCCTGGATCCTGCGCGGCGGGCCCGTCGCCGGCAGCGGACTCTGCCATCGTGCCGCTGGCGCTTCCGGCGGGCGGCTCGTCCTGCATCTGGTCCCCCGGAGCGGCTGCGTCCTTCGCCGGTGCCCGCTCAGCCGCCGCTGAGGCCTGCTCGGGCTCGGGCTCAGCGGGCCTGGCAGGCTCATCCTGCTCAGCCGGTTCCTGTTGGGCCGACTTCCTCTCAGCCGGGTCGGCCGCGTCAGCGGGCTCCGGCAGCAGGCCAGGCTCGCGGATATCGTCAGCCCCCGCGGCTACTTCCGGCGACGAATTGGCGGGCTTGCTGAAGAACGACCAGGCGGTGACGCCCGCGCCGCGCCGGCCCTGGGCCGATGGCTCCCGGTCGGCGCTCGGCCAGATGTCATCCCCTGCGGGGGCCTCACCGGACTCGGGCCCACGGACGGCGGGCGCCTGGGGCGTCGCACCCCTGCGGGCTTCCGATCGTGGGGCCGGCGGCCCTGGGACCGCGGAGCCCAGCCGGGCGGCGGGCGCGGCCGGCTCAGCCAGCCTCTGCGGCTCCGAACGCTCCGGCCGGTCAGAGTGCTTCAGCCAGTCCGGATGCTCCTGCTGCGGCGAGCGCTCCGGCCGGTCTGGATCCTGGGACAACGCAGCGTGCGGCGGCACCGCGGCGAGATCGCCCCGCGGCGCCGCCGCGCCGGCTGGCGCCACATCATCCGCCGCGCCAGCGGCCGGCCGCCCCGCCGCGGAGGCGCCCGCCGCCGCGAGCACCGGAGACAGGCCCACGGCCTGCCTCGCGGCCTGCCCAGCCTGACTGGCCTGACCAGCCTGACCGGCAGGGGACTCGCCGAAGACTTCCTCGCGCCAGACCACCACGCCGACCGTCAGCATCACTGCTGCCAGGGCCGCCGCGCCGATGGCCAGGTAGACCAGCAGCAGGCTGTTAGCGAGGACCCCCCCGGCGAGCAGCCCCATGGCCGCAATCACGACCGTGAGGACGATGCCGAACCGGATCACAAGCAGACTCCACGAGCAGTGCTAGCAGGTTCAGCGCCAGCCGGCCGGCGGTGCGGGGCCAGCGAGGTCAGGGCTGCGCCGGGGCCTGAGCGCACCGGCCGGGCGGGCTTGCGCTAGCGGCGGTCGTGCGGCGATGAGTCAGCCGGGTGGTACCCGCCATGGCTCACCGGCTCGGGCGCATAGGAGCCTGTCACGGACGGCCCGCCGTTGCGGGCCTCCATGCGGCCGATGCCCGCGGGCACGGGCGACTGCGGCCCCGTGGCTATGGCCGGAAAGACACCGCTGTCCGCGGCGCCCGCCTCGAGGTCACGCAGCTGGCCTTCCAGGTAAGCCTTGAGCCTGGTGCGGTACTCGCGCTCGAAGGCGCGCAGGTCATCGACCCGCCGCTCGAGCTCCTCCCGCGACTGCACCAGCGAGCCCATGGCCTGGCGGTGCCGCTCCTGAGCATCGCGCTCCAGGCTCTCCGCGCGGGCGCGAGCATCGCTGGTGATCTGCTCGGACTGACGCCGGGCCTTGGTGAGGATATCGTCAGCCTCGCGCCTCGCCCGCCCGAGCGTCTCGTCGGCCTCCCGCCGCGCATCGGCGATCGCCTGGTCGGCGGTCTGCTGCGCCAGCGCGAGCACCCGCGCCGCCGTGTCCATGTTGTCCTCGACCGGCCTGGTGGGCATCATCACAGGCTCGGGGGGCGCCAGGCGCTCCGGCTCGTGTCGCGGCGGCTCCGCCGCCATTAGGTCGGCAGGGCCCTCGGCATGCGGAGCGTTGAGTGCGGGCACCTTACCCCCACGCAGCACCTCGGCCAGCTTGGCCCGGAGTTCCTCGTTCTCCTGGATAAGCCGGTCAAGTTCCGCTTCGACCTCGTCGAGGAAGGCATCGACTTCCTCTTCGTCGTAGCCGGGCCTGAGCCTGGTCGTGCTGAACTGCTTGTTCCGCACATCCGCGGGCGTCAGTGGCATGTCGTCGTCTCCTTGGCGCGTCGAGCTTCGTGCGTCGAGCGTGGTCCCTTGTGGACGCTGCTCGATCAGATCCGCGGCACCACGGCCTGCAACAGGACAAGTATGACCAGGAACAGCACCATGAAGCTGAGATCCAAGGCCACAGTACCGAGCCGGAGGGATGGAATGTAGCGCCTTAGCAATCTCAGTGGCGGATCAGTCGCCGTATACACAGCCTCGGCGATCACCAGGACGATCCCGGTGGGGTGCCAGTCACGCGAGAATGTCTGTATCCAGCCCAGGATCAGCCTCGCGATGAGAATCACCAGATAGAGCACGAGCACGTAGGTGAGGACTTGCTTTACGATGTTCACTGCCCAGCCCTGCTCTCACGCCGCCGCCGGGCCGAGCCGTCACGGTAACCCTGCGCGTGGTTCGTTGCGTTCTGCCTAACTTTGATTGAAGAATCCTCTTTCCGCGATGCGGGCCTTGTCCTCGGCGGCCACCTCGACGTTCGCCGGGGACAGCAGGAACACCTTGTTGGTCACTCGGTCAATGCTCCCGCGCAGACCGAAGATCAGGCCGGCCGAGAAGTCCACCAGACGCCGGGCGTCGCTGTCGACCATCTCGGTCAGGTTGATGATCACCGGAGTGCCCTCGCGGAAGTGCTCTCCGATCGTACGGGCCTCATTGTACGTGCGCGGATGCAATGTGGTGATCCGGGCCAGATCGGTGGCCTGCATCTGGATGGCAGGCTCCTGGCGCTCCGGCAGCCTGCCGGCCCGATCGATGCCGTCGCCCTCGACGCGCGAGACCACATCCCGCGAGTCGTCCTGGTCGATGAACTCGGCGCCATACTCTTCGTACTCTTCGGCGCCGTACTCGTCCTGGTACTGATCGTCGTAGCGGTGGTCGTCCTCTACCAGGCCGAGATAGACCGCCATCTTGCGCATCGCGCTGGCCATCTTCTGTCCTCCGTCATGCCTGCCATGCAGCCCCGCTCATGCCGCGTGCCACGCGTCGGACATTACCTGACGAAGGCGTGCCGGCCGCCGAGCAACGCCGTACCGACGCGCACGTGTGTTGCGCCGGCCTCTATGGCCGGCTCCAGGTCATCGCTCATGCCGGCCGAGATCATCACCGCGCCCGGATGCGCCGATCGAACTTCCTCGGCCACTCCCCTGAGATTTCCGAACGCTGCGTCGGCGGGCATATCGAGCGGCGCTACGGCCATCACGCCGCCGAGGACAAGACCGTTCTCCCCGGCCACGGCGTCGGCGACCGCCGCCACCTCCGGGCCTACGGCGCCGCCCCGCGCCGGATCGCGGTCGAGGCTCACCTGTACCAGGCAGGTCACGGTGCGGTGAGCCGCCCTGGCCCGCGCGCCGAGCACGCCGACCAGGCGCAGCCGGTCCACCGAGTGGATCACCTGAGCGTAGGAGACCACGCTGGCAGCCTTGTTGGTCTGCAGCTGCCCGACAAAATGCCACGCCAGGTCCAGGCCGAGGGCGGCGCTCGCGGCAGCCTTCGGGGCGGCCTCCTGGTCCTTGTTCTCGCCTATGTCCCGCACCCCGAGCTCGCGCAGCAGCCGGATGTCGGAAACGGGGCGGGTCTTGGTCACCGCGATCAGCGTGACCTCGTCACTGCTGCGGCCGGCGGCACGGCACGCCGCCGCGATCCGGGCGCGCACGGCGCTCAGCCGAGCCGCGATCTCGTTCCTGCGCTCGGCCTCGGCGCCAGGCCCTCCGGCTGATGGCCCTCCGGCTGATGGCCCCATGGTTGATGGCCCCGTGGTTGATGGCTCAGTGGTCACCGATACATCATGACGAGCATGTCACGGCGTCAGCCAGACCAGGCCTGCGAACCGGCCGGTCCGGCCGTCGCGACGGTAGGAGTACAGCTCTGGCGTCTCGGCGGTGCATCGCGGATCGGCGGCGACCGTGCGCACTCCCGCCCGGGCGAGCTGTGCCTCGATCCCGGCCCCGACGTCGATCCCGGGAGTACCGTCCCGGGTGACGCAGGCGGACTCAGGCACCCGGTCCGCCACCCTGGACCGCAGCTGCGCCGGGACCTCGTAGCAGGCGCCGCAGATGTGCGGGCCGATCACCGCGTGCACCCGCGCCGGGTCCGCGCCGGCCGCTGACATCGCCGTGAGCAGCTCGTTGACCACGCCGGCCGCCATTCCCTCGCGGCCCGCGTGCGCGGCGCCGACGATCCGCGCCTCCGGGTCGGCGAGCAGAACCGGGGCGCAGTCCGCGACGAGGACGGCCAGCGCCCGGGCCGGAACGTCGGTGAACATCGCGTCGACCTCGGGCGGCTCCCCCCGAGGCGCCGCCCGCGCATAGCTGACCGCCGAGCCGTGCACCTGGCGCATCCAGCTCAGTTGCTCCGGCTGGAGCCCGCAGGCCTGCGCGACCCGCCGCCGGTTGGCGGCCACGGCGGACGCCTGGTCGCCAGCGGACGAACTCATGTTCAGCGTGTGGTAGGGCGCCGCGCTAACGCCGCCACGTCGGCTGGTGAACATGACCAGCACTCCGGGAGCCAGCTCGACGGGCTGCCCCGCGTCGTCGACGTGCGGCAGCGGCGTGACGCTCACTGTGTTTCCCGCTCGCCTGCGGGGCCCCGCCCGCCTCCCCATTCCCCCTTCACTGGACCGCGCCGCGCCCTCACCTCACTCACTTGAGGAAGTCTGGCACGTCGAGATCGTCGTCTTCCTCGAAGACCACGGAACGGCGCCGGGTGCTGGCCGAGTCAGGTACCCACCCGCCGCCAGCGCGGGCCGTGGTCAGCGACGATTCCTGGCTATCGGGCCCGGCCGACGCCGCAGCCTCCGCCGCGCGCGGCGGAGGCACGCCGTCCACGATCTCCGCGCCTCGGTCCGCGGGTGCCGGGCCCGCCGCGACCGGGTCGGCTGTCCCGGCTTTCGCCGACGCGGCCGACGCCCAGGATGAGGCGGCCCGCGGCTCGCTGTCCGCCGCCGCGGCCGGGTGCTGATGGGCGGACTGGGGCTCCGCCGCCGGGGCGGAGGGCACGTCGCCGCCGACCGGGGCGGGCGACCGCCAGCCCCCCGCCGTGAATTCGGAGGCAGGGCTGGATGTCCCGCCGAAACTTGGCGTCGCGCTGACCGGCCTTACCCGGCCTGCCCGGCCCACCTGGGATTCATCGAATCCGGCGGCGATGACGGTGACCCGGACTTCGTCGCCGAGGGCATCGTCGATGACCGCGCCGAAAATGATGTTGGCGTCGGGCGCAGCGGAATTCGAGACCAGCTGCGCGGCCTCGTTGATCTCGAAAAGGCCGAGATCCGAGCCGCCCTGAATCGACAGCAGCACGCCATGGGCCCCGTCGATGCTCGCCTCGAGCAGCGGGCTGGAGATCGCCATCTCGGCCGCGGCGACTGCGCGGTCGTCGCCGCGGGCCGAGCCGATTCCCATGAGCGCGGAGCCCGCGCCCGACATGACCGACTTGACGTCGGCAAAGTCCAGGTTGATCAGTCCCGGAGTCGTGATCAGGTCGGTGATCCCCTGGACACCGGAGAGCAGCACCTGGTCCGCCGCCTTGAATGCGTCCAGGACGCTCACGTGCCGGTCGGATATGGACAGCAGCCTGTCGTTCGGAATCACGATGAGGGTGTCTACCTCGTCGCGGAGCTTCTCGATGCCCGCGTCCGCCTGTGACGCGCGGCGCTTGCCCTCGAACCCGAACGGCCGGGTGACCACGCCGATCGTGAGCGCGCCCAGCGAGCGCGCCACGTTGGCCACGACCGGCGCGCCTCCGGTGCCGGTCCCGCCGCCCTCGCCGGCGGTCACGAAGACCATGTCGGCGCCCTTGAGCACCTCCTCGATCTCCTCGCGATGGTCCTCGACGGCTTTCGTGCCGATATCGGGATTCGCGCCGGCGCCCAGGCCCCGGGTGAGTTCCCGTCCGACGTCGAGCTTGACGTCGGCATCGCTCATGAGCAGAGCCTGAGCGTCCGTGTTTATCGCGATGAACTCAACGCCCTTGAGGCCCTCCTCGATCATCCGGTTAACGGCATTGACGCCGCCCCCGCCAATACCGACGACCTTGATGACCGCCAAGTAGTTCTGCGGTGCTGCCACGAGGAGGGAACCTTTCCGCTCGTTTACTCTATCGCGTTTTAACTGACCGCCTCGGCCACCAGTTACCCCGCCAAGCTCGGAAAACTACGTGTTAGCAGTTTTCCGAAATACGCCCCCAATAACATCGGCCGGGTACGTTCCGCTGCTTTCAAGCACGTCAACTCTCACCCTCAAGTTGAGATTTAGAGTTATGTCAAGCTGCCGATTAATACGGACAGTAGAGTTGCCCGCCACCTGCGGTCAACTAACCGCGCCGCAGCGGCCCCCGGCGTGTCGCAGAGGACACCGCCAGTAACGGTCGGTCACGGCAGTGGCGGGGACGAACCGCCGCCTGCCGGACGCGCTCTGGCTCATCCATCCACGCCAATCGGCACCTCGTTCACTATCGCCCGGTCACGGCGGCGCCCGGGTCGCTGAGGTCGTAGTAAGTCGCCTTCGCGGGCATCAGGATCGTCACCTCGGCCGCCTTGGCCGCAGGCCGGTCGGTGCCGCCCCACAGGACGGTGATCCCGCGCCGCAGATCCAGCGTCACCGCGGTGGGCGACGGCGCGGCCACCGCTCGCACGAGGCGGCGGATCTGCGCCGGGAGCTGCTGCAGCACGGTCACCGCGGCCCGGACGGCCGGGCTGCCGCGCAGCGAGGCCAGCGCTGATGGCGAGGGGGCCAAGGCCAGCTGGACCATCCCGTTCGGCCGCCGGGCCACGCGGCGGACCACGACGCCGAACTTGTCGATCAGTGCGTATCCGCCGCCGGAGGCCACCGCGAGCGCGGGCGTCCGCTCCTGGATGGCGATCACTACTGCATCCGGCCAGTGCCTGCTGACCTGCGCGGACTGGACCTGGGTGATCCGCTCGACCCGCTGCGCGACGCTCGCCGGGTTGATCCGGGCGAGCGGGGTGCCTGGTTCGATGCCGGCCGCCTGGAGCACCTCGGCCCTGGGCACGAGGTGGATTCCGGTGACCGCCACGGACCGGACCACGAGCAGGCTCGAGCCGAGCAGCGCCCAGATGGCCCCCACCACGATGGCCGCCGCCATGACCACGAAGAACGCCGCCTTCCATGGCCGGCCGGATCGGCCCGGCCGGGCGCCGCGCCGCGGGGCGCCGAGGTGCTGGAGCCCCTCCGCCGGGCCGAGCTCTGGATGCGTCCGGGGCGCGGCCGGGCGAGTTCCGCCGCCCGCCTCGCCCTCACGGATCGTCGGCTGGCATCGTTTGTCGGCTGGCACCGTTCGTCGGCTGGCACCATTCATCGGCTGGCACCATTCATCATCGGGCACCGTCACGTTCGCGCAGGGCGGCCACGATCATGGGGCCGAGCGCGGTGACATCGCCCGCGCCCATGGTCAGGACCAGGTCCCCCGGCTTGGCCAGGCCCGCGACAGCGTCCGGCACCGCGGCGGCGTCGGGGACGAAGCGGCCCCGGCCGCCGGGCACCTCAGCGGCGACGATCATCCCGGTGACGCCGGGCTCAGGATCCTCGCGGGCCGCGTACACGTCGAGGACGAGCGCCTCGTCGGCCAGCCCGAGTACCGCCCCGAACTCGGCGGCGAAGATCCGGGTCCGGCTGTACAGATGCGGCTGGAACACGGCGATGACGCGCCCGCCCTCGGCTATGTCCCTGGCCGCGGTGAGGTCGGCGGCGAGCTCGGTCGGGTGATGCGCGTAGCTGTCCAGCACGCGCACGCCCTCGACCTCGCCCTTGGGCTCCATGCGCCGGCGCGCGCCGCGATAGGCGGCCAGGCCCGCCGCCGCGGTGCCGGGCGGCACGCCGAGCTCCACCGCGGTCGCGAACGCCGCCGCCGCGTTGAGCGCATTGTGCCGGCCTGGAACCTCGATCGTCAGGGTGACCGGGTCGCGCGGCACGTCCGGCCTTCCTGGCCGCGCGGCGTCACCGGCAAAGTCAGCCGGCCTGGGGAGTTCACGCACTCGCGGTGTCACGGTCAGCCGCGTGGCCATGCCGAGCCCAGTCACCCCGGTCAACCGGTAGTCCGCGTCTGCCGACTCGCCGTAGGTGCGCACCCGCAGCGGGAGCGCGGCCGCGGCCGCTGCGAGCGCGGCGGCGCCGGGGTCGTCGCGGCACGCCACGAGCAGCCCGCCTGCGCACACCTGGCCGGCGAAGGCGGCGAAGGTCGCCTCGATCTGGGCCAGGTTCTCGTAGTTGTCCAGGTGCTCTGCCTCGATGCAGGTGACCACGGCGGTGCGCGGCGACAGCATCAGGAACGAGCCGTCGCTCTCGTCGGCCTCGGCGACGAACAGCTCGCCCGTGCCTTCGGCGGCGCCGACGCCGGTCTCGACGAGAACTCCGCCGATGACGTAAGAGGGGTCTGCGCCGCAGTGGCGCAGCACGGTGGTGAGCATCGAGGTCGTCGTGGTCTTGCCGTGCGTGCCCGCGACTGCGATGCCCTGCTTGCCGATCATGATCGAGGCCAGCGCCGCCGCGCGGGGCAGGATCCTGATCCCGCGCCGCCTGGCCTCCACGAGCTCGGGGTTGTCGGGCCCGATGGCCGTCGGCGTCGTCACGACGGTGTCCACCTGGCCGAGGTTCGCCGCGGAGTGGCCCACGTGGATCAGCGCGCCCCGGGCGGCGAGCTCATCGAGTTGCGCCGAGGCGGCCCGGTCGCTCCCGGACACTGCGACGCCCCTGGCGAGCAGGATGCGCGCGATCCCGGACATGCCCGCGCCGCCGATGCCGACGAAATGTACCCGCCCCAGCTGCCCGACCGGCACCGGCGCTACCGGCGTGACCAGGCCCATGTCAGATTTCCTCCTGCCCTCTCCACCCGTTCCACCGTTCCGCCTTTCCTTCCCCGGCCCTACTTTCCCGCCCTCGCCCGCCCGCCCTTGCGCTCCCACCCTCGCCTTCCCACCCTCAGCGGTGCCGCGGCCTGCCGCGACGCCCCGCGCCCCGCACAACGTCGATGACCTCGGCCGCGAGCCAGCGGTCGGCGTCCCTCCGGCCCACCTCCGCCGCCGCGCGCGACATGGCCGCGACAAGCTCGGCGTCGAGCACCACGGGAAGCAGCGTGTCCGCGATCCACTCCGGGCTCAGCTGAGCGTCATCGACGACGATCCCGCCGCCGACTTCCTCGATCGGCATGGCGTTCAGGCGCTGCTCGCCGTTGCCGTGGGGCAGCGGCACGTACGCGGCCGGCAGGCCCACCGCCGTTAGCTCCGCGCAGGTCATCGCGCCGGCCCGGCACATCGCGAAGTCGGCAGCCGCGTAGGCGAGATCCATCCGGTCCACGTAGGGCAGCGTCACGTAGGGCGTCTCCCCCCCGGGCGGGGGGACATCGATGTCGGACCGGGGCCCGATGATGTGCAGCACCTGGACGCCTGCCGCGCGGATCCACGCCGCCGCGCCGACCGCCGCCCGGTTCAGCGACCGGGCGCCCTGCGAGCCGCCGGTGACCAGCAGCACCGGGAGGTCGGGCCGGAGGCCGAAATGCCCGCGCGCCTTGTCCCCGAGCGCAAGCCGGTCCAGCCCGGAAATCTCGCGGCGGATCGGAATGCCGATGCAGGTGGCATGCGGGAGCCTGGTGCCGGGCTGCCCGGTGAAAACGTGGCTGGTCAGCCTGGCTCCGATCCGGTTGGCCAGGCCCGGCCGCGAGTTTGCCTCGTGCACGATGATCGGGATACCGCGGCGCCGGGCGGCGAGATAAGCGGGCGTGGCCACGTAGCCGCCGAATCCGACGACCACCTCAGCCCTGGCGTCATCGAGCGCCTCGGCCGCGGCACCGATCGCGGCGGCGAGCCGCCCGGGCACCGACAGCAGTTGCGGGGTCAGCGAGCGCGGCAGCGGGACCGCGGGAATGAGCGCCAGGTCGTAGCCGCGGAGCGGAACCAGCCTGGTCTCCAGTCCGCGCTCGGTGCCCAGGCAGGTGATCTGGATCCGCGGATCGGCGCGCCGCAGCGCATCGGCGAGCGCTAGTGCGGGCTCGATATGCCCGGCAGTCCCGCCGCCTGCGAGGACGACGCTCATCGACTGGCTCACCTCCCCTCGTGGTTATCGTTATCGCTATCCACCCTTAATGCGTTATATCCCCCTTAAGTGACAAGGGCTCAGCCGCGCCGCCCGCGGGAGTCGCCGGTAGCGAGGCCTAGCCAGCTTAGGACGCGCAGCACCGGTCCGGGACCAGCAGCGGCGAGTGCCTGGCTGGCTCCGGGCTCCCGTTTCGCGAACGACATCAGCATGCCCAGCGCGACCAGCGTCACCAGCAGCGAGGACAGGCCCGCCGAGACGAGCGGCAGCGGCACGCCGGTGATCGGCAGGAGCCCGAGGACCGCGCCGATGTTCACCAGGGCCTGAACCACGATCCACGCGGTTACGGCTGCCGCCGCCAGGCGCATGAACGTGTCCGGCACCCGCCGGGCGATCCGCAGTCCGGCATAGGCCAGACCGCTGTAGAGGAACGTAACGCAGAGCGTGCCGACCAGGCCGAGCTCTTCGCCGATGATCGCGAAGATGAAGTCGGTGGGGGTGTTCGGCACCCACCACTTCTCCTTGCCGGCGCCCAGCCCGACGCCGAACCACCCGCCCGAGCCCACCGCGTACTGGCCATTCATCGCCTGATAGCCAACCGTCGTGGGATGCGCCTGCGGGTTGAGGAACCCGGTAATACGCTCCAGCCGGTAGGGGGCCACCACGATCAGGATGATCATCGCGAATCCCATCAGCCCGAGCATGCCGAGGAACAGCCGGCCCGGCGTCCCGATCACCCAGAGCAGGGCCAGGAAGATCACCAGCAGGATGAACGTGGTGCCGAGGTCATCGCCGAGCATCACCAGCATGCTGACGATCGCGGCCCCGGGCAGCAGCGGCATCAGCAGGTGCCGCCATTCGGTGAGCTGGCCTGCCTTCTCCTTGCGGGCGAGCAGGTCGGCGCCCCAGAGCACGAAGGCGAGCTTGGCGAACTCCGATGGCTGGATCTGGAATCCCGCGACCTGAATCCAGCGCTGGGCACCGTTGGCGCTATGGCCCACGGCGAGCACCAGCAGCAGCCCGAGCAGGGCTGCGGCGACCATCGGGTAGGCAGCGGCGCGGAACAGCACCGGCGACGATCTCGCGGCGATCCACATCAGCGGCAGCCCGACCACGGCGCCGACCAGCTGCTTCTGGAACCCCGCGTACGGCGATCCGCCCTGGGCCAGGGACTGCGCCGACGAGGTGGACAGCACCATGACCAGGCCCAGCGCGACCAGCAGCAAGGTGATGCCGAGGACGAGGTAGTACGAGGTGAGCGGCCGGCCCAGGAGCCTGACACCGGCCCTCACCCGGCCGGCGGCTCGTGACGGGTAGCGCGGCGCAGCGCCACCCTCCCCCTCCGCGCCGGACCCGCTCGCGACACCGGACTTGATCGCGCTGTCGCTCATCACCGTGTTTCTCGCCGGCGGGGCGCTCATGTGTCTCCCCCTCGACTGAGGGGTCCCTCCGGCTCGCGACTCATCGTGCCTCCGCCAGCCGGCCGACCGCTGCGGCGAACGCATCGCCGCGCGCCGGATAGTCGCGGAACATGTCGAACGACTGCGCGGCCGGCGCCAGCAGCACCGTGTCGCCGGGCACGGCCAGCCTGGCGGCCTCCGCCACAACGAGATCCATGGCACCAGTGTCGGTGCGGACGGCCTCCACGACCGGGACATCTGGCGCGTGTCGCGCCAATGACCTGCGGATCACCCCACGGTCGGCGCCGAGCAGCACCACGGCGCGCAGCCGCGGCGCGACGGAGCCGACCAGATGATCGACGTCCGCGTCGGCGCCGCGGAACAGTCCCCCGGCAACCCACACCACCGAGGGGTACGCGGCGATGGACGCCGCCGCCGCGTGCGGGTTGCTCGCCTTGGAGTCGTCGACGTAGTCCACCCCGCCGACCCGGGCGACCAGCGTCATCCGGTGCGGCTCTGGCTGGAAGGCAATCAGCCCGGTCTTGATCGCCGCAGGCGGGGCCCCGTACGCGCGGGCCAGCGCCGCCGCGGCGAGCGCGTCGGCCACGTTATGCGGCACCTGCGGCCGGACATCTCGGACGCCGGCCAGGATGACGCCCCCCGGATCGCCGAAGGCCCGGTCCAGCAGGACGTCGCCGGCCGTGCTCGCCCCCGGGGCGACGCCCCCCCCAGGCCCCCCCGCGATGCCAAGCTCGCCCGGGCCGGGAGCGCCCAGCCGAAAAGCCACGACGCGCGCGGCACCGGCCGCGGCACCGGCGAGCTCCGCCGAGCGGCGGTCGTCGGCGTTGCAGACGGCCACCGTTCCCGGCGCGTAGATGCGGCCCTTGGCCCGCGCGTAGGACTCGATATCGCCGTGCCAGTCGAGATGGTGCGCCGCCACGTTCAGCACCACGGCGGCGAACGGCCGCAGCGACGAGCTCCAGTGCAGCTGGAAGCTGGACAGCTCGACCGCGATGACCGGGTAAGGCTCGGGCTCGGTGACCGCATCGACCACGGACAGGCCGACGTTGCCAGCGGCGATGGTGCGGTGGCCGGCCGCGGCGAGCATGGCGGCGAGCATCCGCACGGTCGTGGTCTTGCCGTTGGTCCCGGTCACCGCGAGCCAGTCCTGCCGGGCGCCGCCGGGGAGAACCGGGCGCAGCCGCCAGGCCAGCTCGACATCGCCGATCACGGGGACGCCCGAGGCCGCGGCCGCGGCCAGCAGCGGCGTGCCGGGCCGCCATCCGGGCGTGGTGACCACGAGGTCGGTCCCGGCCGGAAGCCGCGGCTCCGGGCCGAGCACGACGGCAACTCCGAGGCCGGCGAGCTCATCCGCGACCTGGCGGTTGTCCGGGTCATCGCGGGCGTCGACGGCGGTGACCCGCGCGCCTCGGGCCGCGAGGGCCCGGGCGACCGGCGGGCCGGAGATGCCGAGCCCGCTGACGCATACCCTGCGCCCGGCGAGGCCGGCGGCGAAGCCGGCCAGCCGCGAGTCCGCCCCGTTCCCCGCGCGCATCAGTACGTCGGCAGCCAGGCCACGTAGAAGATGCCGAGGCCGAGCGCGATAAACAGGCCGGCAATCATCCAGAACCTGACCACGATCGTGGTCTCGGCCCAGCCGAGCAGCTCGAAGTGATGCTGCAGCGGGGCCATCTTGAACACCCGGCGGCCGGTCAGCTTGAACGACCCCACCTGGATGATCACCGACAGGGTGATGATCACGAAGAGGCCGCCCAGGATGACCAGCAGCAGCTGGGTCTTCGTGCACACGGCGAGCCCGGCGAGCACGCCGCCGAGCGCCAGTGACCCGGTGTCGCCCATGAAGATCCTGGCCGGCGGCGCGTTCCACCACAGGAACCCGAAGCAGGCGCCGAGCACCGTGCCGGCCACCACCGCCATGTCGAGCGGATCCCGCACCGCATAGGACGTCGGGGCCAGGAAGACCGTAACATCGTTCTTCAGCTGCCATATCCCGATCAGCACGTACGCGGCGAGCACCAGGATCGCGGCGCCGCTGGCCAGCCCGTCAAGCCCGTCGGTCAGGTTCACCGCGTTCGACCACCCGGCGATCATGAGCACGACCCACAGCACGAACGGCAGCACCCCGATCGCCGGGCCGACATCCCGCAGGAACGAGATGTGCGCGTCCGCCGGGGTGAGGTCGAACCCGTCCGGGTGGCGCAGCACCTCCACCGCGAACACCGCGCCGACCACCGCCTGGCCGGCCAGCTTGGCCCCGCTGCGCAGCCCGAGGCTCGTCTGCTTGTAGATCTTCATGAAGTCGTCGACGAAGCCCACCGCGCCCAGGCCGGTCATCAGCCCGAGCACGAGCACCCCCGACGTGCTCATCGCGTCCTTGGTCAGCACGTGCCCGACGACGTAGCCGATCAGCGTGGCGACCACGATGACCGCGCCGCCCATCGTCGGCGTGCCGCGCTTGGTCAGGTGCGAGGACGGGCCGTCGTCCCTGATCTCCTGGCCGTAGCCGCGCCTGGTGAACATCCTGATCGCGAGCGGCGTGCCGAACAGCGCCAGCACCATCGCGACCGCGGCCGAGACGAGGATGGTTTTCACAACGGGACCTCCCCGGTCAGCGCCAGCGCCACGCGCTCCAGGCTCACCGCACGCGACGCCTTGACCAGCACCATGTCGCCGGGCCTGACTCGCTCGCTCACGGCGGCCAGCGCGGCCGCGGCATCGGGCACCTGCAGCAGCTCGCCTCGCCACGACGGGTCCGCCCTGGCCCCGGCCAGCATCGGCGCAGCCTGCTCGCCCACCACGATCAGCCCGGCCAGCCCCGCGCGCGCGGCCTGCCGGCCCGCCTGCTCGTGCAACTCCTCGGCCTGCGCGCCCAGCTCGGCCATGTGGCCAAGCACGGCGAACGCACGCCGGCCGTGTGCCATCGCGGTCAGGGCCGACAGGGCGGCGCGCGTCGCCTCCGGGTTGGCGTTGTAGGCATCGTTGATGACCGTCACCCCGTCGGGCCGCTGCGTTACCTCCATCCGCCACCTGCTCCGGGCCGTGGCCGCGGACAGCCTGGCCGCGACGGCGGCGACGTCCATGCCGAGCTGGCCGGCCAGCGCCGCCGCGGCCAGCGCGTTGGCGACGTTATGCTCGCCGTGCAGCCGCAGCCGGACGGGAGCCGAGCCTGCCGCGGTCAGCAGCATGAAGCCGGGCCGGCCGGCCTCGTCGAGCACGATGTCGGCCGCGCGGACGTCCGCCCGGGGCGACCGGCCGAAGGTCACCACACGCGCCGCGGTGTGCCGGGCCATGGCCAGCACCCGCGGGTCGTCGGCGTTGAGCACGGCCGCGCCGCTGGCCGGCAGCGCGGCGGGCAGCTCCGCCTTGGCCTTGGCGACCTCGTCGATGCTGCCGAACTCGCCGGCGTGCGCGTGCCCCACGCACAAGACGGCGCCCAGCCGGGGCGGCGAGATCTCGCACAGCGCGGTAATGTGCCCGGCACCGCGCGCGGACATCTCGGCGACCAGGTACCGGGTCTGCTCCGTCACCCGCAGCACGGTGAGCGGGTGGCCGATCTCGTTGTTGTAGGAGTCCCGCGGCGCCACCGTGGGCCCCAGCGACTCGATCAGCTGCGCCGCAAGATCCTTGGTCGTGGTCTTCCCCACCGACCCGGTGATCGCGGCGATCGTCAGGCCGCCCGCGCGGTCCACGACGGCTCTGGCCAGGGCGGCCAGGGCGGCGGCCACGTCAGGGACGATCAGCGCGGGCACGCCGGGCGGCCGGGAGGCGAGCACCGCGGCGGCCCCCGCCGCCAGCGCACGGGATGCGAAGTCGTGTCCGTCGGCGCGGCGCCCGGGCAGGGCCGCGAACAGGCTGCCCGGCCGGGCCTGACGCGAGTCGGCGACGACCGGGCCGGTCACCATCGCGCCCATGTCCAGGGCCGCGGAGTCTGCGTCGGGCGTGGCGCCGGTGATCTCGGCTATCTGGGCCACCGACAGCGCGATCATGGAGCCCCCACATCGGCCTGCCCGGTATCGGGCGGCCCGCCGGACGCGGCCAGACGGCGCGCGAGCGCCTCAGCCACCACCTCGCGGTCGTCGAACGGGATCACCGACGTGCCCGCGTACTGGCCGCGCTCGTGTCCCTTCCCCGCGACCAGCACGACGTCTCCCTTGCCCGCGCCGGTGATGGCGACGCCGATCGCGGAGCAGCGGTCGGGCTCGATGATCACGTGCGCGCGGTCACCGGCGGGAACGCTCACGGCTCCGGCGAGCATCTCGGCGAGAATGCCGAGCGGATCCTCCGAACGCGGGTTGTCGCTGGTGAGAATCGCCACGTCCGCGAGCCCGGCCGCCGCGGCCCCCATCAGCGGGCGCTTGGCGCGGTCCCGGTCACCGCCGCAGCCGAGCACGATTGTGAGGTTTCCCAGCGTGACCGGCCGCAGCGCGTCCAGCACGGCCCGCACCGCGCCGGGCTTGTGCGCGTAGTCGACCAGCACGGTGAAGTCCTGGCCGGCCTCGACCCGCTCGAGGCGGCCGGGCACGCCCGGGCAGGCGGCGACTCCGGCTACCGCGGTCGCGATCCCGACGCCCGCCTCGACCAGCGCGACGATGGCCCCCAGCGCGTTGGCGACGTTGAACGGCCCGGGCAGGGCCACCGACGCTTCGGCCTCCACGCCTCCGGGGCCGATGACCCGGAACGCGCTCCCGTCTGCCCCGCCGCGCGCCTCGGCGGCCCGCCAGTCCGCTTGCGGGTTCCCGGCCGCCGAGTAGGTGGTGAGCGGGATCTGCGGTGCGGCAGCGAGCAGCCGGCCATGCTCGTCGTCGATGTTGACCACCCCGGCCCGGGCGTAGCCCGGCGTGAACAGGGCGGCCTTCGCCTCGAAGTAGGCGTCGATTGTCTCGTGGAAGTCCAGGTGATCCTGGGACAGGTTGGTGAACAGGGCCACGTCGTAGGCCGTCCCGGCCACGCGGCCGAGCGCCAGCGCGTGGCTGGAAACCTCCATCGCCGCCGCCGTCACGCCCCGTTCGACCATGGCGGCCAGCAGGGCCTGCAGATCAGTGGCTTCCGGGGTGGTCAGCCCGCTGTCGATGGTGACCTCGCCGACGCGGGTCTGCACGCCGCCGACCAGGCCGGTCACGTGGCCTGCCGCTCGCAGCCCGGACTCAACCAGGTAGCTGGTGGTCGTCTTGCCGCTGGTGCCGGTCACTCCGATCAGCGTCAGCTTCCCCGACGGGTGGCCGTAGATCCAGGACGAGACGGCGCCCAGCCTCGCTCGCGGATCGCCGACCACGAACACCGGCAGGCCCGACCGGATCGCGAGTTCCTTGCCCGCCGGATCGGTGAGGACCGCGGCGGCGCCGGCGGAGGCCGCCTGCCCGCAGAAGCGCCCGCCATGGTGCTGGCGGCCGGGCAGCGCGACATACAGGTCACCGGGCTGCACGCGGCGTGAGTCGTGCGTGACCCCCGAAATACCGCGGGATGCGCTGGGGCTGGTCAGAGGGCCAGGCCCGTCCCGGCCCGCGGTTCTCACGCCCAGCAGCCCCGCCAGTCCCCCTAGCGAGCGCAGAGGAACCCGGCGTGGACGCATATCCGCTGGCACGGGCAGAGATTACCTCCGTTCACGTGCCGTCGCTCACGGAGCGGCCGTTCCCGTGGCCACGAGCCTGACGTGCGGCCGCCCGGCGCCGTCCGGGGGGATCTGCAGGGTCTGCAGCGCGAACTTCGCCACGTGGTAGAACACCGGTCCGGCCACGGCATCGCCGAAGTAGCTGCCGCGCGTCGGATCCTGCACGTTCACGGCCACGATGATCTGGGGGTCGCTGGCCGGGGCGATGCCGACGTAGCTCGACCCGTACTCACACAGGCAGCCGCCCCGCTGCGGATCCGGCACCTGAGCGGTACCGGTCTTGGCCGCGATCGAGTACCCCGGGATCACGCCCCACGGCTGCCCGCCCTGGGCGTCGACCGCCGGCACCTGCTGCAGTATCGCCATCAGCTCCCGCGCGGTCCTCGGCTGCAGCACCCGGGTCCGCCGCGGCGCGGGCGCGGGCGTGAACGTCCCGCTGCCGTTCGTCGTGCCGGCCACGATGGAGGGCTCGACCCGGACCCCGCCGTTGGCGATCGTCGCGTAGACGCTGGCCATCTGGACCGCGTTGACCGCGACGCCCTGCCCGAAGGAGAGGGTGTAGCGCGTGTCGCCCCACCACCTGGCCGGCGGCGGCAGGATTCCGGCACTCTCGCCGGGCAGGTTCAGCCCGGTGGGCTCGCCGAGCCCGAACGCCTTGAAGTACTGGTACTGCACCTGCGGGCTGACGTGCCGGACCACCTGCACCATGCCGTCGTTGAGGGAGTTGGCGACGATACCCGCGATCGTGTACCTCGCCGTCGCGTGGGTCTCGCCATCGTGGAAGGCAAAACCGTCGACCACGATCTGGTCGGGCACCGTGTAGGTGCTCATCGGCGTCTGGCCGCCGTGCTCGAGCGCGGCCGCGGCGGTGATGACCTTCGCCGTGCTGCCGGGCTGGAACACGTTCTGCACCGGGATATCCGCGGTCGCGGCCACGGTTTGCGGGTCAGCCGGGCTGAACGTCGGATACTGCGCGAGCGCCAGGATGCGCCCGGTGCCCGGCTGCATCACCACCACCGAGCAGTTCCGGGCCCGCGCCGCCTTGACCTCGGCGGCGCACGCTTGCTCGGCGTACCACTGGATATCGGCCTGGATGGTCAGCCGCAGGCTGCCGGCGGGCACCGGCGGCCGGACGATCTGCTCGGTCTGCGGGATGGGCTGCTGCGTCGGGCCAAGCTCCACCTCCTCGCTGCCGTCCCGGCCGGCCAGCAGGGAGTTGTACTCCGCCTCGAGCCCGGCCTTGCCACTCAGGTCGCCCGCTGTGTCGGCGTTGGCGAAGCCTATCAGGTTAGCCGCGAGGTCGCCGTTGGGATACGCCCGGGAGTAGGACGAGGTCTCGGCGATTCCGGGTAGCTTCAGGGCCGTGATGCGGGCCCCGGTCGCCGCCGCGACGTCACGCTTGAGCACGACATATTCCGGCGAGGTGGGGTGGTCGATCAAGACCTGGATCGCCGAGGCCGCCAGGCCCAGCGGCCCGGCTAGCGCAGCGGCGACCTGCGGGCGCTGGGCCTGCGGTATCAGCTTCGGATCGGCGTAAACCAGGTCGGTCTGCACGGTCATCGCGAGAACCGTGCCGTCTCTGCTGCTGATGGAGCCGCGCACGACCGGGATCAGGATCGGCCCGGGCGGCAGCATCTGCTGCTGCGCGAGAGCCCGGTAGCTCGCCCAGTGCAGGCCCTGCAGCTGAACGAGCCGGCCAGCGAGCAGGGTCAGGGCGAACCCGAGGCACAGCAGCGAGACGTTGAGGCGGCGGCCCGGCCCAGCTCGGCGCACGGCCGGGCGGGCGGGGCGGAACGAGCGGGCGGGCCGGGCCGGGGGGGCTGAGCGTGACCGGACGAACGGCCGGCTGCGGCGGTCATCGTCCCGGCTGCGGCGTTCACCCGGCCGGGGCCGGCGGTCATCGTCCGGGCCTTTGCGACCGGCCCTGACGTCCGCTGGCCTGCGCGCTGACCTGTCCACAGAGTCCGGACGCGGGCTGACGGCGGGCGGCCGTCCCCTGCCCCTGCCGTATCTCCTCTCGCGGTTCTTCCCCCGCCACGCCCGCCCTCGCCCCGCCTGCCCTCGCCCCGTCCGCCGGCGCCCCGCCCGGCCCGGCCCTCGCCGGACCGCCGGTCCGAACGCGGCCCGTGCGGCCCCCGGGGCCCGCCGGGCGGCCCGCCGGATGGCCAGGCGCGCCGGGCCGGGCGCCGCCCTGGCCACTCGTCACGGTCGCCGGAACCACTGGCGCCCGAACCGTCGCCGGGCGTCACGGGGTGTATCCGGGGACGGCGTACGCACCTGTCACATGAGCCGGCGTGGCGTACCTGCGGCCGGTCTGCGGGTCGACAAAGTTGAGGGTCGGCTGCGCCCGCATGCCCAGCCGGAGCGCTCGCTGCAGTATCGAGTTCGCCGACTCGTCGGTCGACACCTGCTGCTGCAGTTCCTGCACTCGCTGAGCGGCCTGGGTATTGTCCCGCTGCAGGTTGCTGATCTGGAAGGATGCCGCGGCCAGCGTCGTATTGATCACCAGGAGGCAGACGAGGCCGCACCCCAGCAGCGCGAGCACCAGCAGGATGAACGGCGTGCGCGACACGGGCCGCCGCCAAGTGCCCGAGACATGCCCGGGACCCGGGGCCGCCGGGGTCGCCGGGCGAGCCACGCGGGCGCCCCCGGCCGGCTGGGCCGCCGGCCGCGCGGACTGGTCGGCGCGGCGCGGTCGGCCCAGCATGCCCGGGCGGCCCGCCAGGCCCCGGCGGCCCGGCACGCCTGGCCGGGCGGGGCGGGTCCGCAGCCCTTCGGTCGCGGCCCGAGCAGGATCCGGCCCCCGCGGATCGGCATCCGGATCCGCGCGGCGCGGATCCTGACGGCGCGGATCCTGACGGCGCGGATCGTCGCGGGGCGGCCCTTGGCGGCGCGGATCGTCGCGGGGCGGCCCTTGGCGGCGCGGATCGTCGCGGGGCGGCGCCTGGCGGCGCGGCGCCCGGATGCCCGGCCTGGGTCCGCGGGTGCCCGTACCCACCGTGGTACTCATGTGGCTAGTCCGCCCTCCTCGTCGCATGCGCCATCGTCATGCTGTGCTTCCCGCGCGCCTCCGGGGCGCCTTTGAGGCGCCGCCTTCCCTCGTCGCTCGTTCCTCGCTCCTCAGTCCAGGCGACACCGCGCCCCTTCGGCTCGCTCATGCGGCCCGCACTCGCTCGGCGGCTCTCAGCCGGGCCGAGGCGGCACGCGGGTTAGCTGTCAGCTCCGCGGCCGTGGGCCGCTCGGCCCCTCTGGTCAGGAGCCGGAACCGAGGCCTGCTCCCGGCGAGCTGCACCGGCAGGCCAGGCGGCGTCGTGTCCGCGGCGCTGGCGGCGAGAGCGCGCTTGACCGCGCGGTCCTCGAGCGAGTGATAAGCGAGCACCGCGATCCGGCCGCCGACCGCCAGGGCATCCAGCGCCGCGGGCAGGGCCCGCCGGAGCGCCTCGAGCTCGCCGTTCACCTCGATCCGCAAGGCCTGGAACGTGCGCTTCGCCGGGTTGCCTCCGCTCCGCCGGGCCGGAGCCGGGATCGAGTCGCGGACGATCTCGCTGAGCCGCAAGGTCGAGGTGAGCGGTGCCTTCGACCGTTCCCTGACCACCGCGTCGGCGATGCGCCGGGCAAAGCGTTCCTCGCCGTACTCACGCAGCACCTGCGCCAGCCGGGCCGCGGAATAGGTGTTGACGACGTCCGCCGCGGTCAGCGCACCCGTCCGGTCCATCCGCATGTCCAGCGGGGCGTCGCGGGAGTAGGCGAACCCGCGGCCGGGGTCGTCGAGCTGAGGGGACGAGACCCCCAGGTCGAACAGGATGCCATCCACGTTCGGATGACCGAGCTGGGCCAGGATCTCGCCGATCGCGTCGTACCTGGCCTGGACCAGCGTGACCCGCCTCGCGTACGGCGCGAGCAGCTTGCGGGACTCCTCGATCGCAACGTCGTCGGCGTCCACGCCGATCAGGTTCAGCCCGGGATGCTGGCTGAGCAGGGCGCTGGCGTGCCCAGCCCGGCCGAGTGTGGCGTCCACCATGATCGATCCCTCAGGCTGCAGCGCGGGCGCGAGCAGGGCAAGCACCCGATCGGTCATGACCGGCTGATGTCCTGATCCCGTCGTGACCATCGGGCCCCCCTTCTCGCGTGCACAGCCACTGCGAAAGCGGCAGGACAAGACAGGCGCCTGCTGGCGCGTTTTGCCCGGCCAGGTCCCCATCCGCGCGATGCGCCGATGGGCACTGCGCTGATGGCCCTGGAATGCCGCCTGGCGCCGGGGAAGTGACGTCAGCCGGCCCTGGCCACCCAGCGCGGGTGGAGACCTCGCCGGGCACCCCGTGATGCGGGCGCCTGCTCACAGAACTCCGGGCAGCACCTCCTCGGACGCCTCGGAGAACGCGTCCTCCTGCCGGCCCAGGTAGGCATCCCAGGCCGCGGAGTCCCAGATCTCCAGGCGGGTATTGGCCCCGATCACGACGCAGTCACGCTGCAGCGCCGCGTAGTCGCGCAGCGCGGGCGGGATCGTGATCCGGCCCTGCTTGTCCGGTACCTCGTCGGATGCGCTGGCGAAGAAGACCCTGCTGTAGTCCCGTACCGCCTTGGCGGCCACCGGCGCGGTCCGCAGTGCCTCGGCGATGCGGCCGAACTCCGACTCCGGAAACACGTAGAGGCAGCGTTCTTGGCCCTTCGTCAGGACCAGTCCCGGCGCGAGTTCCTCGCGGTACTTGGCGGGCAGGAACAGCCGTCCCTTTTCGTCCAGGCGCGGCGTGTGAGTGCCGAGAAACACCGGCGCTCACCTCCCGAGTCCCCCACCCGTGCCGCTCCACGGGGCATTCGCGCCCCACGGTCCACCACCTTACCCCACAATCCCCCACCGTCAATGATGCAGCTGAGCTGATCTGGCCGCATCTGGAAAGGATGTCGAGGTCACAGCGGTGGAGTGAAGTGGAGCGTGCTGTGCACCGCGAGAGCGGGGGCCGTGGCCGGCGGCGATGCGATCCTGCGGTGGTCCGGGCTGCCCCCGGGATAGCCTGCGGATACCGCGCAAGGCAGGATTCTGCGTATGGTGTCACCTCGCCGCCACCGAAGCGACCTCGCATCCGCTGCACCGTACGACCTACTGTCTGTACGCTCGGGGCCAGTACGCACGGGGGCTGAACGCGCGGGGCCTGAACACACGTTGTACGGACGCAGGGGCATGGCGACGGATTACGGATTTCGGTTCCGCCTCGTCCGCGGGCTCGATGATCGCGTCGAAGGTGACGCGAGGAGGACATGTGATTATTGACACGGGGAATGAGGCAGACCGGAAGCTGGACGAGCTCGTGCCGGTGGCGCACCGCGTTAGCGGCGCCGTCGAAACGGTGATCTCCGGCAAGCCCGATGCCATCAAGCTGGCGATGACCGTGCTGCTCGCCGAGGGGCACGTGCTCATCGAGGACGTGCCGGGGGTCGGCAAGACGCTGCTGGCCAAGGCGCTGGCCCGGTCCATCGACTGCTCGGTCCGGCGGATTCAGTTCACCCCTGACCTGCTGCCGGGCGACCTGACCGGGGTCAGCGCCTTCAACCAGGAACGGAGGGAATTCGAGTTCAAGCCCGGGCCCATCTTCGCCAACATCGTCCTCGGCGACGAGATCAACCGGGCATCGCCGAAGACCCAGTCCGCGCTGCTGGAGTGCATGGAGGAGCGCCAGGTCACCGTGGACGGCGCTACCTACCCGCTAGAGCTGCCGTTCATGGTGATAGCGACGCAGAACCCGATCGAAATGGAGGGGACCTATCCGCTGCCAGAGGCGCAGCGGGACCGCTTCACCGCTCGCATCGCCATCGGGTACCCGGACCGGGACGCGGAGCTTGCGATGCTGGACTCGCACGGATCGTCATCGCCGCTGGACGTGCTCGAGCCGGTCGCTCACGGCAGCGACATTCGCGCCCTCATCGCCGCCGTGCGCGGCGTGCACGTGGCGCAGTCGATCAGGCAGTACGTCATCAGCCTGGTCAGCGCGACGCGATCCTCCGCGGAGCTCAGGCTCGGTGCGTCACCGCGGGCCACGCTGCACCTGCTGCGCGCCAGCCGCGCCTACGCGGCTCTCGACGGCCGGGACTTCGTGATCCCCGATGACGTTCAGGCCCTCGCCGGTCCCGTGCTCGCGCACCGGCTGCTGCCGACGCCCGAGGCACTGGTGAGCCATGAGCTCCCCGAGCGCGTCCTGGACCGGCTGGTGGAGAGGCTGCCGCTGCCGAGCAGGTAAGGCGCAACGGCCGGGATCCCGGCGACCGCCGGCGGTCAGTGGCCCGGCTCACAGGTTGGCCATAGATTGGAACGGCGGTCCGGCGGGAATGGCCGGGGCAGCGGGAGCGCGCGGCGGAAGGAAGGGCGGGCGGGACATGCGGTCATGGCTCGCGGCATTCACCACGCGCGGTACCTCGTTTCTTGCTGCCGGGGCCGCCGCGGCCATCGCCGGGCTGTTCCTGGGTGAGCGTGACCTGGTCAGCGTGGGAGTCCTGCTGCTCGTGCTGCCGATGTTCTCCGCGCTCGCCGCGGGCCGGGCGCGCTACCGCCTCAGCTGCACCCGCAGCGTCATCCCGCCGCGCGTCGCGGCAGGCCAGACGGCGCAGGTGCTGCTGCGGCTGGAGAACGTCTCGCGGCTGCCGACCGGGCTGCTGCTCGCCGAGGACACGGTCCCGTACGCGCTGGGCACCCGCCCCAGATACGTCCTGAACGGGATTGAGCGTGGCGGGACGCGCGAGCTGAGTTATCCGCTCCGCTCTGACCTCAGGGGCAAATTCGAGGTCGGCCCGCTGGAGATCCGGATCGCTGACGCCTTCGGCCTGGTGGAGCTGGGCCGCTCATTCTCCGCCCGCACAACGTTCGTGGTCACCCCGAAGGTAGTTCCGCTCCCGCGGGCGGTGGTCAGCGGAAGCTGGCGGGGCGACGGGGACGGCCGGGCCCGCACGGCGGCCGCCGCGGGAGAGGACGACGTCGTGCCGCGCGCGTACCGGGACGGCGACGAGCTGCGCCGGGTGCACTGGCGCTCGACTGCGCGGTACGGGGAGCTCATGGTGCGCCGCGAGGAGCAGCAGTGGCGGAACCGGGTGCTGCTCCTGCTCGACACCCGGCGCTCCGCGCATATCGGCAGCGGAGCGACGTCATCGTTTGAGTTCGCGGTCAGCGCCGCCGCGTCCATCGGCGCGCATCTCGCGCGCGAGGGCCTGCACGGCCAGCTGATTACGGACTCCGGGGCGCTGAGCACACCCGGCATCTTCGAGGATGTGCTGCTCAACTCCCTGGCCGTGATCAAGCCGTCCCGGGGCCGCGAGCTTGACTCTGGCCTCGCCGCGCTCCGCAACGGCAGCGGCCTCACGATCGCGGTGGCCGGGCGGCTTTCGGCGGGCGCGGCCCGCCAGCTCGCGGCGAGCCGCCGCGACGCCGGACCCGCGATCGCCATGCTGCTGGCCGTGTCGACCTGGGGTGGCAAGGGTCAGGATCAGGGGGGGCCGGCGGATGGCCGGCCCGGATCCAGCCGCGCCGCTTCAGGTGGCGCGGCGAACGGCGGCGCAGCCGACGGCCGGGCGGCCGACGGCCGGGCGGCGAACGGCCCGGGCCCGGCCGGGCCGGGCGAGACCGATGAGGCCGCGGGGATCCTCCGCGCGGCAGGCTGGCGGGTGGCCTGCCTCGACGCCGCCACGCCGCTCGCGGTCGCCTGGCAGCACCTGGCCATGTCCCCGTCCGCCCCCCCGCCGACCGGTTCGCTTCGCCCCGCCCGGCCCACCCTGGCCGCCCCGCTGGTCCCCCGTCCGGGGACGCCGGGAGCCGCCGTATGAATCCCAGGCTGACCCTGACCGCAGCCGCCGCGGTCATCCTGGCGTCGGTGTCGGTGTACCCGCTGATCCAGGGCGGGGCGTGGTTCTGGGCCGGCGTGGGCGCCGTCATTACCGCGGCCGCCGCGGGGACGCTCACCAGGCTGCCGACACTGCAGGCGGCCGTGGCGGCCACCGTGCTCGCGCTGATCGCCGCCAGCCCGCTGCTCGCCAACCCGGCCTGGTCGTGGAAAGTCCTCGGCGCGGTCATCGTCGCAGCTGCGGCCGCGAGCCGCGCGCGCATCCGCGTCCTGCAGGTGCTCGGCGGCCTGATCACCTACGTGGCCGCACTGCTGATCTACCTGAACGTCGCGTTCGCCGCCGGGCATTCTTTCGCCGGTATCGTGCCCACCACGACCTCGGTGCGCCACCTGTGGTCGCTGGCCAGCCAGGGCCTGGCGGAGCGGGCCTATGCCCCCCCGGTCCCCGGCAACCTGGGGATCACGCTCCTGGCCGCGGGGGGCATCGGCCTGATCGCGGCGGCTACCGACCTGATCGCGGTCCGGCTGCGCAGCCCGGCGATCGCGGGCCTGCCACTGCTCGCGCTGTACAGCGTCCGGATCACCACGAACGCCAGGCAGGGCGGCGTGGGCGCCACCATGGTGTTCTGCCTCGGCCTGATCGGCTACCTGGCGCTGCTAGCGGCTGACGGCCGCGACCGGCTCCGCATCTGGGGCCGCCTGGTTACGGTGTGGCAGAACTCGATCGATGAGCCGACCGAGGCGGCCCGGGCGCCCGACACCAGGGCCCTGGCCGCGTCGGGCCGCCGCATCGGGCTGGCCGCGGCCTGCATCGCGCTGGCCTTCCCGCTGCTGATTCCCGGCGTGCGCGTGCACGACCTGTTCGCCTCCGGCGGTTCGGGCACCGGACCGGGCGGGAAGCGTATCAACCTGCCCAACCCGCTGGTCCAGATGAACGGGCAGCTGCGCGCTTCGAGGCCGCAGACCGTTCTGACTTACCACACGGATGCATCGAAACCGCAGGAGCAGTACCTGCAGGTGTACGTGCTGAACTACGACGCCGCCACGGGAAAGTGGGGCCTGGTGGTGCCACAGGCGCAGGCCAGCACCCAGGTGGGGAGCGGACCGCTGCGGGCCGCTCCGGGAGTTGTGCGCGGCATCCCGGAGACCACGAGCAAGACCAGGGTCAAGCTCGCCACGGGAGTAACCGGCTACAGTTCCAAGCTGGCCGTCCTGCCGCTGCCGTACGCGCCCGCAAGGCTGCAGGTCGCGGGAGGCTGGCAAGAAGACAACAGCACGCTGATGGTTTACTCCGTCACGGAGCAGCTGTCCGGCTTGAGCTACACGGTGACGAGCACGCAGCCCGACCCGGAAAGCCGCGAGCTGGGCCTGCCCACGTCCGATCCGGAGAGCATCGCCGGCAGCTACCTGAGCTTCCCGTCCGGGCACCACCAAGAGCTGGCCAAGCTCGCGCGCAAGATCACCAAGCACGCCCGCACGCCGATCGAGAAGGGGGCGGCGCTGCAGGGCTACTTCACGTCCGGGGACTTCAAGTACAACCTCAACGTCAAGCTGCCGGACAATCTCGCGGGGCTGACCAGCTTCCTCCAGAAGAAGCAAGGCTACTGCCAGCAGTTCGCCTTCGCGATGGCCGCGCTCGCCCGCCTGGCCGGCATCCCGTCCCGGATCGCCGTCGGCTACACGGCAGGGAGCGAGGCCCACGGCACGTGGAAGGTCACCACTGCCGACGCCCACGCCTGGCCCGAGCTCTACATCAGGGGTGCCGGCTGGCTCCGCTTCGAGCCCACGCCGGGCGGCACCACCGGCCAGGGCACGGCCATACAGCCGGATTACGCCCCGGCGCCGCGCACCCACGGCATCACTCCGGGCGCGACCACCAGCCCGGGCGCAGGCGCCAGGCTCGGCTCGACCGCCGGCCCCCCGAACATCGCCAAGATCCAGAAGCTGGGCGAGGGCTTCGCGGGCGGGGCGGCCCGGGCCGCCCCGCGGCACAGCATTGTCCGCCAGGTCCTGCTGGCCGTCGTGATCGTCCTCGGCCTCGCCCTGATCACGCCGATGGCGGCTAGGTGGCTGGTCCGCCGGCGCCGGCTCAGGCTCCTGGGTCGGCCAGACCGGCGTCACCCAGGCGGGCCCCGGCTCGGTCCCCGCTCCCGGCGCCTCGATGACCTGAGCCTGGATGCACAGCGGCTGGACGTTCAGCGCCTGGACGCACGGAGGCTGGACGCACAGAAGCTGGACGCCGAGCTCGCGCATGCAGCATGGCGGGAGCTCCGGGACAACCTGGCCGACTACGGACTGGCCCGCCGGGCCAGCGAATCACCCCGCGCTCTGGCCGGCCGGGTCGCGGCCACGCTGCGCCTGGACCCGGCGGCCCGGCGGGCCCTGGACCGGATCGTCTGGGCCGAGGAGCGGGCGCGTTACGCCACGGTCCCGCTGGGCCCGGAGACACTGCGCGCCGACACCGCCACCGTTCGGCGCGCACTCTCGCGGGAGGCGGACTGGGTCGTGCGCTGCCGCGCCTGGCTGCTGCCGACGTCAACGCTCACGCCGATCCGGCAGGGACTGCAGCAGTCGCTGGATGTGTTCGGATGGATGGATGCCGCTGGGCTAAGGCTCCGGGACCGGATCCGCCAGCAGGGCTAGTTGCCAGTCCAGCCGGGATCAGCGACCGCGCTCCTGGCGCCGGCGCCACCGTTCCTCGAGCCGTTCCATCATCCCCGTGCCGGTCGCGCGGCCGGGCCGCCGCTCCTTCGGCTTGGCGGGTCCCCGCCCGGTGGCGACGCCGGTCATGTGCCGGTAGCTGGTCAGCGCCCACATGCTGCACGCGAGCATGACGACGAAGCCGGCCACGCCGATCCAGATGTACTTGGTCACCACGCCGGCCAGCAGCATCCCGACGCCGAGCAAGAACCCGAACGCCGCCTCGACGACCCTGCGCTTGTAATGCACACGCGGATCGCTCGCGCGGACGGTGTTCGCGAACCGCGGATAATCGGCGTAGAGCGCCTGCTCAATCTGCTCGAGCTGGCGCTGCTCGTGCTCCGAGAGCGGCACGGTGCCTCCCATGAAACTTGCGCGCGAGGACGGGGCTCGGCGAGCTTCTCCTCACGGCCTGGCTTACCCTCCAGAATACGAGCGCCGATGCGTCCTGCGGAAGGGTACGCCGGTCTCGGGCCTGAACCCGCCCCGCGCCGATCACCCGTTCGCCGCTCCGCTCACCGGCATATCACCAGAAAACCGGATCCGGCGGTGGCCGGCGGGCTGGCTGAGCGGGGGTCACAGTCCGGTCCGGTCGCCATGAACCAGGGTCGCCGGGCGCACGGTGTCGGTCCCGAACCGCCCGGCGATCCGGTCCACGGCCCGCTCGGCCTCGCGCCACGAGACCGCCCGGTCCCCGAACGCCAGCTGCGTGACCGCGGTCGGGGCCGGGACCAGGCCGGCCGCCCGCACCCCCACCAGCCGTAGCCGAGCCCGGTCGCCCAGCCCGGCTACCGCGTAGAGCTCGCACGCCGTCCGGTATATCTGCTGGGCCACATCGGTTGGCTCGGGCAGCGTCCGCGACCTCGTGATCGTCTTGAAGGTGGCCAGGCGCAGCTTCACCACGACGGTCCGGGCCGAGCAGCCCGCGGCGCGCAGGCCGCGGGCCGTCCGGCCGGACAGCCGGAGCAGCTCACGCCGGATCACCTCGGGATCACAGACATCGCTGGGAAAGGTCTCCTCGGCGCCGATGCTCTTCTCCTGGACGCCCGGCACCACCCGGCGATCGTCGCGCCCCCAGGCCAGGGCCGACAGGTGGGCGGCGGCGGCCGGCCCGAGCGCTTGCTCCAGGCTGCTGACGGGGGTGTGCGCGATGTCCGCGACGGTGCGCAGCCCCAGCCGGGCCAGTACCTGGCCGGTCTGCTTCCCGACCCCCCACAGCGCGGCGACGGGCAGCGGATGCAGGAAGTCCAGGACGCCGTCCGCCGGAATCACGAGCAGCCCGTCGGGCTTGCAGTGCACGGACGCGAGCTTGGCGATGAACTTGCTGGTCGCAACGCCTACCGAGCAGGTGATCCCCTGCTGCTCGAGGATCATCGCCCGGATCAGCTGCGCGATCGCCGCAGGCCGCCCGAGCCGCCGGAGCGCGCCCGAGACATCCAGGAACGCCTCGTCAAGCGCGAGCGGCTCGATCTCCGGCGTTATCGTCCGGAAAGTCGCCATGACCTCCCGTGACACCGCCGTGTACAGGCCGTGCCTGGGCGGGATGACCACGGCGTGCGGGCACAGCCGCGCGGCCCGCGTCATCGGCATGGCCGAGCGCACCCCGAACGTGCGCGCCTCGTAGGAAGCCGAGAGCACCACCCCGCGCCCGCTGGTGCCGCCCACGACCACCGGCCTGCCCGCCAGGTCGGGCCGGTCCCTGATCTCCACGCTGGCGTAGAAAGCGTCCATGTCGACGTGCAGGATGTGACAGCCCGTGTCATCCCCCGCCGGCCTGCCCGGGTCACCCCGCGGGAGTTCGTGCGCCACCGGCGCCTCCTCATGCAGTCCCTCGGCTCACTGTAGTGCCGGCCTCCGACAGTCCGTCGGCCGCCGGTTTTGGGGGTTTTGGGGGCGAGCGGGTTAGAGAGGGCGGAACGGGCTAACCGTGGTCAGGGGCGGGGTCGGGTTGCGGCCTGAGCTCGAGCAGGCGGGCCAGCAGGCCATTGACGAACGCCGGAGAGCCTTCCGTGGACAGGTCCCGGGCGAGCAGCACCGCCTCGCTGATCGCGACCCCGTCGGGCACGCCTGATCCCCAGTAAAGCTCGTACGCCCCGATCCGCAGGATATTCCGGTCCACGGCGGGCATCCGGTCCAGCGTCCAGCCCTGCGAGTGCTCGCTCAGCAGCTCATCGATGCGCTCGCGGTGCGCCTGCACGCCCCGGACCAGCTCTGCGGCATAACCGGAGACCGGCGGGCTGCCGCCGGCGGATGAGCCGCCCCCCGCCGGGCCGGCGGCGGACCGCTCGGCGAGCAGGTCCAGCACGGGCTCGCCCCTGATCTCGGCCTCGAACAGGACGTCGAGCGCCCGCTTGCGGGCCTTACTGCGCGCAGACATGGTCCACCCCGGCGAGCCGGCGGCACGGGGAGGACGTCACGCCCGGCCGAGGTACAGGCCGGTGCGGGTGTCCACCCGGATCTTCTCGCCGGTGATGATGAACAGCGGCACCTGGATCTGCGCGCCGGTCTCCAGGGTGGCCGGCTTGGTCCCGCCCGTCGACCTGTCGCCCTGCAGGCCGGGGTCGGTCTGGCTGACGGTCAGCTCCACGGCCGCCGGCAGCTCGACGTACAGCGGGACCCCCTCGTTGAACGCCACCACGACGTTCTGCTCCTCGAGCAGGTAGTTCGCCGCGTCGCCCACGGTCGCCGCGGGAATGTGCGGCTGGTCGTAGTCGCGGGTGTCCATGAAGACGAAGTCGTCGCCCTCGCGGTAGAGGTACTGCATCTCCCTGCGGTCCACGCTCGCCTGCTCGACGCGCACCCCGGCGTTGAAGGTTCGGTCCACGACCTTGCCCGACAGCACGTTCTTCAGCTTGGTGCGCACGAACGCGCCGCCCTTGCCCGGCTTGACGTGCTGGAAGTCCACGACGTTCCAGAGCTGGCCGTCGATGTTGAGGGTCATGCCGTTCTTGAGATCGTTGGTGGTGGCCACTGGTCGTGTCTCCTGCGTGCGTGCGGAACCAGCTCGTTCCGGTTACAGAACGAGGAGTTCCCTCGTGGTCGTGGTGAGCATCTCGGGTGACCCCGCCGCCCCGGCGCCAGCGCGCACCACCAGGGTGTCCTCGATTCTGACGCCGCCCCTGCCGGGCAGGTAAATCCCGGGTTCGACGGTTACGGGAACCCGATCTACGAGTGTACCGGTCTTCCCGTACCCGATGGTCGGGGCCTCGTGGACCTCCAGCCCGACGCCGTGGCCCAGCCCGTGCCGGAAGTGGCCACCGTGACCGGCGGCGGCGATCAGGTCGCGCGCGGCCGCATCGACCGCGCTCACGTCCGTGCCGACGGTCGCGGCCTGGATGCCGGCCCGCTGCGCCTCGGACACCAGATCGTAGATGTCGCGCTGCCACGCGGCAGGCGCGCCGAGCGCGACAGTGCGGGTCATGTCCGCGTGGTATCCGCCGTACCTCGCGCCGCAGTCGATCGTGATCAGGTCCCCGGCGGCGAACGGCCGGCCGGCGGGCACGTGATGCGGGATGGCGCCGTTCGGCCCGCTGGCCACGATGGTGTCGAAGGCCACCGCCTCGGCGCCGAGGTCCATCATCGCCCGCTCCAGGCCGACCGCGAACCCGCGCTCGGTCTGTCCCGGCTCGATGCCCGGCAGCGCGGCGGAGAGCGCCTCGCTGGTGATCGCGCACGCCCGGGCCAGCAGCGCGATCTCGGCCTCGTCCTTGACCATCCGCAGCTCCTCGATGATCCGCCCGGCGGCCGCCAGCGACGGCGCGCCGTTGACCTGGGTCAGCTCCTGGTACTGCTCCACGGTCATCACGTGGGCCTCGAACGCCACCGCGCGCAGGCCGCGGGCGCCGGCCAGCCGGGTCAGCGCCGGCTCGATGAACCGGTCGATGACCAGCTCCAGCTCGGGGGCCTCGCGACGGGCGGTCTGCTCGTACCTGAAGTCGGTGGCCAGCACGGCCGGCCCGTGGACGGGGAGCAGCAGCGCCGCGTTGGAGCTGACCAGGCCGGTGAGGTAGCGGACGTTGACCAGGCTGGTGATCAGGGCCGCGTCCGCGCCCAGCGCCGCGATCTTCCCCTGCGCGCGCGCCCGGCGGTCGGCGTGGGCCAGCGGCACGGTTGGCGTCACGCGGCCAGGTCGCGGATCTGCTCGATCAGCCGCACCCGCTCGGCGTGCGTGGGGGCCAGGGGCGCCACGTTGAGCGTGGTCACGCCGGACTCTCGGAACGCCGCCACCCGCTCGGCCACCCAGGAGCGCGGCCCGATCAGCGAGGTTCCCTCCAGCAGCGAGGCGGGCACCAGCGCGGCGGCCTCGTCCTTCCGCCCGTCCAGGTAGGCGTCCTGGATCGCGGCGGCCTCGGCCTCGTACCCGTACCTGGCCACCAGGTCGTTGTAGAAGTTGCGGCCCTTCGCGCCCATCCCGCCGATGTAGAGCGCCTGCGCGGGCCGGCCCTGCTCCAGCAGCCCGGTAACGTCCTCGCCGATGGCCAGCGACGCCGTAGCCGGCACCACGTCCAGCGGCCCGAGCGACGGGTCGCGCTTCGCCTGGCCGGCCGCCAGCGCCGCGCCCCACACCGACGCCGCCTTCTCGGGGAAGTACCAGATCGGCTGCCAGCCCTCGGCCAGCTCGGCGGCCATCTCCACGTTCTTGGGGCCCAGCGCCGCGACGAAGATCGGGATCCGGTCCCGGACCGGGTGGTTGATCAGCTTCAGCGGCTTGCCGAGCCCGGTGCCCTGGTCCGGCGGGAGCGGGATCGTGTAGTGCCGGCCGGAGTACTCCAGCCTGTCCCGGCGCCACACCTTGCGGCAGATCTCGATGATTTCCCGGGTCCGGCCGATCGGCGCGTCGTACCGAACGCCGTGCCAGCCCTCGATCACCTGCGGGCCCGAGGCCCCGATGCCGAGCGTGAACCGGCCGCCGGACACGTAGTCGAGCCCGGCCGCGGTCATCGCGGTCAGCGCAGGGGTCCGCGAGTACAGCTGCAGGATCCCCGAGGCGAGCTGCAGCCGCTCGGTCTTCGCGGCGACGTACCCGAGCTGGCTCACCGCGTCGTAGCTGTACGCCTCGGGCACGAACACGATGTCCAGGCCGGCCTTCTCGTAGTCGGCGAGCTCGGCAACGGTCTCGGAAAAGCCGCCGGCGTAGTTCAGTGACATCCCGATGCGCATGTGAGCAGGTCCTTTCACCAGCTAGTCGCCGGAGATCGCTGGGCCGGCGGGTGCCGCCATCGGATCCCGTTCCGGCCCTGGTTGTCAA
>Ga0209648_10000055_pt1 | contig 69211 bp, 68 predicted proteins | sample GraSoi2013_115cm_FD_185830 | JGI IMG/M metagenome (GOLD analysis project Ga0209648, IMG submission 185830) | Grasslands soil microbial communities from the Angelo Coastal Reserve, California, USA - Sample 9_17_2013_115cm (SPAdes) (version 2) | ecosystem: Environmental > Terrestrial > Soil >... | reverse complement strand
GAAAGTGCAGCAGATGGTCGTCTTCCGAGCCGGCGATGAAAAGCACGCCGTCGCGGAATCCTTGCCAGGTATCCGGCTTGGGGCCGCGATGATCGGTGAACATCACCACCTGGACGCCAACCGCCTTCGCAGCTTGCAGTACTTCCGCGCGCGTGCCTTTGGTGTGATCGGCGTCTTCGGCGTGGACGTGCATCACGGCGCGGTAGTCGTTGTAGAGTCCGACTGACGGCGGTTGCTTGCGCTCCTTCGCAAATCGGAGCCGGGCCTGATGCGTGGCCTCGAGATGAGCCGGTTCCAGGCGTTCGAGTGTGGTGTATTTCCGGCCGGGGCTGAGCGTGGCCGCGGACAAGGCGGAAGCGAAAATCACAAGAGCGCGACGGATCAGCATGGGTACAGTTTAGCCGACATGTGTAAGCGGAAAGGGGGCATCGCCAAAACCGCAGCAAGGAGCTACTTGACTATGGTCAGAAAACCGGAAGACTTGAACGCTGTCAACATTCCGGTTCGACGTTTCGCGTCGATGTACACGACATTTCCCACCTCATGCATCACGGTCAACGGATCACTCCATTTGCTTGTGCCGCCAGGAGAAGATTGTTCCGCGTCGCTTTTCTCCTCATCAGTCTTACCAGAGCTAGCATGGTAGGATTTGGCATGTCAGCCCAAAACCCGCAAGCCCTCTCCAAAGCTCTCCGCGAAGCTGCCTCTCAGCAGGGAATCGACCTTACGAAACCAGCGAGTGCGTTCCTCGTGTGCAGGGAGGATCCCCAGGGCGGATGGTTTATCACTCCGGTGGCAGATTACATGAAAGCTGAAGAGCTGGCGCGCCAGCGCCCGCTCGATGTGTACGTTCTCCCTGTTGACACTCGGCACGGTCTCATGAAGTTCATCGGTAACAAGCTCGAATCAATCAAGTGAGCATCCCACACCACAGTGACCTACTTGGCGACGGAGGAGGCGCGGAACGTCGTCGAAGCGGCGCACGCAGCCATGGTTTGGCTTGACAGTGTTTCCAGTAGCCCGAGTCGAATCGAGTTCCACAGGCGCATAGCTACCCGGCGCAGAAATCTGCCACTTCCGAATTGGATACTATTAGGGTTGTGAGGATCGAGAGGAAACGGTTCCGTTTGGCGGTCATCATACGGCCTAGCCCAGATTCCGATGAGGAAAGCCCGAAAGGATTTTCAGCGATTAGCTGAACTGCGCGCCAAAGAGGCAGCCGCTCTTGCTAAGAGCGGACATCGGCACGGGGCCTACTACCTTGGGGGTCTTGCTGTCGAGTGCGCTCTAAAAGCTTGCATTGCCAAGAAGACGAGGCGATACGAGTTTCCGGCAGACGCGAAATACGCCCACAAGGTCTACACTCACGAACTGACCGAGCTCTTGAAGCTTGCGGAACTCACGGGCCAACTGGAAAAAGATACAAAGACGAAGCCGCAGCTTGCGACCAACTGGGGCGTCGTCAAAGGGTGGAACATAAGCAGCCGTTACGAAACCTCCAAACTCAACGGAAGGGACATGGTTGCTGCCGTAAACGCATCAGATGGGGTGCTGCAATGGATCAAGCTGTACTGGTGAAGAGTGATCGGGACATCGGAGCGCGAGTAATGGAAGTACTCAGCCGAGCAAAGATTCCCGTCACGTTTTCTGAGTGGAACTACGTCCCTGAACTTGAGGAGTGGCAACTGATTATTGCAACTCCATGGTATGACAGCAAAGGGCCGCAAGCTACATACCGTGCCTTGGTGGACGCACTTCAAGAGGCGAGTATCTACGAGAAGGTGCCTATGCGACGAGTATTCGTCAGGAGCTCGAGGGATCCACTGGTCAAGGCCCTCCAGCGGGAAGTAAAAGAGGGCTTCGTCCATATTCTCAAGCACCCGGGGCACGGGAACGGGATGCAGTATTCACTAATTTTTGCTCCGATCACGGGGGAAGGCGCGGTCCCCGTGCGACGGTTTTCAAGCCTTGACGACTTGAGACGGTTTTTGGCAGAGGACCTGCGCTTGGGATCGCACTCCGTCGAGGAGGCCTTGGACGAGATGAGACGTAGCGGAACCGGCTCGATATATCCTGTTGTGCTCTCAACTCGTCAAGGCAAAAAACTGGGGTTGAGTTAGAACAGACCCTTCCTGCAAGTTCCGGCATCAACCACGCAGCCAGTGTTCACCCCTAAGGCGCTCAAGCTTGAGCACCAGGGGAACGTGCGGATGCGGGCCGCACCAAAAAGGGACGATCGACCGCGATCCCTACTTCTTCTTCGCGGCGATCTCGTACAAATAAATCACGTGACCGCGCGCTTCGGGCAGAGACTTGTCTACCAGCTTGGGCTTCCAGTTCGGAACGGCGTAATCGTGCGAAACCACGCGAGCGCCCGGTTTCAGATATTTTTCAAGATTGGGCCGCACCAACTCGTTCGCGTCGGTAGCCAGGTACATGGTCACAACGTCGGCGGGGCTCAGATCCACTTGCAGAAAGTCCGCGTGAATCACTCGCGCGTCGTTCTGGAGTCCGAACTTGATGATGCGGTCGTTGGTGCTGCCGACGAGAGCGTCGGAGATCTCGATTCCGACTGCCTTGGCGCGAAACCGCTGTACGGCCGTGATCAGGATGCGGCCATCGCCGCTCCCCAGATCGTATAGCGTCTCGCCGGGCTTCAGGTCCGCCAGCTCCAGCATGCGATCCACGATATGCTGCGGGGAGACTACGTAAGGCGCAATGCTGTTGGAATAGTGCTTGGCTCTCGACTGGCCGTAAAGCGTTCCAGGCGCAAATGCAAAGGCCGCCAGCACGCTCGACACTCCTAGAATCGTGTTCCTCATGCCCCTACTGAGTTGAGATGGATGAAATCGGTTTCCCGTTCCTTGATTTTACGATACGGGAGACCATTTCGGAAACGGCGACCCACAAATCGCGGGGGCGGCTGATGGTATATTCGTAGCCCCGGAAGAAGCGGACAGTGTGGCTGATGGCGTCCTTCCATGGCACGGCCTGGGGGTTCAGGTTGTAATTCATGTAGAAGACCGGGCAATTGACGTCGCCGGTCTCCTTGAGCGCATCCTGCGAGACGTTGGCGTCCAGCATGACCTTCGGACCGGCGAAAATCAGCGCGTCGGGGTGGTTTCTTGCATTGGGCGCCATTTCCTTGCGAACCAGGTCCGTGAGAAACTCCGTGTCGCCGTGCTTTTCACTCAGCCGCTTCAGGTCGATGGTCCCAAGGTTGAGGGAGCCGAGCGCCTCTCCCAGGGCCGGGAAGTCGATGCGGTCGGCGCCGTCCTGGCGGTAAAGTATCCGCTGTTCCTGCATGTTGAAGGCGATCAGCGAAAATTTGCCGATGCGCGGTTCGCGGAAAATGCTGCGCAGGATAGAGACGAGGGCGCTGGTGTCGATCGGTTGTAGCGAGGCGGACAGCGAGTTCTGCGGGGCGAAATTGACCAGGACCTTCACGTTCAAAGGCGCCTCGTTCGACGCCCGTTGCACCGGTGGTTCTTCCTTGAACTGCTCGCCATCGGCCTGCCGAATCGTGCCGGCGGCGATTGCCAGGTTCATGGGGCGGTCCTTGGAGGGAATCGCGGCCTCGGAGTCCCAGTAAGAGGAGCAAACGCGCTCCGCCCGGTCGCGCATCAGCCAATCGACGTGATAGCTGCCTTCACCGAGATCGAAAGAACCCTGCACGTAGGCATCGCCCTTGGCGTCGTCTTCGATCAGCGGCACACGCACGTGCTGCGCGAAATAGATGATCTTGTCCCGATTGTCTTGCGGCGAGACCCGAAACAGGATGTTGAGCGTGTTTTCCGATCCAGCCAGCTCCTTGAGCGGAATGGTGACCTCGTAACCGGTGTGAAAACGCAAATCGAAGCCAACTGCCGGTTTGGCGGGGGTCACCGTGCAAGGCAGGTCTTTGCGCGGCTCTCCCGCTTCCAAAACCGCCAAATCGGTGTTGAAAATATTGACGTTGCCGTTCGGGCCGGAGCCGATTATCATCACCTGGCCGCGCGCAAGCGCAGCGCTCGCCATTAAACCGGCTATGATCCATCGTCGGTTGGAGCTACCGGGCTGAAAGCAGCAGGGCCTCTGCACGTACCCTCTCCGTCAGAATGTTCCTTATTGTACATCGAGATCGGCAGACTTGGAACAGGAAATTAGCCTACCGGTCAAAATCGTACTATTGAGCAATCACACTACCAACAGATCGCCGAAGGGTAGACGCAAGTTTTGGGCGAGTTGTGACTAGTCGCCTCACTGATGTTCGGGGGTTGCCGGTTACTGCTGCGCCTGAGCGGGAACCCGTAGCCAGCGATCCAGCAATCTGCGGTTCGCATTGCCTCGATCGGATCCTTCGGGGCCCGGTACCGGGTTCATTTTGCGATCGTAATGCGCCAGCAGCTCGGCTTCGTCGTAGCCGATCGCCGCGGCATACTGCCGAAGATAGCTTGTGGTGAAGATACCGCCGGGGAGTTGGTCGTATTCTTCCGCTTCAATGGCTCGCAGAAACCGTAGGCTGATCTTGGTGCCTTCAGCGATTTGTTCTAGTGAGATGCCGGCTCTGTTCCGGACGAGATCCAAGGCGAGGGAGCTGGTTTGTCGGGGCGGCATAGCTTGTATTCCTAGTACAGTACTGGAGCTTGCAAGGGACTATGATAACCCATTTGTCAAGCCGAAGGGATCATGAAAATATCTTAAAGAAGGTCCATCAAGGTCTCCGAGAGCGGTGGTCGGGGGCTGCGTAGGCCAGATGGTCCCAGCGCTGAGTCAGAAGTAGAGCTACTACAGGGCCCAGCCGTCCAAAACGCTCAAACCAACCTACAAACAACCGTTTTTTGCCTCGTTTTGACAATTTCGCCGAACCAAAATCAAGCAGATTCCCGTATGATAGGAAGAGACCACGGGAGGCCTCTTCATGCGATCACTTACACTATGGTTGGGCTGCGCCGTCTTTGCATCGGCGGCCAGTGTACCCCCTCAAGTCACCTTTTACAAGGATGTGTTGCCGGTCTTACAGAAGAACTGCCAGACCTGCCACCGGCCGGGCGAAGCCGCGCCCATGTCCTTCTTGACTTACGATTCGACCCGTCCATGGGCGAAGGGTATAAAGACCGCGGTCCTGACGAAGAAGATGCCGCCGTGGTTCGCCGACCCGCATTATGGTAAGTTCTCGAACGACCGCTCGCTGTCGCAGGCCGAGATCGATACGCTTGTGGCTTGGGCCGACAATGGCGCGGCAGCGGGAAATTCCAAGGACGCTCCCAAACCCATTGAATGGTTCGAGGGCTGGCGCATTGGCAAGCCGGACGTAGTGATTTCGATGCCGATCGCCTTCAACGTCCCAGCCTCAGGCACGATCGACTATCAATACATCCGCATTCCCACCGGGTTCACCGAAGACAAGTACGTGCAGTTGTCCGAAGCGCGCCCAGGCAATCCAGCGGTAGTGCATCACATCATCGCTTTCTTGCGCGAACCGGATAATCCCTGGATGAAGGATATGGAACCGGGTGTTCCTTTCGTTCCGCGAGCACAGCAGCGGCAACAACAAGCGCAACCGAATCGAAACGCGCAACGGCAAGGCGGCGAAGGCGCCGGTGGCGGCGGCATCGCCGGCGATTGGCTGACAGGCTACGCTCCGGGGACTCTGCCGAACATCATGAAGCCCGGTCAGGTCAAGCTGATCAAGGCGGGTTCCGCCATTATTCTACAGATGCACTACACCGCCAACGGCAAACCCGCCACCGATATTTCGAAGATCGGCCTTACGTTCGCGACCGCGAAACCGCGCGAAAGAGTGCTGATGGTGGCTGCTACCACCGCGAACTTCGCGATCCCGCCGGGCGATCCGAATTATCAAGTGGACGCCAAGCTGACGCTGCAGGATGATGCCATGCTTCTCGATCTTCTGCCGCACATGCACTTCCGCGGAAAGAGCTTCGAGTTTCGCGTGACCTATCCCAGCGGAGAAAAAGAGACGCTGCTCAGCGTGCCGAAATACGATTTCAACTGGCAGCTCACTTATGAACTGGCGCAGCCCAAGCTGTTGCCGAAAGGCACGGTGATCGAATGCACCGCGCACTACGACAATTCCGCCAACAATCCGTTTAATCCCGACGCCACCAAGGAAGTGCACTTCGGCGAACAGACCTGGGAAGAAATGATGTTCGGTTTCATGGATGTGGCTGTTCCGCTGGACAAGACAGCCATGGATTTGATGCGACCCAAACGCCAGGCAAAACCGGCTGCCCCAAGCGGCCTGTAGGCCCGGCCGAACTCGACCGAGGGAGAACATGAAGCTCAGGTTCGCGACGCTCGCGCTCGTACCTTCTCTGACCGTAATGGCCGGTTCGGTGCCTGGAACGGTCACGTACTACAAGGACGTGGTTCCGGTGCTCCAGAACCGGTGTCAGGAGTGCCACCGGCCGGGCGAAATCGCGCCCTTCTCGCTCATTTCCTACCAGGACGCGCGTCCCTGGGCGAAGTCGATCAAAGAAAACGTTGTCAGCCGGAAGATGCCCCCGTGGTTCGCCGATCCGCAGTACGGCCACTTCGCGAACGACCGCTCGTTGAGCAGGCAGGAAATCGAAACGCTGGTCGCCTGGGTGGACGGCGGCGCCAAGCAGGGCGATCCGAAGGATGCGCCCAAACCGCGCGCGTTCGTCGACGGTTGGAACATTCCGCAGCCGGATCAGGTGCTGGAGATGCAGTCGTTCCACATCCCGGCCAAAGGCGATATTCCGTATCAGTACGTCGTGCTCCCAACCAAGTTCACCGAGGACCAGTGGATCCAAATGGCCGAAGCGCGGCCGAGCGACCGGTCCGTCGTGCACCACATGGTGATTTTCATTCGCGAGCCGCAGTCCAAGTGGCTCCGCGAGGCCCAGCCGGGCGTACCGTTCGTCCCGCCAGCGGGCAACATCGCGAACATCGGAGGCGGCGGCAGCGAGGTTCTGATCGCGTATACACCCGGAATGGTTCCGGAAGTGTGGCGTCCGGGGCGCGGCAAAATGATCAAGGCCGGCAGCGATCTGGTGCTTCAGGTTCACTACACCGCCAATGGCAAGGAAACCGAGGATCACACCAAGGTCGGCCTGGTGCTTTGCAAGGAAAAGCCTGCCGAGCGCGTGGTTACCCTGGGCGCATCGAACCTCATGTTCAAGATTCCACCAGGCGATCCCAACTATCGCGCCGACGCCAGGAACGTCCTTCCGAACGGCGCCACGATCTTGAGCTTCTTTCCGCACATGCACCTGCGTGGGAAGGCGTTCGAATACCGCGCAGTATATCCGGACGGCCGGACCGACGTGCTGATGCGGGTGCCGAAGTACGATTTCTTCTGGCAGCTCGATTACAAGCTTTCGGAACCGATCGCGGTGCCTCCGGGAACGCGCGTCGAGGTCACCGGCTGGTTCGACAATTCACCGAATAATCCTCATAATCCGGACCCATCCGCGACGGTTCGCTTCGGCGAGCAGAGCTGGGAAGAGATGCTGGTGGGGGCATACGACATCGTGATTCCGTCGAGCATGAGCTTGCGCGATTTCTTCAAGGCGTCAACATCCAATTCAGCAGGGAGCAAACCAGTTACCAATGAACACTAAGTACTCGATTTCGCAACTGTGGCGCAGGCTCTTAGCCTGCCGACTCGACACTCGTGTCGAGTCTTTTCGTCGAGACGAGTCTCGACGCGGCAGCCTGAGAGGCTGCGCCACGTTACTGTTGACGCTCGGCGTGGCAGCTTGGGCCGCTAGCGTCCCCAAGGATGTGACGTTCCACAAGGACGTCGAGCCGATTTTTCAGAAGCATTGCCAGGAATGCCATCGCGCGGGCGAGATCGCGCCCTTCGCGCTGATGTCCTACAAGGACGCGCGTCCGTGGGCAAAAGCGATCAAGGAAGACGTCGTCACAAAGAAGATGCCGCCGTGGTTCGCCGATCCGCAGTACGGCCACTTCGCCGACGACCGCTCGCTCAGTAAAGAGCAGATCGAGACGCTGGTGGCCTGGGTGGACGGCGGAGCCAAGGAAGGCGATGCCAAGGACGCTCCCGCGCCGCGCGCGTTCGTGGACGGCTGGAACATTCCCAAGCCGGACCTGGTTCTGGACATGAATACCTTCCAGATCCCGGCCAAGGGCGACATTCCGTATCAGTATGTGGTGTTGCCAACCAAATTTACCGAAGACAAGTGGATTCAGGCGGCCGAAGCGCGGCCAAGCGACCGCACCGTGGTGCATCACGTGGTGATCTTCGTTCGCGATCCGAAATCCAAATGGCTGCGCGAAGCCGAGCCTGGCGTTCCGTTCGTTCCGCCCGGCGGTGGCAAGGATTTCAACAACACTTCCGGCGGCGGCAACGACATCCTCATGATTTACACGCCCGGCAAGATCCCGGAGATGTGGCGGCCGGGTTTGGGCAAGATGATCAAGGCCGGTTCGGATCTGGTGCTGCAGACCGACTGAACGAGCCGTGACTATCGGCGGAAACAACCTCGGCTTTAAGATTCCGCCCGGCGATCCGAATTATCGCGTGGATGCCAAGAACGTGTTTCCGAATGGCGTGACCATTCTGAATTTCTTCCCGCACATGCATGTGCGCGGGAAGTCGTTCGAATACCGCGCCGTCTATCCGGATGGAAAAACCGAAGTGCTGCTGCGCGTTCCCAAGTACGATTTCTTCTGGCAGCTCGACTACAAATTGACCGAGCCGTTAGTCATCCCTCCGGGCGCGCGCATCGAGGTTACCGGCTGGTTTGACAACTCGCCCAATAATCCGAAGAATCCCGATCCGTCCGCGACGGTCCGGTTCGGCGAGCAGAGTTGGGAAGAGATGATGATCGGGTTTTACGACATCGTGATCCCGGCCAACATGAGCTTGAACGAATTGTTCCGGTCGAAGCAGCCGGCTGGCGCCGGCACTTCAGACAGCAACCACTAGTGAAGTATCGTGCGGGGATAGTCATCGTGGGCGCCGGCGTAATGCTGAGCGCCCATGATGTCATTTCAACCAAAATCACCTGGTCGCGCGAGATCTCGCGCATTGTCTACAAGCGCTGCGCTTCCTGCCATCGCGACGGCGGGTCTGCTTTTTCCCTGACCACGTACGAGCAGGCGCGTCCCTGGGCCAAGGCGATCAAGGAAGAGGTGCTGGAGAGGCGCATGCCGCCCTTCGGCGCCGTGAAGGGCTTCGGAGACCTGCGGGACGATCAAGCGCTGACCCAAGAAGAACTGCACCTGATTTCCGATTGGGTGGAAGGCGGGTCGCCGGAGGGCGATCCGGCGCTGCTGCCGAAGAATCCCGAGTTCGGGCCGGCGCCGGGCGCCGCTCTAAAAACCGGAGGCGAGCTGGTGGTGGACGGCAACCTGACGTTGAAGCATGCGATGACGATCGCGGGAGTTCGTCCGAAAGGCTTGGTGGACGGTAGTTCGGTCAAAGTGGTGGCCGAGCGTCCGGACGGGACCATCGAGCCGCTGATCTGGCTGTATCAATACAAGCCGCAGTTCGACAGAGTCTATTATTTCCGGAATGCCCTGCCATTCCCGGCTGGTACGAAGATCGAGACGTACCCGGTTGGCGTCGGAACGATTGCGTTGTTGGCGCAAAAGTAACTCCTACACAGACTGGAAAGTCCGTGCCACGTTATTTCTTCTGAGCTACTGTTCCGTTTGCCCCGGCCGGATATACCAGGATCTCGATTTTGTTGGCTTCTGAGGAGTCTTTGGCTTTTCCCAGACCGGCTGTCTTCAACCTGGTGTCATCCAACTGGAAGTTCTTGACCAGATACTCGCGAACCACCATGGCTTGCGCCTCGGTCAGTTCACGATCCCTGTCCGAGTCGCCTGTCGTTCCGGCATGAGCGGCTACGACCGCCAGGCCGAATTTGTTCTGTTGCAGGAACTCGCCTACTTCGTTCAACGTCTTTTGGTTCTTGGGTTTCGCGGCGTCCGGTTTGCTGAAAATCTGCTTGGCATCGTAGTCGAACCTCTTCACGGGCTGCTCGGCGGGCAGGCGGGAGACCGCATGTTTCTTCAAGTCGTTCTCATCTTCGTACCCGCGCTTCTTGAAGAACCCGCGCAGGAAGAAATTGTGCTTCAGCGCTTCCATGTTTTCCTGGAAAGCGGTCGCGCCGGCCTTGGCTTCCGCCGTCGCGGCGGTCACTTGCTGGTAGATCTGCTTGTCGTTGATGAGTTTACCCACGCTTCCCTGGCCGTTATTGATCTTGGCGCTGATGGCGTCGGCGTTCTGCATGGTGTCCTTCGCCGAGTCCAGGATGGCGTTGGTCTTACTCACCAGATCCGAAATGTCCAGAGGCGGCGCGCTCGCGATGGTATCCCCATCTTTCAACATCCCCGCGTCGCTCGACCCGAAGGAGATCTCAACGTACTTGTTACCGATCAGGCCCTCAGTCTTAATGGACGCGACCGAGTCTTTCTTGAGGACGCTCCGGGTGCCCTTGTCCAAATCCATGACCACGGTGACCTTCTCATCCGGCCGCGGGGGCAGGTCGATTCGTCTTACCGTGCCCTGGTGTATTCCGCCCACCAGCACTTCGGCGCCATTGTTGAGGCCGGCCACGGTAGGGAAGTCGGCCCGCAGGCGATACGTCGAACTGAACAGAAACTTCTTGTCGCCTATCAGGAACACTGCGCCGGCGAGAATCAGCAGCGCCACGAAAATGAAAACGCCTAACCGAAATACTCCGGACATATTAAGATCCCTCTCTCAGGAATTGAACGACGAACGGGTCCTTGCTCTTTTGCAAATCCTTGAAGGTTCCTTCCACGCGGATGGTTCCTTCGTGGATCAGAACCATCCGATCCGAAAAGGATTTCGCGCCGTGGACGTCATGGGTCACCACAACGGAAGTCATCTTGCGATCTTCCTGCAGCTCCGAAATCAGTTTCCCGATTTCCCCGGCTGTGATAGGGTCCAGGCCGGCCGTAGGCTCATCGAAGAGCAGGATGTCGGGATCCAATGCGAGCGCGCGCGCCAATCCAACGCGCTTCTGCATTCCCCCCGAGATCTCGGACGGCATTTTCTCCAAGTCCTGCTCCATTCCAACGCTCGCGAGCAGCGCCCGCACACGGTCCTTGCGCTCCTCAGGCGACAGCTTGGCGTGCCGGACCAAGGGAAAGGCCACGTTTTCCTCCACTGTCAGCGAGTCGTATAGCGCCGCTTGCTGAAACAGGAAGCCGACCTTTTTCCGAAGTTCATTTAACTTGGTCAGCTCCAGATCCTGGATTTCCTGGCCATGGATGTGAATGGAGCCTGAGTCGGGCTGCTGGAGGCCGATAACCAGTTTCAGGAACACACTTTTGCCGATGCCGCTGCGGCCCAACATGGCGACCGTTTCACCTCGCGCCACGGTGAGGTCGATACCGTTCAAGACGGTCTGCTCGCCGAAGGATTTGCGCAGGTCTTTCACCACGATCGGCGCTTCTTCATTTCCGTTTCGCGACTCCGGACTTTTGGCTCTGCGTGGCATAGGTCCTCACGGAAAAAACACAATGATGAATTTCACCAATACAACGTCCGCCAGAATCACGAACAGGGACGCTAGAACCACGGAGCTGGTCGCAGACCGGCCGACACCTTCCGTGCCTCCTCGCGTGCGCATTCCTTGAAAACAGGCCACGGCGCCGATAATGAATCCGAATACGGCAGTCTTGAGAGTCGGCGCAAGAAAATCGTTGAACTGCACCTGTTTGAAACCGTTCTCGAGGAAGAGCCGCAGCGAAATCGGTTCCTGCAACGTGCTGGCAACCCACCCCATGATGACGCCGCCGAAATCGGCAACCAGGGTCAGCAGAGGAAGCATCAAGATGCAGGCCACAATGCGCGTCGCGGCCAGAAACTTGTAGGGATTCACTGCTGAGGCTTCCATGGCGTCGATTTGTTCGGTGACTCTCATGGAGCCCAATTCGGCGCCGATGCCGGCGCCCACACGCCCGCTCATCACCAACGCGGTTATGATCGGACCGGTCTCCTTAATGATCGAAAATACGATGACGGTGGAAAGCAGCGACTTTGCTCCAAACCGCGCAAAGCTGTCGCGCGTCTGCATCGACATGACCACGCCGACGGCGGCTCCGGCCAATGCCACGAGCGGAAGCGACTTCGAACCGATATTGTCCATTTGGCGGATCAGCTCGCGGCCTTCGTAAGGCGGGGTGAGAGCGGCCTTGGCCATCCGCCAACAGAACAGGCCAAACTCGCCGAACCACTCGAAGAACTGCGTGAGCGGGTCCGCGGGAACGTTGGTACGAACCGCCGGCCAGCCGCCGAGCAGGGTCCACGCCACTAGAAATGCCGAAGCCGGGATGAGCAAAGAGAGATTGAGCACGGGCCGCTCCTGGCAAGAGCATTGCCGTTGGAATGCCAAAGTCGCAAAGGCCGGAGAATCAGGAAGCTGGAGTGGGGTTAACGTAGTTACAAGCTGGCAAAAGTTACACGAGTGGAATTCAAGAATCCAAGAATTCGAGGAATTCAAGGAAGGTGCAAGGCGAGGCATTCCTCGAATTCTTGGATTCCTCGAATTCCTTGAATTCCTTCCTTTGGCTAAGGTGCGAGAAGCGCAACAATGTGAAGATGCAGACATCCATATCGGCCGATCGGGGCTGGTTTCGCACGCTTTGGATCATTGCCGCCGTCGAAGGCTTTTCCACACTCGCAGTGGAAGTGATCGCGATCCGTTTGGCTATCCCGGTTGTCGGGTCCAGCGTTGCACTCACTGGGGTCATGCTGGGCGTCGTGCTGCTCGCTTTGAGCATGGGCTATTGGCGGGGAGGCGTCCTTTCCGCGCGATGGAACCAAACGCAGACCAGAACCGCGCTGGCGCGTAATCTGATTCTTGCCGGCGTCATTTATGGCGCCTTGGCGTTTCCGTTGGAGTCGCCCTTGTTGGAAAAATTGCTGGACGCCGGCATGAGTCTTCCCCTGGCAATCGGCGTCACGGCGACGCTTCTCTTCCTGATCCCGGTCTACCTGGCGTCGCAGACGGTTCCGATGCTGGCCGAGTTAACCAATATCGATGGGAAAGCCGGTAAGGCTTCGGGAAGAGTTCTGTTCTACTCTACTTTGGGTTCGGTGGCGGGCGGGGTCGTAACGCCTGTCTGGCTTTTCCCGTATATCGGGGTCGTGCGATCCACCTTTGTAGTGTGCGGGCTCCTGGCGGCCATCGGGGGTGTGATGGCCATCGGGCGGTTTCGTTTCGTCAAGGCGTTGGGAGTTGGAGCAGCAGCGGTGGCTGCAATGATCTCCGCGCACGCCCTTGCAGAGCCTGGTAAAAACGTTTTCTCGTTCGACAGCGCGTATCAATCCATTCGAATCGTGGAAGAGAAGGCCGAGGGAGGGCGGACCGAGCGGATCCTCATGATGGGTGGGGGCCGGGCTTCCGGAATTTTCGCCGACACCGGCGAGACGTCTTTCGAGTATGTGCGCACGGCGGAGCGGGCGCTGGCGGAAACCAAGCCGGAAACCGTGCTGGTCGTCGGCGCCGCGGGATTCACTTTTCCCAGGGATGCGGCAAATTTCGCGGGAGTGCGGCAGGTGGATGCAGTCGATGTCGATCCCGTGGTCAGGGACATCGCGGAACGGAGATTTTTGCGGCAACGCTTGCCGCCGAAGATACGATTTCTGCCACTGTCCGCGCGTTATGCTGTACGCAAGCTGCGAAAAGACGGAAAGCACTATGGCTTCACGTTGGTGGACGCCTACTTCGGCATGGGTATCCCCGATGAGCTGGTCACGGTGGAATTTTTCAAGGATCTCCGGTTGGTTTCCGAGCGCACGGTAGTGAACGTCCAGGTGGATCGCTCCATGGATTCGGCATTCGCGAAAAATGTGCTGGCGTCGTTTCGGGAAGCGTTCGGAGCGGTGTGGGTGATGGACGCGAGGCCAACCACGAAGGATTCCGATCGCACCAACATCCTGGTAACAAGCTGGCCGGCTGAAGGCTCTGTTCCATGGAATCGAACTGGAGAGGTCTATCGGGACGATAGGAATACAGCGGACCGCGATCATGTGGTTCTGGTCTGGAGCGCTGAATAAGCCCTGATTCGCGCTGCGTGGCTACTTAAGTTCCGACACTGGCACGGTGAACGAGGCCGTGTTCACCACGCCTTTGCGCTGGACAATTGTCCTCGATCCTGTCATAATATATCTGGATATGTACTAGTATGTCACGCAAGGACGAATTGACGGCTCAAGATCTGCTCCCGCTGCCGGCGGCCATGTTTCACATGCTGCTGTTGCTGAGCGAAGGCGAACGGCATGGTTATGCCTTGAAACGCGAGATGGCCAAGCGGAGCGGGGGCCGGCTCAATCCTGGTCCTGGAGTGCTCTATGGCTCTATCAACAAGATGTTGGAGCACGGGCTGATTGAAGAATCGGACGAGCGTCCGGTCTCGCATCTGGATGACGAGCGCAGGCGCTATTACCGCATCACGCCGTTCGGTAGAAGGGTGGCGAAGGCCGAGGCTGTGCGCATGCGGGAGTTGGTCGAAATGGCCGAGGCCAACCTCGGCCTCCCAGAACCCGCCTGAGGCGATGCGATGGCCGATCCATTGAAGCTCTATCGTTTCCTTCTGAAGTTTTACCCGGCGCGTTTCCGGGAAGAATACGGAACACCCCTCGAGCAGCAGTTTCGAGACGAATATGGGGACGCCGCGGGAGGACTGGGACGCTTCGCGTTTTGGGCGCGCACGCTCCGCGATCTCGCGATTTCGATCCCGTTGGAGCTGCTGCGCGAACTGCGGCAGGATTTGAGCTACAGCATCCGGATCTATTCGCGGCGGCCGCTGGTCACGATTCTGGCCGTCACGGCGTTGGCCTTGGCCATCGGCGCCACCACCGGTGTATTCAGCGTAGTAAATGCGCTGCTGCTGCGGTCGCTTCCATTCCGCGCCCCGGAGCGCATGCTGCAACTAAGGAACGCTTTTGTCGTCAGCGGTAGCGCCGAGTTTCACGCTTGGCGCAGCCGGAGCGCTTATCTCGAGGATGCCGCGGTTTACGATCAAGCGGAGATGAACCTGAGCGGCGCCTCCTTGGCCACGCGAGTCAAGGTGACCGAAACGTCGTACAACTTTTTCAGCATGGTCGGCAGCCAACCGGAAATCGGCCGCAGCTTCGCCCAAGGCGAGGATGTCGCTGGCAAGAACGGCGTAGCGGTGATCGGCTACGGGTTGTGGCAACAATTCTTCGGTGGCGATCCGCGCGTGCTCGGATCGACTATCCACCTGAATGGCACGCCGCTAACAGTGGTCGGCATAGCACGTCCAGGGCTCGATTATCCCGCCAAGACCGCAATGTGGACACCGACGGTATTCGATCACCAGCGGCTCCCCAAAAACGGTGCTATCTTCTGGGAAACCGTGGGCCATCTGAAACCCGGCATCACACTGGCGCAAGGCGAAAGTATGTTCGAAGCCGAGGCGGAACAGCGGTTGCCAGGATCGATGCAGCAAGAGGGAGTGAATCGGCCGCGATTAGTTCCGCTGCGCGAGCAACTGGCTGGCCCGGTGCGGCGCGCGTCCCTGGTGCTGCTGGGCGCGGTCGCGTTTGTGTTGCTGATCGCGTGCGCCAACGTCGCCAATCTGCTTCTGTCCCGGGTCACCGAGCGCCGTAAAGAGCTGGTGCTGCGGACGGCGCTGGGAGCCAGCCGCGCTCGTCTGGTGCAGCAATTGATCACGGAAAGTGTTCTGCTCACCTGTTTGTCGGCGGCGGCAGGAATGCTGGTCGCGAATTGGGCGGCCAGGCTGGCAACCGTCGCCCAACCCGCCCAACTGACCGTGCAGAATTACACCATCCTGGATTGGCACGTACTCGGCTTCGCGTTGGGACTTGCCGCTCTTACGGGGTTCATGTTCGGAGTTCTGCCGGCGTCGCTGATCGGCCGGCTGCAACCCACCGAAGAACTAGTCCGAGGTCAACCGGGGAATTCCCGTTCGCGCGCCAGGAGCTTGCGGAGTGTTCTGGTCGTGGTACAAGTATCGCTCACGCTGGTGTTGCTGGGTGGATCGATCGTGATGGGCCGAAGCTTCTTGAGGATGCTTGGCACGGACTTGGGTTACCGCACCGATCACGTGGTTACCATGAGCGTCTCGTTGGCGGGCACGCGCCATGGCACGGCGGGCCTACGGCGGGAATATTATCGCGAAGCGATCGAGCGTCTGCGCAAGGTTCCAGGTGTCGTGGCGGCGGGCGCGATTAATTCTCTGCCACTCGCTACTGCGGCCTTTAGCGCCGACCACTTCAGGCTCGATTCCGGGCGCGTGGTGGAACCCAGCACGGTGATGGTGGCGACTCCCGGCTATTTCCAGGCCATAGGAACCAGCATCCTTTTTGGGCGCGACTTTACTTCCGCGGACCGGACCGCGCCGGAGCCGGTGGCCATTGTCAATGAGGAATTCGCACGCCTGTCCGGTGAGGATCAGGCGTTGGTCGGCAAACGCGTAAAGGCCGCGTGGAGCGAGAGCAAGCCTGTGATCATCGTGGGGATTGCCCGTAGTGTTCACTACAACGGTCCGGAGCACGGTGTCTTCCCGCAGCTATTCCTGGCAGCCGAGCAGCGTTCCCCGTCGTTCATGACCTTCGCCGCGCGTGTGCGTGGGCGAACTGAAGCGTACCTGCCGATTTGCCGCGATGCAATCCAATCGGTGGACCGGCAAGTGCCAGTCTTCAATGCGAAAACCTTGGATGACAGACTGGCCGAGACGCTGGCGCGGCCGCGCTTCTACACCACGGCCGTCCTGTTCTTCGGTGCGCTCGGCCTGCTGCTGGCGGTCATCGGAGTGTACGGCGTCGCCTCGTACTCCATCATTCAGCGGACCCACGAGCTCGGCGTGCGGATCGCGATCGGCGCTTCAGCGCAACGCATGCGCTGGATGCTTCTACGCCAAAGCTTGCTGCCGGTTGCCATCGGAATGGCCGCCGGCGTGGCGGGCGCCTTCGGCCTGGGCCAATTCCTGCAACATCTGATGGACGCCGCGCAAGGGGTGGATGGCCTGACGTCCGCGATCGCCGCCGTCGTGCTGGCAGCGATCGCGACTGTGGCCGTTTGGTCGGCCACGCAACGTATCCTTCGGCTCGACCCGATGCAAGTGCTGCGTGCCGAATAGAAGGCGAGGCATTCCTCGAATTCTTGGATTCCGAATTCCTTGAATTCCTTCCGTCGCCTACTTCAGTTCCGACACTGGCACGGTGAACGAAGCCGTGTTCACCACGCCTTTGCGCTGGAACTGGACCCAGATCCGATAGGTGTGCGCGCGCGGAAAGATGATGTTGAACTGCATTTGCGGCCCGCCATCGGCGATGAAGGGGTGATCGTGGATGAGATCGATCAGGTCGTCGCTGGCAACCAATACGCCAATGCCAACAGCGGCAGTCACTCCGATGTTGTCCATTCGATGGATCAGATCGCGTCCAACATAAAGAGATGCGAGAGCCGCCAGGCCACTCGTTCGCCGAACCACTCGAAAAACGCGCTGAGGAAACTAACCCTTTTGGACCAACGGGGGGCGAGCGGGGACCGGCGGCATCTTCCGCTTCCGGTAGCCGTAAAACCAGCCTGAGCTCTCCCGGCGGTATGATCGTGGCACGCTGAAAGCCTGCCTCGATGCGGGTCTTCCGCTTCAGTGGCGATTCTTTGAGATGTGCACTGCGACTGTTTTCGAGATGCCAGTCCGCGTGCATTATTCAGGGTGAGCTTCTACCCGGTACGTCGATCCGCCACATGCCGCGGCCCGCGCTGCCCGCGAAGATCGCCCCTGTTCGATCGTCGAAAAAGAACCCGGCAGCCCACGGGATCTGCTCGCTGCCCGGAACTTCCTGCCAGTGCGCGCCCTGGTCGAAGGAGGCGAAGATCCCTGCCGTGTGAGTACCCACTAGGATCGTGTGACCGGTCGGGTCGAAGGCGATCGCGCTCGGCTGCCCAGGAAACCCCTGGAGTCCGTTGGGGTTGTAGCCAATCAGGCTCCGGTACCAAAATGCGCCGTTGTGGGTGATGAGGGAAGTCAGCGCGGCGTCCGGCTGCCAGGTCGCGCCGCCATCCCGGGTGAACATCATCTGACCGGTGCCTCCAGAGGCTCGGAAGTCGGAAGTACGGATGTCGGAGGCATAGAGAAAGTTCGGGTCTGCCGGACTGACGGCGAATGTCCTGGCTTGGACGAACTGCAGCCCGGACGAGATGTTCGTCAGCGTGGCGCTTCCGTCCAGAGGACCGGCCATCCGGAAGATGCCGTAATTCGAAATATCGGCATTCATAAGATAAAAAGTGGGTGAACTCGGAGGGCCGGCTGCGGTCACCAATGTCCAAGATGTAAATGTGCCGTGCGGCAACTTTCCCATTTGCGTCCAGGAGACGCCGGAATCCTTGGTTACCCAGAGGTGATCCCAGCAGTCGGCGGTTCCGGCTGTGATAAGCGCGAAACTGTTGGGACCGAAATTGGTAAGGGTGCTATGGCTCGTAACCCCAGACGGCGCATCGCATGGCGGAAAAATGCCTGACGGTGGGGGAATGCCCACGAGTTGCACGCCACTGCTACCGGTGAGCGTGGTGTAAGCAAGCTGCTCCGGCGGCGTGCGATTAGCGGCCAGCTCGAAGATGTCTCCGCTAATGCCCACCGACCAGCTTGCGGCCGCATCAGTCGAGATCCATAGGCCGTTGTCCTGTGTGCCGAAGTAGAGGTGAGTGTTATCGGGGAATACGCTGCCAGCCACTGCGCCGGGCCTGACCCAGAGCGCATTCAAACCGACACTACGTCCGCCCAATTGGAAGCTCGAAACGCCCTGGTCGGAGGCCGCCAGGATCGGGGGGCCGTTCGGGGACGCCGGATCGAAGACGATCGCGGCCGCGTCAAACTGCCCGTTGCCCAGCAGTGGATTCCATACCCCCGGCGCACAGCGCGGCGAACTGGCGAGGCTGCATGTCTGGTGCACAACGTTCCATCCGCCATAAAAGTACGCCTCGAAATGATTCGGGTCGCCGTCCAAGCCCGGATGGGTCTCGACCCAACTCATCGGCCGTCCAAAAATGTTGTCAAGCGTGTCCAGCGGGGTCCAGGCCCATGGCGCACCCGTGCCGGTGGCTTCCCAGAGCTGGCTGTCAAACCATCCCGCGATGTAAACGGTTTTCGGATCGCCCGGCGCGACCGCGATCCGGCACAGCGTTCCGAAGAAGCGGAAGTAGGGCGGCGTATCGGGCGCCGACCAGGAGCTTGGCGCGCCGCCATCGCTCGACCGGAAATAACCGTCGTCGCCACAGGTGTCGAGCTGAATCTTGCCCCCGACGGCGGTCGCCTGAACGTCCCAATAACGCCGCTGCGCAGGTTGCGGGTCGATCCTCGACCAAGTGGCGCCGAAATCGGCGCTGGTCGCGATCCCGCAATCGTCTGCGACGAAAATCCGCGGCGGTCCCGCTTTGTCCGACGCGAACGAGATCCGGTGCGCGGAGGTCTGGCCGGCGGGCACGAACGGCAGCGAGGAACTGCAACCGGGATCGGAGCCCCGCGGTTTCTCCCAGGTCACTCCCCCGTTGGCACTGCGCCAGATGCCACCCATGCTCTCCACTCTGCCATCGTAGTTGCCGGTGGCGATAATCACATCCGGCTTGGTCGAAACATATTTGATGTCGTTGATCTGGAACATCGTCACCGCGTCGACATGGGTCCAGTGCCCACCGCCGTCCTGGGATTTGAAGACGCCACCCAGCTCAGAGCCCGCGAAGATGATCTGCACATTGGCTGGGTTGATCGCCAGCGCGTTGACGCGGCCTTGATTGTAAGAAAAGTTGTGCGGGTTGACGTCGGTCACCCAGGAGGCGAGCGGACTTGCCTGACCAAGCAGGTATTGCGACCCGGTCAAAGCCACAACCGTAATTGAGCACCAGCCTCGAATCATCAGCCGCCTCCAGCCTTTGCGTATTGTTTGTGTATGTCAGACCCCAATTGTACTCGCAAGACAGGTCAAACGTGGCGTGCAAGGCCTCACGTGAGTACCGGTACCAGCGGAAAGGTACCCCGCGGGTGGCCAGCGGTTCCTGTTCGTCCCGCTGCCTCTCAAATGCCCCGGCCCGTTCACTGTGAATTGGCAGGAGGGTTTGAAGAAGTCACCCTTAAGTCCAGTTTGTCGCCTATAAGTGAGTTCAGTGCGACGAAGGGGACCTTGCAAGAGGCGCGGAACCGAACTGATTCTAGATGCAAACGGCCGTGTGCCTAGGCTGTGCAAGAACCACGAGGGTGTCGCGCTGGTGCTCAACGGCGAGGTTATCCGGAGCCAGGATGAGTTGACTACTTCAGTTCCGACACAGGCACTGTGAACGAAGCGGTGTTCACCACGCCTTTGCGTTGGAACTGGACCCACATCCGATAGGTGTGCGCGCGCGGAAAGATGATGTTGAACTGCATTTGCGGCCCGCCGTCGGCGATGAAGGGGTGATCGTGGATGAGATCGATCAGGTCGTCGCTCGCGACCAGCATGTGCCCCCAGGCGCTGAGGTACTGCTCGATGCCGTCGGCCGGATTGATGTGGAAGAACAGCAGCGTCTTCATGCCCGCGATCGGCTGGGGCGGATCCATTACCAGCTCCACGTCCATGTTTTCGCAGTGGCTGACGCCCAACGATGGCTTCATGGTTGCGTCAACCAGGGGCGCCGGCGCGCCGGGCACGATCACGGTTCTTGCGATCAGCTGCGGCGTCCCGCCGGATGGGTAGAAGTCGGCCGCCACGCGGTACATTCCTGGCTTCGGAAAAGTCATGTTGAAACGGAACGTGCCATCCGGCTCCGGCACGGGATGGTCGTGCAGGAAATATTGCAAGTCTTCGCTCACGATGAACAGGTGGAACAGCTTGTCGTGAACGATTTCGAAGCGATCCACGGTCTTGCCGGTCTTGGGGTCGGCGACGCGGAAGGTGAACTCTACTTTCTGGCCGGCTTTGAAGACCCGTGGGGAAACCTTGAGATCGAGGGGATACTCGCTGTCGTCGGGAATACCCAGCACGAGTTTCATCCCGCAGCGCGGGCAGGAGCCGGGCTTATCCGAGCGAACGTCCTTATCCATCGGGCAGACGTAATCGAGCGGCGAGGCGGGAGTGGGCGGCGCTTGATCGGCCGGCGTCTGCGCCGTGAGGGCGAAGAAGCTCAGCAACAGAAAGAGCGCGAGGAGGATTCGCACACTTCCATTATCCCGCAGGGCCGGGGCCGGACGATTCGGACGCGCCGGCGGCAGGTTTGCGCAAAAGCGGAATCAGCAGAAGCGCCGCAACGATGGCGCAGATTGCCGATCCTTCCCACGCCAGCCGCGTGATGGCTCGCCGCGTAGTGTGCTCGCTCAGCACAATCTGCCATTCATCCGGCAGGAAGCGCGCGCTGAAGGCGAAGGCGAGCAGCACCACTAGGAACGCAAGCCGCAGAATCGTTTTCACGCTTGAAGCCGTGAAGCGGCGGGCAAGAACTGCGCCAAGCGCGGCTACCATGCTGGACGCCGCCAGACTGAATGTGAGCGCCGCCGAGCAGAGCAGGACGGGCGGCGTGATCGCCGCGCCGCGCCAGTTCGTCAGGTTTAGCGTTACGAACGCCGTCAGAAGGATGAGCAGCGTAACGCCCCATCCATAAGCGACTACGACGGCAATTCGGCGAAGAACTGACGCGGGCGCTTCATCCTGTTGCCAGGCCGCGGCCGATTCGGCACTGGCGGGAGCGACGAACAGAACCGCCAGGCAGGCGTAGGCCACGATCATCCGCGGATCGAGAATTGCAAATCCTTTGTACCAGGGGACGAGAACTCCGAACGCCACGACGATTAGAATGAGAACCACGGCCTGCCGCCCCATAGGGTGGTAACTATCCCATCTTAGTACCGTTGGTGATAGTAGTACCCTCAGGGTATGAAGGTTGCAGTCACAGCCCTACAGCTTATAAGAGCATTTTGTCCTGGCGTCTCTCGTAATCCTTCCTGCCGCAATCGCCGATAAATAAGTATATGTTCGAGAGGCGTGCAGAACCTCGGATGCTTTGCGCCGACATGGTCGACGTACACTGGAAGGACAAGTCGGGGAAGCTGCGCAAGGTCTTGGCGAACCTCGAGGACATATCCTTGTCCGGGGCCTGTCTTCAATTCGAGCATCCGATCCCTCTGCAAACCGACGTGCGTATCACCTACCGCAAGGGAGAACTCACGGGAAAAGTCCGCTATTGCGTATACCGCGAAATCGGATACTTCCTGGGCGTCGAGTTTGAGCCGGGCTGCCGCTGGTCGGCGCGCGAGTTCCGGCCGCAGCATCTTCTGGATCCGCGCCGCCTGGTGATCCGTAGCATCAGCCGCTCCGCAAAGCTGGCGAACTGAAAAGAAGGTGCTAGGTGTTAGGTGCTAGTAGGAGCAATAGCAGCAACCCAGCACCTGGCACCTGACACCTGACACCTGACACCTGAATATAATTCAATTTGCCCTCCAAATCGAAACCTGCCGCGCGCGGCTCCCTCGAAGGCGTGATTGTCGCCGCGGTAACGCCCCGCCAGCCGCAGGAATATTGCATCGATCTGGGCGCGACTCTGGAACTGATCGACTTCCTGGGCGCGAGCGGCGCGAAGGGGATCGCTCTGCTGGGCTCCACCGGCGAATTCGTGCACTTCGCGGCCGACGATCGGAAGCACATGGTGAATTTCGCCGCCAAGCGCAGCCGGGTTCCGTTACTGGTGAACGTCTCGCATTCCACGCTCGACGGCGCGATCCAGTTGGCGCGGGAAGCCGCCGGTGCGGGCGTGGCGGGCGTGCTGCTGATGCCGCCGTATTACTTCCGGCACACTCAGGAAACGATTCGGAACTTCTATCTCGCTTTTGCCGCGGCGATCGGCGATGCCACGCCAATTTATCTGTACAACATTCCCCAGTGCACCAACGAAATCGCCGCAACGACGGCCACGGAGTTGCTCGCCAGCGGACTCTTCGCCGGCATCAAGGACTCCAGCGGCAGCCTGAGCTATTTCGACGCGCTGCGCGAACAAGCCGCGCGGACTCCGTTCACGCTGCTGGCCGGACATGAAAGGATCTACGTTCAGGCGAAACTGCGGGGGGCGCAAGGAATCGTATCCGGAGTAGCCAGCGCCGTACCGGAGTTGATGGTGGCGCTGGAGGATGCGCTCACCTGCCGCGCTGAAGAGCGTATTCGCCGCTTGGAGGCGCTCCTGAAGGAGCTGCTGGATCGGCTTGATGTTTTCCCCTGGCCGGTCGCGATCAAAGAAGCTGTCCGGCAGAGGCAGCTCAAGGCTGGAGCGCTGGCGGCGCCGCTCAGCCAGGACGACGAGCGCAAACTGGAGGAGTTCGGAGCTTGGTTTCGCGCCTGGCTGCCGGAAGTCTTGCGTCAGTGCGCCGCATAGGTCAGGCGCCCCGGGTGGCACAGGCCTGTGATCGGTAAAGGAACAACATGACCAACGAAGAATTTCGGCGTTACGGACACGAAGTGGTGGATTGGATGGCCAACTACCTGGAGAACATCCGCAGTTATCCGGTCCTGCCGGCAACGCAGCCGGGCGACCTGGTGGACCTTCTGCCGGCCGCTGCGCCCGAGCAAGGCGAATCCATGGATGCGATTCTCGAGGACTTCGAGCGAACCATCGTACCGCGTGTCACGCATTGGAATCATCCACGATTCTTGGCGTACTTTGCCACCTCAGCCTCGTACCCGGGCATTCTCGGCGAGATGCTGACAGCGGCGCTGAACACACAGGGCATGGTATGGAAGAGCGGCCCCGCACAAACCGAACTCGAGCAAGTCACGCTGGATTGGCTGCGTCAGTGGATGGGGCTCGAGCCGGACTTTTTCGGTATCATCCACGACACCGCGTCCACCGCCACCATGCATGCCATCGCGGCGGCGCGGGAGATGGCCGATCCCGAGTCGCGCACGCGCGGTCCCTCGCGCGATCTGGTGATGTACACATCCGAACAGGCGCATTCTTCGGTGGAGAAGGGTGGAATAACTCTGGGCGTGGGCCAGGAGAACATCCGCAAGATTCCGGTGGATGAAGCTTTTCGCATGCGTGTGGATGTGTTGCGGGACGCCATGGAATCGGATCGCCTCGCGGGAAGGAAGCCGTTCTGCGTGATACCGACGGTGGGCACGACGTCCACGTCGAGCATTGACCCGGTTCCCCAGATTGCGGCTCTCGCCGAGGAGTACGGGGCGTGGCTGCACGTAGATGCCGCGTATGGCGGGGCGGCTGCCGTAGTGCCGGAGTTGCGCGGCATTCTGGACGGCGCCGAGCGCGCGCACTCGTTGGTGGTGAATCCGCATAAGTGGCTTTTTACTCCGATTGACTTGAGCGCGTTTTATACACGCAAGCCGGAGATCCTGCGGCGGGCGTTCTCGCTGGTTCCGGAATACCTGCGGACGGCTGAAGATCCGCGCGCGGTGAACTACATGGACTACGGCGTGCCGCTCGGCCGGCGTTTTCGGGCATTGAAGCTTTGGTTCGTCATGCGGCATTACGGGCACGAAGGCATATCGGCCATCATTCGCACGCACATCGGCTACGCGCAGAAGCTGGCGGGCTTGATCCGGGCGGATCCGGATTTCGAAGTCGCCGCACCGACGCCTTTCTCGCTGGTCTGTTTCCGCTATCGCGGCTCCGACGATGACAACCGCAGGCTGCTGGAACAGATCAATGCGTCGGGAAAAGCCTTCCTTTCCCACACGGTGCTGAACGGCCAGTTCGTCCTCAGGTTGGCGATCGGGAACATTGCAACGAAATGGGAGGATTTGGAGGAAGTGTGGAGCCTGGTGAAGCGGGCAACGAAGAGCTAAGTGGCTATCGGGCCACGGAACCAACCGGTTTCAGATACTGATCGATGGTACTCAAGAGGTGCGCGGCATGCACGGGCTTGGAGATGTAGCCGTTCATTCCAGCATCCAGGCAGCGCTCCTTGTCGCCGCTCATGGCGTGCGCGGTCATGGCCACGATGGGGAGTTCTCTCCAGCGGGCGTCCTTGCGGATCATGCGCGTGGCTTCCAGCCCGTCCAGTACGGGCATTTGCACATCCATCAGCACCAGATCGAAGGCGCCGGCTTTCTCGAGCCTGGACAACGCTTCTTTTCCGTCGTTGGCGACCTCGATCGAATACCCCCGTTTGCGAAGCAGCGCGGTAACCACTTTTTGGTTCACGCGGTTGTCTTCAACGATGAGGATGCGCGCAGCGCCGGCCGGCGGATCCGCGCTGTTCTCTTCGAATTCCTCCGGAATTTGCCCCGGACGGTCCTCGCCGGTACAAATCTCGAAGGGGAGCTTCACAAAGAACGTGGTGCCGCGGCCCATTTCGCTCTCCACGCGAATCTCGCCGCCATGCATCTCGACGAGCTTCTGCGTGATCGCGAGCCCCAGACCGGTTCCGCCAAATTTGCGGCTCACGCTCCCATCGGCCTGCGTGAACTTGTCGAAAATGTACGGGAGTTTGTCGGCGGCAATTCCCTCGCCGGTATCCCGAACCGTGAGCTCAACCGAGAACTCCCCCTGGCCGGAGAATTGGCCCTCCAACCGCACCAGAACGGAACCCTGTTTGGTAAACTTCACGGCGTTGCTCAGCAGGTTGGAGAGGATCTGGCGCATGCGCAGCGGGTCTCCGGCGATCTGGTTGGGCACGTCCGGGGAAATCTCCCAGGCGAGCGCGACGCCGTTCTCGGCCGCCATGGGCTGGTGAGCCTTGATGCACTCGTCCAGCACCACCCGCACATCGAACGGCACACGTTCCAGAGTCATCTTGCCGGCCTCGATCTTCGCGAGATCCAGAATTTCGTTGAGCAGCGAGAGCAGGGAATGGGCGCAGTGCTGCGCCGTTTGAAGCTCTTCGGCTTGTTCCGGCGGCAGATCATGGTCGAGCGCGATGCCCAGCATCCCCAGGACGCCATTCATGGGCGTTCTCAGTTCGTGGGATACATTGGCGAGGAATTCGCTCTTGGCCTGGTTGGCGGCCTGCGCGTGGCGCATGGCCTCTTCGAGCTGTTCGGTGCGTTCCTTGATTCGCTGCTCCAGCAGTTCCTGCTGCTCACGAATCTCCTTTCGCGAAGCCGTCAACGCGTCGATCATATCGTTGAAGCTCTCACCCAGAAACTCGATTTCATCGCCCGTCCGGCTGACTTGAATAGGCTCCAGACGTCCGTTTCGGACTGAGAGAATGCCGGCCTGGAGCAAGCCCAGAGGACGCGCCAGGAGTCGGATCGTAAACCGGGCGATGGCGCCCGCAATGAGAAGCACAATCAGGACCAGCAACAATCCTTTGCCGACGTCGAAGGTATCCTGCCGCAGATCGTACCCGAGAATGACCGCGACCACCCAGAAGACCAGGGCCGCGGTAAATATCGAGAACTTCGAGGCGAGCGACCGAAGACGCGCGGGGGTCCCGTTGCGCTTCGACAGCTCAGGCATGGTCGTTCATCGACAGTATTTCGGGTACACGCCATAAGGGAGAAGCCTTAGGACTGAACGATTTCAAGTTCCAACGCCTCCGGTGTTATTCTTGAACGAAATGAATCGCCTCCGGACTGTTCTGTGTGGCGTCGAGCTACGGAATCCGGTGATCGCCGCGTCGGGGACTTACGGGTACGGAATCGAGTTCGAGAAAGTCGCGGACTTGAACGCCATCGGCGGACTGGTGGTGAAGGGGCTGTCGCGCGAGCCGATCCGCGGCAATCCGCCGCCACGCTTGTGGGAGACCGACGTCCTCCAGAATGCGAATTACCTCGGCATAATCATCGGGGCGAAGGCCTTCGTTCAGGAAAAACTGCCCGCGCTGCGCCGTTTCCAGACCGCGGTCTTCGCCAACGTATTCGGCAACGCCCCCGAAGATTATGCCGAGGTAATTCGCATTCTGGAGGACGCAGAAGGCATTGCCGGATACGAGCTCAATGTCTCCTGTCCGAACACCAAGCACGGCGGCATCTACTTTTCGAGCGATCCAGCGCTGTTGGGCGAGTTAGTAAGGCTGGTCCGGCCCCTGGCCCGCCGTCCCTTGATCGTGAAACTTTCGCCGAACGTGGCGCGGATCGAGCCTCTGGCACAAGCAGCTGAGCAGGCCGGCGCGGACGCGATCAGTCTGGTGAACACGTTCGTTTCGCTCGCCATCGACGCGCATACACGGCGCCCGCGGATCGGCGCGGGCTTCGGAGGACTCTCGGGTCCGGCCATCAAGCCCATTGCGCTTCGGCTGGTGTATGAAGCGGCGCAGGCGGTGCACATTCCGATCGTCGGCCTGGGCGGGATTCGGAGTGGCGAGGATGCGGCCGAATTCCTGATCGCCGGCGCGTCGGCGGTGGAAGTCGGCACGGTGAACTTCTGGGACCCTGGGGCGCCAGCCCGGATCGCGCGCGAACTGGAACAATACGTGAAGAAAGAGAAGTTAGACAACGTCAAAGAACTGGTGGGGACTCTACAGATATGAGAAAAACGGTTTCGACAGAGAAGGCGCCCAAGGCGATCGGTCCTTATTCGCAGGCCGTGGTGTACAACGGCATGGCGTACTTGAGCGGGCAAATTCCGCTGGACCCTGCGACGAATCAGTTGGTGGAGGGCGATATAGCGGTCCAGACGCAACGCGTATTGGAGAACCTGAAAGCGGTGTTGGAGGCGTGCGGCGCATCGCTCGGATCGGTTGTGAAGACGACCGTCTTTCTCAAGGACATGGGCGATTTTCCGAAGATGAACGAAGTTTATGCCCGGTACTTCGCCGAGAACCCGCCCGCGCGATCCACGGTGCAGGCGGCCAGATTGCCGCGCGACGTCAGCGTGGAAATCGACGCGGTGGCGGGCGTTGTTGATTAGTTCTTTGGTTCATTGGTTCCTTCGTTCCCCGGTCACCCCGAACAAGAGAACCAAGGAACTAAGGAACCAAGGAACGCGCACTTAGTGCGCCGAATATGGTTTTTGCGGCGGGTTCAGTTTGATCTCGATCGTTTTCTGCTCTTCGTCGACCTCGAACGTATCGCCGAAGGTCTGAAAGTTCTTGGCGATCACCTGGATCAGGATGGTGCCCTGCGGGATCGGTGGGATCTTGGCGATTCCATCCTGATTGGTCTGCAGTTCCCACTCTTTGCGGATGCTCTTGCCCAGTTTCACGATCGAGTGGCCTTTCACGAACTTCACGATGACGCTGGCGTGCTCCACCGGCTTGCCGGAGGGACTTTTGACTTCGATGGTGAGCTTTGTCATTGGCGCTCCGATGAGGAGCGTCAGCGTGAGGGCCAGGCAGAGAATCATGCGCCGCATAGTTCCATGATACTCGGCAACCGCTCCCTCACGGTCGCGGCTCAGTTACGCGCCGACTGAGCCGCGCGCGTAAGCAAGCGGTGTTTATGCGATATCACGCAGCAGAAACGTCCACGGCTGCCCCGCCGCCCGTGTGACGGCTTCGGCCGCCAGATAGCCGCTGCGAACCGCGCCTTCCATGGTCGCCGGCCAGCCGGAGCGCGTCCAGTCACCGGCCAGAAAAAAATTGGGGAACCTGGTTGCGCTCGCTGGCCGCAATTGCTCCAATCCCGGCCGCGCGGAAAACGTGGCTCGCACTTCCTTCACCACGTGCGCCTTCTCGATCTTCGCTTCACTCGCCCGCGGAAAAAACTCCGCCAGCTCCCGGACGGCCAACGCGATGACATCCGCGCGGTTCATTTCAACCAGGCTGCGCGAGGCACTGACCACCAGTTGCAGATAGCGGCCGCCCGATTTATTGAACATCCACTGGATGGTGCGGTCGAGCAGCGTGGCGTGCGGCAGTTGCGTGAGGCTCCGATCGAACCACAGGTGGATGCCCGTAATCGGCGAGTGCTCGAATCCGGTCAGATCGAGGTCGAGTTCCGGCAGGATAGCCGGCACGCGTTCGAAAGGGAGTGCGGAAACATAGTGATCCGCCGCGTGTTCTTCGCCCTGCGCAATCACTGCGCGGACAGATCCATCCTTCACGACGACGCGATCCACGGGCGCGCGCAGGTGCAGGCGCACATTCCCGATGCGCTTCCAGGCATCCGGATTGTACAACTCGCCCAGCGGCACAGCCGGAATGCCCATTTCGTATGAATTCGACCGTGCGAGGAAACCCAGCCAGAATACCTGGAAGCCGTGAATCGCCGCCGTGCGATCCAGGTCTTCGTTGACGGCGCTGACCAGCACCTGGCTCCAGAAGCGGCGGATCGCGCCCTCGGTCTGGCGTTTCTCGCGAAGCCAATCGAGCATGGTGATGCGCTCGAGATCCGTGCGCTTCTGATACTCGCGCCGGATCGCCAGCAACCCGCGGGCGATCGAAAGCTTGTCGGCCAGGGTCAGGAACGCGAGCTTGCGAAAACTTCCCGTGAAATGAAACGGCGCACGCAGCCGGCCGGCTCGCAGTACCGACGTCCGTCCGCCAGGCTCGATGAAGTAGAACTGTTTGTGGAAATGGATCCGGTCGGCGACGTCCAGGCGCTTATAGAAATCCATGATATTGACGCAGCAGCGCAGCAGCAGGTGCTGGCAATTATCGATGACTTCGGAGCCTTCGCCGGCGAGCGGGTAGGAAGTGGCGCGGCCGCCCAGGAATCCGCGGGCTTCGAACAGGTCTACCTGGAATCCCGCTCCACCCAGCGCGGCGGCTGTTGCCAGGCCGGCGAGACCGCCGCCAATGACGATCGCAGTGGGCATATATTTCCGGGACAGTTACCGATTTCGGCGCACCGGATGAGTGGGAAATGAACGGGCCGTCAACGAATCGGAACGGGCTGGCGGTGTCCGCCCCCGCCGCCGCTGCTGATGATCAGCATGACCGCTATCGATAGGACGACTGCCAGGAATATTACATCCGAAAGTTCAAACTGCATTAAGTACTTAGACTACCACAGAAACGGCAACTTTTCACTACGTTCTCCATCAATCTCAAACCGCAATCGCCGTCCAGCGTCAGCATGGACTCGGGGTGGAACTGAACCGCCTCAATGGGAAGCGTGCGGTGGCGGACGCCCATGATGACCCCATCCTCGGACTCCGCGGTGATTTCCAGGCAATCCGGAAACGTCTCTTTGCGGGCAAACAGCGAGTGATAGCGGCCTACCTTGAAGCGCTCCGGCAGCCCCTCGAAGACGCCCTTATTCCGATGGACCACGATGGATGGCTTGCCATGCATCGGATAGTCGAGCACTCCCAATTCGCCGCCAAACGCCTCGACGATTCCTTGCAGTCCGAGGCAGACGCCGAAGACGGGAATGCCGGCGCGCGCCGCGAATTTCACCAGGTCTGGAACGCCGAAGTCGGCGGGACGCTTGGGGCCCGGCGATATCAGGATCAGATGGGGCGCGATCTGGCCGATCAATTCCGGCGGAATTCCGGCGCGGTATGTAACCACCTCGGCGCCGGTCTGGCGCGCGTAGTTCGAAAGCGTGTGAATGAAGCAGTCGTCGTTGTCGATCAGCAAGAGCTTGACGCCTCGCCCGGCTTCTGCCGGCTTCGCTTCCGGCGAGGCGCCTTCGCTCGGCTCGCGCAGGCAGTGGAAGAAGCCTGTGGCCTTCAGGCGCGTCTCCTGCTCTTCCATTTCCGGCACTGAATCGAACAGCAGCGTTGCGCCCGCGCCGTAGCGCGCGATCCCGTCGCGCAAATGCACCGTGCGGATCAGAATGCCGGTGTTGATATCGCCGTTCAGCGACAGCATCCCCACCGCGCCGCCATACCAGCCGCGCGCGTCCTTCTCCAGATTCTCGATGGCTTGCGCGGCGGCTTTCTTGGGCGCGCCGATCACGGTCACGGCCCACATGTGCGTCAGGAATGCGTCGAGCGAATCGAAGCCGGGTTGCAGGATGCCTTCCACGTGATCCACAGTATGGAAAACGCCGGCGTAAGATTCGATCAGCCGCCGGCCGATCACTTTCACGGAACCCGGCACGGAGACGCGCGATTTGTCGTTGCGGTCGACGTCGCTGCACATGGTCAGCTCGGACTCTTCCTTGGTCGAGTTCAGCAACTCGCGGATGCTGTCGGCATCGCGCAGCGGATCGCCCGTGCGGCGCGCGGTTCCGGCGATGGGGCAGGTCTCCACGCGATTGCCTTCCACGCGCACGAACATTTCGGGCGATGCACCCACCAGTTGTTCGTCACCGAGTTGCAGGAAAAACTCGTAAGGGCTCGGACTGGCCTGCTGGATGCGCTCGAACAGCTTCGAAGGGCTGGCCGTGAAGTTGGCTTGAAAAGTCTGGCGCAGCACCACTTCGTAGTAATTCCCCTGGCGCATTCCCTCACGCACGGTCTCCACGTTGGCCATGTATTCTTCGGGCCGGTGGTCTGCGGTAATTTCGCCGGGTGTGCGCTTCTTCGGACGCGGGACCCGCTCGCCGGAGCGGTCGAGGCCGGCTGTTGAGACGCTGCTACTATCAAAGTCGTAGCGAAAGCGTTCGATCCGTTCCTTTTTACGATCCATGTAGTAGATGTCGTCGCAAAGGAACAGATGCAGGTCCTTGTGCCCGTCCCGCGGGAGCTTGAGCTCGATCGGATCGAATTGAAACAAAAGGTCATATCCGAATGCGCCCACCAGGGCGAGGCGCGGGTCGTCCGGGTTGCGGAATTCGTCGATCAACGTGCGGAGTATGGAAAAGGCCGAGGGCTGCTTGCTGCGTTCCTCTTCCGGGAAAAGCTTCGGCAGTGGCTTCAGCCGGCCGTTCAAAGCCGAGCCCCGGAACCCGAATTCCTCCCAGTGCGGGTGCTGTTCAAAGAGCGGATGGATGATCCGCGCGAGCGCCTCGCCGCGGGCATTGAGCGGCCGGAAATCCACCTCCCGGCCGGCGGCGACAATTTCGATAGGCGGGCAGATGGACACCACATCCCAGCGCGAATATCGCTCCGGATATTCGTACCCGGAAGAAAGATAAATGCCGCGATAACGATCCAGTTTGTGCAAGAGGCCCTTGAGTCCCTTGCTGTACGCGATCGCGGATGCGGAGCGAGTGACTGTGATTCCGTGCGGCGTGGTGTAGCTCAGCTTGGGCATAGAGCAGAGGGAGGAAATTTCAGGATAGCATTGTGGGACAAGGCTCCGGCTTGTCGGTAGTCCGCTAAATCTGTGTGGGGGGATCATTCACTTCCACGTACTACGTATCCATTCGAACATGTCCCTTTTGTTACCGGTTGGGCCGAATCCGGCCCATGTGTCGCCAGCCTCGGAAAACTCCAGCACTAACTTGTGTACTCCCGGAAGTATCAGATCCAAATGATCTCTCATGGCGGACGCTGAGAAGAGACCCTGGGGGTCAACGATTAGCCAAAAACCAGGGAGCCAGTGCCACCAGCCGACACCGTTCTTGAGGATCCAGTCTTGTACCCCTCGCTCCTGCTCAGGTGTAGCGGATGCCAAAGCAATGATAAACCGTTTAGTCATTTCTGCTCCGCGCTTCCTTCGCCGAGCATCTTCGTTCCATCTTCCCCGAGTTTAAGCAATCCAGTCATGCTGTCGCCAACAAAGCCTTTCTCGATGGCCAATTGCTGTATCAAAAACTTCTCTGTACGCAACAAGTTCTCTCGTTTTGTGAGAAGGCAGAAGACATAGGTTGCTAGATAGAGCAAGCCGGTAAGGCCTGAAAAGCACGAAAATATCACAGTGATCCACATGGGTGCTTTAAAGGCGACCGCACCTAGGACGGCCGCCACGCACATCGAAAACATCCAACCCAGAGGATTCAGAATCGTGGAACGTGTGCCTTGTGCCGTGGCCTGCTGTAGGAACGATGTGATGAGATTGAATCCAGCCATTAACGATCCTTTGATCTTGGCCAACAAGCGATCCATGGTACACTCCAATCAGGCCGCGTTTAACGCCGAACTGGAGTATTCTCAGTACCCCAAAGCGGTGGCAGCCCGATTGAAGCTTTCCTGATTCGCTTCGCTCTTTATTTTACGCTAAAGAAGGTCGCTCACGCGGCCTCCAGCAGTTCCCGCACACTCCACACGTGATCGGCGATCCCCGCCTGCATCGCCGGCGTTACGCGCAGGCTCTTGTGTACACGTCCGAAGTTGTACCAGCAGTACCAGAGCACCACGGCAGCCCAGTGGTTCTCCCATTTCTTACTGAATCCATTGGTGAGCCTTGTAAAACGTCGAAGTCCCATGCGAGTGCTGAGATTGCTCCGCTCGATGATGGACGTACAGATGCGTTCAGGATCGGGTTGTCCGCTGACTAAGACCACCTCCACGGATTGAACTTCGGCAGGCGAGTACCGCGCTTCGCCTTCTTGGGACGCACGGTAAACCTTGATGAGCATCGCATAGCCAGTAATTCGGTCGTGCAGGCTGATCGGAATGGAGGTGCGGTAAGGCGCGAATCCATCCGTAGTGATTTGAAACTTGCCTGAAGTCGCCACACGCAGGCCCTCAATGAAGCTGTCCGTCGTCCGCTGATCGCGGTTGCCCATGGCGATGTTCAGCACGAGCTTGGAATGACGCTCGATGGCCGCGAATACGTAACAGTCGCCCATGTTCGGATCGTCTTCCGGTCGGACGCGCTTCTGTTTCTTGCCGATGAAGCTCCACACTTCGTCGCACTCCACGTCTCGGACCTTCACGCCGCGAATCTTCTCGGCCATGATGCGCTCGCACTTCTCACCGGCCAGCAGCAGCAGTTTTAGAATCGTTGTATGGTGGACGCCCGTAACGCGCTCGATGCTGGAAACGCTGTTGCCTTCGAGCAAAAGCGAGAGAACCATTTCCGCCTTTTCGACGGGCAGGTACATGGCCTCTAGCGGTTTCTCTCGTGGTTCTAGGAACGTCTTCGAGCACTGCTGGCACTTGAACCGCTGGTTACCCTTCCGGTCCCTACCGTGCTTCTGGCAGGCTGTCTTGCAGTTGTGGCATGTCACTGTGAATCTCCTTGAAGTTCACAGCCAGAAGCGCGATACTGGGGTTGAGAGTCCGTACGGCTTCGGCTGTGCAGATTACGGCCCCGGTTAGCGTTCTAGCGCTGATCGGGGCTTGTCTTTTCATATCGTTACAACTATTGTATAACACTCGTACATACAAGTCAACATAATTCTTGACTTTGTATGTCAGGGTGATATACACTCAGGCATGAAGCAAAAGAGTGAAAGCCTGCTGGTTAGGGTTACCGGCAGCGAAAAGGAAGCCTTTGAGATGGCTGCTGGCCTAGCTGGAATCTCGCTCTCGTCATGGGTCCGTGAGCGACTCCGCTTAGCCGCGATCCGGGATCTTGAAAGCGTGGGAAGAAGAGCGCCATTCATAGAATCGGTTCCCCTAGGAGGTCCAGATGATTGATAGTACCTTTCCGCAAACAGGCATAGGCTCGATTCTGAAGACATACAGGTTAAAGGTTTCGCCCCGCCAGAGGGATTACAGATGGCGCGAGCATCACGTCAAAACGCTTCTTGAGGATGTGGCGAAGGCGATGGATTCCGACGATCAGGAATACTTTCTTGGAACTATTGTGACGATCCCCGGACCTGACGGTGTGCTCGATATTATCGATGGCCAGCAACGCCTAGCTACCATGAGCATCGTGTTGTCCCGCATTCGGGCCTTCCTTCTCTCCACCGAACCAGGGATAGCCAAGAGCATAGAGTCCTTTCTTTCAGAGTATGATCGCCACCAGAGAACTGATGTGAACAAGCTCAAGCTCAATCTGACAGACAACGCCTTCTTTGGAAAGTGGTTGTCGTCTCCTAACCTACCCCCGCCGCTCGCAGAATCCGACCCACTGTCCCATAGGAGGCTGCGTGCAGCCTTTGTCGCATCCGCAGAATATGTAAAACAGATCGTCTCTACCGTAAACTCTAAGGGTTATGGAGATAGGCTGAACAGATGGATTGACTTCATCGAGAAGAAGGCGACCATAATTCTCTTTCGTGTTCCAAGTAGAGGCAATGCGTATAAGATGTTCGAGACGTTGAATGATCGCGGACTTCGAACCACGCAAGCAGACCTCGTTAAGAACTACCTCTTTGGTAGGGCGGGAGATCGCGAAGAAGAAGCCATGCACTCATGGGGCCAAATGACAGGCGCACTGTCGTCCCTCCAAGGTGACGACGTAGATATCGACGACGACAAGGATGATATCACGGTAGTCTTTCTACGATGCGCCTTGATGTGTATCAGCGGCTTCTTGAGAAGGAATGCGGTTTACGAGAAGGTCCAAACTGAGGCTAAGGGTCCGCAATCAGTCATATCGCATTTGTCACAATTAGAGTCCTTGGCTAAGGCTTATGAACGCACGTTTTATCAGGATCATGAATTCTGGAAACCATTTCCAGACGCGGCACGATACGCTATCCAGACCATCAACGACTTCGATATAAAACCGTTTCGGCCTGCCTTCGTTGCAGTCGCTGCCAAATTTGATGTCAAAGAGGCCACGCGCGCTTTTCAGTTCCTCGTATCCTTGGGTGTTCGAATGCTGATTGCTGCAAGCACTCGTACCGGCTCCGTGGAAGAGACGATGGCGAAAGCAGCGAATGCTGTATTGAAGGAAGAAATCAAGACGAATGCTAAGCTCAAAGAGGCACTAGCCGATATCACTCCATCAAACCCACAGTTCAGCGCGGCGTTTGAAACAGCTACACTTTCTAAGGGGCCATTGGCAAGATATTATCTGAGATCACTGGAACAGGTCGTACAGAGAGCTACATACCCCTGGTTCGTCCTGAACCAAGATAGAGAGGCGATGACACTTGAGCACGTTCTTCCAGAGGAGCCGGAGGGAAACTGGCCACAGTTCACTGCTGAGGAACATGCGGCACACTGGCGACGCATTGGTAATCTCTGCCTACTACCTAAGGGCGAGAATAACGACCTTCGCAGTGCCAGGGACAAGACAAAATTTGTGAAGTACAGGGACGCCCCTTATGAATTGACCAGACAGATCAGTGAGGTCTCGCGATGGACGAAGGAGACCATTGTCGAGCGCCAAAAAGGGTTGGCTAAGTTGGCTCTCAAGGCGTGGCCACTGTGATGGCTAAAGATCCCATGGAAAGACCGGGGTTCTGGAAGGAGAAAGGTCCACCATGTCCAAAGTGCGGGGCTCCGACTGTAGCACGAAAGTCGCGTCAGACCGGGGAACTGTACTTCGGTTGCACGCGCCCGAAGCGCGGGCCGACTGGCGGCTGCTCATTCAAGGGCTGCCGAAGCCACTGACTCCGCTGGACCTTAACCAAATATGAATAACACTGAATGCGAAGTGCGTAGCTCCCAGGATGGCAAACCATGCTGGCGAAAGATCTCCGTGACCGATGTCTTAGCACGCAGCAGGTTCGAACAGAAACGATGCCCTGAATGTCACGGAAGGGTGCGGGTGCATAAGGCGGGAGGATCAAAGCCAGCACACTTCGAACATCTACCTAACCACAAGGGATGTAGCCGGAGTTACAAGTTTGATGGGACGATTCGAGCACATCCAGAGCCGCTAGAGTAAGCGAAGCCCGCCCCACACAGATTTAGCGGACTACCGGCTTGTCCGGGATCATAACTGTCCGGGTATAACGGAATCATGCGCATTGGGGTCAGGCTTTGCTACCGCGATCCGCCTTTCGGAGCCGGCCGGAAAGGAGAATCTGCTGGAGCTGCATTGGCCCGGACAGGCGCCTCAACGCCTGTCAGCTAGGGGTTCAGCTTGAAATTAGAGCAACTGCCGCTTGTTCATTCTTATACCTGTGAAAAGCAAAAGTTCCTCGAATCCCTTCTGCGAACGACGTCGTGAGCCACGCGAAGAGCACACCCTCGAGAATCAGCGCGAGGATGTCGCCGTCCGTGAGCGTCTGGCGCCGAAATCCTTCTTCCACCCACATGGCAAGATGTCCCACAGGTGAGCCAATTAAATCTTTGCCAAGGCTTCCCCTGGAGTTGAAAGCGACGTTTGCGACGTAGAGAAGCAGCGCCGACACTGCGCAAGAGCGGGACACTTTGTTGATCCCAAAGCCTAACCCGGCGAAAAGCGCGGCATCGGCATAGACCCTGATATCGGAAGACGTGGGCGGAAGGTGCGTTTGGAGTACGAGGACAATGGCGCAGACGTAAGCGACTTCTGCTGCCCTTCGACCAGCTTGCCTCGCGGATTCCAAGTCGTGGATGGTTGCCAGTCCCGGCAGGAGTCTCCATCTCTGTGCCCTCAATATGATCTTCATGATCCGAGTCCCTCAGTCACCTGCACACGATGGTTACAGCCGCTCACAACGGAACAGGCACGGACGTCGTCGCGCGTGAGATCGGGGAAGTCATGCAGGATCTCGTCCTCAGTCATTCCCGAAGCGAGGTAGTCGAGGACGTCGTAAACTGTGATGCGGAGGCCGCGAATACAGGGCTTTCCGCCCATCTTTTCCCGGTTCGATGGTGATTAATTTACGGTAGTCCATTGGGGCCTCAGTGCCGTTACCAACATATCAGATCGTCCGACGGTCCGCCTCTTGCGTGGAGTGTGCTGTGTAAGGGCATCGCACCAGCGCCTGCGCTTGACGGAAGGCGAGCCACGCATCCTCCATGACCCCGAGGCGCTGGATCTCATGGGCCGGCATGCAACCTAACGTTCTTGACCCTCAGACGTCTGTGTACTATGATGTCTGGGTATGCCGAAGGTTGATTCGTTGCAGGGCTCCCTGGATCTGTTGGTCCTCAAGATTCTCTCGCGGCGTCCGCGCCTCCACGGATACGCCATCATGACCGCGATTCAGAGCATGTCGGGCGAGGTGCTCCGCGCCGAAGAAGGTTCGTTGTACCCGGCGCTGCATAGGATGGAGGAGGCCGGCTGGATCCGGGCGGAATGGATCACGACGGAAGCTGGCCGGCGGGCGCGCCTGTACGAGATAACCAAGGCGGGCAGGAAGCAACTGGACGTCGAGGAGTCCCGGTGGCGGGCCGTCACGTCTGCCGTCAACCGTGTGCTGAGGATGGCTTGACATGTCGATCTGGTCGAGAGTTGCAAACGTATTCCGCGGGGGCCGTACGGGCCGGGAGATCGATGAGGAATTCGCCGCCCATATACAAGAGGCAATCGATGCGGGCCGCGATCCGGAGGAGGCTCGAAGAGCGTTTGGCTCCCTGCTACGGCAGCGGGAGTCAAGTCTGGATATTCGAGTCCTCGGCTGGTTAGATTCGTTGCGTGCGGATGTAGTCTTCGGGTGGCGGCTGCTTTGGAACGCGAAGGCAACGTCCGCTGTGTCGATCTTGTCGTTGGGACTGGCGATCGGCTCCTGTATGTCCGCGTTCCGGATCATCGACGCCCTGCTGCTGCGCCCGCTGCCGATCCGCCAGCCGGAGCGGCTCTACGCGATTTTTCGGAAAGGCATTGGACCTGACGGGAAGCCGAGAACCACCCCCAGCTCCGAATATCCTCTGTACCGGCAGATGCGCGCGGCGGTCGAGAATCAGGCCGATTTAATCGCCATCTCGTACGCGGCCCGACGAGATCTGACCTACAGTTCCGATGAGGAGACCGAGAAAGCATACATTCAGTACGTCTCCGGCTCAATGTTCGACAGATTCGGCGTGAGGCCCGCGCTCGGGCGAGTGCTTACGGAAAACGACGATCGCAAACCGGGCGCACATCCTGTCGCTGTGCTCTCTTACGATTATTGGGCGCGACGCTTCGGAAAAGACCCGAACATGCTGAGGCGCAGGTTTCGGATGGTCGCTGTGGAGTACGAGGTCATAGGCGTTGCAGATCGCACGTTCACGGGAACGGAGCCGGGCACGATCACAGAGATCTTCCTCCCGACCATGATGAACGAAGCGGTGAATCAGCCGAACTCGGCCTGGTTCCGCACGTTCGTCCAGTTGAAGCCCGGCGTTTCGGCCACTCAGGTCCGCGACGGGCTGAGTCCGGTCTTTCACGCCTATCAGGAGGAAATGGCGAAAGGTTTCAAAGGCTGGCCGAAAGAACGTTTGCAGCAACTCCTCAGCAATCAACTTGTGGTCGAGCCGGCCGCAGCCGGCGTCTCCGGTTTGCAAAAGGAGTACGGGGTCGCGCTGGCCGCGCTCGGGGTGTTAGTGACACTGATCCTGCTGATCGCGTGCGCCAACCTTGCGAATCTGATGATGGCGCAGGCCTCGGCGCGCGCCCGCGAGATGGCGTTGCGAGTCGCCATCGGCGCCGGGCGCTGGCGTCTGATACAACTCATGTTGGCCGAGAGCGGATTGATCGCGTTCTCCGGAGCGGCGCTTGGAGTGGTGTTCGCGTGGTGGTCCGCACCGCTGGTCGTGAGCATGATCAATCCGTCCGATCATCCCATGCGCCTGGTGCTTCCGGCGGACCTGCGGGTACTCGGATTCGCGGCTGCGCTCGCCGTGGGCGTCACTATTCTGTTCGGCCTGGGGCCTGCCGTGCGGGCCTCGGCCGTCAAGCCCGTCAGCGCGCTCAAAGGAGGGAGCGGCCCGCGTTCGCGCCGTCGCACGATGCATGTGCTAATCGCCGCGCAAGTCGCGTTTTGTTTTCTGGTACTTTTTGACACGGGCCTGTTCACGGCGACATTTGACCGGCTTTCGAATCAGCCAACAGGCTTTGCCGCGGACGGGGTTATCAACGTAATCACGGGCGCCCGGCCGCCGCAGTCAAAGCTCCTCTGGCAGCAGGTCGCACAGCAGTTACGATCCCTTCCGCGCGTTGAGGCAGTTGCATTGGCAGGTTTTCCGCCGCTGAGCGGTTCCATGGAGGGCGGTTTCGTCGCTGTCAATGGAGGACAGCCCGCCGGCGCGCTGGTGAGATTCTCGTCCGTTTCGCCTTCCTGGTTCGACACCATGAAGATCCCGATGGTCAGCGGGAGAGATTTTGGAGAGAGCGATGCGTCGCCAGGCGTTGCGATTGTCAACCAGAGCTTCGCCAATGCGTACTTCAACGGCGAGAGCCCGATCGGCAGGAGCTTTGAGACGAATCGGGACCATGGGATGCGCTGCCGGATCGTTGGCCTGGTGCGCGATTCGTGTTACGAGGACGTGCGAGGACCCATACCACCGGTCGTCTACCTGCCATTCCGATCGGTTGACGCGAACGGCCAAATCCGAACAACGGGCGGCGCGGCATTCGTATTGCGCATTTCCGGATCGAATCCGCTCGCGCTCGCGCCGGCGCTGCGACGCGAAATCACGCGCGCCGGGCCAGGGTTTCTGGTCAGCCGGATCGTGCGCCAGACGGAATTGGTGGAACAGCAGACTATCCGGGAGCGGCTTCTGGCCATGCTGGCTTCGTTCTTCGCGATCGTCGCGCTGCTGTTGGCGGGCATTGGGCTGTATGGCGTGCTCGATTATTCGCTTCTACAGCGACGGCGGGAGCTTGGGATTCGCATCGCGATCGGCGCTCCAGCCCGCGACATTGTGCGCCGCGCCACCGTGGATGGATTGGCAATGGTGCTTGCGGGCGCGGTGATCGGGCTAGCCCTCGCGTTGTTCTCGATGCGCTATATCGAGTCACTGGTTTACGAGGTGAAAGCAACCGACCCCGCGTCTCTGATTTTCCCGGCGCTGATCCTCTTTGCCGCAACACTGCTGGCGTCCGTTCCCGCGGCGATCGGGGCAGTGCGGATCGACCCCGTTGAGATGCTGCGTGCAGAATAGCGCGGTTTTCGGGCCTTCCGTGTGATCGGCCACGAATTCTTCTGACGAGTCTTCTTAAATGATCCCGAGACGCTCATGCACGGGCAGAAGCTTATCGACATCCGGAAGGATTTTGATTTTGCCCTTGAGCGCGCTTCCATTCACGGTGAGCACTTCCGAAACGCGGTCAACGATAAGGCCGATCAGGAGCTGGCCCGACGTTTGCACAACGATGATGCAGGTGCGCCGTGTGAACTCTCGCTCGGGTAATCCGAACTTCAATCGCATGTCCACGACGGGAATCGCCGTGCCTCGCAGAATGATTACTCCCTTGACGTAGGCGGGAGCTTTCGGGACGGCAGTGATTTGCTGGATGCCCATGATCTCGTGCACGCGCCCGACTTCGAGGGCGTAGGTGTCGCCTCCCAGCCGGAACGTGAGATACTTGGCGGATTCTTTCTGCATGAGCCGATGTGACAGTGCTTTCCTGCATTACTTATCGGCGGGGATTCGCGTTTGCGGAACAAAAATCTGGGGACACGCCTACGTGCGTGCTCAGATTGAGCCTCTTGCAACGTCAGCCCGGAGTGTCCCCAGATTTTCGGAAGGCCAGCACCGCGTTCAAGCCTCCGAATGCGAAGGAATTGGACAGTGCGTATTCCACTTGTGCCTTGCGCGCGCAATTCGGGATAACGTCCAGATCGCAGGCCGGATCCGGCTCGTTATAGTTAGCGGTCGGAGGCAACACGCCGTGCTGCAACGCCAGGAGCGTGGCGACAGCTTCAATGGCTCCCGCCGCGCCCAGTGTGTGGCCGTGCATGGACTTGGTGGAACTCACCCAAAGCCGGTCCGCGTGCGCGCCAAAAGCTTTCCGGATGGCGGCGGTCTCGCTGGCGTCATTCGCCTGCGTCGCTGTTCCGTGCGCGTTGATGTAGCCGATGTCTTCCGCCTGGATTGCGCCATCGGAAAGGGCGCGGCGCATGGCTCGCGCGGCGCCATCGGAGGAAGGCTGCGTGATGTGGTGAGCGTCCGACGACATGCCGAAGCCGACGATCTCTCCCAGTATCCGGGCACCCCGCGCGCGCGCCGCTTCGAGCGGCTCCAGCACCAGCATCGCCGCGCCTTCGCCCAGAATCAGGCCGCGGCGGTCCTTTGAAAATGGCCGGCACGTATCCGGCGATACGACGCGCATTGCTTCCCAAGCCTTCAGAAAACCGAGACTGAAGACCGCCTCGCTTCCGCCGCAGATCGCCATCTGAACAACGCCGTTTCGCACCATCCAGAACGCCTGTCCGATGGCGTGGTTCGCGGACGAGCAGGCAGTCGAAACCGTGTAGGTCGGACCAAAAATGCCCATCTCGAGCGAGATCCGGCTTGCGGCGGCGTTCTCCATGGTGCGCGGAATGGTCAGCGGATTCACGCGCGGGATGTTTTTCCGATAGAGGTTGACGAACCCCTCGTCTTCCGTGGTTTGGCCGCCGACGCAACTACCGGTGACAATCGCAGTGTTTTCGCGAAGGCTGTCAGTCCATTCGATTCCGGCATCGGCCACGGCGTCGCGGGCCGCTACCGCGCCAAATTGGGCGAACCGGTCGAGCAGGCCGATCTCTTTTTCGTCGAAATGATGCGCCGGGTCCCAACCGCGAACTTCGGCCGCGTTCTCGAATCTCACCGATCCGGGCGCGATCGACTGCATCGGCGAAATCCCGGATCGCGCATCGCACAGCGCCTGCCAGAAATCCTTGCAGTTGTGGCCCAGCGCGCAGATGACGCCCGCGCCGGTGACGGCCACGCGGTGCTGCATGCTATGCCTGGACCGCTTCCTTGCTGCCGCTCGAGCCGCTTTCGAGCAGCTTGGCGATCCCGGCCACCACGTCGCGCACCGAGCGTATGTTTTGCGCTGCGTCGTCCGGAATATTGATATTGAATTCGCTCTCGACGGCGAAAAGGATATTGATCCCGTCCAACGAATCGATGCCCAGCTCCTCGAAGGTGCTATCGGGGGTGATTTTCTCTTCTGGCAGATGCTGGGCCGCGGCTATGATTTTGCGGACCCGCTCAGTCAGCTCTTCGTAGGACATAGGATGTCAGTTACCCTTTCGAAATGGAAGCCTCGCTGCATTAATTTTGGCAGAAGTTCGCGCACGGCTCGCAAGGTCACGCCGATGTCCGGGTCGGCCTGGACCGTGCGGCCGTCGTGCAGGCAAAAGATGGCGCCGTTGGTTGCGCCGTCGAGCAGGCGCTGGATTACGCGTTGCTCGGGCAATTTCCAGTCCAGCCCGATGGTGGTCCACATCACGCCCATGAGATCGAGCCGCCGCTGCGCTTCGCGCAATCCGAACCAGCGCACGCCGTACGGGGCGCGGAATAAGCTCGGCCGGACGCCAGTGGATTGCTCGATGGTTTCTTCAGCGGAAGCCAGTTCGCGAAATATGAACTCGGGCGATTTGAAATGCAGCTTGGGATGGCTGTCCGTGTGATTGCCAATCTCGTGTCCCGCCGCCACCACCTCGCGGGCCACTTGCGGCAGCCGCCGCACATTGACGCCACACTGAAAAAAAGTCGCGGGAACACGAAAGCCCGCGAGGATATCCAACAATTCCGGAGTCGATTCACTTGGCCCGTCGTCAAACGTCAACGCAATCGCAGGGCGCGTTGCTGCACCTTTGTAGACCGAAGGAGCCAGAAGCGAACATTTCGGACTCCTGACGGCATAGGCCAGTACGCCCGCCGATGCGCACATTGCGGCTCCGGCGCCTCCGAGCACAGCAGTCACGTTGGTCATCCGGCCGGCAGGCCACGAAAAACGATGGCCTGCCCCACGAATTGGCACACTTGTTTCATGACAAGTCCTAATGGATTTCTCCGTACCACGGCTCGCTGTGATCGGCCGTGACTGCGCGAGTTTCTAGCGGCGAATCGATCTGAAAGAAGGACCACGGACCCGGGATCCACGGGTAGCGCTCGATTACCGTGACATCCACTTCGACCCCTAGGCCGGGTCCCTTGGGCGCAACCAAGTCGCCGTGCTCGATATGCAGCGGCTCTTTCAAGATTTCAGCCGCCAACTGAAACGGATACATGCCGGCGCGGGAAGGTGTCGAGTAGCACGGGTATTCGAGCCACTCGACCACCTGCTCCGGCCAGCAGATCCCTAGTTGCGCCGCAGCGATCACTTCCAGCGCGGTCCCCCAGCTATGAAATGCAAACTTCAGTTCCGCGCGCGCGATTTCGCCCAGCAGCCGGCGGGCGGTGGGATAGCCTCCCTGACAGACGACGTCCATCTGCACGTAATCGACGCTGCCGGTGCGAATCAGATTCATGTAGCCCAGCTCGTCGGGCTCGTGTTCGCCGGCCGCGATGGGCACCAGGTCGAGTTCCTTCAGTCGCCGGTAGCCGGCATGATCGTCGGGCGGAAGCGGCTCTTCGAGCCAGGCGATGCCGTGTTCGCTCAATTCCTGGGTCAGCTTATCGATGGTGCTCTCGACGTAGTTCCGGTCGCCCATGCGCCACCAGGTGTGCGCGTCCACCATCAGATCGAAATCCGGACCAACGGCGTCGCGCATTCGCCGGACTGTTTCGACATCTTGGTCCGGGCCGATGCCTGCTCGCATTTTATACGCCCGAAATCCGAGCTGCGAAATGGCGTGAGCTTCTTCGGCATATTTTTCCGGAGTCATGTACATACCGGCGCTGCCGTAGAGCCGGATGCGGTCCCGGACGCGGCCGCCGAGCAACTCGGAGACGGGAACGTTCTTAGCTTTTCCCGCGAGATCGTAGAGCGCAATCTCGACCGCGCAATACAGTTTCTGCAATTCCAGGCTGCGGCCCGGTCCCTCCAGGAAATGGACGCGCAGCGCATCCGGATCGGCGAGCGTGCGGCCTTCGAGAAACGGTCCGACCACCGAATCGATGCCCCGCTTTGCTTTCTCGCTTCCCTCGCCGGGGGCGAATCCGACCAGGCCGTTGTCGGCCTCCACGCGAATCAGCATGGCATCGCGCTTCACAATGGTGCGTTCGCCGCCGTAGTAAGTCAGCTTGATCGGCGTGGGCAGGGGATAGGACAGCAGATGAGATTGGACGGACGAGATGCGCATTCCTGCTACGCAATAGCGTAGCAGGAGGTTGTGGGTTGTAGGTTGTGGGTTGTGGGAAAGGCTTAAACCCGTCGGGATTGGATATACGTTGAGAGCTGGCGGACCAAAGACCCAAGCCGCGTTCGTAGAGCCGAGACCTGGTCTTTGTGCGCGAATTCCAGCTCGAACGCGATCTCGAGCAGCGTGTCCAATTCATATGCGGAGCCGAGAGCGATCCTTGCAAAGCGGACCAGCTCGGCGGCACTGCCGCGCCCTTTTCCTTCTGCGAGATTACTGGGAATCGAAACAGCGGCACGCCCGACTTGGCCCGTAAGTCCAAAAAGTTCGCTCTTCGGCCAAGCGGCAGTAAGCGCGTAGCTATCCTTGACCAGAGCTATACCCTCTTGCCAAACCCTCAATGTCCGTACGCTATCGGGTCCCATAATGTTTTTCCCACACCCCACCACCCACCACCCAAAAAGAGCCGGGCGCTGGTCGGGCGCCCGGCTGAGGAGCACCCACAAGCGGCTCGGAGGACACCGCCTGTGGTAGTGGAGGAGCTTGGTTAGGCTAGAAGGCCGCCGTGCCCAAGGCAGGCGATCTCCCAACCGGAAACGCGATATCGCGCCAGCATCGGGGGTAGAACCAAATCGACCACGTTCGGCTTCGCCGAACGGAAACACCCCGGCGCTGAAACTATGGGTACCTCATCTTTGTAGCCCAGCAGCAAAAGATTGCCGGGCTCTACGGGAGCAAGGAAACGTTCAATGTGGCATCCGGCCCGCACCATCGCGCGGCCTACAACATCGTCGGGGCCCGCTGGAGCTGTGGTGGAAGCAATCAGAATGGAAGTAGGCTTGGAGCGCAACAGATGTTGCAGCGACCTGGCTACCGCTCCCTCCTCTTCGAGAGAGGCGAGCACATAGGTAGCGCTGGCCCCCAACCGTTCCAACCTCTGGCGCATAATGTTCTCGAACAACTGCCGCGCTCGCTCGCCACTCACCGGGTCCGTGTACAAGACACCCACAGCCGGCGTGCGAATCGGCCGGGCCTGCAAAATTGGCCCTCTTTCTTTAACTATCGATATTACTGCTTCCAACTGCGACTTTGCAACAGCAAAAGGAGTACTCTTTACGGTTGCGACCCGCTGCCCGGATCTTGCATAGGAAAAATTGGGGCTGGTGGCGATGGCGACACTGGCAGCGCAGTTGATTTGCTTCAGGAGCTCGTCGTCGACGAGGATACAGCACGCTTCGGTGGTGAACAGATTAGACCGCCCTCCGGCCGCAAGGCGAATCTCCAGCGATCCGCAGCCGACCTCGGTAGCCACCTGCATCACCGCCTCGTCCTCCCCCACCTCGCCTTCCTCGAGCTCGGTGACCGAGACTTCGGCCATCCCCTCAGTCTCGAGCATCCGCGCATCTTCTTCACTGATCATGTGGCCCTTCGCCAGTAGTTTCTTGCCGCCCGGGCGAAAAATCGTGCAGCAGAGAATTCTTCCCGTTGACTGTTTCACGCCGATCGTCTGAGCCCGCATACCACCCCTCCCCCGGAATACTATCAAGTAGATCGATTATACATCTCTCAAAGTGCAGATTTGAAGAAAAGTTCTCAAGAAAAAAGTCAGATTTATCGCGAGGAGATACCCGCGATCAAATGCCCTGGAGCCTGGGGCGCGGCTCGTAGCGCTACTATTTCGGCCTTGGATGTTGGCTTAAAATAAAGTGGCTACAATGAGTTACGTGCCACAGGCCGCCGGGCGTAAAATAACGCGCGCAGGTGGTTGGTTTAGCCAACTCGCTTGAGCTGCGGGAGCTGAATTAGCGCGGATTCGGCCTCGGCGCTGGTCTGGAGCACAGGATCTGGCCGAAGCGGTTTCACAACGGCGATCTCGTCGCAGCACTGGAATTTCGGGCAGCGCAGGCAATCCTTCCATACTTTCAGCGGAAGCTCGCCGCGCTCCACCTCCCGGAATCCCAGCTTGCGAAAGAAATCGGGAACGTAAGTAAAAGCGAATATTGCATGCAGATCGTTCTCTACGGCCTCTCTCTCGAGCGCCTCCAGAACACGTTTTCCCACGCCCCGGGCCTTCACTCCGGGATCCACTGCCAGCGATCGCACCTCGCCGGACGTGGGCGTATAAAAGTGTAAAGCGCCGCATCCTACTAACTGTTGTCCCAGGTACGCCACGCTGAAATCCCGAATATTCTCCGACATTTCAAACTCGGTGCGGGGCAGCATAATCCCTTCGGAAGCGTAAGCGTTGATGAGTTTCAGCAGCGCATGAATGTCGGCCATGGATGCTTTTCGCACCGCTACTTGGGTCGGATCTAGCAGTACTGGTATGGAGAGGCTGGCGCTAACCATGATCGGCTACCTCCACTTCCGCGATGAGCTTGGTACCGGCCTGATTGCTGGAGAGAACCAGCGAAATGACGCCGTCGACGGCGCCCGGGGCGATAGTGATCTCGCCCACGCCCAGGTACAATGCTTCCGCGGCTGCCTCGAGTTTGGCTTGCATTCCGCCGGTAGCAATGCCGTTGTCGATCAAAAATCGACTCTCAGCCGGGGTGATTGTTGAATGAATTACATTGTCCCGCCCGCGAACACCCTCCACGTCCGTCAGGAAAACGAGCTTATCCGCTCGAACAGCGGATCTACGGATACCTGCCATCTGGTCGGCATTGACGTTGTAGAAGCGGCCTTGCCGGTCCCCGGCGACGCATGCGACAACCGGCAGGTATCCGTTTTCGATCAACAGATCCAGCAGCCGTGCATCCGACTGCGCGGGCTTGCCCACCGACCCGAGTTCGTCGCTCATGCGCCGGGCTTCGGTGAGCAGCGCGTCCATTCCAGTGAGCCCAACGGCTCGCGCCCCGCACGCTACGAATGCGGCCACCAGTTCCTGATTCACGGAACCTGCGAAGACCTTGAGCACTGCGTCCAGGACTTCCGGAGTAGTCACGCGAAGGCCGTTCACGAAACGTGTCTCCACGCCGCGCTCAGCGAGGTAGCGGGTCATCTGTTTTCCGCCGCCATGAACTACCACTGCGCGAAGCCCATTTGCGACGGCTTGCGCAATTTCAGCCGCCAGCCGCGCGCGCGACTCGGCCGAATCGAGCAGCGTGCCGCCAATCTTGATTAGCGCCTTCAAAGCAGGCCCTCCGTCTCTTCGAAGCCGAGAGCGAGGTTCATATTCTGCACCGCTTGGCCCGCGGCGCCTTTCACCAGGTTGTCGATGGCGCTGACCACGACCGCGCGGCCCGTCGCGGAATCGAACTTCATTCCGATGTCGCAGAAATTGGTTCGGTCGACGCCGCGGATGTCCGGCATGCTCCCGGGCCGATAAAGCCGCACGAATTTTTCGTTCGCATATCGGACGCTGTAAATGCCCAGCAGTTCTTCGGCGCTGGAAATCTTGCGGGTGCGGAAGTAGATCGTTTCGAGAATCCCCCGGTCGATGGGAAGCAACTGCGCCGTGAAACTGAGTTCCGCCTCTTCGACGCCCGACGCCATCAGGATTTCGGGCACGTGGCGGTGATCGAGCACGGAGTAAGCCGAGAAGTTCGCGGTGACTTCGCAAAAACTGGTTTTGAGGCTGGGCTTGCGGCCGGCGCCGCTGACGCCCGACTTCGCGTCGCACACGATTCCCGCGCTGCGATCGACAATCCCGTTCGCAATCAACGGCTGAATGGCGAGGTTGGCAGCGGTCGGATAGCACCCTGGATTTGCGATCAGGCGCGCGCCGGCGATGCGCTCGCGGCAAAATTCCGGCAGTCCGTAAACCGCTTCGGCGAGCAGTTCCGGCGCGGTGTGCGTCTCTTTATACCAGCGCGAATATGTAGCGGCGTCGCGCAATCGGAACGCGCCACTCAAGTCGATGACCTTGGCGCCCGCGTTCAGCATTGGGGGAGCGAGTTCCATCGAGACTTCGGCGGGCGTGGCGAGAAACACCACTGCGAGTTGCTCGGCTTTCACGGCGTCCGGGGTGCAAGGCACGCGCGCATGTGGTTTCGCTTGGATCGGCGGTGGGGGGTCTTCAGAATCCTGGCGATGTTCGAGCAGCACGGCTTCCACTTGCGGATGCCGCTCGAGCAGGCGCACGAGTTCCGCGCCGCTGTAGCCTCGGAACCCGACGATGCCGGCACGCTGCATGAGTAATTATTCAGTCCTGTGAATAATTATAACATACTGCGGGGGTGGTAGTGGCTCCAGGTTGTGTTGGTTAAGTATTCAGGAGGAGTTGCCAGCCTACGTTCCTGGATCGACCCATCCTTCGGGAGGGAATGGATCTCCAGGCTTATGTGCGAGCGTCGAGATCTTGGAAAAGATCAACTTCAGTTTTCCGCGTGGACCGTCCTTCAGTTGGTTTGTCCTTGTAAGGCGTTTCGCCCCCTTGTAGATTCTGGTTTCACAATGCCCATAGTTGTCATCTTCGGGGATATGTTCAGTCTTGATATCGTGCATTGGGGAGTCTTTACCCTCGCCCTGCACGCTGGCTGGAACGTCCAGATATCGGAACTTTACTACAGCGTCACCAGCGTGCTGGTCCCTTGGATATAAGACGTACCAAGGTTCACTGAACCTGCTCCTGTTCGATGACAAGTCAGGAAATCGGAAATGGACATGCACTGCATCAACGGTACCGTCGGGCTGTATGAAACTTGGGTCGGTGCGATGGTAGAGCCACTCATCTGAATCAAACGTTGGGACTACCGGACGACCGTTTCTGTACAGGTCCTTCGGGCGATCAGGCATTGGCGTGGAGCGCCGCTATTTGCTCCAGCGCCTCTTTGATGGCCTTGTTGGTCTTCTTAACCCTGCGCGACTGAGGTGCTCCATCTTGATCGAACCAAAGCAACTGCATGACTCCACGATTGAGGCATTCAATTGCTGCATACTTGTCTGGTGTCTTGTACACCACACCCACCCCTCCGTCCGCTGAAGCTGTTACGAGGGAAGGTTCGATTTTGCCCATTGAATACGAGGTCTCCAACACGCGGAAGGCTAGTTCTCTAGCAAGTGCGTTTGGTGGCTCCGATCCAAGCGCTGTCCAGTTGGCATCCAACGCAGTCATCTTCTTAAGCCTCGCGCGCGCCTGAGCATCTGGAGACTTCAATAGTTGCAGAGTAGCGTGGAAAGAACTGTAGTGTGGGATCGAGTTTTCGTTGGCAATCGGCCTGAAGCGCCAATGTGCCTGGGTTCCATTGCTGTGCGGACGTTGGCGTCGGGCCGTTTGGCTACTGAGTGACCGCGCATTGGTATTCATGTCAGCTTTTTCTCCGGCTGTGACGCCTTTGCGGATTCAGTCGCTTTTATCTGTCTGGCAAGCAGTTCATATAGGGACTGCGCGACTCCCAGACTCATAGACAGGGAAATCTCAACCTCCCTGACGACTGCATCTCGTGCGACTCGCTCCGCGCGAATTTCATCGCCAAGCATGTTCTGTTCTGTTATGAGGTGTACTGTTTGCTTGGGTATTGGGGTTCGCTCGCTGTAAAAGTTCAAGACGACGTCTGAAAACCCGTTGGTTCCCACCCACGCGCCATCCGCACGAGCCGTCCTGAAGAAATTACTCTTGATGTAGTCGAACTTGATCTTGGCTGGAGGTGCTTCACTCATTCGGGAGCTTTCTCGCCTGCCCCGAATTGGAGGATTACTTAAGAAGGAACTTTTAGTGGATCTTGAAAGATCCACTAACTGGAGGATACCGCAGGTCGATGGAAAACGCAAGATGTTGGTTTTGCAAGGAAGAAAATGCTTGACAAAAAGCGAAGATTAGGCGAATCTTGTTGATTCCCTGTGGAAAACTCGGCTTCCCCAGACCAGAAAGTCACTTATCGTCAACACTCGATCCGTCAGCCCTGTCGCCATCGCCGGGTCGCCCCCTCGAGGCCGTACGAGGGGCCGGAAGAGGCTTTTGAGGGCTCCTAATAGCATCCAGTGACGATATTAGTCCTTGCCGAAAGGAGTTTTAGCATGAGCGAGAGTATGCGTTTCGTTGCTGATGAGGCTATGCGCCTCATCAGAAGTGGCCAGACAGCGTGGGGAGGATTGCTGTCAGATCTCTTGAACAACAGTGGACATCGCACTTCCTACGGGTCACTCTACTCGGGCGGCAGGGGCATCTTTACCCTAATCCGGACGACATGGAAGCGTCTCATGGCTATGGGCTTGGCTGACCAAGCCGAAGCTGTGGCGCGGGCGTTCGTTAAGGCCAATGGGCGCTATGCATACGAATAGCTGACCAACAAAACCTGGAGCCACTACCCGACAGCGGGTGGTGTCCAGGGATCCTGCAGACACTACCGGACAGGACTAGCGAGGGAAAGCCGCGCGCTCGGCCAGAATGCGGTTCTCCATGTCGAGCGAGGCCTGGCGATAGAGACCGGCGGTCAGGAGGCCCAGGAAAAGCTTGTTCAACAGTTCCCAGAACAGTTGCTTGACGACCATAGAACCCGGAATCGGCTGCACCGTATATGCGATCACAAACGACGGCACGGAAAGCACCAGCCAGACGGCCAGTCCGAATCGCAATCCTTGAGCGGCCCACGGCTTTGCGTCCACGCCCCGGGCATACATCCAGATCGTACCCAGCGCGTACGCCAGATTGGCCACGAGCAGGAAAACTGCGCGCGACTGGAACTGCTCGGCCGAGCTATAAACCTTTTGCTCCACGAGCAGCTTGTAGTCCCTGGCCAGGATCAGTCCGTGGATCAGGAAGCCGGTAATAGTCGCCGCCACGAGGATCACGAGAATCGTCACCATCAGTCGCTTCAAGTCCATTTCAACCTCCTCAACCGATTTGCGTCATTTCACCCAAAGCGATGGGCTTGTGACTCAGACTCGCTGGCGAATCGGTTGCCTAAGTCTGTGATAATCCAGTCTATACTATCTTCGGAGCATGATCTGCTAAGGGTAGGAGAGCCTTGTCTATGCATAGAGTCTGCGTTGCCCTGACGATCGCCTTCGCAGCCCCATCCACGCTACCCGCTGCTTCCATGGATATCAACGCGCGCCGCGGCTCTGATTTCTTTCGGACGCAGATGTGCTTGAATTGCCACGTCATCAGGGGCGCGGGCGAAGGCAAGGCCCCCGACCTGGGGCGGCGATTGGATCGCAATTACACGCCCGCCGGCATCGCCGCGCGCATGTGGAGTCACGCGCCGGTGATGTGGGAGACGATGACCAAGCAGAACATTCCCCTTCCCACGCTGAGCACGGATCAGTCGGCCGACCTGTTCGCATATTTCTACGCCGTGCGCTATTTCGAAAAGCCGGGCGAGGCCGAGCGGGGCAAGCGGTTGTTCCAGGCAAAGCATTGCAGCGAGTGCCATGCCATCACGGCCGGCTCGGGTCCGGCAGTCGGACCGCCGGTGGAGCGCTGGGAATCGCTGGCCGCGCCGATTCTGCTGATCCAGCAAATGTGGAATCACCAGACTCAAATGCGCGGCGTCATGGCCGAGCGTAATATCCCGTGGCCGCAGTTGACTTCCCAAGAACTGAGCGACATGCTGGTGTACCTGCAGAATTTGCCGCAGACGCGCAACGCGGAGCATTTCCTCAGCCTGCCGCCGTCGAGCGAAGGCGAACCGGTTTTTCGTGAAAAGGGCTGCACTGGATGCCACACGGGCGCCATGGCGCTGGAGAACAAGCTGGGCGACGCGACGCTCACCGATGTCGCCGCCGCCATGTGGAATCACGCTCCACAGATGCGCCAGCCTCCGCCACGGTTTACCTCCACGGAGATGCGCCAAGTCATCAGCTACGTTTGGGCCAAGCAATTTTTCGCCACCAAGGGCGACGCCGGGCGCGGCCGCAAGACCTTTGAATCGAAGAAGTGCGCCGTTTGTCACAACGATCCTTCCTCGGGGGCTCCGGCGCTGGGCAAAACCTCGGAACCCTATTCGGCCATCGCCATGGTCTCGGTGCTGTGGAGGCACGGCCCCGCTATGCTGCGGAAGATGCAGGAAAAGCATATCGCCTGGCCGCAACTTTCCCAGAACGAGATGGCCAATCTCATCGCTTATCTGAATTCGCGATAATTGAAGCATCGGGCTTCGCTCGAGGGCATCCAACCCAGTAACTTGCGCGTGGAGGCGAACATCTTTCGATTAGTGAACAACACCCGCGGGATGGCGCTAATTGCAGCGTTTACCTCGCTTCTGGGCTTGGGCGCGTGCAAGCAGAAGTCGACGCAAGCCGCCGGACCGGCCAGGCGCGGGCCGATTCCAGTGACGGTCGCAACGGTCACCCAGCGGAACATTCCAGTCGAAGTTCGGGCCATTGGCAACGTGGAGGCTTTTTCCACCATCGGTGTGAAGGCGCTGGTGGCCGGCCAACTGACGCACGTTTCCTTCACCGAAGGCGACTACGTCCGCAAGGGCCAGCCGATCTTCGAAATCGATCCACGGCCATTCGAGGAGGCGGTGAAGCAGGCTGAGGCGACACTGGCCAAAGACGCCGCCGTCGCATCCAACGCCGAGGCGGACGCCAAGCGTTACGAGGCCCTCTTCAAGGCCGGAGTCGCAGCGCGGCAGGATTACGATCTGAAGCAAGCCACGTTCAGGGCGCTCGAGGCCTCCCTTGCAGCGGACCGCGCGGCCATCGACAATGCGCGGCTGCAAGTAGAGTATTGCCACATCACTTCGCCCATCGACGGCCGCACCGGCAACGTGCTGGTGAAGGAAGGCAACATCGTCAAAGCCAACGACGTGCCGCTGGTGAACATCAACCAGATCCATCCGATTTACGTAGCTTTCTCAGTCCCCGAGAAAGAGTTCCAGGAGATCAATAAGCGGATGGCCGAGCATCTGCCCGTCCAGGCTTTCCTCACGGGCGACGAACAACATCCAGCGCAGGGCAAGCTCACCTTCGCGGACAACACCGTCGACCAGGCGACGGGAACCATCCGCCTGAAGGCCACTTTCGAAAATACCGACAACCGTCTGTGGCCCGGCCAGTTTGTCAACACGGTGCTTCGGGTCACCACGCAGCCGAACGCGATCGTAGTGCCGTCGCAGGCCGTTCAAACCGGACAAAACGGGCAATTCGTTTTCGTGGTCAAGCCAGATATGAAGGTGGAGATGCGGCCGGTAGTGATTGGACGGGCGGTGGGGAACGACCTGGCGATCGCGAGCGGCGTCAGCCCCGGCGAAACAGTCGTCACCGACGGGCAATCCCGCCTGGTTCCCGGCGCGCCGGTCCAGATATCCAAGACGCCCGCCGCGGCGGGAGCCGGCCAATGAGCATACCGGGATTTTTCATCCGCCGCGCCGTCACCACTACGCTGATGATGGCGGGCCTGCTCGGATTCGGCATTCTTTCCTATCGCACGCTGCCGGTAAGCGACCTGCCCAATGTCGATTTCCCGACCATCAGCGTCAACGCCAATCTGCCGGGCGCGAGTCCGGAGACCATGGCATCGTCCGTCGCCACGCCTCTCGAGCGGCAATTCTCGACCATCGCCGGCGTGGATTCGATGACCTCCACCAGCCTGCTCGGTTCCACGCAGATCACTATCCAATTCGTGCTGGACCGGAACATCGACGCCGCAGCGCAGGATGTGCAATCGGCCATTTCCAAGGCTTCGCGCCAGTTGCCCACGGGAATGCCCGCGCCGCCTTCCTACCAAAAAGTCAACCCCGCCGACCAGCCCATCCTGTACATGGCGCTCTCCTCACCCACCCTGCCGCTATCCACTGTGGACGAATACGCCGAGACATTGCTTGCTCAACGCATCTCGATGGTCGACGGCGTGGCGCAAGTGGGCGTGTTCGGATCGCAGAAATACGCCGTGCGCGTGCAAGTGGATCCGGATGCGCTGGCCACGCGCGGCATCGGCGTGGACCAGGTGGAGAAGGCCATCCAGCAAAGCAACGTGAACCTGCCCACGGGAACGCTGTTCGGCCGGCACCAGGCATTCACGGTGCAGGCCAGCGGTCAACTCATGCGCGCCTCCGAGTACAAGCCGCTGATTGTCGCGTACCGCAACGGCAATCCGGTCCGTTTGACGGAGATCGCGAGAGTAATCGACAGCGTGGAGAACGACAAGGTGGCGAGTTGGTTCGACAACGATCGCGCCGTGGTTTTGGCGATTCAGCGCCAGCCTGGCACGAACACCGTGGCCGTGGTGGACGGCATTCATAGGCTGATACCCAGCTTCCTGGCCCAGATGCCGGCTTCGGTAAGCTTCGTCACCGTCTACGACCGATCGGCGAGCATCCGCGACTCCATCCACGACGTGAAGATCACCATGCTGATCACCATTCTGCTGGTGATCCTGGTGATTTTTTTCTTCCTGCGAAACATATCCGCGACCCTGATTCCCAGCCTTGCGGTTCCGATGTCGCTCATCGGCGCATTCGCCGTTATGTATTTACTGGGCTACACGCTCGACAATCTGTCGCTGATGGCGCTCACTCTGTCGGTGGGATTCGTGGTGGACGACGCCATAGTGATGTTGGAAAATATCGTGCGGCATCGCGAGATGGGACAGGACATGATGCAGGCCGCCGCCATCGGTTCGTCTGAAATCGGGTTCACCATTCTCTCGATGACTATCTCGCTCGCCGCCGTGTTCATCCCGGTCCTGTTCATGAGCGGAATAGTGGGCCGGCTGCTGCACGAGTTCGCCGTCACCATCAGCGCCGCAATTCTGATCTCCGGCTTCGTTTCTCTGACGCTGACGCCGATGCTGTGCAGCCGCTTCCTGAAACACAAGGAACGCCATCAGCATGGCAAGCTGTTCCAGTTCTCAGAACGCTTTTTCGACGCGATCCGCGACGCCTACGACTGGGGATTGAAGAAGGTGCTCAAGCACCGCTTTGCCACTGTATTCGTATCGCTGCTGGTGCTGGTGGCCACCGCATACATGTTCGTCATTATTCCGAAAGGCTTCCTGCCCACGGAAGACACCGCCCAGATCTTCGGCGTGACGGAGGGGGCGCAAGACATCTCCTTCGAAGCCATGATGGAACACCAGCGCCAGGTCGCAGCCATCATTAGCGCCGATCCGAACGTCACCGGGCTGATGTCGTCGATCGGAGGCGGCGGTGGGGTCGCTACCGGGAATAACGGCCGCGTGTTCATGCACCTGAAGCCGCGCAAGGAACGGGCGTTGAGCGCGGATGAGATTATCCAGGAGCTGCGCCCCAAGCTCGCGCGAGTGCCGGGCATGAGCGTTTATCTGCAGGTGCCGCCGACAATTCGAATCGGCGGCCAATTGACCAAGAGCCTGTATCAATACACGCTGAGCGGCGCGGACTTCGCGGAACTGCGCCAGTGGGCGCCGATCATCGAGGGCAAACTGCGGGAACTTCCCGAGTTGCAGGATGTGACCACGGATCTCCAAATCACCAGCCCGCAGGTGCGCGTGGATATTGATCGCGACAAGGCGCAGGCGCTGGGCGTGACGGCGCAGCAGATCGAAAACGCGTTGTACGATTCTTATGGAAACCGGCAGGTCTCCACCATCTACACGCCATCCAACGAATACTTCGTCATCTTGGAGGCGTTGCCGAGGGACCAGCGCGATCCGTCCGCTCTGTCGAAACTCTACATCACCGGCACCGAGAACCGTCTGATTCCCATCGACACCGTGGCCAAGCTGACGCGCACCATCGGTCCGCTGAGCGTCAACCACACGGGACAGTTACCTTCGGTGACGGTTTCGTTCAATCTGAGACCCGGCATTTCGCTCAGCCAGGCGGTAGAGGGCATCGACCGGACCATGACCGAACTGCGCCTGCCGATTACGATCACCGGGTTCTTCGCCGGCCAGGCGCAGGCGTTCCAGACGTCGCTGCAAAGCCTGTGGATCCTGCTGATCATCGCGATGCTGGTGATCTACATGGTGCTCGGCATTTTGTACGAAAGCTTCATTCACCCCCTGACGATTCTTTCGGGGCTGCCGTCGGCGGGCTTCGGCGCATTGCTGACGCTGCTGCTGTTCAAAGTAGAGCTGAGCCTGTATGCCTTTGTGGGACTCATCATGTTGATCGGCATCGTCAAGAAGAACGCCATCATGATGATCGACTTCGCGCTCGAAGCCCAGCGCGTGGAGGGCAAGAGCCCCATGGAGGCGATCTACCAGGGCTGCATGGTCCGGTTCCGGCCGATCATGATGACCACCATGTCGGCGCTGCTGGGCACGCTGCCGATCGCGTTGGGCGTGGGCGCAGGAGCGGAATCGCGGCGTCCGCTGGGTCTGGCGGTGGTGGGAGGGCTGCTGTTTTCGCAACTGCTCACGCTGTTCCTGACGCCGGTGGTGTACACGTATTTGGAACAATTCCAACAAAAGATCGGTCGCCTGCGTCGCAAGAACCCGAAGGCGATCAAGCCGGCTGTGCCCGAACCGGTGGCTGTGAAGTAGCGTGGCACAGGCATTCCTGCCTGTGTTGAACTGAAGAAAGCAATGGCCACGATCAAGATTTCCGCCAACGAACTGGAACTCTTGGCAGAGCGCTTCGGAAGCCAAGTGCGACAGATCGGCCGTTGGAATAAGACAACCGACGGTTCGCTCGAAGTTCCAATGAGCAACATCACCGAAGCTGCCGGGAGATTGGATGATAAGTTGCTGACCGAACAGTTTCGCGACATCTTGAGTGGATCAGCAGCCGTCCAGTTCATCGAAGCTCTGGCGGCATTGTATCTGGCACAATTTGAAGCCAAGGTCCTCCGCTACCAGGACTCGAATAATCCGGCCGAAACGCAACGTCTTCGGCAGGAGACTTCACGAGAACTGTTCGGTCCCGCGCCCATGTCCTACGCTACGGGAAGCTAGTCTAGGCGCATTTACCCAAGCCGCATTCGAACCTCGGTGGGAGAATATTCTAAGAAATGAAGCAATCATGACTCGCGCCCAGGCAAGAACGACGATAGCAGCCGTCCTGGTTGTCCTGGCCCTCCTGCTGGGCTCTCAGGCAGCGGCTCAACCGGTGACCTTCAAAGACGTGAAAATCCGCCTCAACCGCGGCGACAAGGACCGGCGGCTTGTGGACAAGAGCGTCGATCTGGTTTTCGACGATAGTGCCAAGCAGTTGACCGTGAAGGGGTACGAAAAGCCCGTCACAATCTCCTACGACGACGTGGAAAAGGCCGTCTTCGACGTAACCACACACATGCGCGGGGGCGCCGTTGGGCAGCTTCTTGTGGCCAGCGGTAGCGTCGCTGGCGGCGTTGCCGGAATCATCGTCGAGGCCAAGCATGTCAACGACTATTGGTTCTACATTGGCCAGAAATCGGGCCGCTACACGGTTCTCGAGATCCCTAAGGAACTCTCGCCGCAAGTGATCGACAAAGCAAAGGCTACGTTCGGGGACCGCGTGTCGGAGTATCCCACGCAGCAGGGGGAGAAAATCGAGAAAGAAACGCTCAAGGACCTGCAGTCCAAGCACTCACTCAAGGGAGACAAGAAACAGCACCCGATACCGGAGATCAAGCCGGATAAAGCGCTGGTGGTGGTGGTCTGTCCGCCGCTGGCTGCAAGAACTTCCGGAAAGGGAATCCAATACAAGCTTCACGCCAACGACAAAGTAGTTGCCGTCAACAAGCAGGGGACCTATAGCTTCGCCTACCTCGATCCAGGCGATTATCTTCTGGTAGCGCAATCAGAGAACGCCAGCGGATTGAAGGTGAAGCTCGATGCGGGCAAGGATTACTACTTCCTGCAGAACACGTTCATGGGCGTCTGGAAGATGCGCACCAGCCTGTCCCAGCAGAGCAGGGAAATCGTGCTGCATGAATTGAGTGGAGCCAAGTACGCGGACTGGGAACGGAAGTAGGGCGAACGCGCCGCGCATTCCGGGCTTGCCGGCTGCATGCGCAGGTTGCATCGGGCGAGATGCAGGCCTACACACAGTACAATTTGAGTGGGAGCAATCATGACTGGCGCACAAACAAAAACAACACACTCCGGCGAGCTGTACATCGGCGGCAAATGGCAGCCGCAGGCAGGAACCGGCTCCATCGATGTTCTCTCCGCCTCCACCGAAGAGGTAATCGGCTCCGTCCCCGAAGGCACACCAGCCGACGTCGCTCGTGCAGCCAATGCCGCGCGGGCCGCATTCGACCATTGGAGCCAAACCAGCGTTCAGGAACGCGCCGATTGGCTGCGCAAGCTGGCCAACGCCTTGAAGGAGCGCGCCGAGCAGATCGCAAACACCATCAGCCAGGAAGTCGGCTCGCCGATCACCATGGCGACCAACATCCAAGCCGGTCTGCCCGTGATGGTGACCAACACCTACGCACAATTGATCGCCGACGTGAAGCTCGAGCAGGAGATCGGCAACTCGCTGGTGGTGCGCGAGCCCTTCGGCGTAGTGGGCGCGATCACTCCCTGGAATTATCCGCTGCATCAGATCATGGCGAAAGTCGCGCCGGCGCTGGCCGCGGGCTGCACCGTGGTGTTAAAACCGAGCGAAGTTGCGCCGCTGAACGCGCTGCTGCTGGCCGAAGCGTGCGAGTCGATCGGTTTGCCGGCCGGCGTGCTGAACATCGTTACCGGATACGGTCCGGTGGTCGGCGAAGCGATCGCGGCGCATCCGATGGTGGACATGGTCAGCTTCACCGGATCGTTGCGCGCCGGCCGGCGTGTTGGCGCGCTGGCGGCCGAAAGCATCAAGAAAGTGACGCTAGAGCTGGGCGGCAAGTCGGCCTTCGTCGTGTTGGACGATGCGCCACTCGACAAAGCCATTCCCGCGGGCGCGCGCAACGCGATGCTGAACTCCGGGCAAACCTGCTCGGCCTGGACCCGCATGATAGTGCCGCGCATCCACTATGCGCAGGTGTTGGAGCTGGCCGCGCAGGCCATCGGCTCGCTGAAGCTGGGCGATCCCCTCGACCCCGCCACGCGCCTGGGTCCGCTCATTTCATCCACGCAGCGCGAGCGCGTGGAAGGCTTCATCGCCAAAGGCAAGCAGGAAGGCGCGCGCGTGGTGATGGGCGGCGGCCGCCCGGCTGGATTCGCCAAAGGATACTATGTCGAGCCCACAATCTTTGCCGACGTTCAGCCCAAGATGACTATCGCGCAGGAAGAAATCTTCGGCCCGGTGCTTTCGGTTCTGCCATACGACACGGAGGACGAGGCGGTGCACATCGCGAACGACACCATCTACGGCCTGGCGGGCGGCGTCTGGTCGGGCGATCCGGCGCGGGCCATGCGCGTCGCCCGCAGGATTCGCACTGGGCAAGTAGACGTGAACGGTGGGAAATATAACCCACTCGCCCCATTCGGCGGCTATAAACATTCCGGGATCGGCCGCGAAATGGGCATGTTCGGGCTGGAAGAATACTTCCAGGTCAAATCGATCGCACGCTAGTTTCTATAGCTTCCGCGCCACCAACTCGGCAACTGGCCGCTGGTGGCAAGCCTCATGCGGCATGCCCTCGTAGTAATGCAGAATCGTCCACCCCGCGAAGTACCCTCGCAACTCGCCTGGATACGCTCGCGTCGGCGTGCCGCGAGGCTGATCCGAATCCGCAAGATGAACGATGACGATGATCAATCCGCCAGGGCGGACTCCCGCTTGCATCCGTGGAATCAGGCCGCGCTGCAGGAAGTAACAGTCGCAAATCAGGTCATAGGCGCTCGGCTGAATCTCAAACTCGCCGCGCTCCAGATCGGCGACCTTCGCCTCGATCTCGAACCCGCGTTCGGCGGCGCGCGCCCGCAATATCTCCAGCGCGACCGGCGATCCGTCCACTGCCGTCACCCGCCAGCCTAGCTCCGCAAGGTACAACGCATTGCGCCCGGGTCCGCAAGCCAAGTCGAGAGCCACGCCTCTTGCTCCCGCGAACTTCACTACCAGCGGCGCGGGCGTCCGGAACACTTGCTCGCCGGCGCGGTAGCGTTCGTTCCACTTCGCAACGCTCAACTTACTTTGCTCTGTTTGGCGGCGGCCTTGAAAACCTTCGTCAGGATCGCGATGCCGCGATCGATCTCTTTCTCCGTGATGATGTACGGCGGCAGCATTCGCAGTACCGTATCGTGCGTGCAATTCAGCAGAAGCCCGCGTTCCATCGCATCCAGCACGATTTGCTTGCCGGGCATGCTCAGCTCCACGCCGATCATCAAGCCGCGCCCGCGCACTTCCTGGATGAATCCGAAGTGCCGCTTCAGCTCGTCGAGCCGCATGTGAAAATAATTTCCGGCCTGCCGAATATGCGGCAGCAGGCCCTCCAGAATATCCAGAAACTCGATTGCGACACGGCAGGCCAGCGGTCCGCCGCCGAAAGTCGATCCGTGCATGCCCGGCCCGATCGACTTGGCCGCCCGTTCGTTCGCCACGATCACTCCCAGCGGAATGCCGCACGCCAGTGGCTTGGCCGCCACCATGATGTCGGGCAACACCGCCGGATCCGCGAGCTGATATGCGAAATACGTTCCGGGACGGCCGACGCCGCACTGGATCTCGTCGAACACCAGCAGCGCATCGTGCCGGTCCGCAAGTTCGCGGGCCTTGCGGGCATATTCGGTGGTCATCGGATTGATGCCGCCCTCGCCCTGGATCCACTCCATCACGATGCCCGCGGTCTTTTCATTCACCACTTGCTCCAGCGCGACGATATCGTTTACCGGGACGAACTTTGCGCCCGCCAGCATTGGCTCAAAATCCTTGCGATATTTTTCCTGACCGGTGATGGAGAGCGCGCCGAACGTTCTTCCGTGAAACGAATCGTGCAGCGCGACGATCTCGTACTTCTCGGGATGGATCTTGCGGCCGTGGGAGCGGATCATTTTCATCGCGCCTTCCATCGACTCGGCGCCGGAGTTGCAGAAGAACGTGCGCTCCAGTCCGCTGACCTTCGCCAGCCGCTCCGCCAGCGGCCCCTGATATTCGTGATAGTAAAGATTGGAAGTGTGCAGCAGCAGCGCAGCCTGCGCGCGGATGATCTTCACCAGGCGCGGATGGGCGTGCCCCAGCGCGTTGACGCCGATGCCCGTCAGCAGATCGAGATAGCGCTTGCCGGATGTGTCGTATACGTAGCAGCCCCGGCCGCGATGCAGCGCAAGCGGATAGCGCGCATAGTTCTGCAGCACGTACTGGCTTTCGAGCGCGCGGATCGCATCCAGCGTGCCAGTTTCTTCGTGGGTCGGCAAAACGGTGGACATAGAATCATCATAACTTGGCGTCCCCTCACTGACGTTCGGGGTTGCCGCCAGCCCGCCACCGATGCGGCCTGCTCGCGACTTGTTCGGTTTGTTCGGCAACCCCAAGCGTCAGCGCGGGGACCAGCGCGATAATCGTAAGAGAGGGGTTGCAAGATTCTGCCGCAATCTATTTCGAAGCCAAGCGTTTGCAAGGAGTAGATATGACAAGACACTGGTTCCTCTGGCTGGCGCTTCTGCCGGCCGTATTAATTGCGAGCGCCGCGGAGTTTCCGGCCCCGGCGGTCGACATCCCCGCTCCGGCCGGCAAACAAAAAACGACCGCGGTGCTGGCCGGTGGCTGCTTCTGGGGAGTGGAGGCCGTCTTCGAGCGCCTCAAGGGCGTATCGGATGTCGTCTCGGGCTTCGCCGGCGGAAGCAAGAACACGGCGCACTACGAAATCGTGAGCAGCGGCACAACCGGTCATGCCGAGTCGGTGAAGATTACATACGATCCGTCGCAAATCTCCTACGGAAAACTGCTCGAAGTCTATTTTGCGGTTGCGCACGATCCCACCGAGCTGAATCGCCAAGGACCGGACGAAGGCACGCAGTACCGCTCCGCCATCTTCTATTCGAGCGACGATCAGAAGCGAGTCGCCGAGGCCTACATTGAGCAGCTAAACAAATCGGGGATATTCAAGCGGCCGATTGTGACGCAGGTGACGCCCCTCGCCGGTTTCTACAATGCCGAGGAGTATCATCAGCACTTCATCGATCACAACCCCAACTACCCGTACGTGGTTTACAACGACTTGCCGAAGCTGAAGCACCTCGAGCAGCAGTTCCCCGAACTATTGAAGCACCGTTAAGGTGGAACAGGCTTCAACGTTGAGGTGGCACAGGCTTCAGCCTGCGTTCGACCTAACGCGCAGCCACCGATCCCGAACTCGCATACGCCAGCGCCATCGCGGCCCACGCCGTCGCCGACGACGAGATCCACTGATCGTGATCGTACGGAAAGCCGCTCTGGAAGTAAGGCTGGAATTTCGCAGCGCGGCTGGCAACGTGCCACGACCCATCGCTCAACTGCGTCCGCAGCAGATAAGCGACGCCGCGCCGATAAGCTGCATCGCTCGCCGGAACGCCCATTTGGTGCATCGTGTATAGCGCCTGGCCAGTGGCATATGCGTCACTGGATAGCTCGGGCGTCTGCGGCCATCCGCCATCCTCGCGCTGCATGGCGATGAGCTTCCGGAACGGCTCTTCCAAGACGGCGCGCTCCGCTTTGGCCCACTTAAGCCCGAGCAACTGCATGTTGCGATCCTCCGTCGTTCGCGGGCTCGCCGACTTGAGCCACCCCGCCGCTCGCTGGATGCACTGATCGAGTTCCGCCTTGCGGCCCGGCGGACCATACGTCGCGAGAGCGCGAATCGAAAGTGCCGTGCGTGAGAAATCGCCGTCTTCCATGGGCGACCGCGCTACGCCGCCGAAATGCCAGTTGCCTTCTTTCTTCTGTTCGCCGGCGATGTTGTGGATCATCGCATCGATGCTGCGATCGGGCGCAGCGCTTTCCTCAGCCAGGTGGAGCACGGAATACATGATCGTGTCCACGGATCCCGGCGGGTCGATGCGTTGCATCAACACCTGGGCGAGTGAAGCCCACTGTAGCTTGACCGTCTTCAACTGCTCCGCCGCGGCACTTTCGTCCACTCGGATCCCGTTGGCTCGCGCAGCGCTGACCGCCAAGCCGGTGAGATTCTGCGCATGGCAGGATACACAACCGCCCTCCGTGAAAAAGCTCCCGCTGGTGCGTTGCAAAAGTGCAATGCTCTTCTCGGCCGCTTCCTTCGGAGTGGGGAGTTTGCTGTTTCCGGCCGGCGTTAGAGCTGGCGCCATCGCCTTTTGTGCGCGATCGATCCCCAGCGCTGCCAGAACCGAAGCGTGAGAATATTTCTTCGCCCAGTCGATCGCCGTTTCACCATTCTTCGACTTGATGTTGGGATCGGCGCCCTTGTCGAGCAGTAGACGAACCACGCGCGCGTCGGGACGGTCGGAAGCAACTGCCAACGTCAGAGGCGTCATCCCCCGCACCTCTTGCGCGTTCACTTTGGCGCCTGCGTCCAGCAGTAGTTTCACGGCATCCGGCCCGCCATACGCCGTGGCGAGCAGCAGAGGCGTAAACAGACCGAGCGCAATGGTGCCATTCTTCACCTGCCCGAAGCCGGCGAGGCCGGTGGCGTTGACGTCCGCGCCCTTGGCCAACAGAATCCTGATCACTTCCGAATTTCCGTTGCTCGCGGCATTCATCAGAGCAGTTTCGCCGGTGAAGTCCTTCGCGTTCACGTCAACGCCCTTCTGGAGTAAGAGACTGACCGTGGCGCTATCATTCGCATCGGTCGCGGCCAGCAGAGCAGTACTGTTCAGGGGGCCGCGGACCGCCGCATTCGCCCCTTTTTCAAGCAACAGCTTGACGATCTCGGACGCCCCGCTGTGCGCCGCGGCGATCAGCAGCGGAGTTTGGGCCTGCTTCGAGCGCGCGTTCACGTCCGCGCCCTTGGCCACCAGCAGCCGGACCTTCTCCAGGTCGCTGGCGCACCATAACAGCGGCGTTACTGCAAACGCGTTTTTGGCATTCACGTCCGCGCCGGCTTCGAGCAGCAGCTTCATCGCTTCGAGACTGCCGAACGCTGCCGCATACATCAGCGGAGTTGTCTCACGCTGGTCCTTGACATCGGCGCCGGAGGTCTTCAGCAACCCCCGGAGAGCGGGCAGATCGTTGTTGCGGATCGCCTGATAGAACTGGTCGCTCGGTTCTTGCGCGAAGCAAAATACGGCGCTCAACGCAAGCGCACAAGTTAATCCAAGGGTCTGACGCATCGTGGAATTAGGCTCCTTCGAGTGTTCCCCCATTATTGCAACAGGGCGGCTTCGCCGCAAACCGAGCCGCGACCGGCAGGGAGCGCTACCACGACGGTCCAAGAGATGAAAATTGTCGCGGCTCGCGAACAAGCAAACATTTAGCAGTACAGGCTTCAGCCTGTGTTTCGGGCTACCGCGACGCTTCCAGCGCCAAAAGCTTTTGCTTACGCTCAATCCCCCAGCGATACCCACCCAACTGGCCGTCCTCCCGAACCACCCGATGACACGGAATCGCCACAGCCACCGGATTCGTGGCACACGCCCGCGCCACCGCCCGCGACGCCTTGGGATGACCAATGCCTCTGGCAACCTCGCCGTAGGATTTCGTCGCGCCGTACGGAATCGCCTGAAGCTGCTCCCATACCAGCCGCTGAAAAGCCGTCGCCCGGATATCCAGCGGCAGCGCGTGCGCCTGTTCTCCCCGCAGCCGCTCGCGCACGGCGCTGACCCATCCTGCCAGTTCCCGGTCGCTTCGAACGATGTCCGCGCGAACATATTCTCTCCGCAGCCCGTCTTCCATCGCCCGATCGCCGGCGCCGAATTGGATGGAGCAAACTCCCTTCGCCGTAGCCGCCAGCAACATTCGGCCCAGCGGCGTCTCGGCAATGGTATAACGAATCGTTACGCCGCTACCTTGCTTGCTGTAGCGCAAAGGCGTCATGCCGAGCTTCGACGAGGCGCGCTCGTACAAGCGGCTGCTCGACCCGAAACCAGCGTCGTAAAGCGAACGAGTCACCGAGTGTCCTTCGCGCAGCCCGCTCTTGAGCGACTGCAAACGGCGCGAATCGGCGTACGCGCGCGGCGTGATTCCAGTGAGCGCTTTGAACGTGCGCTGCAGATGGAACGGACTCAACCCGATCGCCCGGCTCAGCGCAACCAGCGTGGCCGGCTCGTCCGTATGCGAGTCAATATAGCGGCACACCTTCTCGACCACTTCTGAATTGGCGTCGCGGCTATCGTCGGCCTCCGGCTTGCAGCGTTTACAGGCGCGAAAGGCGGCGCGCACGGCCGCGTCCCGCGTGCGAAAGAAAACCACGTTCTCCGGTTTGGGCCGCTTCGAGGGGCAGGACGGGCGGCAGTAAATTCCCGTGGACAACACCGCGTAGAAGAATACGCTGTCCATACCGCGGTCGCGCGCCGCCACCGCATCCCAATAACTAGCTCGCCAGAATTCCTGTTCCTCGTTAATCGGCATCATTTTAAGCGTTGGCATCGTACTCATGATTCGATGCTAACCGTTCGCAGTCTTGATAACTATCCGATTCTTGCGCTCAAACCCAAAAAACCCGCTCAGTAACTGAGCCGCGCGCGTCAGCAAGCGGTGTTTCACCTTCCAAACAGTCTCCGTTTGCGCTGCTTCACCGGCACAGCGGGCGCGGGCGCCGCCGCCGGACGCATCACCCGCTCAATGGCCGTCAGCGCCACCGGCGCCATGATCCGATACCCGGCCGGGTTCGGATGCAACCCGTCGTCGGCGAGATCGGCCTTCAGGAAACCCGCGGCATCCACCACTTCCGAATAGTAATCCAGATAAGTGAAATTGCGCCGCGTGCAGAAGCTCTTGATCCAGTCGTTCAGCGAGCGGATCAGAATCGGCGGCCGGACCCGCGTCATTTCATAATTCGGATTCACGTCCTTGTGATAATCGCTCACCGGCAGCACGGAAGAAAGAATGACCTTGATCTTGCGAAACTCGGCCAGGTCGGCGATCATCGCCAGGTTGTCTTCGATGGCGCTGAGCTGCATCCCGCGCGCCAGGTCGTTGGTCCCGCCCAATACAACCAAAACACCAGGCTGCAGATTGAGTACGTCCGACTGCATTCGCCCCAGCATCTGTCCCGTGATCTGGCCGCCGATGCCGCGATTGACGAAATCGCGATCCGGGAAATACTCGTTGAGGCGCCAGCCGTCCGTGATCGAGTCTCCCAGAAAAACCACGCGCGACTTGTCGGCCTTGGGCGGGCCGATCCGCGAATCTATGTCCGCGTATCGCGTCAGGTTGTCGGGATCCGGATTGCGAAGTTGCCTCTCCTTCAGTGCCATCAGCGCACGCAGGTGCGAATCGATTCGACCCAGCGCGTCGCGCAACTCGTGAAACTGACGCTGCCCTTCGGCCGGGAATGGGACCGGCTTCGGTACCGCGTCCGACAGGGCCAGATAAGCGCGCAAATTGTTCAGGAACGTGTAGTGATAATCGGCGAAGTTCACGTTGGTGCGCAGTTGCGCCAAGGTTTGCCGGGCAGTCTCGATCAGTGGAGCGGCAGGGCGCGCCAGATCCGGAACCGCCACCGTGGTCGACTCCATCAGTTGGATCACGCGCTGGTACGATTCCAGCACCTGCGGACCGGTCATAAGCTGGGACGGCTGTTGCTGCGCGCTCAGCGCGACCGCAATCCAGACCAGCCATAGCTTCTTCATGAATGCCCCTCCTTCTCCAGCTCGAACGTGATCGAGCCAATGGGAAAGCTCATGCGAGCGCGAATCTGGACCGGCAATCGCCGCGCGTCGTCGGTCAGCCAGATTTGCAGTTGCGCCTTGCGCGCGTAAAGAATTCCGTTGAACACGAATGCTTCACAGCGAATCGTGTTGAACGTTCCGGCTTTGGTTTTGATCTGTTCACGCTGCTGCACCTCCACGCGCGCCGAGACGGATTTCTTGCCGTCGCTAAGCGGAATCTGGATGGATTGCCCGGGGTCCAGCTTCATGGTTCTGAGTTTGTAGATTCCCCCGATGATATCGCTGACGCAAGACGGTATATCGGTTTCCGCCGTCTTGAAAATCGAGTTCTTGATCAGGTCGCGCTCCACGTAGCTCGCTTTGCCGCGCGCGCGATCGTAGCTGACCTTGGTCTCGCGGTGGCGCGACCGTTCCATCGCGTTAAGATCGGTGCTGCTGGTGCAGAACCCGTCCTCCATTTTCGCGGCGTAGTTGTCGTCCAGCTTGTATAGCTTCGAGACCAGGCCCGCCGACTCCAGGTGCAGCTTCGACTCCCATTCGGTTTTGTCGCCCGACTTCTTCGGCTCCAGAGTCAGGCGCGCGTCGCCCGCATAGATCAGGCGCCACTCGATGCTGTAGTTGAGCGTCTCCGCGGCTGGGAACGAGGCCGGAGCGGAGACCGGTTTAGATTGTGGGAGCGAGGAAGGGATCGCCAGCAAGACTAAACCGGCACAGCTAACGGGTACGGTAAAACCCGGCATGAACTATGAGTGTAACCGAAAACTTTGGGGACACTCCGGGCTAGTTTCGACAAACCTTCAATCCGTCCACTCCCGCAGGCGTGTCCCCAAAGTTTTTCCCCCGCCTCGAAGGGAGCAGTTCCTCTAAAATCAAAAAGTGCCTGTTCTGATTCTGCTGGCCGGACCCAACGGCGCGGGAAAAACCACGGCTTCGACGGACCTGCTGAAGGACGAGCTGCGTGTCGACGAATTCGTAAACGCCGATGCGATCGCCCAAGGCCTCTCCGCCTTCCGGCCGGAGAAAGCCGCCATGGAGGCGGGCCGGATCATGTTGCAGCGTCTTCACCACTTGACGAACCAGAGGGCGAGCGTCGCGTTTGAGTCGACGCTCGCCAGCCGGACCTTCGCGCCGTGGATTCGAGGTCTGCTCGAGAACGGCTATGAGTTTCACCTGTGCTACTTCTGGCTGCCATCGGCAGACATGTCGGTGGAGCGCGTTCGACTCCGAGTCAGGTTGGGCGGCCACAACGTGCCGGAGGAAACAATCCGCCGGCGGTACGATGCTGGGCTCAGGAACTTCTTCGACTTATATCAGCCGATCGCCACCAAGTGGCAGTTTTTCGACAACGAACATCCTTCTGGGCCGCGACTGATTGCCGAAGGATCTATCGGCCAGGACGAACGCATATCTGATGTGGCGCTTTGGCATACAATAGTGGATAAGTACGGACATGCCTGAGACTCTTACGAAGTCCGCTGACGAAGTGCTTGCCGAAAAGCTTAGAGATACCAAAGCCATCGAAGCGGCGGTGAAGCGCGGCTTCTACAAGGCCGTCCTCAAGCACAGGCAGGCCAATGTGTCGATGATCTTCGTGGAAGACGGCAAGATCGTCGAAAAGTCTCCGTTCGACGTGCCCATCCCTTCCGACACCCAAGACAAGCAGAAGTAACGTCTGAATCTCTCCGATCCTCGTCATCGACGACAATGACATGATGTCGCTCCATTACGTACGCTCATGGCACGCATGAAAAACTCGAGGGTTTCATCTTTATGCCATCCTTGTTGCGGTCTCGACCGCTGCGCTCCTCATCACCGGCCCGGTCGTTGCCCCCAATGAGGCTCGGCCCTTGTATTCCTTGGGTCAGTGGCACGCCTGGTTAGGGGCGGCGGAGAGTGTCCTCATGTTGGGTTTAGTGATATGGCTATTGCGGCGGAAGGAACGGATCTGGCTGCGCAGGGTGGTCTGGGTTGCGCTGGCCGCGGACATTCTGGTAGTTCTGCTGGGGCTCAAGACCGGCCCTCAATCGGCCTCGGTGAGAATCGCCCACACTCTATTGGGACAGCTTTTTTTCCTGGCGATGGTGGCAGTTGCCGTGTTCACCTCCACCGGTTGGAGCGAAAACCGGCGGCCGGCGGAGAACAGCTCGATCCCGCGGTTTCTAGTGATTGCGACT
>Ga0209648_10000054_pt1 | contig 69497 bp, 54 predicted proteins | sample GraSoi2013_115cm_FD_185830 | JGI IMG/M metagenome (GOLD analysis project Ga0209648, IMG submission 185830) | Grasslands soil microbial communities from the Angelo Coastal Reserve, California, USA - Sample 9_17_2013_115cm (SPAdes) (version 2) | ecosystem: Environmental > Terrestrial > Soil >... | reverse complement strand
GTCGCGATGAGTTTCAACCGGTTATTCCTTGGTGGGTTGCTCTCCAGCAGAGCCCGCCTCCACTTCACCGGCTATGAATATTGTGCAGGAACCCAAACCGTCTTGACAAAGCCGTCATTGTTATAGACGGGATGACGATTTCTAGTTCTCGCACACCCTCTTTAAGCTCTGGGAAAAGACGTCCAACAAAACTTTCAGCCAAAGCGAGGATCTCCTCAGTGAACAGTCCAGAACTGTTTGTACAATCGCGAAAGGCAATGGGCACGGTATTCACGATCTACCTGTATGCACACGATCAAGAACAGGCTGACCCTGCGCTGGAAGCTGCTTTTGAAGAGATCGAACGCCTCGAAGAAACCCTGAGCACCTACCGGGCAACAAGTGAAATCTCACGCATCAACCGTCTCGCGGGGAACGGCGAGGTAACCACAGACCTTGAGGTCTTTGCTTTGCTCGAAAAGTCACTACAGTACAGCCGGCAAAGCCATGGGGCGTTCGACGTGACCGTAGGATGGCTGATGCGTGCCTGGGGATTTTTTCGCGGCCAGGGCCGGTATCCCACGAGCGGAGTAGCGGTTGTGCTCGGCAATCAGGCCATCGATCAAGGCCAACGCATTGTGTTTCGTGAGCACCTGCGGTAGAAGACGGGAGGATAGCGTGCGGGCTAAACCAAAGACGCGAAGCCTTGATCTTCCTCAGGGCTGCCGGCAACGTGGACTATGCTGTGGTCGGATCGCCATGCTCGGCCTCGTTCCATTCCTTTTCCTTGCTGGTCCTGACGCGTTTGCCACTGACACGTTCTCTTCCGTTGCGGTCTTCTGCGATGAGTCGTTTCCCGCGGCGGACTCCGCGAATCCGTCCTCGCAGCAATTGCGGGAAATGTTGCCTGGCAGTGAGCTGGCGTCCGTGGAACTGCTTCCCGCTCTCCTAGAAGCCTCTGCGACTCGGCTCTTGGTGCTTCCTTACGGTTCCGCTTTCCCGGAGCAGCTTTGGCCGGACATTTACCGGTTTCTAGGTCGCGGTGGCAACTTGCTGGTGCTTGGGGGGAGGCCGTTTACACGGTCGGCATATCGCGATGCCGGCGGCTGGAAGCTACGAGATTACAGCGTACGATTCACCCGCCCGCTCATGATTGACCAGTATCAGGTCACTTCCGGTTCCGAAGGGCTGGAATTCCAGACCAATCCCGATGTCATCTCGCAGCTTCCCGGGTTCGCGTGGACGCGAGCGTTCAGCCTTGTGATTCGCCTCAGCGAGGTGGACCTTTATAAACGGGGAGGCTCAACCGGCTCCATCGATGCTCGTCTGGACGCGCTTGCGTGGGGCATAAAAGAAGGACACAAGTTGGCTGCCCCGGCAATTCAGGTCGACCACCTGAGGAACGGGTTCAACGGGGGACGCTGGATCTTTTTAAGCGCCGAATTGGCGCCAGAATTCTATAGCACCCGGCAAGCAACAGATCTCATTCGCGCTCTGGCGGAATCGGCGATGCAAGGTAGCCAGGAGTTTACCGTGCGACCCGTACTGCCGCTCTATTTGCCGGGCGAGCCTGTGCAACTCGACGTTTTTTGGCATTCGGCCGAGCCATCTTCGGAAAGGCAGACAGTCAGAATCACCACCTTCCCAGAATTGCAACCTTCAAACAGTTCGGTGGTCACGGTCGCCGGACCGCAGCCGCCGGGGTCCCCAACGCGCAACGCCTTTACGCGCGGTGGGGTGGAGGCGCCCTCGGCTGCGATTCCGGTCATTCTGCCGGCACCGGACGCCTCGGGGTTGTGGATGATTGAGGCCGAAGTGCGGGAAGGCAGCCGAGTTCGCGCCGTCTATCGCTCGGGCTTCTGGGTGAAGGACGAAGCCTATCTTCGTTCCGGCCCTCGGCTGTCTGTCAACCGTGATTTTTTTCAACTCGACGACCATCCGCTCGCTGTAGTCGGAACCACTTATATGTCGAGCGAGGTCCAGCGCCTGTTCTTTGAGCATCCGAACGTCTATGTTTGGGACCGTGACCTCGCCCAAATCCATGCCGCTGGACTGAACATGATTCGCACCGGCTGGTGGACAGGCTGGGACAAGTTCTGTGACGAAAATGGACAGCCTTACGAAAGAACCCTCAGGACGATTGAAGCTTTCCTGATGACGGCTCGCAAGAACGCGCTGCCAGTTCAGTTCAATTTCTTTGCCTTCCTGCCCGAGGTTTTGGGAGGCGGAAACGCGTATCTGGACCCGGAGGCGGTTCGCAAGCAGCAGACGCTTATTACATCCGTGGTTGCACGCTTCCGCGATGTTCCCTTTCTGGCCTGGGACTTCATTAACGAACCGAGCATCTCTCAACATCTGTGGACCATGCGGCCCTCGCGGGATGCGATAAAACTCGAGAAGTGGAACGAGTGGTTAAGCAGGCGTTATCCGGATCGGGCGGCACTGGCCGCGGCTTGGAATGTTGCTTTGGTCGATGCCAACGGCACACTTCCTCTCCCGGAAGAAATCGAATTCACGCAGCGCGGCACGTACGTCGGCCGCAACTCGCTCAAGGTTCACGATTTCTTTCTGTTTGCCCAGGACATGTTCGTGAACTGGGTACAAATGATGCGGACCGCAGTTCGCGTCACGGGATCGCACCAGCTGATCACCGTGGGGCAGGACGAAGGAGGAATCCAGGACCGCCTGTCACCGGCGTTTTGGGGACCGTCGGTTGATTTCACCACCAACCACTCGTGGTGGCAAAACGACTTCTTGTTGTGGGATTCTTTGCTGGCGAAGCAGCCGGGACAACCCATGCTCATCCAGGAGACCGGCCTGCAAAGAGAGCTGGACCTTGATGAGCTTGCCCGTCGTACGCCTGAGAGCGAAGCGAACCTGCTGGAACGAAAGGTGGCCACCTCGTTCATTCAAGGCTCTGGCGCGATTGAATGGCTCTGGAACACCAACGCCTACATGACCGAAAGCAACGAGACTCCTATCGGCGCGATCCGAACCGACGCCACGGAGAAACCCGAGGCCGCCGTCATGCGCGGCTTCGCCGGGTTTGCCAGATCACTCGACGCGTACTTGCGGAACCCTCAGCAACCTTCGGTTGCCATCATCACGTCGCAAGCGGCCCAGTTCTCCGTGAGGGGGGAGCTGCAGCTGGAGGCGCAGCGGAAAGCCGTCCGAGCCCTGGCTTACTACAACAGGATCGCTACTTATGCCATTGCCGAAAACCAAATCGAGAAGCTGGGATCGCCCAAACTGGCCATTTTGCCTTCAGCGCAAGCCCTCACCGAAACAGCCTGGCGCTTCTTACTGAACTACGTGAGTCGCGGCGGAAGATTGCTGATCACCGGCCCCGTGGATCGAGACGAGCACTGGCACGCCACGAGGCGAACGGCGGAATTGAAGTTGGAGGCGGAAACGGAACCACTCGTTTATCACAATGCAGAAGTTGAGGCGTTTTGCGGGCGTGAGCGAGGCGAAGGCCGAGCGGGAGCCGCGGGGTCCCCAGCAGCTCCTGCTGCTGGGGTGCGCGTCCGCAGCCGAAATCCTGAGCGAAGTCGAAGGATCTTGGGGCGTTCTGCGGACGTGAACGAGACGAAGGCCGAGTGGGAGCCGCGGGGTCCCCAGCAGCTCCTGCTGCTGGGGTGCGCGTCCGCAGCCGTCCGCTGCAAGGATCGCGTCATTTCCCTTACCTTCGACCAACAAAAACAGAGTTTGCTGGAATCACTTCGTTTTCATGATGGTTCGACGCTGAAAGTCATCTCCTACGGGCAAGGCCAAATCTTTTGGGCTGCATATCCTGTGGAACTCGCCGAAGGATCGCAGGCGACGGCTGATTTATACGCCTTCGTTGCCGGCCAGCTGGGTATCAGACCGATGTATGACCTGGCCTCTACTCTCTCTCCCGGAGTTCTGGTGTACGCGACGGTGCTAGAGGACGCAGACGCGGTCCTCTATGTGATGACCTCCGATAGCGCCGACACTGCCAAAATCGATCTTCGTGACAGAACCACCGGTCTGCGGCTGACGCTGGCTCTTCAAGGCCAACATGCGGCAATGGCACTCATCGGCAGAAGGGAGAAAGCCGTTCTTGCCAAGTATGGCTTCTAGAAGCACTCAGCACTCAGCATTCAGCTAACTTGTGAAATCCCGACCCGAGCTTGTCGAAGGGGAGGGATCTCTATCGGCGCCCCTGATCTACAGGGCTGACAATGGACTCGTTTGAATCAAGGCGTCATTCTGCTTGTCGACGACTCTGAGTGGGGCAAACTTGTCGCTGTCAGAAGGACCGTCGAAGATTGTATGGATCCCTTGCTCCGCTTCGGGATGCTAGAAAGAAGCGCTGAGCGCTGAAAGGGTGGTTTCCGATCGTTTAGAAAATCTAAACGAACCCTTTAGTCATGCTCGTCTTGACAATCCTGAAAAATCCGGGCTATAGTCCGCCACCGGAAAGGCATAAACATTTTGGCTTCCACGAATCAGAAAAACGAATCGCCAGAGATCGGGAGATCGGGTCATCGGGAGATCGGGTCATCGGGAGATCGGGTCATCGAGAGATCGGGTCATCGAGAGATCGGGCCTCGCTCCACAGAATTCTCCCTGTTCCGCTGTCTCTGTATAGCATCCGTTTTTGGGTTCTCGTCGTGAGCGTGTGCTTGAGGCCGTCAGATCACCCGATGGCCCGATGATCCGATGCCCCGATCTCCCGTCGCGAATGACTTTCATTAGCGGGGGTTTCGCGAGCATCAGCGTGGTTACCGTGAATATTAACGACCTGCTTCAGGCTCGTTACAGGAGGGAAAAATGAAGAAGAATGTTGCGTTTACATTTTTTGTGAGCGTTCTTCTGCTTCCCAGCTTGGCGCTTGCGCAAGGTTTGGGCAGTATCGTGGGAATCGTGACCGATCCGTCCGGAGCTGTGGTTGTCTCGGCCCAGGTGAAAGCGACGGAACAGGGCACAGGTTTTTCGCGCGGCGCTACGACGAATTCTGAGGGATACTACGTCATCTCCGCGCTGCGCCCGGCGGAGTATACGTTGACGATCGCGGCGTCGGGCTTCCGGACATTTAGCGAGCGCAGCGTAACTTTGCTTGCCGATCAGACCCTGACGCTGAACGCAAAACTGGGTGTCGGCGGGACTACCGAGGTTGTTGAAGTCACGGGGAACCCGCTCCAGGTTGATACCTCGACGGGAGGGATTAAGCAAGTCATCGAACAGGAACGCATTAGCGAGCTACCCTTGAATGGCCGCAATGCGGCCACGCTTACTCTACTGGTGCCGGGGGCAGTTTCTGCTCCAGGCGGCGGAGCCGACCAGGGATCGACTAAGACTTTCCCCGGCGCGGTGACAATTTCCGCGAACGGCGCGCGCCAGAACCAGATCAGCTACCAGTTGGATGGCGGCAACAACGTGGACGAATACACCAACGTCAACCAGCCCTTTCCCATGCCCGACGCGCTCCAGGAATTCAGCGTCCAGACCAGCAATTACAGCGCAGAATATGGACAGAACGCCGGTGGAGTAGTCAACATTGTTACCCGGTCGGGCAGCAACAACTTCCACGGCAATGCTTTCGAGTTCTTGCGCAATTCGGTGTTTAATGCCAAACCATGGAGTTCGCTAGGTCCCAAGGATGCTCTCCATCGCAACCAGTTTGGCGGCACCTTCGGCGGTCCAATCCTCCGTGACCGCACCTTCTTCTTCGCCGGCTATCAGGGCACGATCTTTCGCAATGTCGGGGCGGGGAGCAAGGCGACTGTGCCCACAGCCGCGCAACGAGCCGCAGCCACCGATCCGGCCGTGATTAACCTGCTCCAGGGCATACCCTCGCCGAATACCGGGACGTCCTCCGCAACTTTCGCGGGCCGGCCGGACTATCAAGATTTCCACGAGGGCACCGGCAAATTAGATCACTCGTTTCGTGAGAACGATCGGTTGACCCTGCGCTACTTTTTGGACCGCTTTACCAGGAACGCGGTTTTCGATCCCACCAATCTCTTGCGCTATTCGGATGGATCGACCATTACTTCGCAGAACGCCTTGATCCATGAAACCCACATCTTCAGCTCAACCCTGCTCAATGATTTTCGCTTCAGCTATTCCCGAGACATGGCCAGCCGCGGCCCGGCCGCCAACGCCGCCAGCGTGCAGGATTTCGGCGTGAAGATCCCCTTTCAGCCAGCAACCAAGGCAATTCAAGCTGTCCGAGTGGTGGGTGCATTCACTTTTGGGGACAACCCTCCGGCAACTTTCGCCCGAAACAATTTCACGTGGAGTGATGACGTGAGCTGGATAAAAGGAAAGCATGACTTGCGTTTCGGTGGAGTCATTGAACGTAGCCGCGTCGATCTCAATAATCTATTCTTCCAGCCGGCTGAGTTTACTTTTAACTCCACCAAAGTGGGTACAACGACAATTTCCGCGCTCGACAATTTTGTGCACGGCATTCTTGTGGACCAGAGTAGCGCCACCCCCGCCTTTCGTCAGGGCTTCGGAGAATTCAAGAACAATCGCGGCCTCTTTATCGGCGTGTACATCCAGGACAGCTACAAGATCTTCAGACGCCTGACGTTGAACCTGGGAGTTCGTTACGAGCCGGGCCTTCCCTGGGACGAAATCAAGGGACGTCAGGAGCAGTTCAGGCTTTCCGGCTTGTTGGCGGGCTTGAAGTCTACTCGGTTTCCCAACGCGCCCGCCGGGTTGTATTTTCCCGGCGATCCTGGCGTTCCCAGCAACGGTGTAACTGCCAGCTTGAACAATTTTGCGCCACGCGTGGGCTTTGCCTGGGATGTCTTCGGCGATAGTAAAACCAGCTTGCGAGGCGGATTCGGGATGTTCTACGACACCCGCATTCCCGGGATCATCAACAACCGCTTTGCGGATATTACGCCGTTCAGCCCGCAATTCATACTTAGCTCTGCCACCGGCGCCGTGAGACCTGGGTCCTTCAGTGATCCGCTGTGCACCCAGGCCTCCACTCAGGCAGCTCGGGGCTGCACCGCCCAGACCAGTCCGTTTCCCGGTGTATTTCCGCCGCCTTCCAACGCGGCCTTCGGCTCCAACTTGCTGGCTGTGAGCTGGGATCCAAATAACAAATACCAGGTGCCAACCCTTTACAACTGGAACCTGGCGGTCGAACGCGAATTCCCACTCGGTATCCTGACGCGCGCTGCGTACGTGGGCTCGCACGGCAGCCATCTCAAAGAAACGCTCAATTTGAATCCCTCTCCTGTTGGAGGCGGTCCATTTAGACTCAACTCGGCTCTGGCGCCGGGCAACCTGAGTCCTCCGGGTGTCTATGGCAGTGTCAGCCAGGACGCGCAGGACATAAACTCCAGTTACCATTCGCTGCAGTTGGGCGCCGAAAAGCGGATGTCGCGCGGGCTCACCGTCATGGGCAGCTACACCTGGTCCAAGAGCATTGACGACCTGCCTCCGGGCGGGGGAGTTGCCGACATCGGCGCCGATACCGCCTCCGCCCGGCCCTGGGACGATCCGCTACGGCATGCCTTCGACCGGGGTCCGTCGGAATTCGACCACACTCATCGCTTCACAGCTTCTTACGTCTGGGTGCTCCCCGCGTTGAAGGGTCAAAATGGGCTGTTGCGCAATGTCTTTGGTAATTGGCAGTTCAGCGGCCTGGTCTCGGCCCAAACCGGCCGGCCGTTTACCCTGGTAGCGGGCCAGGACGATTCTGGCACCCAAATCCAGCAGGACCGCCCTATCCTGATCGGCAACCCTTATGGTTCCGGAGCGTGCGCGCAGGCCGGTCTGACGATTTGCCGGGATTGGCTCAACCCGGCTGCGTTCGTCCCGCTCCAGGTTCCCGATCCGGCGAAACCGGGCAAGACCAAAGCGAATCCAGCCTTGGCCGGCCTGTTCGGCAACGTCGGTAAGGGGAGCCTTCGCTTTCCCGGCTCCCACACCTGGGACATGGGACTGTCCAAGAGGTTCCAGTTTACGGAGCGAACCGCGCTGGTGTTCCGGGCCGAGTTCTTCAATGTCTTTAACCGGGTAAACTTTGACGAAGGCTCCGCTACCGGTAATTTTGCCAGGCAGAGCTCGACAGGCAACTTCGGCGCGCTGCAGTCGGTGACTGAACCACGTATCGGCCAACTGGCATTGAAGTTGACTTTCTGAAAATCAGCAATTAGCAATTAGCATTTAGCAATTAGCCTTGTGATCTGAGCATTCGCAGCGAGGGCTAAAGACGTGGCAATTGAGTATTTCGCCATTAGGGCGTGTAAGGACTGTTTCAAGAACGCGCTTCGTAGCGGGGCACAGCGTCGGCAACGCGGCCTTTAAGACCGAAAGAAACGCCGCAGTAACGATTCTCAGGCTAATTGCCAAGTGCTAATTTGGGGCACGGCGTTGGCAGCGCGACCTAAAGACCGAAAGAAATGCGGCAGCAGCGATTCTCAGGCTAATTGCCAAATGCTAATTGCTAAGTGCTAATTTGGAGTCACTATGGGATTCATTCACGCTGATTTCCTGCTTCAAAACCAGGCGGCTAGACACTTGTATCACGACTGCGCCGAAAATCAGCCGATCGTCGACTTTCATACTCATCTTCCAGCCAAAGAAATTGCTGAGGACCGCCGTTTTGGCAACCTATTCGACATTTGGCTCGAGGGAGACCATTACAAGTGGCGGGCGATGCGTGCAAACGGGATTGCCGAGCAGTTCTGTTCGGGGAACGCTACCGCTTATGAAAAATTCCTGGCTTGGGCCGCCACCGTGCCGCACACTCTGCGCAATCCTCTGTTCCATTGGACTCATCTCGAACTCAAACGTTATTTCGACATCGATGAGTTCCTTGAGCCGGGCACCGCTCCGGGCATTTGGAAGCGCGCTAATGCGCAACTCGCGGAAGATGACAGCCTGACCGCGCAGGGCATTTTGAGAAGATTTGGAGTTCGAGTTGTTTGTACCACAGATGATCCCAGCGACGATCTCGCCTTCCATCGCCAGCTTGCGGCGTCCGATTTCGAGACCCGAGTCTATCCTACCTTTCGCCCGGACCGCGCATTGAAAATCGGCGACGCGAAGTCTTTCATCCTCTGGATTGACCGGCTGGGCGCCTCAGCGAGCGTAGACGTCACAACTCTCAATGATTTTCTCGATGCCCTCCAGCGGCGCCACGATGACTTTCATCGAGTTGGCTGCCGCCTGTCCGACCATGCCCTCAATCACTGTTACGCTGACTTTTGTACGCAAGCCGTGGCGGAGGATATTTTCAATCGCGTTCGGTCGGGTCAACCTGCCAGTATTGAAGACCACTCGAAGTTTGCTTCCTTCATGATGATGTTTTTTGGGCGGTTGGACAGCGAGAAAGGATGGACAAAACAGCTTCATCTGGGCGCGCAACGAAACGTGAATCGCCGATCGCTCCAGGAACTTGGACCCGATGCCGGATTTGATTCGATGGGAGACTGGCCGCAGGCAGCCGCGCTGGGGGCTTACCTTGACCGTCTCGACCAGGAGAATGCCTTACCCCGGATGATTCTCTACAATGTGAATCCGGCCGATAACTACGCGTTTTCCACCATGGCGGGCAACTTTTACGATAGCGGGCAACCAGCCAAGGTGCAACTCGGCAGCGGCTGGTGGTTTCTCGACCAGAAAGAAGGCATCGAATGGCAGCTCAACGCCCTCTCCAACGCCGGCTTGCTCTCCCGGTTCGTTGGTATGGTAACCGATTCACGCTCCTTCATGTCTTATCCCCGTCACGAGTATTTCCGCCGCGTTTTGTGCAACCTGTTGGGACAGGACATTGAGAATGGCCTGGTTCCTGATCGCGAGATCCTGTTCCGCCCGATGATTGAGAACATCTGCTTCCATAACGCGCGTACCCTTCTTGGCTTGGAGATGCCGGAATCGGCTCCAGCGGAATCGGATGATCGGATGATCGGGTCATCGGGCCATCGGGAGATCGGGCCATCGGGAGGTCTGGAGATCGGGTGATCGGGATAATCTGATCGCTAGGCTGGATGTTTTCCGATGATCCGATGATCCGATGACCCGATCACCCGATCTCTTTCTAGCGCTGGTCTCCAACTCCGGCCTGAAGAATTTTCGCAAATGCTTCCGTCAATCTTCTGGGATATTCGGTGCGGACCATGGCCAATGCCTGCCTTCTCATCAAGCGATGCCGTCTGATTCTCAGGGTCTGGTAGAACCTCTGGCGGCCCCGCAATGCGTGTTCCGGAAGGATGGAATATCCGAAACCGGCCTCTACCAATCGCTTGATGGCTTCCGTGTCATCGGCCTCCATGATCACCCTCGGGCTTAACCCAATCTCTCTAAAAAACTGGTCAATGATGGATCGCATATTGCTTTGCTTGGGATAAAGCAGGAAGGGCATGTTCGCCAGATCAGAAGCGGCGATGGAACCAATGTGACCACCGCGCACCGCGGTGGTCGATGGCCGCAGCACCAGCAATTCTTCTTCAAACAGCGGCAGGATAGAGAGCTTTTCGTCGGAGACGGGGAGAGAGATAAGCCCCAGGTCGAACTTGCCCTCCAAGAGTCCGGAGACGATTTGCTCTGTCACCCCCACCGTGACCTGAATCTCAGCTTGGGGAAAAGTCTTTCGTACCTTTCGCAGTGTCGGACCAAGGCGGTAGATGAGCGTTGTAACGCCGGTAGCGAAGTGGAAGGGCCGGCTGTCTTTCACCGGGTCGTTCTCAAACTGCTCACGAATCTGCGATACCTGCTTGACCAGCGTCCGGGAAAGATCGGCGAGGCGGAATGCGGAGGGCGTGGGCAGCAAGCGTTTTCCTGACCGGCGGAACAATTCGGTGTGCAGTTCATCCGCCAATGCGTGGAGTCGGATGCTCACCGCTCCCGGCGAGAGGCGCATCCTGGCAGCGGCTTTGGTTACGCTCGCCGAATCCGTCACAGCAAGAAAGACTTCAAGTTGGTGAATGTCCATGATCGCCTCCGCCGCCACCTATAGATTTTTTTGTGGAACGCATGCCGCTAAACTGGCGTGACCTTGGCAAAATGAGCCAGAGTGACACCTTATTCATACTGGCGCGGTCGCTGCCAGCCTATAGCACAGCTAACTTCGGCCAAGCGAACCGCCAACATCTTAGCCTCCACCCTGCATCCTGGAGCTACGCAGCCGATCGGCGGCCACGGCCAGCACGATGATGCTCCCGATGATTATCTCCTGGATGTAGTTAGGCCAGCCCATCTGCTGGCAGCCGTTCCGCAGGAAGGCCATGATCAGTGCCCCGACCATTGAACCGAGGATGCTGCCTTCACCGCCCGCGAGGCTGCCTCCGCCGATCACCACGGCGGCGATGATATCCAGCTCTACACCCACAGCCACGGTGGGGTCTCCCTGGCGCAACCGCGACATCTGCATTACTCCGGCCAGGCCGAATAGCAGCCCGCCCAGGGAATAAATCCAGAGCTTGAGGCGCGCGGTATGAATGCCGCAGGCACGAGCCGCCATCTCGTTCGATCCCAGGGCAAATACGTGGCGCCCGAATACACTTCGGCGAAGGACAAGCGAGGCCAAGAGCGCCAACACCAAAGCCAGCCAAACTCCCGGGGCCACCACCAACCAGGACGGGCTGGGAAATGCAATAGCCAAATTGTTGAGCCAGGTGGCGGGAGCGTTGACAGTCTGTTCGCCGGAGAGCCATTTTGCCAGACCGCGAGCGATTCCCAGCATTCCCAGGGTCGCGATAAACGGAACCACGCGCAGGGTGGTAATTGTCAGGCCATTCACCAAGCCCACTATCCCACCCACGAGCACTCCCGCCGCCAGCGCCGGCAAGGGCGGCCATCCGGCGCGCAGAGCCAGAGCACAGGTGACTCCGGTGAGCGCGATCACCGAGCCCGGGGACAGATCGATGCCGCCACTCACAATGATGATGGTCATGCCGATGGCGCCGATGGCAACAATCACCGTCTGCGCCAGCACGATACGAAGATTTGTGAGAGAGAGAAAACGGCCGGGGCTGTCGCTGATTGCCGCAAAAATCGCGATGACCAGGAACAAGGCAAAGAAGGGACCAAAGGTGTGCAGCCAGCGTGTCACTGTTCTTGTAGGCTTCCGACCGCTCGAGAATCCTTCCTTCTGCACCTGGGTTGAAGCGGTTTGAGAGTTGGTGTGTTCCATACAATCGACCACCGTGTCATTTCGATCCCGCCTAGCGCGAGAGAAATCGGAGTCCGCCCAAAGCTCAGCGGGAGCAGATCGTTCGGCTACGCCTCCCAATGAACAACATAGTTATCGGGCACAACGGTTTTAAACGGGGAAACGCGGAGAAAGGTCTGGTCGGAGGTTGGCAAATTGCCTTCCCGACAGAGCCATCAACCCATGGCCGATATTGCCAATCTTCCTCCGCGTCTCCGCGCCTCCGCGTTTAAGATTTCTGGTCAGGCCTCAAATGTCATTCAGCGGCTCCGATCGCCGCCTTCAGCACTCTCTCCGGACTCCACTCGCCGATAGGCCGCGCCGCCGAGAGCAACCCTCGGCTCATCACCGCCAGCCGGTCACAGACGCCGAAGAGCTCGGGGAGATACGAACTCACCATCACCACCGCCTTGCCGGCGCGCGCAAGTGAAACGATGAGAGCATGAATCTGCGCTTTGCTGGCCACATCTACGCCACGGGTCGGCTCATCCAGCAGGAAGACCTCGCAGCCCTGGTGCAGCAGTCGCGCGAGAATCACTTTCTGCTGGTTTCCGCCCGAGAGCTTCTGCACAGGCGCGCTCATGTCTGCCGCTTTGACAAAGACAGAGTCGGCCCGGTCTTGAGCTTGTTTTTGTTGCTCCAGCAGATCAATCCATCCCCACCGCGAGCAGGAGGCAAAGTTAGTAAGCGTAATGTTGTCGGCCACGGAAAGAGCCAGTGCCAGGCCCTCGGCTTTACGATCCTCGCTCAGGTAGCCCATGCCGCGCGCCATGCGACTTTCAGGAGTGGCGCGTAACGGCAACTCTTGTCCCAAAACAGTGATCTTTCCCGCGTGCGCCTTCTCCAGTCCGAAGAGAGTGCGCAGCAACTCAGTACGTCCTGATCCAATCAATCCGGCGATGCCGAGTATCTCGCCTCGGCGCACTTGCAGGGTTGCGCCACGAAGCGCCGGCGGAGCGCTGACGTTTTCCGCCTCAAGAACGACGACGCACTCCGATACGACTTTCGGGCCGCGCGGCGGAAAGAGGTGGTTCACCGGGCGGCCGATCATGGCAGTAATCAGCTGCTGGTTGGGGACCTCCCGTATCGGCCCTGTCAGAACTGTCTTGCCGTCGCGCAGCACAGTGCAGGTGTCGGCGATCTCCCGAACCTCCTCGAGAAAGTGGCTTATATAAATGATAGAAATACCGGAGCCGCGCAGCCGGCGGATGGAGGAAAACAGGCGGTCGACGTCCACCTGCTGCAGGCTGCTGGTGGGCTCATCCATCAGAATGAGCGAGGCCCGCTGCGCTAAGGCCCTGCAAATTTCCACGATCTGGCGCGCCGCAATCGGGAGATCAGCGACGCGGCGCTCAGGGGTGATCGCAGGATGGTGAAACGGCCCGAGGATCTCCGCGGCCTGGTCGTGGAGTTTGCGCCGATCGAGCCACCCCCAGTGCCGCGGGGCGTTGGCGAGAAATTCGTTGGCGAGAAAGATGTTTTCCGCCACCGAAAGATGCGGACACAGGCAAAGCTCCTGATGGATGTGCGCGATCCCTCTCCGCCGGGCGTCTAGTGGATCGACAGGGTGAAACGGCAGTCCTTGAAAGATGATCGAGCCGGCATCCGGCCGAATGGAAGCCGACAGGATGTTCATGAGGGTACTCTTCCCGGCGCCGTTTTCGCCGACGATAGCGTGCACCTCTTGTCTCCGTACGCTGAGATCGACGCCGTCAAGAGCCACGGTGGCTCCGAAGCGTTTCTTCACTCCGGAAATCTCAAGAAGCGTCGCTTCCGTCATTGGAGGTATCTAGCGAGCGGCGGGTGCAACAGTTGCTGGACTTCAGCGTTGTTCATGTTGTCCGCTGTCACCAGCATCACGCCGGTATCGATGCGCTTAGCCACGGGTTTGCCCTGCAGGTGGTCCACCAGGGTTCTCACGCCGAGGTCGCCCATGCGAAACGGGTTCTGTACCACGATGCCCTGAAGCTTCTTGTCGCGCATAGCGTCGATGAACGTATCGCTCACATCGAAGCCGATAAACGCCACTTTGCCGGCGCGGTTGACGTCCTCGAGAGCCAGCAGCATGCCCGCCGTTGAAGATTCGTTCGGCGTAAACACACCTTGAATCTGGCCGGCATAGCGGGTCAACAGGTTCTCCGATGCTTGCTTGGCAGTCTCGCGCGTGGGACCGGCAAACTGGTTGGAAGAAATCAGCTCGATTCCGGGATAGGCGGAGGTGAGTTTTTCCACAAATCCATCTTCGCGCGCCCGAGTGCTGGCCACTCCCTCCTGATAGCGTAGCAGCAGGACCTTGCCTTTGCCATTCAGCAACTTGCCCATCTGATCAGCGGCCAGCGCTCCGCCATTCTTATTGTCAGTGGCGACAAAGCTGACGATCTTCTGGGTATCTAGCGCGGAATCGACCACGAGGGTTGGGATTCCCGCGGCTGCGGCCTCCTCTACAGGCCGCACCAGCGCGTGGCTGTCAAACGGAGCCAGCACGATGCCGCTCACGTTCTGGCTGATGAAGCCCTCTACGACCTGGGTCTGCTGTTCGCGATCATCTTCACGCAAGGGCCCTTTCCAGATGATGTTGATCTTGGTGCCTTGCGATCCCAGATCCTGCGCCGCCTTGGCTGCCCCGGCATGGATGCTTTTCCAGTATTCGTGCGTGGATCCCTGCGGGATTACGGCGATGGTGTAGCTCTTGACGGAATCGGAGGGCCGGTTGCAAGCCACCACCAAACACAGAGCGGAAAGCGCGCGCAGCCTTTTTTTCACATGCTCTCCCGTGACCAAAAATTGGTCTTAGCGTTCCAGAGTGTCATATAAAGGTTGCGCGGGAAGCGTCTCGCTGCTCTCATCGGAAACCGTCATGGCCAAAATGCGGATTTTGTTATTGTCCGGGAGAGTAACGGTGCGGGCGTCCGCGGGCAGGGGGATCGAGTAAGCGTAGAGATAAGAATAAGCGTAGGGCTCGTTCGCGCCCTCGGCGGTATGGCGGTGTGAGGCGAACCAAGCCACGGGCGTGCGTTTGATGAAACCCGGTTTGAGGCCAGTGAACTCAAGCACCTTACGGATCCTCGGTGGCTCGCCGGCCGGCGCGCCCGTGCGCGGAGGAAGCTGCTCTTCTTTCTCGTTCCACGTACGGTCGTCCCATTGCCCGATGAAGCCGCTCCAGTCCTGGATGGTCAATTCGATCGGATTACCGCCGACGCGGAACGTGGCTTTCTGGTCGCCGTCAGCCGATGCCGCGAGCAGATACAGGCGTTTGAATCTACCCTCGGGAAGCGAGATGGTCTCGCCGCTGGGTGCAACTGCCCGTTGAATTCCATCCGGCGTTGTAGCAAGGGAGAAGCTGATTCCCGCATAGCTGATCTGGTTGGGCAACAGCTCGGCTGGCAACGCGCGGCCTTCTGCGTCGAAGCCGCCGTCGAGAGATTTGCCACCGTCCCTGCTGGCCACCGCCCGATTCAGCGGCAGCTGCGCCAGGGCTTGTGATTTGGGCGGCGCGATTGCGGCGGGCATCGGAGCCAGCTTTATGGCGAAGGTGCGAATTTGATACGGATCGAAGGAAGCTACCAGGGAGCCGTGGCTTACCTTGACATCGTGTAGCAGCATCTCCTGCCCATCGACCTCGCGTGCCGCTGTCACGGGAGCGGCAAACTTGACCTCGGCGTTCGCCTGGGGCCGTCCATCCATTTCCACCAGGCGCACGATGATCTCCTGACTATTCTCGGCTTTCTTGAGCGCCAGGACGCGCAGCCGGTTGTTGCTGACCTTCATGAAAGAAAAAACCTTGCCCAGTGGACCGGGATGCTGGGACGCGGCCAGCGCGATCAGGGGCTGGTTGAGGCGGAGCGCCTGCCAATCGCTCTGCTCCTTGCGCCAGTCGCCGGAATGTCCTGCCAAGCCGTAGGTGAATTCATGGTGCCCCCAGTCTTGGGTGGTCTGGTCGCTGTAGGAAACGCCATTGCCGCCGCCGAGGCCGGGTGTGTAAATCAGAGTAAGGCGCAACGTGTTGTCATCAGGCTTGTCTGAACCGTACTTACAATCGGAGAGAACGGTTACGCCATACGTGCCGCTCTTGTCCGTCAGGTCGAACCATTGATGGGAAGCTACCTCGTACTGTGTGGGCTGGTTATTGCCTCGCTGGACGGTTCCCACGTCCCAATTGTACGTGGCCGCGGGGCTGGAGGCGGTCAAAGGAAACGTGCTCTTGAGGGCTGCTGCGCTGGTCTTCCAATCGATGCTGTTGGCGAATTCTATCCGGTTGCCGGAATCCCCGGAGGCCAGACGGATGGTCTGAACGAACTTCGAGCCTTCAGCCTCGCGCTCCACACGCAATGCCACACGCACGGGACCTCTTTCGACAACGCTCACTTTCGCAGGGCCGGCAACATAGCTGCGTGGCGGCTTGTTTTGATCGGTCCAATCCATGTTCCAGGCCGGCCAGTCATGCGGCTTTTCGCTCTGCAAAGCCAGTCGCGTTGGAGCCGAGAGCAATTCTTTGTTGAGCGACCGGTCGAAGATGCCGGCGACATCGCCATTCTGGTCGAGACGAATGCGGTAGCGCGCGTTTTCCAAGCCTGTTTCGCTCACGGCCAGAGCGCTTTTGCGATCTTCGACGCCGGAGGTTGTGACTGGCTGCACGTTGTAGACGGCATAGCTCACTGGCGGGACCCTTGCCAGGAACAGAACTTTTGCCGCGCCGCTGCCGGTGTTCAGTTGTGAGAGCACCTCTTTGCCATCAGGACCGTAGACCCGGACAGCTTGGGGAGTACCTCCGGGGAAAGCCAGTGCAGCCTCGACGACATCTTCGCGCGCAATGTTGAGCGGATTGTAGACGACGATAGGAACGCCGAGAACGCCCTTGCTCTCGGTGTCGAGCGCTGAGGCCACTGCCTCGGTGGCGCTGGTCAGCACAGAGGCGAACTGGTTCATGGCCAGGACATCGTCATTCCAGGAGTATTCGTAAGCTCGCGGTGTGGCTGTGCCGGCCATGATGTCGTGAAACTGGCCTCCCAGCACCAGAGTCCAGGCGCTGTTCAGGCGCTCTTGCGGATAACTTCGCGCTCCGGTTGCAAGAGCAATGACGGAAGCTCGCTCTGCCGCGTCCGCTAACAATTCGTTCTGGCGGTTCCAGCGTTTTCGGTAGGCCTGGGAAGTCAGCGACCCGGCGGAGTGCTCGATCAGCTCCAGGTCGCCGCTGTAGCGCGGGAGCCTGGCGAGATCGGACGGCTTTATGTCGAGGAACATCTGCTCCGCAGTAGACGCCATGATGCGAACCGGGCCCTCACCCATCTGTACTTCGTGACCAGACTTGGCTTCACTTTGCGCCTGGACTTTGGGCGGCGGAAGCGCCAGCGCTCTTTTGCCAACGATGGCTTCCATGAAATTGACAGACGACTCGGCGGGCGAACCGCCAACATCGCCGGTGCCGAAATAGTGATAGTCGGCAAAAACGCCGCTAGCTTTACCGTTCAGATTAATGCGGCTTGGCCAATCGACATAGTCACGCATCTTGTTTTGCGGGTCGCTCTGGCTGAGGTCGTAGTCCACATCGCTGGTATAACTTCCTGGATTGAGGGCAGCGATTACGCCTCGCCCGTCTGGTCCAGTCCAGAAGCCAAGATTGAAAGGAATTCCCGCGGGAGTTTTTTCCAGCGAGTCGGGTCCGCCCACGGACGCTGCCGAATGCCAGGTGAGTTTCTGCGTGGAAAAGCCTTTAATCCCCGCGTGCGCCAGCAGGCTGGGCAGCGACGCCGGAAATCCGAAGCAGTCGGGCAGCATGTATTCCGCGCTGCCGCGCCCAAATTCTTTGCGGAAGTACTCATTGCCGTAGAGCACTTGCCGGATGATCGACTCCGCCGAAGGCGAGTTGACGTCACTCTCTTCCACCGACGAGCCGGCCGGGAACCAACGTCCGGCCGCGACGTACTGCTGCAGCTTGCGGTAGTCGGCTGGGTAGTATTCCTTCATCATGCGATAACGATTCGAGCCGGTGAAATTGAAAATGTAGTTCGGGTATTTCTCGAACAAAGCGAAATTCTTGTGCAGAGTGTTGGGAAGGTATTCGCCGATGGTCTTGGGATATTCCCAGCGCCACTGCGTATCCAGGTGCGCGTAGCCGACAACGTAAAGCGTCGGCGTCCGGCCGAGATTTACCTGTGACGCGGGCGCGTAATTCTGCTGCTTTTGAGCAGAACCCAGTAAGCTTGAGAGTACGAGCGCCGTGATGAGCAGATGTTTCATAGGAGTGCCTAGGCTGCGGTTCGACATTGTAAACGAAAAGAAGCCGCCTGGAGTCAGCATTTGGACGTCCCTTTGGTTTCGGTGAGCTGTTCCCTGAGCTTCGCGGTGCAACGGCTCATGGTAACCGGTGAAATTCAGCCAGGAGGAGCAGGTTGTTCACGTCGCGTTCCGGCATCCCGAGCTTACGGGCAGCCTTTTCGTACTCAGGGTCGGGGAACTTCGCTGCTGCCTCCAAGAGACGCGGAACCATTTCCTGAGGCTTGAATTCCGTAATCTGTTGGTGGTCCCACTTCTTCTCGCCGGCTGCATAGGGCAGCAAATAGTCCAGTGCGTGGCGAATGCTGCGGCCGTCGCTGGTCTGAAAGTGCCACAGGTCGACCGCGACGTGATCGCCTAACTCGGCAAGCTCCATCAGGGCTTGCAGATTGAAAAGGCTGTAGCTGAGGCCGCGCGTACGCGCCGCCTCGAGAGGCTGGCTGCCATCCGGCATCACCTGCCGGGCAAGGCGCTTCTCTTTTGCCTCTTGAATCACGTTGCGAGCCAGCTCCGCCTTGCCGATGAACAGCGCGAAGTCCGCTACCTGCACGTCATAAAACGAGCCGTGGTTATTTTCCGCTTTGGCTTCGTCTTGGCCGATCGGACTCTGCTGCAGCCACGCAAGATAATCAGCAAGCCACTTCTCGATGGCCTTCTGGTCTCCAGCTGTCCAATTCTTTGAACCGGCGAGCAAACCGACTGCGTCGGTAACATCGGTGAGACCGAGGCTGTCGATGATCCCAGTGCCCCTGCCGGTGGTGATTCCGGGGATGCCTTGGCCGAAGTTGAGATTGGGCTTCATGCGTGTTGCCGGATCGAGAAACCAGGTGCGTATCAGCAGAGCAGATCGCGCCGCATAAGTTTCCTGTCCGGTGAGATAAAACGCCAGCGCTAAAGTACGCGAAGCCTTCCCCACGCGACCCATATTCTCGTGGTCCGGAATTTTTTCGATCTCAGGGTTATGCTCGCCATCGCGGCGTACGTAGGGGAGACCGTTCGCGGTGTTCGGATTGGGCCACCAATACGTGCCCATGCTCATGTAGTCGTGCTTGTCGCCGCTAGGCGGGGGAGCCTGCTTGTCCATCACGGAAAAGGGGCCCTCTGTCATGGCGCGGTCGGCAGCTTCGCGAACGGTTGAAGCCAACTCGTTGTTGGGGTCGGAAGCACAGCGCTGCTTCTGCTCGGCGAGCGTCCTAGCGTCCAGCAGGAAGACACGCGGCAACTGGCGCGTAGTAGGTTTTTGTGAGAGAACCTGCAAACCGATCGTCAAGCAAAGCACAGGCCCAAAAAGATGTCTCATGAGATTCGCCTCATCCGAAGCCCTTTAGCCCTTAGCCTTTAGCCGTTAGCCGAGCTTCATGTCTCGCAATACAAGGGCTAATGGCTACGTGCTAACGCCGTCAAAGTTGCGATTTCACCGTTATATTAGCCCGCTGGTAAGGAACCTGCGCCGCTAACATTAGACTCCTTCCCGCGGCTTTTCCTTGCGAACAAAGATGGAATCTTGTGTGGGTTCCGATTCACATTCCATCGCAATGGTAGTAAGCGGGTGATCCGGAGATTCTGCCGGGAGGCCGGTCAATCGGACCCTGTAGCGGTCTTGGACGAACTCGACCTTCTTGCCGCTGGCCAATAGCCTCGCCGACTTGACCGAGGTCTGCAGCCCACTGAGCGCCACCACCTCGCCTGGCCAATAATGCACGTGCATGTAGAGCGTGTTCCCTTTGCGGGTAAAGCTCGCATAGTTCGAACGGCGTACCTGGCAGGTTTCCGTCGGATAGATGGACTCGCCGTTTCTCGCCAGCCACTGTCCGACCTCCGTCAGCACGCGAACCGACTCTTCGGGAATGGAGCCGTCGGGCCGCGGTCCAATGTTGAGCAGGTAGTTACCCTCATCGCGCATGCACGAGATGAGGTTGCGTATCACTTGTCTTGACGTCTTCCAATTGTCGTCGGCGTGCTGGTAACCCCAGCTGTCGTTCAAAGTCATGCAGGTTTCCCAGGCGCCGGCCTTCGCAGCTTCAATGCGCTGTTCGGGTGTGGCAAAGTCACCGGGAAGCCCGTTACGGTTGTTCACCATGATGTCCGGCTGCAGCTCGAACACCATCTTGTTCATCTTCTCGGATTGCCATTGATCGGCGTCGAGAGGCCAGCGCACGTCATACCAGAGGACATCAATTTTTCCGTAATTGGTCAACAATTCATGAATGAGCCCGTGGGTGTACTCGACAAACCGTTGGCGTGCCGCTTCGTCGGTCGCGCAACGCGCGCCATCAGGATGATGCCAATCCATCAGCGAATAGTAGAAGCCAACTCGCAGTCCCTCAGCTCGCGCTGCTTCTACGTACTCTCGCACCAGATCTCTTCCCGGCCCCTGCTTGGCCGCGCAGTAGTTGGTAAGCTTTGAGTCCCACTGGCAGAAACCTTCGTGGTGTTTGGTGGTCATCACCATGTACTTCTGGCCTGCCTGGCGAGCCAGTTTCGCCCATGCACGTGCGGCGTTGGGTTTGGGATTGAAGCGCATGGCGAGCGGCGCATACTCCGCTACCGGGATGCCCTCATTCTCCATCACCCACTCATGACGGCCCAACACGCTGTACAACCCCCAATGGACGAACATGCCAAACCTGGCCTGATGCCACCATTGCATGCGACGAGCACGGTCCGCCTGGATCGCCGTGGACTCAGTTGGGCTTTTGTCGGGAACCTGAGTCTGAAGTGGAGCAGGAGCAGCTTGGCTATGAAGATCGTGAAGACTGGCTGCTGTCACAGCCGTGGTGGCTCCAAGCAATTTGAGAAAGTTGCGTCGCGAAGAAGAATCGTTATTCACTCGGGTTCCCTTGATGTTGGTAATGTTCTGGACTTGTCACTCGAAAGCAATGATCACCGCGGTTTCCTTTCCAGAAACTCCGAGTTTGGGTACAGGCGATCCATATCGCCATGAACCAAACAGCCCAGCGCCGGAGGCGCGTTAAGAACAAGCGCCGGAGGCGCGGCACAAGCGTGTCCTGCGGCATGGAGGCCATCGAATTTGTGCCGCCCCGGTTCTGGGTAACGCAGCTAGAAAGTAAATCTGGCCCCAAATTGCATCTGCCTGGGGCTTCCAACGATACCTGTAATCTGGCCCGTGCCGGTGTTGTTGGCGGCGCCGGTGCCAACGGTGGTGTTGCTTGTACTCGGAGGAGCATAGTTTTGGACATTCAATATGTTGAACGCCTCAAAACGAAGCTGCAAGCTTCTCCCTTCGCCCAGGGGGATGCTCTTGGCCAGGGAGAGATCCAGGTTCGTAACGTGCGAGCTTCTGAGACTATTGCGTCCGACGTTTCCGAACGACCCGACGGGCGAGGTGAAGGCACAGGGATTAAACCAGCTCGCAGAAGTATAGACCGTATCGGCCGCTTTCCCGGGCTTGCCGAAGTTGGCTCCGGCAATGTTATCAGTCTGCGAAAGAGTGAAGTGGCATAATTCATCGGGATTGGCGGCCACTGGCCCGGCTGTGAATGGATCGGAAATTTGGTTCGGCCGGGAATAACTGGTGACCGTGCCGAACGCTGATTGGCCGGAGATTTGAGCGGGGTCGCCACCAACATTCAAGTTGAAAGGCTGTCCTGAACGGATCTGGAAGATGTAATTCGTCTGCCAGTTGCCTAGGAACCAGGACGCCGGACCGCTCCGCAGCCAGCGCTTTCCGCGCCCGAACGGTAACTCGTAAACCGTGTACCAGGAGAGGAAGTGTGGAATGTCGTATCCGGAGGGGCCGTAATTTCCTGTCGGATTAAAGAAGCTCTGCACGGCGGAACCATTCTGGCCCGCGCCATTCTCGACGCCGAAGAATCCGTCGCTGTTATCCAGAGCCCTCGACCAGGTATAGGAGACCAGGGTCATCAGGCCTCGGGTGAAGTTCCGCTGGAACTTGGCTTGCAATGAGTTGTAGTTGCCGTAGCCAATCGACGTATTGTAGGTCGTGCCCGCTGACATCCAGGGAACAGCTTTCAGGCAATTTGCCGTGGGGTCGCCGGGGCAGGCGGCTGCTGGAACTGTGCTCAAAGGCTGGGGCAGGGCGTTGGCTTTGCCCACATAGGGCAAGTGCCCATCCCTGCTGCCTACGTACGCAACGGAAACTACTGTGTTCTGGGAGAGCTCCCTTTGGAGTTCAAAGTTGTATTGCATCGACCAGGGATTCTGCCAATTGGGTTGGTTTGCGTTACCGGGTGTGTCCCAAGGGTTTGCAGGAATAGTCGTTGTCGTCCCGCCGGCAAGGGTGGTAATGGGGGTGAAAGAAGCAGGAAGGATGTTGTTGTTGTTTGGACCAAGTGCCGAGTTTGGAGCTGTTGCGGTGAAGCCGCGCCTCCATGGCCATCCCTGCCCTTCAATATCATTTTGCGCATACTGGCTGCGAGCGGACAAAGTATCCCAATAAAGGCCGATGCCGCCGCGGACTACTGTGTTGTGAAGGGGCTGCCAGGCGAAGCCGGCGCGCGGTCCGTAATTGTTATGCACCGGAGGCGACATGAAATTCTTGGAGCCTGACACGATGACGTTGCCGTTTTGGGCGAACAAGCTGTTACAAGGGTTCGGGTTCGGACAAGGCGTAAAAAACGAATCAGGGATGCATCCGTTCGCGTTTGCGGCCTGGCTGCACGCTGGGGGAAGCGACGTAGCCCCAATGATCCAATGTTGATTGAACAGATCCAGCCCGTTCGAGAGCCTGCCATTTTGCAAAGTCGGCTGGGTCAGGAAGTCCCAACGCAATCCCAGATTCAAGGTCAACTTAGGCAAAATCTTCCATTGGTCTGATCCATACAGCGACCAACTGGCCAAGCTGAAATTGACCTCTCCCAGCGTTGGCAATTCACCGGAACCGCCGGTGGGCAAACCCAAAAGGGCCGATGCCAACGACATCCCGTTGTTGTTCACCGCGCTGCCGGAGCCGGTAATCCCGCTACCAAACGAGAAGGTCTGGAAGGTGTTGATCTGGTCGCGCGCCACCCAGACATACCCGCCGCCGAATCTGAAATCATGGTTGCCTTTGATCCAGTCGAGATTGGACGTGGCGCTCCAATCAGGATTGCTCCGGATCGAGTTGCCGCGATTTCCGATTTCATTGGTGAGCCAGGGACCTGACAGGGTTGCGACCATGCCGTTGAATTGATCCACATTCAACCCCAACTGCTTCATGGTGCCAAGTTGAGCCGAGCCGTTTGCCTGATTGAATACGTAAGGCTTGCGTAGAACTCCAGCGGCAACATCCAGGATGATGTTGGAACGAAAAGCGTGCACCCACCCACCGCCGAAATTATTGGCGTGGTAGTCGGAGGTCTGGCTTTCAATGGTACCCATTACATGATTGACGTCACTGACCAGCATTTGCGTGAAACGGAAGAAAACGTTATCGCTTTCGCGGAAGCGGTGATCAATGCGCGCGGTCCAAGTGTCCGCGTTATCGATCTGGGACCGCGGGTCAATGAAGTTAATCGTCGGTCCCAGTTGAGTGTTGGGAGCTAGGAGAAATGTCTTCAAATATGTCTGCATCACCGGACTGATCAGAGCGGCGGGCAGGATGTTGCAGTTCTTTCCCGTCCCGACTTGAACATTCTGTGCATTCACGGGTAAGGGAATTGTTCCCGTCGCGATATCACACTTGAACGGGGTGCGCGTAAAATTGCTGCCGGCCTGGACGGTTGAATATGGGTTGAAAATCTGATGGGAGTTAGGAGTGCCGCTAAAGTCGCCGTTCAATTCTGCCGCGGTGGGAACATACGCCGTGTTTTGCGTCGGCTTCGTAAAACGCCAACCCTCGTATCCTGCGTAGAAGAAAGTCCGGTTCTTGATGATCGGACCGCCTATGGCTGCCCCGAACTCGTTCTGCCGCAATACGGCGGGACCGTGACCAGTAACCGCGCCGGTAACAGGGTTCTTGTTGAAGTCGGTAAAGGGATTGCGGGCATCGAAGGCATTATTACGAACGAATTCCCACGCCGATCCGTGAAATTGATTGGTGCCGGACTTGGAAACCACGCTCACCACACCGCCCATGGCCCCACCGAACTCGGCCTTGTCGTTGTGGCTCTGCACTTTGAATTCGTCAATGGTATCGACGATAGGGAGGACGCCGTACACCGGTCCGCGTAAATCGGTGTTGATGATCCCGTCGAGAAAGTATAGCGAAGAGCGATTCGGTTGTCCCTGGACGGACAGTTTGGAAAAGCTAGAGCCCGGGATTCCCGAGATGGCTGCATCTTGTACGCTGATGCCCGAACCCTGGGCCGTGGAGACTGGAGTGGCGCCCGGAGTCAGCGTAAGTAGCTGGGTGAAGTTCCGGCCGTTTAAGGGCAGATCATTCACTGCTCTTTGCGGGATCACCGTGCCTAGTTCGGAGGACGACAACTGCAGAAGTGGCGCCTCCGCTTTGACTTCCACGGTCTCACCGATGGCGCCGACGACCATATGAATAGGCTGAGTGATGGTTTGGTTCACCTCGAGGCTGAAAGACTCGGTGGTCGACTTCTTGAAGCCCCGTTTCTCCACCGAAAGGAAATAGCCGCCAGGCGGAAGATTGATGAACAGATAGTAGCCGCTGCCGTTCGAGGTGGTGTTGTTGCTGATCTTCGTCCCCTGGTTAGTGATGGTTACGCTCGCGCCGGCAACAACGGCTCCGGTCGCATCCATAATAGTGCCGTTGACCCCACCCGTAGCGTTTTGTGCAAAGACTAGAGAGCCGGTGAGCATGAGCACGACCAGCAAAGATACTGTAGCCAAGTGTGAAGGACGCATGACGTTCCTCCTGGGAATTGGTCAGAGCTAACCTGGTTGGCTTTTTGAGCCGGTCTCGTTTGCGCGTGATCTCAATCGGCACTCGCCACGACGTAAATCAGTTCGGCCGCCAAGAGCCGGGAAGGACATATAGCAGGTTTAATTTATGAATTCAATATGAAAAATTAATGTTTCATCTGATGAAACAATAAAATGGGGCGCAGGGAAGAAAGACTCTTGCAACAACCTACAACTCTCATAGGTAATGGTTTGAAAGGGCACGGCTTCAGAGGCTGCGGAAAAACTCTGAGCGCGAGGAGTCTCTTTTCGTTGTTGTACAGCACAGGGGCTCGATGCCCCTTTTCCTGTGTCATCCTGAGCGAAGCGCCAAAATGAGGTGTGACTCACGAAAGTGATCGGCGCGAAGTCGAAGGATCCCGAGGGTGCGTCGTTCGTTCATGCCGCTACAGGGAGTTCTCCCCAGATCGCCACCCTCACACGCTTGCGGTCGGGAATACGGTCGCGTTCACACAGACCCGTTGCAATGCCAACAACAATTTTCCAGCCTGGCTGTCACAGGGACAGGGCACGGGGGAGAACTCCTTGAAGCGGCTTAGCCAGGGAGGCACCCTCGGGATCCTTCGACTACGCGCTCGTGATTCTTGTGGGGACGAGTCTTCGTGGCGCTTCGCTCAGGATGACATAGGCTTTTGGGGACTCGTGTGATGAAAGAGAGTCGTCGCGCACGTTCAACGTTTTTCCGCAACCTCTTCAGCCGTCCCGTTGCCAGCTAAGAGAATTGCGGGCCTTGCGGCATGGTTTCGCTTCACTCGCCCATGCCTAAAGGCATGGGCTGGGCCGTGCCCTTTCAAGGCCTATTTGTGAGATGGCTTCTCTGGGAACAACCAACAAATGATCGCCGTGCGGCAACCTCGCGTTCACTCCGCTGCTTCTAGCTTGAATATTCTTTCCATCAAAAGCCACTTCTCGCCGGGCTTGGCCTCGGCCAATGGCTGCTGAAACCTCCACATCAGCGCCTCCCATTCCTGGACCTTTGCGTTATCGCGGTCAGCCTTCGCCTTCGCTTCAAACGAGAAGCCCTCGTTCGCTTCCATGATCATGAACATTCTCGTGCCCAGAAGGTAGATTTGGAGGTCTTCGATCCCTGACTCCCGGAGGCTCTGGGAAATCTCCGGCCAGATTCTTTCGTGGTATCGCCGGTATTCCGCGATCAGCCTCGGGTCGTTCTTGAGATCAAGAGTGAAACAGTATCGGTTCATTTGGCCTCGACTGCGGTTGCGGCTTCGCCAAGCGGCAAAGCTGCTTTCGGTTTGTAGCCGGCTGCCGCGAAATAGATCACGTAGAGATAGCAAGCCGCCGGTACGATGAAGGCCGTCCGTATATTGCTGGCGTCTGAAATCCGGCCCATCACAGCGGGGATCAGCGCTCCGCCAATGATGGACATGACCAAGAGTGACGATCCGCGTTTGGTCAAGTCTCCAAGGTCCTTCAAGCTCAGTGCAAAAATCGTGGGAAACATGATGGAGTTGAAGAAGCCGACCAACACTATCGCCAGCACGGAGACCAGGCCAGAGCTCGTCATGGCAAGCGCCACGCATGCCAACGCTCCAACTCCGAAGAAGGCAAGGAGCTTGGGCGCCGGATACCGTTTCATGATGGCCGATCCGGCGAACCTACCGATCATGAATCCCAGTTGGTGTGCCACCAGGAATCGAGCGGCCATCTTTTCTGGTGTGTCAGGCATGCTGTGCTTGACGAAGCGGATGACAAAGCTGCCCACTCCTACCTGAGCGCCGACGTAGAAAAACTGAGCAACGACACCTTTGATCAAATGAGGATGAGCCAAAATGCTCTTCTGGCCATTAGCCGCGGCTCTCTCTGGACCCCCGGCTTCAGGCGAGTCAACTTCAGGAAGACGTGCGAAGTAAATGAGTGCCGCAATTAAGAGAAAGATTCCGGTAATTACCAGATAGGGGCCCCTCACCATGCTGGCTTCATAGGCACGGTAGGCCGCGATCTGCTGGGGACTCATGGCGCCGAGTTGGGCGGACGTGTATTCAATCCCCGACAGAATGAAAACCGCTCCCAGCGCCGGCGTGACTACAGCGCCCACAGCGTTGAATGATTGAGCAAAATTCAGGCGCCGCGTCGAACTCTGGGGAGGCCCCAGGACTGTCACATAGGGGTTGGCCCCCACTTCAAGGAACGACTGCCCGGACGACATTACCAACAAGGCGAAAAGAAAAAAACCATACGCGCCGATGATCGATGCGGGAATGAACAACAGAGCTCCGGTAGCACATATCAGTAGCCCGGCCAGAATGCCGCCTCTGTACCCGATTTTTTCCATGAGCCGGCCGGCAGGTAAAGCACCGAGAAAATAGCCGCCAAAGAAGGCCACCTGAATGAACGAAGACTGAAAATCGCTGAGTCCAAATGCCTTTTTCAAGTGAGGAATCAACACATCGTTTAGATTGACTCCAATAGCCCACAGAAAAAACAAACTGGTCACCAAAACAAAAGGCAAGGCATATTTTCGTTCGGTCAGCGGGGTAGCCGGGGCACCCATGGATTTTCCTCCGATATTTTGTCTAGCACGCCGAAACGGGTTCAGGCACAACGGCTTGTCAGGTCAGCGCGCGGTCCAAATGCACGTATCCACCATCCACAAACCAATGCTGGCCTGTGACATGGCCTGCCCTCTCCGACAACAAGAAGAGAGCTGCACTGGCTATTTCTTCCGGCTCCGTCATGCGCGCGCCAAGCGGAATCTTGGAAACAATCCTCGTCAACTTCTCTTCTGGATCAGGAAAGGAGCTCAGCCACCGCTGATAGAGAGGCGTCATCACCTCCGCAGGAACAATGGCGTTCACACGGATCCCATAGGGAAGCAGTTCCGCCGCCCACTCGCGCGTCAGAGCGAGGATCGCCCCCTTGGCGGACGCATATCCCGACGTCCCGCCCTGACCGGTGACAGCAGTCTTCGAGCTAATGTTAACGATGGCGCCTTGCGACGTTTTCAATTGCGGCAGGCAGAAGTGGGCGATGGCGTAATAATGGAGCAGATTGCGCTTGAGCGATTCCAGGTACTCTTGCGGGCTGCCATGCTCGAGTCCCACGCGATCATTCACACCTGCGTTGTTTACCAGGCCGTTGATACGCCCATACTGTTGGACAATCGCTGCAACTACCTGGCGGCAGGCGTCCGGCTCAGAGAGTTCAGCCGAAATCCATTTGCCCTTTGTACCCTCGGCGGTGAGTTCCTGTTCAATCTTTCTTCCCGCATCGGCGTCACGGTCGATTACCACCGGAATGGCGCCTTCTTGTGCGCAAGCGCGAGCGATGGCAGCGCCGATTCCTTTCGCGCCGCCTGTGATGACGATAATCTTATTTTCCAATCGCAGTTGCATGGCGCGCAGCCCTTTGTCCATAGAAATGGGCAGCGTTCAGCCCGAAGATTTTATCCTGGTCGGTGATCGAGAGGTCCCGGGTGTAGTCAGCAATCAATTGCACCACTTGGCGGTAACTGGCAGCCAGCAGGCAGACGGGCCAATCGGAGCCAAAGATCAATCGCTCGACTCCGAACGTTTCGAAGGCCAAGTCGAGGTAAGGCTTGAAATCGTCTGTTCCCCATCGTTGCCAGTCCGCTTCTGTGACCAAACCAGATACTTTGCAATAGACGTTTGGGTTTTCCGCCAGCGTTCGTAAGTGCCGCGCCCAAGGAAGAAAGCGTTTTGCTTTGATCGAGGGCTTGGCAAGGTGGTCAACCACGAAGGGCTGGTTGGGAAACCTGGAGGCAAGTTCAATGGCCGCGGGAAGCTGCCGGGCGTATATCAGGATGTCATAGGTGAAACCAAACTCTTCGAGGCACCCGATCCCGCGCAAGAAATCAGGTTGCAGCATGAACTGATCATCGAGCTCGGCTTGCACAATGTGACGGAAGCCGCAGAGCTTCGAATACTTTGAAAACAGTTGCAATCGCTCATGGACGTTGGCGGCACACAGATCTACCCAGCCGACCATACCCTGAATGACTTCGTTCCGGCTAGCCAGATCCAATAGGAAACGCGTCTCCGTTTCTGATGGATCGGCCTGCACGGCGATCGAGCCTTGCATATCATTCGCAACCAGCTCTGGGACGAGGTGCTCCGGCAAAAAATCTCTTCTCAACACACCCATCTCATCGGTGATCCAACCATCGCGAAGCGCGTCGTATTGCCAGAAGTGCTGGTGCGCGTCAATTCTCATGTTGGAAGAGCAGTTAGCAAATAGCAATTAGCAAATAGCCTTTGGCCCTCAGCCTTAGCGGCAAGTCAACGGATTCGCCACGTACAACCTTGGACTTAGGCCATTCAACTCAGAACTTCAAGAGAAGCAGCCGTCAAAGCTAAGAGCCAAGAGCCAAGAGCCAAGTGCTGCCTTCCTAGCGAAGATTCAAAAAGCCTCCATCGATCGGGTAATCGCTTCCGGTGACGAAGTCTGCCTCTTTAGAACAGAGAAACAGCGCCAGGGCCGCCACTTCGCACGGATGTCCCATCCTTCCCATCGGCTGGGACCGGTCAAGGCTTTCCAACATTTCGCGTTCGCGGCCGGGGTAATTCTGCTGAACGAAGCTCTCCACGAATGGAGTGCGCACCCGAGCCGGCGAGATACAGTTGCATCGGATATTGTAGGCAAGATAATCCCTGGCGACGGAATAGGTCATGGCCACGACGGCGCCTTTGCTCATGGAGTAGGCAAAACGATCCGGGATTCCCGCCGAACTGGCGATGGACGCAAGGTTCAGGATCACTCCGTGATGATTGCTCTTCATGTGCTCAATGCAGGCAAGCATGCAATGGTATGTGCCCTTTACGTTTACCTGATAGATCTTGTCGAGATCCTCGGGCGTGGTGTCTTCCAGTCTGCCGACGTGAGGGATTCCGGCGCTATTGACCAGGATATCGACAGTCTCCTCGGAAATAATTTGGCGAAACACGCGGTCGACGCTCTGCCAATCGGAAACGTCGCAACTGTGAACACGGGCCGATCCTCCCATATCGCGGATGGCGTGCGCCACAGACTCAGATTGTCGTTCATTCAGGTCCACGATGTGGATACGAGCTCCGTGAGCGGCAAACATCTCCGCGACCGCGCGCCCGATGCCGCTTGCGCCGCCCGTCACCGCAGCAACTCTGCCGGCCAGGCTGAACACTCCATTGTTGTGTCCGACGCTGTTCAGAGAGAGACTCCTCTTTTCCAAGGAATAAAATCATCTTGGGCCAGCAACTCGGCCTTTGTTTTCACTTCGCCGCTCGCTACTTTGATCACCAGCTCCAGAACGTCTTCGCCGGTTTCTTCCACAGTCTTTTGTCCAGAAATGATCGGACCCGCGTCCAGATCAATGATGTCCGGCATGCGCTGTGGCAGCTCCGAGTTGGTTGAAATCTTGATCACTGGTGCGATCGGGTTGCCGGTAGGAGTGCCTAGACCGGTTGTGAACAACACAACACTGGCGCCGGAACCGACTTGGGCGGTAACTGATTCCACGTCATTGCCCGGCGTGCACAACAGATTCAATCCTGGCTCAGTCGCGTATTCGGGAAAATCGAGCACATCCGTGACCGGGGATGTGCCGCCTTTCTTGGCAGCGCCCGCCGACTTCATCGCGTCTGTAATCAACCCATCGCGGATATTTCCGGGAGAAGGGTTCATGTCGAAACCGGAGCCGACTGCTTGGGCGCGAGCGTTGTAATCTCGCATGAGACGCAAGAATCGGTCCGCGGTCTCAGCGCGGCTGCAGCGATTCACTAATTCCTGTTCCACTCCGCACAACTCCGGGAACTCTGAGAGGATGGTCCTTCCGCCGATGGCCGCCATGATGTCGGCGGTGTGACCAATCGCAGGGTTAGCGGAGATTCCGGAAAAACCGTCCGACCCTCCGCATTTCAGGCCTACGGTGAGTTTGGAGACAGGTGCCGGAGTGCGCCTGCACTTCTCAGCCTCAACCAGACCCAAAAAAGTCTTCTGGATGGCTTCGGAGATCATCGCAAACTCCGACCCGCTCCTCTGCTGCTCCATCACCAGGAGCGGCTTATTGAATCCCGGATCCCTTTTGAGAATTTCTTTGTGCAAGAGATCAACCTGCGCATTCTGGCAACCAAGGCTAAGGATGGTAGCTCCAGCGACATTGGGATGGTGAATGTATCCGGCAAGCAGCCCGGCGAGGCCGCCAGCATCCTGGCGAGTACCACCGCAGCCACCTTCATGGGTAAGAAACTTAATCCCGTCGACGTTCTTAAAAAGCCTGCGCTGCTCAGAGGCAGCTCTCCCGCGCTCACTCAGAAGTTGTGTGATCTCTTGGACCTTACCTTCTTTGTACAGTTCTACCAGTCTCGCCACCTGCGTGCGATAAACCTGAGGTGGCGCATAACCCAGCTCATCTTCAAAGGCTTGTTTCAAGACGGCGACGTTTCTGTTCTCGCAGAACACCAGTGGAATCACCAGCCAGTAGTTGCGAGTTCCTACCTGGCCATCGGCTCGTTGATAGCCTGAGAAAGTCCGGCGCTGCCAGCGGGAAACGTCCGGAGCGGTCCAAGTCCAAGTCCGACGATAAACGCCAGATTTACCATCCACTGCGGCCGCGTGGTGACGGACGTTTTGCGTAGTAACCGCTTCCCCGCGCAGAATTGGCGCGACGGCCTTACCGATTGAGACACCGTACATAATGACGGAATCGCCGGCTTCGAGATTGTCCGTAACAAACTTGTGCTTGGCCGGCACATCGGAAACCAACACGAACCCACTCCTGCCAACTTGGACCTCTTCGCCTTTTTTTAAGTCAGCCAGCGCTACTAGAACGTTGTCTTGAGGATGGACCCGCAGAATCCGGCTCCGCATTCCGTTTTCCGCCGGGATGGACAATGGTTTGCCGGTAACAGACACATGCCACTCTCCGAAAGTGACTACTTTGCGCCGCCGCGACACGCGCTTCGTCAATGCATGAGGATACTACGAGCCGTAGCCGCTCCTGCAGTTACCTGTGTTTCATATCGTGAAATTCATTTTTCAACTTTTGCGATGGTATAGTGGCACGCGCGAAATAGCGTGTCAACAGGCTAGCGCCTTGGCGCAAATTCATCGAGATTAGGAAGGGACACGAAGGCTTCATGAATCGAAGAGAATTTCTTCGTCTTTCGTCCGGCGCAGTGGCCGCAAGCTACGTATCCCTATCGGCGCACGGCCGTGAAAGCCCGCTCGTCGAGAAACTTCGTCGTGGACCCGTCAGAATCATACCCGCCGTTGCAGGAGAAGGCCCGGCAAACCGGGTTGAGATCACGCGCGCCCGGGACGGTAATTTTTGCCGCACCAAGCTGATCAATCGAGGCGAGCAGTCAATTCACATCAAGGAAGTAGTGCTCGGCGAAGCGCAGCATGATCTTCCCGACGAGACTCGCCTCTATGGCGAGAGCTTCCAGATGCTGTCCCAAACTGGCGGGACTTTAGGCCATCCCCAGGACCTGGGTTATTCGGAGCTGAAACACTATCGGATCCCGCAACCCATCTCGCAACCTAAGGACGCGCTGGCTCTATCCGGGCTGCTGACGCTTTCGCCGCCAGGAAGACCTTGCCTGGTCTTGGGCTTCAGTTCCTGTCGTCGTTTCATCGGCAGGTTCTTCTTGTCTAAGGGTTCAATCCTGGCAGTAGTCGATACCGAGGGTCTTGAGCTCAATGGGGGAGAGACTTGGGAACTGGAAGAGCTGATGGTGGCGGAAGGCGGGAGCCGATCCAATCTCTTGGGTGAATTAGCGACGCGCATTATCAGGAATCACCCCAAGAAGCTCTTTCAACCGGTGCCGACCGGATGGTGTTCGTGGTACTGCTTCGGTCCAAGGGTAACCGCCGATGAGGTGCTGCAAAACCTCGACGTGATGTCCAAGCAGCTTCCCCAATTGCGCTACGTTCAGATTGACGATGGCTACCAGGCGGCGATGGGTGACTGGCTGGACACCGGCAAGGCGTTTGGCGGGGATGTCGTTCCGGTCCTGAAAGAGATTCGGAAGCGCGGCTTCGAGCCCGCTATTTGGGTCGCTCCGTTTGTTGCCGAGGAGAATTCTCAGGTCTTCCAGCAGCACCCAGAGTGGTTTATCCGCGGCGAGGATGGCAAGCCCCTGAAGTCGAGTGAGGTGACTTTCGGCGGATGGCGCCACGCTCCCTGGTACGCGCTGGATGGAACACATCCCGAGGTTCAACAACACTTTCAAAAAGTCTTTAGCACCATGCGGCAGGAGTGGGGCTGTACCTACTTCAAGCTCGATGCTAACTTTTGGGGCGCGATGCACGGCGGTCGTTTCCACGATCCCAAGGCGACTCGCATCCAGGCTTACCGGCACGGTATGGAAGCGATCCGTCGCGGAGCGGGAGATAGTTTTATCCTGGGCTGCAACCATCCCATCTGGCCGTCGTTCGGCTTGATTGACGGCTCGCGCAGCTCTGGTGACATCAAGCGCGCCTGGCAGAATTTCCGGTCACAAGCCCGGCAAACCTTGAATCGGAATTGGCAAGATGGGCGCCTGTGGTGGAACGATCCCGACGCGGTCTTGCTCACCGGCGATTTGCCCGATCAGGAGTTTCAGTTTCATGCCACTGCTGCGTATGCCAGCGGAGGCATGGTGCTTTCCGGCGATGACCTGACCAAGGTCTCGCCGGAGCGCGTGGCAATGCTGCAAAAGCTACTACCACCTACCGGAGTTGCTGCTGAGCTCCTGGATGACAGCCTGCAGGTAGGAGTCATCGGGCTTCACGACCGGATGATGGTGTCTCTCTTCAATTGGGATGACAGACCGAAAACCCTGTCCTTCAAACTCCCCAAATCCTGTAAGGTCGGAGACTACTGGACGGGCCAAAACCTGGGCCGCCATAGCGGAATCTTCGAAGTCAAAGATATGCCCCCGCATTCGGCTCGGTTACTGGAATGCAGAGAAGCATAGTACGCGTGTTTCAAAAATGCGTTTGCGTCAGGGCATGAATTCATTCGCGCCAATAAGTCCAGTAAAATTCAAACTTTGGCCGCTGCGACCAAAGACTTCGAATGCATTTTGAAGTAAGGCTCTACCAAAGTCGCGATTACAGCGCGAGACACCGCGAACAGTGAGATAGCTACGCGCTGCGTGTCTTCCGCTTAGTTGTTAGTTTGGCGGACCCTGCTGATTTTCGCCTGAGCATGTATGCCCGCAGTGCAAAATTCATCAGCCGTTGGTAGCCCTTGCCTTGCTGCTTGTAAAACTCTATGACATCAGCGTCCACTCTCAGCGTGATCTGTTGTTTGGGCACCCCAGCTCCGGTGACCTCCCAAAGCTCCTCTGGAGTATTGACGCTAAGGGCACTAGCAAAAAACCCTTCGCTCATCTTGGGAATGTCAGAGGTCTCATCTTCCCAACGCTTGGCGATAATAGCTTTCTTGTTCATCTTTATCTGCCCTTCTGAGAGACAAAATACGTATTACGTTTTACGTTTTCGGCGGGCAAGGTGAAAACAAGCGCAATCACTATGTCGCCCATCAATCCCAAGCCAATCGAGCGCTCTTCTCCGTAGTCCTCGCGAACATCCGGCTCAACCATCAACGCTGTGATTTGCGCGGCCTGACTAAAATCCATGCCGTGCTTGGCTCGGTTGGCTTGGCTCTTCTTCTCGTCCCACTCAAACCGCATCGCGCTGATTGTGATCTCTCTCCTACAATTGTAGTTACATAAGAAGTTACAGTCAAGATCGCCGCATTATACGTCCAACGAACCACAAGCCGGGAAGTCCCTGAAACCGTAGTTTCATTTGGTAAAATGCACTTGCATTTCGAAGGCGAGGATCAAACATGCTCCGCGCGCGCGAATCCAAGGCTGCTCCCGTTGGCGTCGTCATGAAGGTCCTGAAGATTCTCGAGGCGCTTCACGGTAATCCCTCTGGATTGCAGCTCAAGGAAATCGCCAAGCAGACAGCCATCAACAAGAGCACGGCTTATCGTTTCCTGGCTCATTTGCAAAGCGAGGGCTATCTATTTCGCGACGATGCCGGCGCCTATGTTATTGGGCCCAAGCTGGCGCGCATGGGCTCGGGGATGAATTTGGAGGAAAGCCTGCGCAAGATGAGCCGTCCCGTGCTGCAAAAGCTTTGGACCGCGACCGGTGAGACCGTCAACCTGGCGACTCTCGACGGGCAGCAGATCCTGTATCTCGACGTGATTGAGAGTTCGCACACTTTCCGACTTGCCTCCCAAGTTGGCGCTCGACGCCCGCTGTATTGCACCGCTCTCGGCAAGGCAATCATGTCGTGTTTACCGGCGGAAGAGATCAAGGACCTGCTTCCTTCTCTCAGCTATGAGCGTTTCACTCCACGTACGCTCACCCAGCCCACCAAGCTGAAGAAAGAATTGATGAAGACCCGCCTCCAGGGCTACGCGCTCGACGATGAAGAAGCTGTTCTGGGCGCCCGTTGCATTGCCGCGCCTATTTTCGACGCCACAGGCAAGGTTATTGGCGCGGTGAGCGTGAGCGGTCCACTCACTAGAATCACCGCGGAAAAGATTGCTCCTTTGGCTGTGCTGCTGAAGAAAGCGGCCCAGTCCATCTCTCGCCGGCTTGGCTTTCAACAGCCCTAACCAAGGCGGCGGTCTTATGCCCCGCGGATATCGAAGCGCTTGACCAATCCGTTCTCGATCTTAAAAATGTGACCGACCCTCTGATCTACCAGTACCTTGCCCTGAAGGTTGCGCACGATCTGGTGAACTTCGACGACAACTTCTCCGTCTTGGCCGGTAGAGAAGTCGACGGGCTCGACGCGTGGATCTATCATTGCCCATTGACGCGTCCAATAGCTGCGCATGCCATCCCGTCCACGAACGTGGCCGCCTTCCATTCCATTTGCCCACATAACGTCCTCGTGCATGCCCGCGAGCACGGTCTCCAAGTCGTGGGCGTTGAACCGATCATAAAGGCGCTTGAGCCACTTCTACTTCGTTGGACAACGAGAATCTCCATTCGCCGTCTTATCTATTTTTTATTCACAGGTTCTTTTCTGCGACGCTTTCCAGCAGCATGTCCGGGACCGGGCGGCTCTGCGCGATGCTGAAATCCGTGACCTGTCTCAGCGCGAAAGTCGGCGCCACCGCTGCATGTTGCGCCCGGACGCGAAAGAAGTCGGCCCCTTGAACTTCCTGCAGCACAAATGCCGGTCGCAGGTCTTCCTTGGTGTAGACAATTTCGACGTTGCTCATGTGAATGTTCTTGGCATGGCGGATGAAGAAGCCGTGATCGGGCATCGCCGCGCCAAACATGCTGGGTTCAGGATAAGTGTTTTCGTTTTCCGGCGGCTGGAGAAGGGCGTTCTCTTTCGTGCCACCACCCTGATGCTGGATGTAGATGTCGTTCAGCCGGACGTCTTCAATTTCGTGTCCAGGAATGCCGCTGATAATGGAAGCCAGGCTCGAGGTAGAATTCGAGCAAACCACGTTACTGATGTTGATCCGCCGCAGTTTTCCTACGGGTACGCCCTCGGGTCCGCGCATGCGGCTGCCGAGCCGGAGGAAGATGGGGGAATTAGAAATGTCGCGCATGGCGATGTTGTTGATGGTTACATCTTCCAGCAATCCGCCATCGACGGTCTCCAGAGCAAGCCCGCGGCAGAATTCAAAGACGCAGTTGGATATGGTGATGTTCTTGAACCCGCCGTTGGATTCCGTGCCGAACTTGATCCGCCCTGTCGGACGAAAATTCTCGCGCGGCAGCGTGCGATCGAAGGTGGCATCCAACAACGACCCTTCACGGAAACCGCTGACGAAGCAATTGGTGATAGTTACTTTTTCTGTGGCTCGGGCATAGCCCAGGCCGAAGCAGCTCTTGAGGCAGATTCCGTCGTCGTAAGGCGAGTTCACGCTGCAATTGGAGACGCGAACGTTGCGACAACAATCGATATCGATTCCGTCGCGGTTGGTGTCGATGGTCAAGTTGTCGATGGTGAAATTGTCGACGGCGATGGCGAGGATGCCGAAGTGCCCGCCGTGCATGATGGTGAAATCGCGCAACAGGACGTTGCGGCAGTTCTTCAAAGAGATGGCTTTGTTGCCCACGCCGGGGTCTTCGGCTTTGGGTAGCTCTCTGCCCGTGCCTCGGCTCAAGCCCTTGCCCCAGATCAGGCCAGAACCGAGAATGGCGACATTCTCCAGGCCCTCGCCCCAGATCAGGCTGTTATGCCAATGGCTGTGACCGTAGTCCTGAAACTTATCCCATTGGTTTGGCTCGGCAGCATCGTATTGCCCGGCCGCTCCGGTCTCCGCGGCCAAGATGGTCGCGCCGGGATCGAGATACAACGTGACCTTGCTCTTTAGGTGAATCGAGAAGCAGGCGTAAACGCCGGCAGGGAAGCGGACAATGCCTCCTCCAGAAGTCGCAGCAGTTTCAATAGCTTTGTTAATGGCGAGTGAGTCAATGGTGTTGCCATCACCCTTGGCGCCGAACGCTCTCACATCGAATGCGGCCGCTGGCGGGCCGGCGTTCGCGGCGTTGGGCTGCGCTGCTGCCGGACGGGTTGCCAGCGTCAAGGCATCGGCCCGCTTCACTGATCCAACCGCCGCGGAGGCGAGACCCGCGGCTGTAAGTTGAAGGAAGTTGCGACGTGAGTTGTTCTCAATGGACATCCGTTCTCCTCTTGAGTCTTGGACATCAGGACATGGGGTCCGATTTCCAAAGTTCGGTAACGTCACGGTTGCTGGACTTTGACCACGATTTTTTTCGGCGGGCGGGTCAATTCCATGGCCGAAGCCGAAGTGAGGAAATGTTCGTTCATGATCAAGAACGCGCCCAGCCCGTGAAAATCGTTGACATTGCGCTTTCTCGCTAAGTAGTAAGCCAGGTCCGCGACATTGGTGCCTTCACAAATATCGGTTATGTCGGTCAGGCCGTCAGAATTGAGAGAAACTTTTGTTACTACGCCCCGGTACCCTTTCTGGGCCACTGCCTTATAGCTCTTGTCGACATAGCCTCGCTTGACAGCAAGCGAGATGGTGTAGCTATACATGCTGGAGCTGGAGGTCTCTAGCCAGTTGCCCGGCGCTGCGCCTTTGTTCACCACCTGATACCAGAGGCCAGTCTGATTGTCCTGATATTTTGCGAGACCTCGAACCAGGTCTTGGAGAATGGCAATCAACTGCGGTCGCTTGGGGTCGTTGGCGGGCAGCACATCCAGGACGTCGATCAGCGTCATCCCGAACCATCCCATGGCGCGGCACCAGAATTCGGCAGAGTGGTGGGTCGCAGGATCAGCCCAACTTGACGCGCCACTTTCATCGTAAGCGTGATAGAGAAGGCCTTCAGGAGAACGGAGATGGCTGGCGTAGACCAGCAATTGTTTGGCGGCTTCGTCATCGGCGTAGGTGCTTTCACCAAAAAGACGACCGTATCTGACTAGGAAGGGCATGCTCATAAACACGCCATCACCCCAAAGCTGGTGCTGGCGGCTAGCGCCAGTCGCGTGCCAGAAGCCGCCGTCGGCCGTTCTGGGATAGGTGTTGAAGCGCTGCCGGATTTTGTCTGCGGCCAGCTTGTATTTTTCCTCCTTGGTCTCCTGGTACAGGAGCAGCAAAAGGTTGCCCGGCATCATAGAATCGAGACTCTCTGTGTTGTGATCGAGGTTTCCTTGATCATCCACGTGCGAGTCGACCCAGCCTTTGACGTATTGCAAATAGCGGCTGTCGCCGGTTCTTTTCCAGACCAGATACTCGCCAAACAGGAACAACGCTTTGGCGTATCCCCAGGAGCCGAGTTCGGAGGGATTGGGATAACGCTTCATCGTAGATTCGACGACCGCTCGCGACCAGTCGACATTTCCGCCAGCCTGGCCGGTTTGTTGCTCGACCGGAAGAGGATGGTTACGTGTTGCCGTCTGAGGCAAGATCATTTGCACGGCGAGTGTTCCAATAACCAAGCTGCCCATGATCCGGCGTATTTTCCAAATTCTCTGCATTGTCCATCCTTCGGATTGCGCCCGCGAACACTTTGAGCGTTTCAACGAGTGAAACGTAAGTTCTCTCATTTGAACTGTCGTTTGCGCACTCACTTATATACCTTTCGCGGGTAAAAACCCACCACGGAGACACGGAGGCACAGAGACTCCGTTCATGTACGCCAAGGTGCCGGCGATTCACGGGCTGGGATTTCTCCGTGCCTCCGTGTCTCCGTGGTAGGTTTTTGACCGATAATGCACCTCGCTCAGAGAGCGCAACCGCGCCGCGGCGACTTCCGGAGTCGTGTCGCGTTGCGGTGAGCCGAGCATCTCGTATCCAACCATGAATTTGGGAACTGTTGCGGAACGTAAAAGCGGTGGATAGTAATGCGCGTGAAAGTGCCATTCAGGATGCTGCGCGCCATCACTGGGTCGCTGATGAAAACCCATGGTGTAGGGGAACGGGGTTTCAAACAAGTTATCGTAGCGGACGCACAGACGATGGATAATTTCCGCCAGCGAATCCAGTTCGCGCGGCTGGAGGTCATCCAAGCCGCTCAGATGGCGAACGCTCAACAGCATGACTTCGAAAGGCCAGATCGCCCAGAAGGGTACCAGGGCAATGAAGTCAGCGTTGCGGCAAACAATTCTTTGTTCCTGCTTCAACTCCAGGGCGAGATAATCGCAGAGCAGACACGAGCCGTGTTTTTCGGCGTATTCGGTCTGTGATTGCAGTTCCTTTTCAGCCTGGTTGGGCAAAGTTGTGTTGGCCCAGATTTGGCAATGCGGATGAGGATTGCTGGCGCCCATCATGGCGCCGCGATTTTCAAAAATCTGTACGTGATTGATCCAGGGTATGCTCCCCAGCTCGCGATATTGTTCGGTCCACACGTCCAGCACTCTTCGAATCTCGCGCGGGCTCATCTGGGCGAGAGTAAGATCGTGCCGCCCGGAGAAGCAGGCCACGCGGCAGATTCCTTTTTCGCTGCGCGCAATCATCAACCCGTGGTCATTGAGCTCGCCCCCGGAACTTTCGGAGTGCAGAGCCGCGAAGTCATTTTCAAAGACGAAAGTTGAATGGTAATTGGGGTTGCGTGCGCCTCCGGCACGGGCATTGCCTGGGCACAGGTAACACTCAGGATCGTAGCGAACCACGGAAGCCTCAGGCGGTTGTTCTACCTTTCCTTGCCATGGCCGTTCGGTGCGCTGCGGAGAGACCAAGACCCACTCGCGAGTAAGCGGGTTGAAGCGGCTATGAGGCTTTTCAAAGAGTCGATGCATGGTGCGGGTGCTGTTCAATTCACTCCCTGGGGGGCGAGCTGCCGGCGCCCTGAGAAGCCGTAGAAATAAAGACCTCTGGGGCGATACCAGTCTTCGCTTGGTAAACGGAAGAGATCTTCGCCAGAAACTCCGCAGCGGACTCGGCAGAAACCACGTTGATAGTGCAGCCTCCAAAACCGCCCCCGGTCATTCGCGCGCCATAGAGACCCTCGGTTTGGTTTGCCAGTTCCACTAGCAGATCCAGTTCCGGGCAACTGACTTCGTAGTCATCGCGCAGGCTTCGGTGAGACTCAGCCATCAGCTCTCCGAAGCGTCGCAAGTCACGCTGTTCCAGAGCGACTGCGGCATCGAGAACGCGCTGGTTTTCGCTGATCACGTGCCGGCAGCGTTTGTAAATGATTGGCGGAAGCAGATCGCGGGATTGTTCCAGATCATCCAGCGAGAGATCCCGCAGTGCTGTGAGTCCGCGCCGCGCTGCAGCGAGAAAACGGACGCCTTCCTCGCACTGCGAGCGGCGCACGTTGTATTCGCCACTGGCGATTTCGTGTTTCACCATGCTGTTGCAAATCACCAGGCGGACACCTTCTGGGACGGGAAGGAAGCGGTGCTCCAGAGAGCGGCAGTCCAGGAGCAGCAGGTGTCCAGCGCGGCCGCTGCCGGAGACAAACTGGTCCATAATGCCGCAGCGTGCGCCCACAAATTCGTTTTCAGCGCTCTGGCAGATCTGGGCAAGTCGCGAGCGATCGCACGACGCATCTTGAGTGTCGAGCAAGGCGAGGCCGGTTGCTATTTCCAATGCCGCGGAAGAGCTCAGCCCCGAACCCATGGGCACTTCACTCGAGATCATCATCTTGGCGCCCGGCAAGTGGTATCCAGCTCTGCCCAACATCAGGGCCACGCCCTGGACGTAGTCACTCCAATCGCCGAGGGCTCGAGGCCGGTCTAGGTCGAATGTGCGGCTTTGATTGAAATTAGCGGAGTAAACTTCAATGGTGCGATTTCGCACCGGCGTGATAGCGGCCCAGCAACATAAATCAATGGCCGCGGGCATGACAAAACCATCGTTGTAGTCGGTGTGCTCACCAATCAGGTTGATCCGGCCAGGCGCGCGAAAAAGCCGGCATTCCTCGCCGTACAGACCTCTAAAGAGCTTGCCTATTTCCGCGGGCTGGCCCGCCGCGCCGGTTGACGCCGCTAGGGCCGGCGGAATGGTGCTGCGATTCATTTGTTCTCAGTGGCGCTCTTGCCAAGGGATAGCGCGTCGGAAGAGCCCGCGGTTTTCGCTAGCCGGCGGTGACTACGCGCGCCCAATGCAAATAGCGCCAGCCCGAAGACGAGCATCACCAGACCCCACCACAAGTTGATATTGACGTTCAGGGACCTTTCGTACAACGCCTTGTTGCTGGCCATGCCAAAAACAATGAGCAGGACTCCAAAGATCGAAAACAGAAGTCCGAGCGGCAGACGGATATCGAGTCGCATTCATCCTCCTACTACATGAAAATGATGTTCAGCAGCACAGCAATTGCAAGAGCGATAACGGCCAGAATTCCCGGCCTCTGATACCACGGCAAATCATGTGTTTGCGGGCGTTCGGTCAGGGAATACACCAAGCCCTTAAGCTGGCTCGGGTCTCGGGGACGCGTCAACAGGCTCACTAGAATGGTCATGACAAAACATGCGGTCCAGGCAAAGATAGCGGTCCAGAAGTTTTGCGCCATTTCGCTGGGATAGGTATGAACCACGGCTAACCAGCCGCCCTTGATTCCTGATTCCGCGCCGGCAGGGAGAGTGATCGAGTGGTGGAGCGCTGCCGATGCTGTTCCTGCCAGCAAACCACTGAACGCGCCATGCCCGGTGGTGCGCTTCCAGAACATGCCCAGCAAAAAGGTAGCAAATAGCGGCGCGTTCACGAAGGCAAACACCAGCTGGAGCATGTCCATGATGTTGTTGAAGCGATTTGCCATGTAGGCGGCGGCGATAGACAAGCCTATGCCGAAGACTGTGGCCATCCGCCCCATCCACAAGTAGTGCTCATCCGATGCTTTGCGGTTGATGTAAGACTGGTAGATGTCGTACGTCCACACCGTGTTGAAAGCGGTGACATTGCCGGCCATCCCGGACATGAAGCTGGCCAGCAGGGCGGTCAACCCGAGACCTAGGATCCCAGTAGGGAAGTAGTGGAGCAGCATGTTGGGCATGGCCAGGTCGTAATCAAGTTGCACGTGGCCCTGCTTGTCGCGGATAGGCCCGCCAGTGCCAGGATCGACTTTTACAGGGATGAGCCCGCTGCCTTGGGGCACCGCGACGGCCGAACCATGCGCGGCGGCGACGGTGGTTGAACCCTGAGTCGGTAAAGCGATTGCGATCAGTCCCGGAAGTATTACCAAGAAGGGAAAGAGCATCTTGGGAAAAGCTGCGATCAGGGGAGTGCGGCGCGCGGCGCTCATGGAATCGGCCGCCATAGCGCGCTGGACAACCAGGAAATCCGTGCACCAGTAGCCAAAAGAAAGGACAAAGCCGAGTCCCATCGCCAGGCCGAACCATTCCACACCCAGGCGGTTGGTGTGCGCGCTTCCCATGCCGATCCAGGAATGCGTGTACCCGGCATCGAGCTTGGTTTTGAGACCAGCCCAGCCGCCGACATTTCTCAGTCCCAGCCAGACTAAGGGCAGAAACCCGGCGACGATCAGAAAGAACTGAATGACTTCGTTGTAGATGGCGCTGGAGAGCCCGCCGAGAAAGATGTAAGCCAACACCACTACTGCAGAAATCAAGATCCCGGCGTGAAAGAGCCACGACAGCGGCAGTCCCAACTGCCGGACAGGCGCGTCAAACACATGGAGTGTCTGAGTGAGCTTGGCCATGGCATACATCGAGATGCCGGAAGAAAACACAGTCATGGTAGCGAAGGAAATCGCATTGAATGCCCGAGTCTTCTCATCAAAACGCAGGCGCAGGTATTCCGGCACGGAGCGGGCGCGGGAGCCGTAATAGAAAGGCATCATGAACACGCCCACAAAAACCATCGCGGGGATCGCGCCTATCCAGTAGAAGTGACTGGTCGCGATGCCGTACTTCGCGCCCGATGCCGCCATCCCGATGACTTCCTGCGCGCCGAGATTGGCGGAGATGAAAGCGAGACCACAAACCCAGGCAGGAATGGAACGACCAGCAAGAAAAAAATCAGTGCTCGTCCGCGTGTATCTCTTCAGCGCCACGCCGATGCCTAGGACAAAGATGAAATACACGATCATGATGATCCAATCAATAGCAGTCAGCATGAACCAGAGCTCCTATAGACCCTACGTCCACAATCGTGACCACGTTAACACCGATTCGCTTGTGTTAGACAGGGCAAGTCTGAATCTTTTTTCGCAGGCCCGGTTACTTCGAGACTCGCAGCAGGAGCACGCCATGTCCAGGAACTCGAGCCTGGTATTCCCCGCGCATTGCTCCCAGATTGCTGGCGCTCCACACGTCTCGAACCTGGACTTGACCATTGAACCCCAGCTGGCGGAAATCAACATGTACGTCCATGGGCTGGGGATGGCGATTAAATAGTCCCACTGCCCTGGAACCGTCCGCAAGGGAACGAGCCCAAACTTCGGTGGGACCTTCAACGCTCACGCGATCACCCTGCATGCCCGCGGGGTCCTGGTCAATGGCAATCACTTCGCGATTGGTCAGAAGGCCGATCGTCTCGGGCGTCATTTTGGTGAGATCGTTGCCGGCGAGCAGAGGCGCGGCGAGCAGAGCCCACAGGCTCATGTGCGTGCGGTATTCGTCTGCGTTCATACCTCCGTTGCCTACTTCCAGCATGTCAGGATCGTTCCAATGCCCGGGCCCGGCGAATTTTGCGAGCCCGGCCTGACCAAATCCGATCTCCGCCATGCGCGAGTATCGGTCACTAATGTCCCCAGTGGTGCGCCATAAGTTCCCGCCGACCGAAGCGCCCCAGTCCCACACTGCGTCGTTCCCGTACTGGCAAAGGCTGAAGACGATGGGCCGGCCGGTCTTTAAGAGAGCCTTGTGCATTTTGGCATACGCGTCCAGCATCATGGTGTGGGCTGCTTCGGCGGAAGGCGTCTGCTTCATCGGGTCGCGCAAGCTGCAGAGATCATATTTCAAATAGTCGATGCCCCAGTCTGCGTAAGTCTGCGCGTCCTGCTCTTCGTGACCATAACTGCCTTCATATTTTGCGCACGTCTTGGGACCGGGCGTCGAATAAATTCCGAGCTTCAACCCCTTGCTATGAACGTAATCTGCCAGCGCTTTCATGTCCGGGAACTTGCTGTTGGGATGTATGACACCGTTGGCGTCTCTTTCCCCTTCCCAAGCGTCGTCAATGTTGACGTAAACATAGCCGGCGTCTCGCAGACCACTAGCCACCATGGCGTCGGCTTGCGCTCTCACTGTGGCGTCGTCGATATTCTTGTTGAAATGGTTCCAGCTGTTCCAGCCCATAGGCGGAGTGGAAGCCAGCTTTACCGTCTGCTGGGAGAGAACGGCGGACAGAAGCAGTCCAGGAAGAGCCACTACGGCCAAAGCCCTGCTCGAGAAAGTTGTCATGAGCTTCTCCTCGACATCCGTTGATTTAGCAGCGGAACCGCAAGTTTATAACGAGAAGCATAATCGGGGGTTACGTTTTCCGCGATCAATAGCAGGGATATCGAACACCCGCCGGTACCAGCCGATAATCGTCTCCGGATATTCGCGGCCGACCGGCTGACGCGTTGATGGGGGAGCACCGGCGCTTCTTGAATGGGAAGCTCCAAGTATCTTGCCAGCCGCTGTCATCAAACTTCACGCCAGCAACCGGCAGAGAGCTGGCCGGATTTTGCGAATATCGAAACCTGCTGTCGCGCGCCGTAGCCAAAGTCTTAGTTTCCGTGCGCCTGCACGTACGCATACAAAGCGTCATAGACTGGGAACTGCCTGGCGAGTCGCTCCTCGTCGGTCAGGCCCATCGCAGCGAACCCTTGGGCTATCGAACGTAAGCCGATACCCTCGGCCGCCACGCTCTCCTGGCCCTTGATATCCGCAGCTCGGACGATGAGCGCCAGCCGCAGCAGAGCAGGATCGGAGATCTTGTAGTCTTCGATCACTGCTTCAAAGGTGCAGCGCGAACCTCGATGGTTGAGTTTGATCGCCTCAATTTTGGGCGCATCGAAGGGAGTGGCCCCTTCTTGGCCGGCGCTCGCAAGTAGGTCCTTCTCCTCCACAAACAGGAACTCAGCTTGTGGATCGACGAAGCGCTTGATCAGCCAGGGACAAGCCACCCGGTCCACCTTTATGTCCTTGCGTGTTATCCACTTCATGGAGTCCTCCCTTTAGGTGAAGTTCAGTTAAGCCCAATTGGTTACGGTCGCCACGAATATGTCTACTTGATAAACGGTTTTCGTAAAACTGCAGAGGGTTTGCCGCTACAAGGCTCGCAAACCGCTGCCCCGCGGTGTAGATCACGTACAGGTCGCTGCAAGACTACAAAATCACGACCCAATACGACAGTGTTCATTTATTGAGATTTGGTTCCCGGCTCAAGAGCGTTTGATCCCGCGCACGGAGGGCTGCTTATTATAGTCGCCGATCACTTCTGGTCCGCGGGCAGTTTTAGACGAAGCTATCTCTGGGTGGAACTGACAGGTTCCCCCTCTTTAAGATTGTCGGTCACTGCTTGCGCACGGGCGATAGCATCGCTGATGGTGGCTTCACCATTCTGGTTCCATCCCTTGAACTCCTCAAGAATGATTCCGTCTTTGCTGAGGACGAAATAGCGCGGGTAACCGTCCACGCCAAAGGCACGATGTAAGGAACGATCACCATCATAGACCTGGAACCAGCTCATGCCGTTCTCTTGGATGAAACGTTCCCAGTTCTCTTTGGAATCCCCTTCATCAATGCTGATGATTGCGACCTTGGCAGGGTCCACCTTGGCCGCCAGGTCCTTCAGCAACGGCAAAGACACACGGCAGGGCGCGCACCACGTGCCCCAGAAGTCCAGCAGGACAACCTTGCCCTTGAGCGTATCCAGATTGATCTCTTCTCCGCTCCTCAGTCTTGCGGAGAACTCGGGAGCATAGTACTTGCGAATGCGGCTGGGGTCGGCAATGAACCTCTGGATTTCACGTCCTCGGGGCGTACCTGCAAATTCCGGCGCCACAGTTTTAAGCACCGCTACGCCTTCGGCGTCTTTGGATTCTTTCAGAAGCACAAAGCCGAGGTTGAATCTGCATTCCACACAATCAGGATTGGCAGTCGCGCCCGCCCTGAAAGCGATCTCCGCTTGGCCAAGATCGCCCTGCCGACTCAGGACGATGCCCCGATAAAGCTGTGCGCTGGCCTTTTGTGTGGCGGTGGTGGCCGTGGCAGTGCCTTTTTCAGTCTGCTCCAGGGCTTGCCGGAGTTTGCCCTCTGCCATTTCGATCCGCGCCAGCCACACGTAGCACTCAGAGCACCTGTCTTGCTGGAGTTGGTTGGCCTTGGTGAAATGTGTGACAGCCTCCGCATAGTTGCTCTGTTCAGCTGCTTGCTGACCGGCGTGCAATTCCCGTTCCCATTCTGGACTCGAAGTCTGGTTGGCGAGGAGCAAAACCGAAGACAGTTGAATGAGAACAGATAGCAGTGGCTTCGACAGGTTGATCATAGGACTAGAGGTTGAGCACCGGCTCTTTCATGGTTGCGATTTCTCTGTTGCTGGGGACGTGGTTTTAGCCGGCCTATCCGCCGGAGGATTTTCATTCAGCAGACTATCAAGCAGAGTACGCAGGGAGTTCGCGTTCTCCAGCTTCGGGTCGCCGGGTCTGCCGCCACTCTGGGCGCGGATCATGCCGGCACGGTCGATCACCACTACCTGAGGGATGTTCAGAACGTCATCTTGCCCGCGAGCCATGAAGCTATCCACGTTCTCATTATTGGTGTAGCCGACGGGAAACTTCAATTTGAACGACTGCAAAACCAAATATGTATTCGCCGCGTCCGCGTTTGGGCCGAAGGCTATGCCAACAGGCTGGAATCCACGCGAACCCAACTCGCTGTAAAGCTTATTCATGGTCATAGCCACGCGCAAGCAGTGCTCGGACCCGAGAAACAGGAACTCAATCACGACCACCTTGCCTCTGAAACTGGAGAGCATGGTGGTCTTGCCTCCGGGTTCGTTGATGGTGAATTCAGGCGATTTGCGAGGCAATGAAGCCGCGGGTAAGGCCAAAGATGATGCCGCCACAATCAGAATAAGGACGATGGACGTGATGTTTCGCATCGTTACAGTCTTGTTCCTCTCAAGGTCTGTCGTTTTTGCTCTCGCGTATCCTCTGTGTTTCTTTGTGTCCTCTGTAGTTGAAAGGGTTTGCTTTTGCTTTTCAATTACCCAATTACAACGTACTCAATTACCAAATCTTCAACTGATCTGCTTCCACTTATCAACGATGCGCTGGACCTCGGCCGTTGCCATGTTGATGGCGTCTATGGAACTGCGCTCACCTTTGGCGACACTCAGGAACATCCGGGGAACAACAAAAGTGTTGAAGGCCTCCATAAAGGCCGGGCTGGCGGGGCCTGGAACGCCCAGATTGTGGGTCCAGTGCAGCGCGTCCTTCAGCGCCCCGTACTTCCCGACGGGATCCGCTTTAGGATCATTGGCAAGACGCACGACAAGATCGGGAACCGTTTTTTGGTAAAAGGGAAAATTGCAGCCCTTGGATTGCTCATAGCCTGTCTTGGAACTGTCAATCAGATCGGCCAGGAACTTCTTGCCTCCGTCCTGATTTCTTGCGAAGCGCCACACCACCGAGCAGTTGGTGACGTGGGGTACCGCCGCCACGCTATTGGATCCCTTCAGTGGCGGCGTGATCATGATCTTTTTGGCCACTTCAGGGTCCTGTTTTTCCGCGGCACGCAAGAGACTGATGCTGTTGATGGTGCAGGAGGTCTTGCGCGCCAGCATGGCCTTCACATTGCCTGCCAGACCCCAAGTGAGTTGCTCTGGAGTCCCCGCGTCCTGATAGAGATACTTGACGTAGTCCAGGGCCACAGCGGTGCGAGCGTTGTTGATGGCCGCGTTTCCACTGGCATCCAGGACAAAGCTGGTGAACGCGTACAGGAGCGTATGCAGAGTGATGTTACCCTCCAGGGTGGGCGTCAAGGTCAATCCGCAGGGAATGCCCAGCTTCTCACGCAACCTCTTGCTGCCGCTGCGCAGACCATCCCAATGCCCGGGGCCAAAAGGGATGTTGATCTGACTCCAGTAGTCCTCAAAATAGAGGAAAGGGGCCGGAATCCAAGAATCGGCAAAGGCAAAGGCAAAGTAATCCTTATTCTTGAGATTGAATGTCGATCGGTATGCGAGCCGATCAATCTGTCCGTATTTCGCTCCGACAGTCTGATAGACCTCACCATGGTCAATCACGTGTTGGTAAAACTCAGCCGGGGGCCAGGGAAACATAAAGACATCGTGGCCCTTGCCCACCTTGACCTCAGCCGCTGCCCGCGTATGGACTTCTTCGACTGGAAGGACGTCTACGGTTACCTTGGTATCGTTCTTCTGCCCCCATTCTTTGGCCAGCACGTTTACAAACCACTGATCAAATTCGGGAAGAAAGTGGGCCCATTTCGCGATCTTCAGCGTCTTCTGGCTGGCCAGGGCGCGGTCAGGAAAAAGGAAGAACGGACCGAAAGCGGCGGCGCCGCCCGCTACTTTAAGGAAATCGCGTCGTGAGGTCGTGCTGGCTGCAGTCCTGGTCATTGGGGCCCCTTGTTTGGCCACGACATTATCATCCAAACACATCAGAAAACGCACCCCTAGCTGGTCGAACCAGCCAGGGGCGAGAAGAGCGAAGTCGTATTGTTGCCCAGCTCAGTTCTCTGGAAAGCTTACTCGTTGCAGAGCTTTCCTGTCTGCTGCAAGCAAGTAAAGTTGGCCGAGAGACTGTTGGGACCGCTGTCCAGGAAGGCGCCGCTGGGGGTACGAACCGCATCCAGGAACGCGTCCGAGGCGATGGCGCCATTGCGGGGGTCGGGAATCACCGGGCAGACTAGCCACACTGCGCCTCCGTCGGCGCCACCCGCATCCAAGTTGCCCTCCGCTCCGCAAGGAGCGCTCGCGGGCGGCAGGTCAGTGTCCTGTAAACACGACGGGGGGTTCACAATACCCTGCCCGGGAAACACGTTCGCGGTCGTGCCTGGTACACCCTCGATGAAGTGAAGCTGGTTGCCAGTCTTAAGGATCGGCGTCCCGTCCAGGCTATTTCCGTAAATCTGCCTGATGCAGGACAATACGTGGTTGCAGTTCGCGGTTGGAGTAATGGTTCCCCCCGTCGAACTAGTGCCGCCAACCGAATTCTGGGTGTACCACCAGTAGGTCACAATCCACATGCCCAGCAGGTCGTCGCAGAAGTAACCAAAGGGGGTGTCGTGGAAGGTCGCCTTCTTGCAGTTTAGATCCTTAGCATTGATGCAGTTGTTGTCACTGCCGTCCATGGCGTTGCGGTTGCTGGCGACCCTCCAATCCATTCGGAGGTTGGGTGTGGCGGCATCGGAAAGTGTGGAACCATTCACCTTCGTATCAGTCACTGGAAAGCAGTCGTTGGCGGCGACATTGGGGTCGTGCAGCGAGCCGCAGGGCGTCCCCGCAAGAACCTTCTGCCCATTCAGCGTGATCGTCTGCTTCAGTGCGCCATAGGCTTCAAAGTTCCCGACTAGGTCCTGCATGGCAATGCTGCGGGGGTTGACGGCCCCTGTTGCCCCGGTTGCGGGGTCGAAGCCTTGGACGATGGAGATGGTGGTGCCGCTACCGGTACCAGTGGCGCCTACGCTGCGCGAATAGGTTGGCTCGAAGAAGCTCTGGCTGTGGACAAAAGCGATGATGGAGAAGAACTCCGTTGGGGCGCCACTGTCGTCCTTGAAGGCGCCGGTGGTGGCGAGGATGCGGAAATTCCGGCGCGTAGGATCATTGGTGGCGCAGTTGGGGTCGGCCACAAAGTTTGCCTGGTTGGGCTGGGTCGCGGGCGGACCGAACTGCCTGAAACCCGGGTTGAGGCCGAAGCGTCCGTCAGGTTCAGTATTCAGTTCACCGGTCGGGCTCGCGTCAACGCCATTGTCTCCGTAAAACTGATTGCTAAAATCGCACGGCGGAGGGTTAAACGAGGTAAAAGTTTGGGCGGACGCGAGTCCGGCCGTCATCACAACAACACATGCGAGAATGCTTTTCCATACGCTCTTCACAACTCTATCCTCCTTGGGCCGCGCGCGCCGCGACCCCGGATCGAAAATCTGTTTGACAGCAAAAACATTGGCTTGATGCTCCTGCCTCTCAGGGCGCTTGCACCCGGCTCTACCGGGGATGAATTACCCACCCCAGGGTCTCCGCCACAAATTTGGCATGGGCCATCCCCGGACACGCCGCCCAGTACATCAGAGGCTCATTGCCGTAACGAACGTTACCGATATGCTGGGTCTTGTCCTTGTCGATGGCCGGATCCGGATATGTGAACCCAATCCCCCGGCGGATCTTCTCCATGTCGTCCGGCCTGGCGGTCAGGAACGTCCAGCCAGGCCCGGCGCCAAAGCTCCGCCGGTAGTCCCGGATCACCTCCACACTGTCCTCTTCCGGTTTTAAGGTAAAGGAATACATGTGGATGTCGCGGCCTACCTGATCACCCAGCAGCTTTTGCACCCTGGCCAGGTTGGCGGTAACCAGGGGGCAAAGTTCGTCGCATTTCGCGAAAAAGAAGTTGAGGGTAACGACTTTATCTTTGACCAGATCGTCATAGAAGAAGACTCGCTTGCCCTCATGGGTGATCAAAGGAAGGTTCGGCAGGTGCTGCTCCTGGATGCGTTTACGCGCAGTCTCCTGCGTGACCGGAGCAAATCTGCCGGTCTCCCCGCCGGCGGCGGCCGTGCTAAGAACGCCAGCCGCCAGGGGCGCGGTTGCCGCGAGGCTCAGGAACTTTCGTCTTGAAACATCGGGCATGATCGAATCTCCCTTCCGCGCCCCACACTACCATGTGGGGCGCAGTCTCTCGCCTCTTTTATGGCACCAGCACGTTGTCGCCAGTCGCCTCGACGTGCCACAGCGCCATCATGGCGTGGTCTTCATGCACCACGTTATGGCAGTGGATCGGGTACTTATGCAACCAATCGCGGAAGCGGAAGAACAACTGCACCCGCTCGTTGGGATGCAATTGCGTCACGTCCTTGCGTCCCGTGTCCGCCGGTATGGTAGGCGCGGCCCGGTTGCGTGTCAGGATCCGGTGCTCCTCCAGGTGAATGTGAACGGGGTGCGTCCAATCGCCGGTGAGGTTGGTCAGGAGCCAATGCTCCACGCTGTTCTGCTGCACGGTGAAGCGGAAAGTCTCTGAGAATCCGCTGGGACCGATGCCGCAATCCATGAACTGGCCATTGACGGACCACTGCCCGTTCAGGCGGTCGAACTTGAACGTCCGCGTTATCCTCGGGGTAGCCGTCGTATCCGGGAAGGTGTAGAAGGTCGGATTGGTAGCCGGATTCACGCTGTTGTCCTTGACCTTAGGGCCAGTGACCTGGAACTGCAGGATCAGGTCGCCTGCGCCGGCCGGCTTAACTGCCGGTGTGGTTTTCGCAAGAGCTACGCTGCATTCAGTGTTGACCGGATCGTTTTGAGGGAAAAGCTGACTATCCACGGCCACCGGTCCCTGGCCGTTGATCTGGTTCAGGCGGTTCTCGAGATACAGCGTCTGGCCGGCAAAGTTGCTGAAGTCAATGATGACCTCAACACGCTCTGCGGGACCGATGCGGACACTGTTCACCTGGATTGGATTGGGCAGGAGGTTGCCATCAGTCCCAATCAGGAAGTAGGGGTTGGTCGTCGGCGTCCCACCTCCTCCAACGTTCCCGGTCAGGAAGAACTCGTAGAAACGTGACGGGCCCGTATCCAACAGACGGAACCGGTAACGGCGGGGCGAAACCTGGAAGAAGGGCTGGATCACGCCGTTGACCAGGAACTTGTCGCCCAGGATGCCATCCAGATTGAACAGGTCGAACACCAACTGACCGGTGTCCGGATCGAAGACTTTGTCGTTGAACAGCAGCGGGATATCGAACTGCGGGAAGCTGGGCAGATGGAAGCCTGTGCCTTCGTCGCCGGTATCCAGATTGTTGAACAGGCAATAGAACCCCACCAGGCCTTTGTAGGTGTTCTGCGCGGTAAAATCCACGCGGTGATCGTGGTACCACAGTGTGGCCAGCGACTCATTGATGTCCCCGGTGGGCGCAAAGGGTGAGGTGCTGAATCCGGCCAACACGTTGGGATAATACTGATCGCAGAACTGCCCTTTGGGATAGAAGTCGCAGGGGTTGCCGTCACTCTCTGAGGGCGTGTGCCCGTTGTGCAGGTGCGTCGTGACGGAAGGGAACCCGAACCCGGTGTTGTTCACCTGATTAATATTGGGCAGCGAGTTGATGTTGCGCGTCAACTGTGGCACACCATAGTGGGCCTGATAAGTCGGCCCGGGGCTGATCGTTCCATGCGTGCCGTCATCAAATCCCCAGATGGTTTGAGCCGGAAGGTCGGGGGACATCTGCGTGGTGGTGAACTGCCTCTGGTGGAACTTGTAGTACTTCGAAAGCGCGTTGGCGTGCGGAAACTGGCCGGAATAGTTCGTCGGCCCCTGGTGGGCGAAGGCGCGATGCTCGGTTCCGTCGGTTCCGCTTGCGGTGTTGGGGGCATCGGTGGGCTGGGGGCTGAAAGTCGAAAGCGCGGTTGTGGCCGCAATCGGAAGGATGGGCAGCGGCGTAACGAATGGGTTGGTGTGCGGACTGGCTGCCTGGTTGCTAGGCACGCAGTTCTGATTTGTGCCAGGGCTGGTAGTTTTTCCTGAACTCGGCGGATTGTTCGTGTTAACCGGGTTGCCACCGGCTCCGGGACTCTGAAAAATGTTTTGAGCCCGGGCGCTCAACCCGCTCTTGGCGACCAGCATGCCGCCCGCTGTGAGCAGCCCCATCCTGAAGAGGTCGCGCCGGCTGGTGAGCCCGGCAGCGATCAGTTCGCGCCGGTTCTTGGCCGCCTCACACATCTCCTTATAGCGGCGTCGCGAAACTTTCTCCCCAAAAACGTTATAGTACATGTCGTGCCTCCTCGTGCGTTGTGCCGGACCGTGTTTCGTACCGCATCGCCGCCCCGGCGTTTCGGATCGTTCTTCCAACTTGTCAACGATCTGTCACACGTTCGTCACTGACTGGTGACAAACCGTGGGTACTTTATGCGAGCCCCAGTCTCAGGCCAACAGGAAACAGTTAGCTGAAATGGCTTTTTGTTAGCAATTTGTGCGCTGCTGCGGGAGATCTAGTAGCCGATACCGCGAGGGGCCACGGGAACCACTTGATAAAGCGGTCCCGGGCGGACGGTAGAGATCATCTCGCAGATCGGCGGACAGGGTTTCCGCTTAAGAAACGCTGCATGCACCCAGCGCGCTGCGTGGATCGGCGTAGCCTCTAGCTGACCCGCAGTTTGGCGTCCGTTTCGTGGGTCTGCGCCGATTCGCGCCGATACCCCCGTGGCGTTTTCGCGAAGTGGCGTTCGAAAGCGCGGACAAAACTGGAAGTGTGTTCGTAGCCTACAGCCTGCGCGATCTCCTTGATGCGCAGGTTCGTGTCGCTCAGCAGATAGGCTGCCCGACGCAACCTTTGCTCAGCAAGCAGCTGGCCAAGGGGGACTCCGATCTCCTTCTTGAATAAGTGTTCAAGGTGAGAATGACTCAAGTTGAACTCACGTGCTAGATCGTTGATGCGACACAGCGGCTCTGCTTGAATCATCTTGATGATCTTGAGCATGCGGCCTTCAGGCTCGATCAGACCGAGGCTTCCCTGGCTTGCATTTCCAATTGTGGACGAACCGTTCTTGACATTGCCAGAAGCACGGCGTGAACCGTTCTTCTCGCCCGGAGAATGAAACGCACACATGAGAACCCCTCCACGATCTGCTTTCAGGTTCTCCGCAGTCCAGCCGCGAAGACAAATCCGGACATCGTGCGAGCCGATCAATACCCTGTACGCCCCCCACGGGCGATACCGGGCTGCGGCTTTTCAAACTCCTTCTCTGTATCCTGGTCGAATTAGTAGTTGGCCATCGAGTGATTGATTCCGTCGGCAATCAGCTTCGATTTCTTACGCGGATTTTCTGGTCACCCAGTCACCAACACACCGGGCCAGTTGCTTCGTCGGATCCCGTGTCTACAAGAGGGTTCACGAACTGTTCAGACAGCGTGGCAAGATTTGAGAGTTAATTTGCCAGCAAAAATCTATGGAGTCAATCAGCAGTGATTAGCTCCATCCGCTATTTCCTAGCCGCATACGCTATCGGAGCAGAGATTGTTAACGCGCTCTAATGCCGATTGGAAGTTATGAGGGAAACTGCTTTTTGTAAAAGGGGTTTCGTTCTGAAAGCAAAAAAAAGAGGGTTGGGTTTTCCCAGCCCAACCCTCGCGAATGACGAGACAGTTTCGATGTCAGTCGTAAAATGTCCCTACCGCACAACGCCCTAGACACTGCGGGTGGGCCTTGATACCCACTGGATCGGAACTAACCGACCCGACTGCAGCTATTGCAGCTACCGCTCTTTGCGGACTTCCTAGTGTTCGGCTGCATGTCCATCCACGCTGCCGCAGCTCTTTGGCCCGAGGGGAAATCATTCGAGCCGGCATGCACAGTCGTGAGAATGTCCCGCCCGGAAAGCGAAGTCAATGGGAATTAAGGACGATGTCTTCGCCGGTAGTCGGCGGGTTCGAACTCGAACCTCTTTTTAAACCCGCGATCAAAGCTCGATGCATGGCGATATCCGACCAAAGCCGCGATGGCCTTGATGGACAGTTCGGTATGACGCAAAAGATCTGCTGCTTTCTGAAGTCGTGCGTTCCGGAGATAGCTCTCAAGGTCGACGCCCACCTGGTTTCGGAACAGATGGCCAAGCCGTGAGCCGCTGAGATTGAGGAGACGGGCTAGCTCGAGAACGCTTTTGGATGGGTCTCGCTCAACCCATTGCAGAACCTGGCGAATTCGGTAGTCGCCTGGTATCTTTGTCCTCTCCGTACACTCAGCGTCCACGTCAGAATGGCGATCCTCGTCGAGGCCAGGCTTCATTCAGGTTCATCCTTGTGACGTGGGAAACAGATTCTTTCTCCACTGGTTTAAGGCCGACTTGCAGGCCAAAGGGACTACGAAACGTCCGTCATCAGCGCGGGCCGTCCGTGATTGAAGACTGCGGGCGCGGGCAACCTCCCTCCCGTGGACGCTGCCGCACGCGCATCTGCGTGGCTTCTTGACAGGCTTAGGAAATCATTATGCGAAACGTATATAAGGATAGCCGCGCAGAAGGCTCAAAACAAATCGTAAATATTTGTCTAGCATATTACGCCGCAGTTCAATAAATCCAGCCACTACTTTCCGCGCATTCATTTCGTGTATCACTGGTTTAGAGCCGGTCGATCCGCGAGCGGGGGAGTTCCGTGGCGCTTGCGCCCAGCGGCTTAACGATGCTCGCTCTTACCAAAGTCGCTTCGGCACCAGGTAAGTTAAGCCCACGAACACTTCCCAACGAGTGCTGGTTGCCGTGAGCCCTCTATTCATTCCGCCATCGACGACCAGGTACCGGTTGACCGTGTAGGAGGGCGCCAGTAACAATCCCACTGCGTTCGACCTTGAGATTGGTTGGGAAAAGTGCCAAATTTCCTCCGACATTGCGAAATGGCGGGCGAGGGGATGGGAGACCGAGAGTGTCTGCCCGAACTGCGCGCGATGGATTCCTGTAGTATCGGATATTTGCTCCGTAACAATTGCGTTTGTATCAACATGAACCTTGCGCAGATCGAAGCTTACCAGAAAGAGCGCTGATTGCCGGTTCGTCCCTATATCGAGCTCTGGGGCTGGGCTTGCATATAGCCTGCGAAAGTAGCTGACGGAAACCGTGGGCTGCAATCCCTCGCCACGATGGATCGCTGATTGGAAGCCAGTGAAGACCTCACCCGGTCTGGAATCTGTTCGATTCCCAAGATCGGAAAAAACCATAGGCTCGGTTTGGGCGATCAGCTCGATTCGTTGGTTGAGCGCGAGCTTCGCCACGGTTTCGATACCAGTCCGATTAGAAAACTCTCCCGACTTTTCCGCACCCAGCGTGCCCGTTTCGATCTGCACGTAGCCCACCGGAGTCAGTGTGGCCGGCGTGGATACTGTCGGCCGGCCCGGATTCGCTTTTGGCGGATCAGCGTCGGAAGTGGTTTCGCCCTGCGGTGAGTCCTGGGCCAAAACAAAGGTGGAAAGCATGATCCCTAGGAAGCCGATACAGAACGCGCGTAATACTCGAGGCTGCCGGTGAGAAGTTTGGCCCAGACAGTTGAGAGATGTCATCCCGTCTCCCGGACTCATTCGTGGGAAGCGTACAGTGATTCGGAATTCTACAGGAATCCCCAGCGGCAGATGCAAACCACTGAGAAGGTTTGGCGTGCTCGAACGGGATTTGAACCCGTTTCAGCGCCTCAAAGACGCGCCATTGCCACAAACGACCTTGCGGTTTAGCGAGGATTCACGATTGTACTCGGCTTCTGGCTCTAGGCAGACCCGTCCCACCTTGCGCGGATGTTCTTCAGGATGGCCGGATAGACGATCCATTTTCGGAACGGGTCGATGAGGGCCATGTAGACCGGCGTGATCCAGCTTGCTTTCGCGACGTACACCGCGAAATAGAAGCGAAAGCCGTCGGCCGTTTCCGCGAGCGCGCTGAGCGCCGCGGCGTGGGCCGTGCGATTCTGCAGTTCGAGCAACTGCTCATTCTCGAAACGATAAACGACGCGGAACAGCCCATAGGGCGTGCCGGGCTCGACCGAAGACCGGGCACGATCCTCCGGCGTCAGCCGTGTTGCGAACGATGCGGCCCCCGCGTTTTTGGGTTCGGTCTCCAGCCGAAAAACGCGACCCAGAAAAAGGCGCAGTCGAACGAGCGCATGCGCCGCCGGCGGGAGCCTTCCGGTTAAATCGGTCCCAACTCGCTTGGTTATGAAACTCTCGAGCGTTATGCCTTCGGGCCGGCGCGGTAGGTCCACCGCCCACGCGTCGTGCAGCGGGACGTCCATCAGGAGCGCATGGACCCGCAGCGGCAGCGCGTAAAACTCCTTTGGAGAAATCTCAGGCACGTTAAGCTCTCATCCTTGGGGCAATCTCCTTCCGGCGTCTGCTTGCAAAAAAGCCAAACATCCGTGCGCTCTGGCTCGACGGTTCACGCAGCATTCGACATCGGTCACAAACGTCGCGCCGCATACTTTTCCGGCTCTTGGTCGAAAGTTTGTTTGCAGCCGGCACAGCAAAAAAAGAAGGACTGGTCCTGGTATTCCGATCTTTGCCTGGCGTCAGCGGGGTTCACGATCATCCCGCAAACAGGATCCCGGGCTTTCACAGTAACCACCGGTTGTTGTGTTGACTCGGGCTGGCTAATTTGGGTCTTGCTGGCCGCGCGCGTTTGAATAATCTCGGCAAGAATGCTGACGGCGATCTCCTGAGGTGACGCAGCGCCAATATTCAGGCCGGCCGGAGCGCGGACCCGCTTCAGTTTTTCCTCTGCCAGACCTCTTTGCCGCAGGTACGCCATGACTTTTTGGGTTTTGGTCCTACTGGCGACAAAAGCCACATAGCCGGCATTGCTTGCTAGAGCTTGTTCGAGGGCTTCTTCATCGCCCTCACCCTGGGTTGATACCACGAGATAGGACTGGGGCGTGAATTCCATGCCGTCGAGACTGAAGTTTTTTCGCGCCAGAAGAGCAGCGTCGGCGAAATCTTCCGCGGCCAATTCTTCAGCCACGACTGAGACGGCATACCCGATCACCCTTCCCAGCCGCGCCAGGGTTTGGGCAATCGGCGACCGGCCCAGAATCACGATGTGTGGTTTGGGCAGCACCGGCTCAATATAGATATCAAGAGCCCCGCCGCTGTGGCAGGTCATGGTGTAATCCACCACTCCCTCCTCAGCGCCGTTGTCTGAGGGCGCGATCCGCACCAGTCTGGGACGTCCGTCAGCCAGGCACTTCAGTGCCTCTTTGATTACAACGGGCTGAGCGCAGCCGCCGCCAATCCACCCCCAAAGCCTGCCGTCGGCGTAGACAATAGCTTTATCCCCAGGCTTGCCCGAAGACGGTGGCTGGCAACGCACCACGGTCGCCGTCGCGAAGCGCTCGCCTGCTGCCGCCAACTCCGCTGATTTTTTGAGAAAGTCGTCCAACATTCTTCTTGATCAATATTCTATAGCGGGTTCACAGACTGGTGGGCGTGTATACCGGCGAGATTGCTTGTGTCTGTCATCTCGACCGGAGCGCCACGGAACTCTAGCCCCGTCAAGAAATCGCTGGCGCGGAGCGGAGAGATCCCGAGAAAGTATCCTCTGCGATGCCGCAGCAGGGAGTTCTCACGAAAATCTAGCCCTCAACATTGACGAAGAGCGGCGGGGAGCGGGACGATTCATGGGAAGAACTCCCTGTGCCAGCATGGTCGGGGATGCTGCCTCGGGATCTCTCCACTCCGCGCAAAACATTCCTTGTGAGGACCAGATCCCGCGGCGCTCCGGTCGAGATGACAGCCCGCAAAGGATTTCGAAAAGGAGCTGGCAGGTTCCGCGCTCCACAGCGGGAGCAGATCCTCAGGATGACTCTTCTTTTGCCTCTGCCTCGCTGTTGATATACACGATCCTTGGAACTGCCGCTAAGTACCAACTACCAAAAGCCAACTACCGCTGTTTCACTCCAAATGCCTCTCCAGCGCCAGCAGGCTCTCCAGGTTATGTGCGGGAGCGAAGACGTCAATGTAAGGGAGCGCTGCGCTCATGCCCTGCGTCACCGGCTGATATTGGGGCAGGCCGAGAAGCGGATTCAACCACATCACGGTGCGGACGCGCCGCCGGATGGCAGATAGCTGCTCCGCCAGCGCCTCCGGCGGTCCTGTATCCCAGCCATCGCTGAGCACGATGAAAACAGTATCGCGGGAAAGCTCTCGTGCGCCGTGATACACAACGAACTCTTTCAACGACTCGCCGATTTTTGTGCCTCCAGACCAGCCCATTGCCTGCTGCGCCAGCGACTGCATCGCTTGAGCCAGACTTGGTCCGCGCAGCGAAGTCGTGATCTCGGTGAGTTGCGTGCTGAAGAGGAAGGTATGAATGCGTTTGAAGTGGCGCTGCAAAGCATAAGCAAAGCGAAGAAAAAACAGGCTGTAAGGATTCATGGAGCCGCTGATATCCAACAGCACCACCAGCCGGTTCTGCTGAATCTTTTTGGCTCGGTAACGCAGATCGATCAGATCGCCGCCACGGCTGACGTTGCGGCGAATGGTCCTGCGCAGGTCCACCTGATCGCGTTGCATCATGCTTTTGCGGCGGCGGGAGAGGCGCAGGCTCATCTGTCGCAACAGTCGTATGGCGATGCGCTCCAGCTCCGGCAGATCGTTTTGCGATGCTTCGGAAAAATCTGTCCTCCGCAGCCGCTCCTGAGCGGTCGCCCCCAGTACAGCCTTGCCGGCGTCCGCTTCGGCGGCACGGCCGGCAGAGGAGCGTCCCATCAGGGTGGTGATGGCTCCTTGCGGCAAAGGTTGGTCCGGCTGCAGCTTTTTTCGTGGCGTGGTGGTTCTGAAGCCCGGTGGAGCGGAACTCCAAAAGGACATAAAAAGCTCATCAAACTGGTCCCATTCGTCCTTGTTCGAGCAGAGGACGGCTCGCAGAGCGGACTTCAGGATTTCTCGGTCGCTGATGCCGACCGCGCGAGCGGCGCTCACCGCGTCCACGCTCTCCTTGATTCCAGCGGAAAGACCGCTGTCCCGGCAAAAGCGGCAGAATTCCACGATCCGCGACGCGAGACTCTCCTCCGGCAAACTCATGCTACCCAGCCTGTGAGATGAGATTGACTATGCCCGCCTCTGTAATTTTGCCGGCGTCTTCCTTGGATTTTGCCAGGCACCCCAGCGTTGCTTCCACCGCGGCGGGGTCAAGGTCGTGCGTGCTCAGCGACATCAATGCCTGGGCCCAATCCAGGGTCTCGGCGATTCCCGGCGGCTTGGACAACTGGAGGCGGCGCACCGACTGGACAAAACGCACCACCTGCCCGGCAAGTTCGGCGCTGATCCCGGGCAGGCGCAGGGCAACGATCCTGAGCTCCTTTTGCAAAGTAGGGTACTCAATCCAGTGGTAAAGACAGCGACGCTTCAGGGCGTCGCCCAGCTCGCGGCTACGATTTGAGGTCAAGACTACGTGCGGCACATGACGGGCGCGAATCGTCCCCAGCTCGGGAATGCTGATCTGGAAATCAGACAACAACTCCAATAGGAACGCTTCAAAGGCCTCATCCGCGCGGTCAACCTCGTCCACCAGCAGCACCGGCGAAAAATCCTGGGCCTGAATGGCCTGGAGCAGGGGCCGTTCCAGCAGGAACTCACGGCTGAAGATGTGTTTCTCTTTTTCCTCGACGGTTTGCTTGGTTCGTTCCTCGATCTTGATGGCCAGCAACTGCTTCTGATAGTTCCATTCGTAGACTGCTGAGTTGACGTCCAGGCCTTCGTAACACTGCAACCGGATCAATCTGGCGCCGAGAAAACCGGCTAGAACTTTTGCAACTTCGGTCTTGCCCAGGCCGGCATGGCCCTCTAACAGCACCGGCTTGGCCAACCTGGTTCCGAGAAAGATGGCCGTGGCCAAGGCGGAGTCTGTAATGTAACCTTGTTCCTCCAGTCCGCGGATTACGTCGCCCGGATCGTTGATTTGCTTGCCCGGCGGAAGAGTTGGTGGCATGGCGTGGTTGGTCACGTCTCTTCTTTACCGGTTTTACCTTTATCTGCTTTTTCCGGTTCAGAATCGGGCTTCGCGCCCCGGCTCAAGGTTGCCTTCAATGCCGAAAAGGCAACGCCGACAGCACTGATCGGCTTGGACGGAGTTGGCTCGGCTTGGGCCTGACCGCCGAGCTGCTGGCGGAAGCAGTTCGTGAACTGCTCAAACATGATGTTGGAAACTTCGTTGATCATGCGTCCGCCCATTTGCGCCAATATGCCGACGACATTCACCTCGGAAACGGTGTTGACTTCAGTTCCGTTTTCTAAAGCGCGCAGCTTGCCCGTCATCTTCATGGAGGCGCTGCCTTTCCCGCGCACGTCCTGGCCTTTTCCCAGGATCTCAATCTCGTGCGCCTCCGGATCAAGGCGAACAATCTCCACCGCGCCCTTGAAGTCGGTCAGGGTCGGACCCACTTTCACGTTGATGGCGCCCTTGTAATTGCGGTCGTCCACCTGCTCGGTGATCTGAGCACCGGGAACGCAGGTGACCACTTTGCGCGGATCGCTCAAGAACCCCCAGACCTTTTCTATCGGCTCCTGAACCTGGAATGTCTTCTCAACTTTTACAGCCATGCAATCTCGATGAAATGTGTCGCCCCTCCGGGGCTCGTCCTTTTCTCCACAACGCTGACCCAGCGCTGACGCGCTGGGTTAACCTCTGGTCGCGCCTACGGCGCTCGAACAATCGCAGCCCGTTTGCAGCAAAGTCGTCTCGTAGTCACTCTCGAGTTAATCATGCTCAGCTTTCCGATCACCCGATCACGCGCGATCACCAGATCACCCGATTCTAACTTGTGATTCCTTTCTCCTTGAGGATATTCCAGACCTTCCAGGGCGCAATGGGCATATCAATGTGCTTCACACCAAGGTGCGACAACGCATCCACCACAGCGTTCACGAAAGCCGCTGGCGAACCCACGTTCGGCGACTCACCAACGCCTTTGGCTCCAAAGGGATGATGCGGCGATGGCGTGGTCGTTTTGTCCGTCTCCCAGTTGGGCGTTTCCACCGCCGTAGGCAAGAGGTAGTCCATGAAGGTTCCTCCCTGGACGTTTCCGCTCTCGTCGTAATCGATCTGTTGCATGAAGGCGATGGCCATGCCTTCCGTGAGCCCGCCGTGGATCTGGCCCTCCACGATCATAGGATTAATGATGTTGCCGCAATCGTCCACAGCGATGAAGCGGCGAACTTTGGTCTGGCCTGTGCCCTTGTCGATATCCACCACGCAGATATAGGTGCCAAAGGGGAAGGTAAGGTTAGGCGGATCGTAATAGTCCACCGCCTCGAGACCGGCCTCCAATCCCGGAGGAATATTGGTGTAAGCGGCAAAGGCGATCTCCTGGATGGTCTTGGCCTTTGTGGGCGAGCCTTTCACAAAGAATTTGCCCGGCTCCCATTCCAGGTCGGCCTCACTGGCTTCCAGCAGATAGGCGGCAATCTTCTTCGCCTTCTCGCGGATCTTGCGCGCGGCTATAGCTGTTGCTGCGCCCGAAGTCGGGGTGCTGCGGCTGGCGTAAGTTCCAAGCCCGTAAGGAGCGGTATCAGTGTCGCCCTCCTCAACGGTAACGTCGGCCGCGGGTATGCCCAACTCCTGGGCCACGATCTGGGCATATGTGGTTTCATGTCCCTGGCCCTGGCTCTTGGTCCCCATACGGCAAATGGCTTTCCCGGTGGGATGGATGCGAATCTCGGCGCTGTCAAACATCTTGATGCCCGCGATGTCGAAGCTGTGTGCCGGGCCGGCGCCCACGATCTCAACAAAGGTTGAGATGCCAATGCCCATCAGCTCGCCTTTCTTGCGCTTCTCCTCCTGTTCTTTTCTTAGAGCGGCATAGCCCGCGATCTGCAGCGCTTTGTTGAGGTTGGTTTCGTAGTCGCCGCTATCGTAGGTCCAGCCCAGAGGCGACTTGTAGGGAAACTTGCTCGGGGCAATAAGATTCTTGCGCCGCAGTTCTACCGGGTCCATCTTCAGTTCCTGGGCCAGCACATCCACAGCGCGTTCGATCAGGTACGCGGCTTCGGTCACTCGAAACGAGCAGCGGTAGGCAATCCCTCCGGGAGCTTTGTTGGTATAAACTCCATCCACCTCGCAAAAGGCATTCTGCAGATCGTAGCTGCCGGTGCAGATGCTGAAGAGTCCCGCGGGAAACTTGGTCGGCTGGGCGGCGGCGTTGAAAGCGCCGTGGTCGGCCAGTGTCTTGACGCGCAGGGCTTTCATCTTGCCGTCTTTGTCAGCGGCAATTTCGGCGGTCATGTGGTAATCACGCGCGAAGCCGGTGGACATCAGATTTTCGGACCGCGTCTCAATCCACTTTACCGGCCGGCCCAGCGTGAGCGAGCCCACAATGGCGCAGACGTATCCGGGATAGATAGGAACCTTGTTGCCGAAGCCGCCGCCTATGTCCGGCGACACCACGCGGATGTTGTTTTCCGGGATCCCACCGACCAGCGCAAACAGCGTGCGATGGACGTGCGGCGCCTGCGAGGTCATATACATAGTGAGGCGGCCGGTGGCGCTGTTGAAATCGGCTATGCAGCCGCAGGTTTCCAGAGGGGCGGGATGGCAGCGCTGGAAGAAAGCATCTACCTTGGCTTTCACCGGGGCGCTCTTGAAGAGGCTCTCCGTGCCGGGCTTGTCGCCGACTTCCCAGTGGAAGATGTGGTTGTTCTTCTGCTCGCGATCGTCGCGCAGGACAGGCGCTCCCGGGTCAAGCGACTTCTTGGGATCTACCAGAACCGGCAACTCCTCGTACTCGACTTCCACTAACTCAGCCGCGTCGGCCGCCGCATACCGGTCTTCCGCAATCACGAACGCAACTTCCTGGGCCTGGAAGAGAACTTTGCCGGTGGCCAGCACCATCTGCTGATCGCCGGAGAGTGTGGGCATCCAGGCCAGTTTGGCCTTGGCCAGGTCCTCGCCGGTGACGATGGCCAGCACTCCGGGCACAGCCTTGGCTTTTGCGGTATCAATGCTCTTGATACGGGCGTGCGCGTAGGGGCTGCGCACCAGTTGTCCGTAAACCATGTGGGGCAGGGAAATGTCGTCAACGTAATTGCCCCGGCCCTGGATGAATCTCAGGTCTTCTTTGCGCTTGATGGGGTGGCCCATGCCTCCGACTTCGGGCGATGTCTTGTGTATCACTTTGACCCTCCTTGGGCAGCGGCATTCAGCTTCCCGGCGGCGTATTGCACGGCTTTCACAATGTTCTGGTAACCGGTGCAGCGGCACAAATTGCCGGAGATGCCCCAGCGGATGTCAGCTTCTGTGGGGTGGGGGTTCTTTTGCAGCAGCGCCAATGAAGACATCAGCATGCCGGGCGTGCAGAATCCACATTGCAGACCGTGTTCTTGCTTGAATCCTTCCTGCAGGGGATGGAGCTGGCCATCTTTCATCAGCCCTTCTACTGTCATAATTTCCGCGCCGTTAGCCTGGACCGCAAACATGGTGCATGACTTCACGGTCTTGCCGTTGAGGATGACGGTGCAGGCGCCGCAGTTAGTGGTATCGCAGCCCACGTGCGTGCCGGTGAGTCCGGCAGATTCGCGAATGAAGTGGACCAGCAGCGTCCGCGGCTCAACCAGCGCTTCGCTGGCGCGGCCGTTGATGGTGATCTTGACTTGCTGTTTCCTTGCCATGCGGAAGATCCTTTCAGCGGTCTCTTGCAGACCGCTTATTTGCTGGTGCCGGCCCGTTCTAGCGCACGGGACAACCCTCTTTTGGTGAGCTCTTTGACCAGACCCTTCTTATAATCCGCCGGACCGCGAAGGTCCGAGCCTGGCTCGGCCTGCTCGGAGGCGAGTTGCGCCGCTTGGGCGAGCGCTGCTGCGTCAGGCTTCTTGCCACGCAGAAAATCTTCGGCTTTCCGCGCTTTGATGGGCGTTGGTCCCACGTTCGTCAACCCGATGCCCACCTTTTGCACGGCTCCCGCGCCGTCCAGCGTGAGCTGCACCGCGACTGCAGCCGTGGCGAAATCTCCCACCTTGCGCTCTACTTTGAGGTAAGCGCCGCCGGTCTTTAGTGGCGGCGGTGGCGGCGCAGGGATGCGAATCTCCGTCAGGATCTCGTCGTGTTTCAGCGCGGTTGTGAACAGCGTGACAAAAAAATCTTCAATAGGAATCACGCGCTCGCCCTTGGCGCCGGTAGCCACGATTTGAGCAGCGAACGCAATCATCGTGGCCGGATGATCGTTGGCCGGATCACCGTGCGCCAGATTCCCGCCCACCGTGGCGAGGTTGCGCACCTGCGGATCGGCAATCACGGTGGCGGTATCCATCAGCAGCGCATATTTCGTTTGCACTAGAGGCGAAGCTTCCAGCTCGGCTTCGCGGGTCAGGCCGCCTATCTTCAGGAAGCCTCCCTCCTCCTTAATATAGGAGAGCCCGGCAATGGAGTTGATGTCGATCAAGAAGCCCGGGCGCGCCAGGCGTAGCTTCATCATGGGAATGAGGCTCTGGCCGCCGCTCAAGAGCTTGGCTTCGTCTCCGTGCTGCTGCAACAGGGCTATGGCTTCGGGGATGCTTGTAGGGCGGAAGTACTCAAAGGCTGGAGGAATCATTGATCCACCTTTTGATGTCGAACTGGCCGACGGCTGCAGGCGAAAGGGTGTCCCTTATATCACATTGGGCAAGGCCTGTATACGCGGTTCACACAGGCGGGGGCGCCCCTGGCAAGCTCAGGGCGGGCTCTGTGCTCCGCGAATCTTGTCAGTCGAAGCATCTCCTCGCGTGCATTGAACCGTCATTGCCGCGGGGCTATCATACTCCATAGACTGATGTCTGTTGACGTCTATGCCAAGGCCGGGGAACTTGCCGCCGCGCAAGAGCCGTTTGCGATTGCAACCGTAGTGCGCGTTCAGGGCTCCTCGTCCGCAAGAAGCGGCTCAAAAGCAATTATAGATGCGAGGGGCCGGGTGGTTACAGGCTGGATCGGGGGCGGCTGTGCCGAGAGCGCAGTCCGCGCGGAAGCCTTGAAGGCGATCGCCGCGGAAAAGCCACAACTCATCACGCTGGACATGCAGGACGAAGTGCTGGGCGTAGGCATGCCCTGCGGCGGAATGATGGATGTGTACATCGAGCCGGTGGTGCCCAAACCCGAACTGGTGATCGCCGGACACGGAAAAATCGCGGAGACCTTAGGCAGCCTCGGCCAGCTGATGAACTTTTCCGTCACCGTCCATGACCCGTCAGCCGAGCGCGAGAAGTTTCCCCAAGCCCACAGGATCATCAACAGAGACTTTGACGTGCGCGAGATTCACTTCGGCCCGCGCACCTTCGTGGTGATCGCAACGCAGCACAAGAACGACCACATTTGGCTGCAACGGGCCCTGGAAGGCCAGGCGGCCTATGTGGCGCTCGTCGCCAGCGCCCATCGTTCGCAACTGGTGCTCGATTACCTTCTGGCCGAGGGCATGCCGGCGGAAAAAATCAAAAGCGTGTGGGCTCCGGCAGGTCTGGATCTTGGCGCCTCCAGCCCGGAAGAGATCGCTCTCAGCATCATGTCCCAGATTGTCGCCGCCAGGCGCGGAGGGAACGCCCTCCCGCTCAAGGAAAAGGCCACTCGTCTCGCGACTGATTCCGAAGGCGCTGCGACTACTGAGACGGACAAAGTCATCCGTCAGTGCGACACATGAGGGGCGGACTAGGGCGATGCCACAATTGCCGTAACCGGTGATTCATGTTGCCGCGTGGGGAAGGTGGAGCAGGCCTTCAGGCCTGCGGTAAGGAAGTCACAGAAATTGGCTTCAGCCCTGCGGTACCCGCGTCCAAGGTCAAGGAGAAGTTCAAGCTGTACCTCAGCGGCTAAGCCGGCATTTTTTGAGCACTTTCATCGCAGGCCTAAAGGCCTGCTCCACCCTCTTGGCTTCGGCTTTATTTTCTGCGGTCACTTTTCGAGCCAGACGGTTTCCGGCGCCGTGCCGCCACAATCTCTGCCATGATGCTGAGCGCTATTTCCGCCGGACCCTCGGCGCTGATGTCCACCCCTGCCGGGGCGCGGACCGCGGCCAGTTTCTCCGGCGGCAGACCTCTTAGCTCAAGACTCCGTAAGATCTCGTCCGCCCTTTGCCGGTTCGCCACGAGCGCCGTGTAATTCGCGTTGGCGCGGATGGCTTGCTCTACGGCTTCTTCATCGAACTGGCCGCGGCTTGCCACTACGACATACCGCTCACCTTCTTCCAGGCGAGAGAAATCCAGTACATGCAGGACGCGATCGGCTTCAGGCAATTCGTCGAGGTGTAGAAGCGGGTCAACGATAGTCACCGAGAATTGCATGATGCGAGCCAGCTGAGCCAGCGCTCGCACCATTGCGTCCCGGCCAACTAAAACGAGCTCAGGCCGGTGCTCGGTCTCGTTCCGGCGTTCGAGCTCGATCATGTCATTAATATGGGCTTGTAAATGGGCCAGCGGATCGCCCGAAGTGCTAAATCGCTTCCAGTCCTCAGCGCTATCGATATCCAGAAGGACGCCGACATCATCCACCGCCAGCTTGTGGATGGATTCCGTATGAGCGCCAAAGATTGCTCGGCATCCGATGTCTCCGGCGAGATTCATCAGTTCCGGAAAAACCGAGCGGTCGAGGAGAACCGGGTTGCCACGAAAACCCCGGTAAAGGGGAATCAATATCTGCGGGCCAGACTTACGCCAATAACCAATCATCTGATCGAGCGTGGAGGAACGAACAAAGGGCTGATCCGCGAGCACGATCAAGGCCCCTTCGACCGGCAGGCTAACTGCAGCGAGGCCCTTGCGCAAAGACGTTCCCATACCTTGCTGAAAATCGGGATTAAGGACGACGCGCAGTCCATCGGTTACCAACTGTTTCCGAACCTCATCAGCCGCTGCGCCCAAAACCAGGACGATCTCGTCCACATTTGAGCCACGAACATTATCCAAAGCGCGCTCCAGCAAGCTTTTGCCGCCCAAACGGAGGAGTTGTTTGGGCGTGCCCATGCGCCGCGACATGCCGGCAGCCAGCACGATGGCTGCTACACGCGTTGCTTGCGGGTTCATATTCAGTTGTCATCTTAAATCGAAGCAGACTCGTGACGGAATTGGATGGCGGCGTAGTGGGATATTTTGCGGGAATCAAATCAGCGCTGGTTCAGCAGTACCTCCAAGTCCCCGAGTTTCTTTTGCTGTTCATGTGTCAGGAGACGGTGAAGTCTTGCCTGTGAGCGAGAGTTCTTAATGACTAGTTTGGTCAGAATTCTGGCTTCCGCGGCCGCCAAAATCTCCGTCTCCCGCAATTGACCCTGATCGGCCGCCGCGAGTAATTTCCTATGGGTCGACCGCAACTGTGCTTTCAAGGGCTCGAGCTCCCGACGTTCTTGCGACATTAAGCGTTGAATCGCCGTGATCTGTCGCGAAGTCAGGTTGAGGTACTCGGCGAATGAGGGATCGATTTCTAAAGATGAGAACGACAGATCCAGCATTACAGTTTCGTTATCTCGGGATAGCTGCGACTCTACCGGTAGGGCTTCAGTGCGGTTTCCTGCTACAACCGAATCCGCCTGGGCTTGTAACTTCACGTCAGCCGGCTCAGGCGCGCGTGCGAAGGAGCGCTCTGAACATGCAAGTATTGCCATCGCGAGAATGACGATGAACCTGAGTGCCACAATATTCTCCATTTCTGAATTACTACGCGGTCCGCCTGTAACCACCGCTGCCCTCCAGCGCTTTAGATTCGTCTGCGAAGTCATCTGATTCAAGACGTTCGATCTGCGCTCGAATAGGTCCTGGACTTACCTGGGCCCTATGAAAACCCACCAGGCAAACGATAAAGAAAGTAATCCCTGGCAGAACAATGATGGAAACAAAGATTGATGTCAGCATAAAGGTCACTCGAATAAAACCGGGCTTGCCGCAGAGCCACCTCTCACTCTGCGGCAAGGAAGACGCCTCTGCGACAGATGAGGGACGATCGCAAAGGCTTCTAGCACCGGCCAACTCAGAATCTGAACACGAGTCCGGCTGAGGGTACTGCTGTGTGGGTGACCGTGCTCGTGTCCAGACTGCTGAGACCAAAATTGGGCGCGTTGTATACCAACCCGCGGTACTCAAGTCGCAGCGCGACGTGCCTTACCGTCGGGATCGGGAAATCAGCTCCTCCGCCATAAACGAAGGCGCCCACGGCCTGCCGTTCCGCGCCCAGCACACTCCGTCCGATACTCGTGGGGTTGAATACCAGCGCTCCACCCTCTGCAAGAACGTAGGGGCTCGCCCTTAACCTGCGCCACGCGGGCAAGTTGACTACGAA